>Ga0265296_1003262_pt1 | contig 15292 bp, 16 predicted proteins | sample MunlanPumphouse1_FD_189073 | JGI IMG/M metagenome (GOLD analysis project Ga0265296, IMG submission 189073) | Groundwater microbial communities from a municipal landfill in Southern Ontario, Canada - Pumphouse #1 | ecosystem: Environmental > Aquatic > Deep subsurface > Groundwater | place... | reverse complement strand
AGGCGGGCGGCGGCGTCTCGACGCCTGGCGTCGGCACGGCCGACGCCACCATAGGGCTGAACCCCCATCCATTTGCCGTTCTGGTCGGGGCTGTCGCCCGAGTTAATGATGGACGACCGATCGAGGAAGCGGGATCACTCGTCGAGGAGGTCTGGGTGATAATCCATGTAGAATGCTTTCGAGGATGGTCCGCCGATGAGCCTGATCATGAATGCCCGATCTGCCGGGGCGACATCTCGGATAAGTTCATCGAATGGGCGAAGGCGGCAGCGGCAGCGCCGGGTATCTCGATGAGTGCCGAGCAGGCGATGGTTTGGTTGACGAACTTGAGTGCGGGAGGGCCGACCGAGCGGTGAAGGTCAAGCGGCGCGGACCATCTGCTGCTTGAGGCGGTGAACGGTCCCGACGCCAACCCGAAGCTTCTTGGCGGTGGCGTTGATGCTGGTGCCCTGCGTGAGCGACCGCCTGATGCGCTCGGCCTTGTCGGGGTCGAGCGGGGGGCGACCGCTTTTCTTGGTCGAGCGTGCGAGGCCAGATTTGACCCGTTCGGAGATCATGGCGCGCTCGAACTCGGCGAACACGCCCAGCATGCCAAACATCGCCTTGCCCGAAGGCGTCGAGGTATCGAGTGCCTGCACATGCAGGTAGAGATCAACGCCGCGCGCATCGAGGTCGCCGAGCATGCTGATGAGGTGTTGCAGCGACCGGCCAAGGCGGCAGACCGACCATGCAGCCACCATGTCGAACTCGCGCCGGGTGATGGCCTTGAGCATGGCATCGAAGCCCGGACGCTTCTCGCGTCCACGAGCACCGCTGATGCCTTCATCGGTGAAATGAGCAACGACTTCCCAGCCCATCCGCTCGGCCATCATGTGAAGGTCGCGTAGCTGTTTTCCGTGGTCTGCTTCCCGTCGTTGGTCGAGACGCGGGTGTAGATGGCGATGCGTTTGGTCATTCCACAACGACTCTCACCAGTTCTGGAATGGGTCAAGTAGTTCATTTAGTTCAGTTATTCTGCGCCCGGTTCGCGTGCCGCCAGCGCGTGGTCGGCGTAGCACTTATTTTACCACCGGGTGATATCCTCCGCATTGACATTAGGAGTCAACTACATATATTAGGGCGTATTCACCCGGACGAAAGGTTGAGCCATGGATTACATTCCTGACAAGTTCGCGCAGGACTCCAACACCCCCGAAGGTTTGAAGCTGTGGGACATTCTCACGCGCGAGGCCAACATTGCCCGCATGGAGACGGCGAGCGACCTCGGTCAGCCAGCGTTGAAGCCGATGGAGGACATCCTGCTGGCCGAGATGGGGCCCGTGATTACCGACCATCGGATGAAGCAAATGGCGGGGCACATGGTCCGTCAGATCATGGAGGAGCGCGGCTTCGTCCATGACGCCAGCGACATCAAGATTGCCTCCACGCCCTTCTACAAGGCGAGCCGGTATCGCCGGAAGGACGCCGATGGCCACCCCGTGCTGCACATCTTCCGAGACAGCGGCGACACCAAGCAACTCGCTCTCACTGGTAGCCGGGATTCGACCGGTCTTCCTGCGCCGACCGGCAAGCAGTGGTCCTACTACAACACGGTCTCGTCGCCGCTCAAAGCGTCGGTGGGATATGGCTTCGACCTCGTTGATGCTGCGAAGATCGTCGAGGAGCAGGGCCATCTCCTCCACCGTCGTGAACGAATTCTGCGCGCCACCACCCGCTAATATCAGCCCGTCAGCATAGTCAGGAACCGACATGGAAAACGAAGCAAACACGCCGTGGACGAAGGTCTCTGACCCTTCCTATTTTCGTCAGGTTCTCGGCAATATGGCCGACTTGGGTTTCGGCATCCGCAACTCGACGACCGCGCATGTGCGCTTTGGCCTGACCGGCATTGGCCACGCTCCCAACTATCAGATCGAGGGTGCTGACGGCTCCACGCATTGCTTTCGCGGAATGGGTCATGCGCCTGCCCGTGATGTCGAGAGTGAGTTCGCCCCCGAGAACCTGTCCCGCGAAACGTTCAGCTACGCGGATATTCAGGGCATGCTCTCGCGTGTCGTCGGTCGCGACCGCTGATGACCGATGTTCCACGCGACCTCATCATGGGCAGTGCCCCGTCGATGACTGGCTTCCACACCACGGATGTCGGTGTTGCGGCATCTCGTGCCATCGAAAAGCATGCTGCCGCGATTATCCGTGCAGCCGATGCAGGCGAGCCACCGGTTGCGGTGTTAATCGAAGACCTCGACCACTTGATCTGCGAGGGCATGTATTGGCGTATGGTCGAGCGCATGATTACAACTCGGCTGGGGCCCGACTACGAGAAAGCGAGCAGCAAGCCCGTCCCCATTGCGTGTCATCGCCGAGGACGCTCCTACCGACGCGTATCCGAGCCTGCATCCTCGGCGGGGGTCGCTACACCGCCAGCGTGAGCAGCGTCTTGTCGCACTTGTCGAGGGGCAGGCGCTCGATAAGCGCACTTATCGGCGCGGGTGATGGGGAGCCAGTCCATGCACGCCTGCACATCGCCGACGATGAGGATGTGGACCGGCACTCCGTGTTCACCGACATACCAGCCGGGAAGGACCAGCATCAGGGCGAACGCCTCGCCCACGGCCTCGAAGGAACCGTGGCGCCCCAGGCTTGGCACCACTGTGCACGCGACATCGCAAAGGATGAAGTTCGGCCCCTCCTCCTCGCCGGTCAGCATAAGGTCCAGTAGGCCATAGAACTCATCGAGGGTCGTCCACCGGGTCATGCTGGTATTTAGGCGATTTGCTCCGTGCCGATGGGTCACGTTAGTTGAACGATAACCTCCGACCGATATTCGTAGGCGCTCGGGCAAGATAGGAACTGGGCATGCTATCCGAAGATCGACAACGCGATCTCGAACCGATGTCTATTCGGGTTTATCAGCAGATAAGCGCTGGATTTCCCAAGGAAAAGATTCTTGGCCAGTTTGATGATTTCGAAGCCGACCCGGAGGAGGTCCACTGGGTATGGGCTACGGCGAAGCAACGATATTTTGGGTATCAGCAGCATCGACGAGATGTAAACCGGGACAGCGGAAAGTCGTTTATGCTCACCGGTGTTGGTCTGTTGATGCTCATCTCCCTCATTCTCGGCTTCATCGGATGGCCCACGGCAGGTCGACAAGTTGGAATGACTTACATGGCCATCATCGGCGGTAGTGGAGCGTTGCTATACGGCGCTTATGTCTGGCTGACCGCCGAGCCCACCGACACGCGCACCGATCTCGGTTGAGCAGTCATTCGGCAGCATGCTGGTCGATGTAGCAATACTCAACCGGATGGACATGAACTGCCTTCTTGGCCTTACTCGACCCTCCTTGTGCCGCCACCAAGAGGTCGTTGAGGCTGCGTCCGATTTCCCCAATGGCGTCCCCCTCGACGCAAGCGAGAAGTTGGGGACCAAATCCGGGTGCGCTCCTGCATATGCCGAGCCATGCTCGCTCATGTGGCAAGTTCTCGATTTGCAGTGTCAGACCGGGATGGACTTTGTGGTTGAGCGCCCAAGGGAACGTCCCTCCATCGAGCAGGAGGCTTAACTCCAACGCGCTCTCGAAGCTTATGGCGCATGTCCTGATGCAGCCACAGTTGTATGAGCGCAGCGCCACCACAATGTTATCGCCAGCGATGGACAACTCTATCTGATCTGTCGGTGCCAAGCTCATTGGATCGACTTCCGGTAGCTACGTGCGACGGTGATAAGGACACCATCATCCGACATGATGATGTAGGTGTTCTTAAACCTCTCGCACAGCTTGAAGACGCTCAGGCCATAGTCGTTTCTAATATCGGCCAACGCACTTGATGTGAAGACAAGACTATCTACGCCACGCTTCGAAGATTGCGCCTCTCCGTATTTCAGTAGAGCGGACACGACCATAGCGCTGACGCCACGTTGCTGAGCGCGCTGCTGAAAATGTTTAGTGTGTTTGAGACCATGCATAGAGAAGAACTCCTTGATGGTCTCTAAACATACGGGCACTTTTCCTTATGTCCATAGCTGCAAATGCAGACGAATTTTGAGCATCATTTGCCGAGCTGTTGTGCAGATTGAAGCTGTCAGATTACCTGACACATTCACCTCGACCTGACGCCATGACTCCATTCGCGAATCAACCGATTGTGGAGCGCTCGAAAGTGCGGTGCCAGATCGGCGGAAAACCGGGGCGTTCGAACGAGCGAAGACGGGCAGGTTTCTGGAACACCCATGGTGTCCGTGCGCCGTTCCATCGGGGGATGTCGCCAGACGATCAGGTTGGCCGCGGTCGAGCAGGCACCATCGCTCGTCGAAGTGAACCTGTCGTGCTCCATGACGAACAGCGAACCGGGTCGGCATCGCAGATGCCGACCCGGCAAAGCTGTTTGCGGTGGGCGCGGACGGGACCGCCAGAGCGGGACCGGCAAGGCCGACGCCTCGACTGACCAGATGATCATCATGTCGAGCGGTGCCGCGTGCGCGTCCCCGGCCCTTGGCACTGGTCGTCCCTTGCTGGTGCGGCACAGGGCCGCACCAGCAAGCGTCGAACCAGCACCTGCGGGCAAGTTCATCAGGTCGAGGTCGAGGTAAACCAGCGCCACTCTGACCATCATGTCCTCACTTAACCTTCTACTATTAGAGAGTTTACTGCGGACGCTTGGGAAGGATGACCAAACGGCAGATGGACAGGTTAATATCATTGCCAAGGTCCGTTAAAACCGCACTCTCTTGCTTCATCCTGACGAAGAGACACGCAGGCCATAAAATCCGTATCCATCAAAGCAATAGGATTGCTAAAGTCTCTACTTGACCGACATTGAGTGGTTATCACCGACATATAAACCTGTGCTGATCTCCGGGCATGAGCACTGAAGACCTCGATCAAATCGCCCGCCTGTTCCGCCTTCGCGAGAGCGGCGCACTTACACAGGCCGAGTTCGAGGCCGAGAAGGCGCGCGTGCTGAACGAGCAGGACAGCGCGCCTTTGGATGGGGAGGCACCCGGAGCGGAGCCGATAGTACCGGTAGCATACGCTCCAGCCTCACCAGCGGACGATGCGATGTATCGCGATAAACCGCCTCGATCGCGTTTGCCGCTCGTCCCGATCCTATTGGCAACGATCCTGGTGATCGTCGCGGCAGTGGGTTGGTATGTCATGCGCGGCAACACAGCTACCGTCGAGCCCGATGTGGCCTCGAACGCCGTCAGCCCTGCGCCCGCACCGTCATTGACCGTGGCGGCAGCGCCACAGGCAAACGCCGAGCAGAGCGCTGCCTCCCTCTACCAGTGGGCTACATCGATCGAGCCGCTCGGCGTAACGCCCAACTACCTGACCAGCAAGCTGGGCACTCCTCGCCGTCGTGAGGGGTCAACTCTCGATTTCGTCGTGGCTGGATGCGACATCAGGTATGAGACGCAAGGCTCCGCGATCTCATACTTCGACGCAGAAGTGAGCCCTTCCTGTAAGCCGAGCCTTACCGGCCTGAACGCCGCGACCGCGATCAACCTGCCGCAAGCGACATCGCTGGCGGCTGTTGAGCGGAAGGCAGGCGGGCTCATTGTCGCGGACTGTTTGGAAATGTGCGGCAACGCTGCCGACCCTGCGCAATATTTGTTCATTCAAGGCCCGCATGCCGACAACTTCATCAATGTGGCGATTGTGGCCGATCCACAAGCGTCAAAGGGAACGGAAAAGTGGGCTTTGGCGATCAGGACTGCGCACAATCTGTCCGTTGATGACGAACTACCGGCGCAGAGCTTCCAGTGCGGTGCGGATGCGGCTCTACAAGAATTGGGTCCAGTTCGCATCGGTCGTGTGCTTGTCGGGCAAGGGGTCAGCATGGAGAGTCTGACCATGTGCGGCGTGGACACTAACTGATCTCCCCAGCAGTTCCCGACGCCACTCTCTCTACTTCGACGCCGTATCTACGATTCCGAGCTTCGGATCGAAATAGCATCGGGTGATTGATCCGTCTTGAATACGACGAACGACCTCGGTCACATGGTCCGGCGTTGCGAAGAACCACTCGCGAGGACGCACCGCCTTCCCAAAACGATCGGTAATCTCGATGTCCGCACGCACGGGGTCAAAGAAACGGTGGAGCAAGCCTTCGAGGCGGGATCGGTTCACGTTGTAGAGTGTGAAGCTGGTGATGATCGCCGCAGGCGCGAGCAGGAAAGTGGGGTCGTTCACAGCATCGGCAATGCGGCGATGCACGTCGCCGCCCGTCACCCCGATCTTGACCATGCTACGCCCATGCTCAGCAAGATGCTTATCCTTGGAGAGCGTGCGGGCGACATAGATATGGCCGGTCTGGACATCGCCCTCGTCCGGTTCGGCGGTGAACAGCGGCCCCGCGACGGGATCGGTGATCCGGCGACCGTTATCGTCGTTGTAGAGCAGTGAGGCGAACGAGCGGAGCAGCGGGTCGCTCTCAGTGCCATTGTCATAGATCACGCGCAGGCGGCGGTTCCGATTACCAAGCCGGTCCTGAAACACCTCTCCCGCCTCGGCGACATAGGCCATCATTCCCTTTTGGATGAAGAACTGCCCGGCATCGATCTCCTGCTCGCGAGCGAACTTGCGCGCCTCTCGACGCTTAGCGCCAAGGTCAGTCGCTACGATTTCGAAGAGCGGGCGAAAGCGTTCGAAGTCTGCGCATGGCTTGCGCGAGCCGATGTAGTCGGGCTGATCCTGCACTTCTCGCGGCTGCACATGAGTGAGATTGAAGATCGAATCATCGTCGAGCAGGTCATCGCCGAGAATATCCTCCACACTCGTAGGTGGCTTCGGCTCAATGGGCAGGAGCAGCGCGCCTATGGTTGGATCGCCAGACAGGCGCATCGCCTTGGTCGCAAGCAGGCGCTCGGCTATTGGCGTCCCAGCTTCGGCCGATGGCGGACGCCCATTGGAGGCAATGAAGCGTTGCAGATCGCCAAACACCTGCCCGACTTCGCCGCCAGCCGCAGTCGTCGCTCGCGTCTCAACCGCAAGCAACCCGAACTCGTCCGAATCGGCGAGCACATCCTCAATCCGAAGCCGGGGCATCAACTCGCTGCCTGCACCACCGCATCGACTTGCCGACGCCGCTTCTCGGCCTTCAACCATTCAAGTGCCGCGCCGAGGCGCTTCTCCAGCTCGTTGGTCGAGGCAGCATTGGGCGGTCGCCCTTCATCGGTACGGAAGCGCTGAATGCGCGGCCACAACGCAAGCGCCTCTTCCTCGGTCATGCTGATGCGCTGACTGGCGATGGCACCGTGAATACGGGCCAAGGTCGGCGCATCCATCCGTTTCGACAGCACCTCATATGCCTGCTGGAAAGGGTTGATGCTGTCGATCAGATCGACACTGAGATCGGCGACATTCACGAAACGGCGGACCATCTCGATGAAGCGGTTCGCTCCGGTCTGTGCGGCGTCGGGCTCGTCGGCGTCATATTTGACCGAGCCTTCGCGCACGCGACCGTCAGAGCCGCCTTCCAGTTCCAGCCGGTTCACCTCGGCGATCACAGCCATGCCCGCGAGCAGGTGCTCCCGCACTTCTTCGACTTCCTCGGGCGCGAGATAAGGATAGCGCTCTTCGATCACCTTCGGAACCAGCACCTGATTAACCACCTCCGCCGCGGTCGCGTCATCGGCGACAGCGCGCGTCGCGATCCGCGGGTCTTGGCAGACATTGGCGAGCAGGTCGTTAAGGTCTTCCTCCACTATCATCCGCACGCGGTCTGACGACGGCTCCTTGAGACCCTTCACCGCAATATGGACGATGCCGGTGTCTTCATCGACGCGCATGCCGGGCCCGGCACCACCGCTACCCAGATCAGCCTCCGGTTCCTCGGGGCGCGGATGGAAGCGAAAGCGCGGAGCCATCACCTGCTCCATCAGCAAGGAAGCGGTGATGGCCTTCAGCATGTCGTTGACCGCCGTGACCACCAGACCTTGTTCGGCAAGCGGCTCTGCGATCAGATTAGTGAACTGGGAATGCGCCTTGCCGGGGGCGTCGCGGGTCGCTCGACCAATGATCTGCACCACCTCAGTCAATGACGAACGGTAGCCAACCGTCAGCGCGTGCTCGCACCAAATCCAGTCGAAGCCTTCCTTCGCCATCCCCAGCGCGATAATGATATCGACAGCATCACGGTCCTTGGCCTTGCGCAGCGCGGCGACCACCGTATCGCGCGCCTGACTGTCGTCCACCAGGTCCGCGACCTTGAGCACGCGCCCGTCTGGTCGACGCACGAGAAGGAAGCCCGTCGCCGGATCGGTGCTTTCATATTCGCCGAGCACCTTAATGATATGATTCACCTCATCATACTTCTCCATCACCGACTCCGCGGCGTTTACGTTCGGAATGTGAATGATGGTCTTCTTGTCGGAATCGAGCACCTCGCCGATCGAGTCGAGATAGCGCCCGCGGTAGAAGTGATAGCCGATGCCAAGCGTCTTGAGATGGGAGTAGCCGTCAAGCTGTTCATAGTAGGTGTAGGTGACTCGCTCGAACCGATCTTCGTCCTCAGGCCGCATCACTGCTATCTGGTCGCCGCGGAAATAGCTTCCGGTCATCGCGACGAGATGGACGAGGTTTCGATCAAGTAGGCCGCGCACCAGTTCGCCCAACCGGCTGTCTTGATCCGCCGCAGCATGGTGGAACTCGTCGATAGCCAGCAGGCATCCGTCGAACGCCTCCGCACCGAAGCGCTCATAGGCGAATCGCAGCGTCGAGTGTGTGCAGACCAGCGTGCGGTCATCGCTGTCGAGAAAGGCCCGAAGGGCATCCACCTTGCCGCGAGCACCGCCCGATTCATTGATGCAGAGGTTCCAGCGCTCGGCGACGTGCCAGTCGGTGAAGAATCCGTGCGCGCTTAGGGGAGTGGAATCGAACGACGCCCCGATCGACCGTTCAGGCACAGCAACGATCGCCTTGCCGATGCCCTGATGATGCAGCTTGTCGAGCGCGACGAACATGAGCGCGCGGGATTTGCCCGATGCGGGCGGAGCCTTGACGAGCAGATACTGAGCAGCACGCGCCTTCCAGGCGCGTGCCTGCATCGGTCGCATGCCGAGTTCATCAAGCTTCTGACTCGTGCCGGAGCTGCCGTATCGAACTTCAACGACATTCGTCATGCATCCATATCCTCGGTCTCGATTTCAGTATGGTCTGCGACATCTTCTTGGTCGCTTGCGTCGACAATACGGGCATAACGACCAAATAGGTGATTCAGGCGATCCGCATCGGATCGGAACGGCCGGTCAGCATAAATGCGCTCGATGGTGTCATCATTGACCTGATGAGCAACTCGCAAAGTTTCCGGCATCATTTCAGGATTATACAGCGCGGCAAGGGTCCCCCCAGCTTCCGCACGGGCCAGAAGAAGATTTTCTGCGCAGGCAGAGAGGCGCGTTTGATCAGCACCAGTGAGGGCGGGCAGCGGAAATGTGTGCCATCCAAGCGTGTTCGAATAGCGATAACGAGTTTCGAGCTTGCCGCAAACAGTCGCCAGCCAGATCATGTGCATGCGAGAAGCAAGGAAAGAAAAAGACCAAAGTGGTCCATCAGGAATGATAAATGCCAGATTAGATACGACATAATCCGCCGAAATGTAATCTACTGGGAAAAACTGTCTATTTTCCGAGCACACCTGAGGTATGACAATCGTGTGGCCTACGCTGGATGCTGCTGTGTGTTGAAAACGGTGCGGAACCATCGACAATACCTCTCTGGCTTCACGCTTCTTACTTTTCAGTCGTTCAGCTCTCACCGCGTTCAACCTACGATCGACTTCCGGGATGCTTTGAGCAAACTCCAGCTGGTCATTCGGTATGAACAAGCAGTATCGTTCAACTCCTTGAATTATATCTTTCGAGCCGCCGAATGGCCTCACCAAGACTGTAGCCTCGGGGTGACGACCGAGAAGGTTCAAGCGCTCCTCAGGTGATAGTATAAGATAGCCGCCGTCATTGGGAACGCTACCAGTAATCATTCTGGGCATCTGATCGATCAGCGGACGCGATCTGCTTTGGACATACATTGTTGGTCCATCAACAAGATATGGATTTATAGAACGCACTCGGCGCGAATGGTCTTTGTCAAAAATAACTTTTGGACAATCGCTCTTTAAAGCAATTCCGATAACGACACAGCTTACACCAGCATTCAGAGATGCGTTGTTGGTCCATTTAAAAGATGTGTGCGCGAACACGATTTCCAAATTATTTCGAAGCACTGCCGGCCATAGCTGGGGCAACTGCCGCCCCTGCGAAATAGAATTCGTAGCCACCATCGCGGCTTTAGCATTCACATTCTGTATGTAATCCGCAGCGAGCACGAACCACGCCCCTACATAGTCTACATAACCCCACTGATCGACGCGGCCGCGGAACACGCGATCCATGTCCTCAAGGTGCTCGGCCTCCTTTTTGCCTTTGCCCAGATACGGCGGGTTGCCCACCAAATATGTTTCAACATCGGGGTCAGGAACGATTTCCTCGCCATGCACCTCTGCAATGGTCGCCAGATCAAGCACCTTTTGACGATGCCGCTTCATGGTCGGTGGGGGGCAAACCTCAAGCCACTCGATCTGAAGTGCACTGTCGCAAACGATTTTCCCGCTGTCTGAAAGGGGCAGAGCTGGCGGAGCCGTGCCGAACACATCGCGGTGCGCCCGATCCATTTGGAACTTGGCAATCCAGAGCGACAGCTTGGCCGTTTCCGCGGCGAAATCGCCTATTTCGATTCCGTAGAAGTTGTGCAGCTCAATGTGGCTCCAGATGCCCGGCGCAAGCCCCGTGATGGCGCTGAGGCGGTCGAGTACCTGCCGCTCGATCTTGCGCAGTTCCTGATAGGCAATGACGAGGAAGTTGCCTGATCCGCAGGCCGGATCAAACACGCGGATTTTTGAAAGTCGCGAGAGCAGGGCTTTGAGCCGCGTCTTTTCGCGCGAGTTGTCCGCAAGCGCAGGACGCGAGGCTTCCGCGCGAAGCTCGTCGAGGAAAAGCGGGTCGAGCACTTTCAGGATGTTGGGGACCGAGGTGTAGTGCATCCCGGTTTCGTGTCGATGGGCCGGGTCAACGATGACCTGGATCATCGAGCCGAAGATGTCAGCATTGATCTCGTTCCAGCGTAGACCCGTTGCATCGGTCAGCGTCCGGAACGCGGTGCGGTTAAATCGCGGCACCTCGATGTCGCCGGCGAACAGACCGCCGTTCACCCACGGAAAGTGGGAGGCCCATTGCGGCATCTCGTCGCGCTCGTTCTCGCGCATGCTCATGGCCTTGAAGATCGAGGTGAGGACATGGACCATTTCCTCGCCCGCATGCCCGCCATGATCATGGATGGTCCTCGCAAACAGATGCTCGGGGATGATGCCGGTGTCCTCGGCGAACATGCAAAAGATGATGCGCGTCATGAACAGGTTCATGGCGTGGCGCTTGTCATCGCCTTCCCACTCGGGATTCTCAGCGATCAGCGCATCATACATACGACGCAGCCGGTTCGCTGCTTTGATGTCGATGGGGTTGTCGTCAGCCGCCTTGTAGCGTGAATAGCCCGCGAGCGGCAGGAAGAAGCCGAACCGGTCGCCAAGTTCGCTGAACGAGAAGAAGATCGTATCGTCGGCATCGATGTCGCGCGCAGCGACCTCCACGCCATCGGTCGCGAGAAGAAACTTGGCCTTCTGGGCAGTGGTGGCGCGGCTCCCCTGAAGCCGCGCGATAGCATCCTCAACGCGCCCCTCGGCGCAGACAAGCAGGTGCAACTTCTGTCGCCACAGCACTCCACCGTCGATATCGCTGGCGTTCTGAGTGCCGTTGCGGATGCGCGTGATCGTTGCGGGGGGGGCATCATACGCCGCGATAAAGTCGAACGGGAACGCATCTGGAACGAACGGTGTCGCGGCGATCCGGCTCACCGCTTCTTCAATATCGGCAATATACAAACTGATTCCCCACCAACCATCGGCGATGGCCGCGGCCTTCTCCGTCTATCATCACAGTACGATGGCACAGAAGCGTTTTAAAGAGTTCAGGCGGGTTGGGACGTTGGGCGCTCGGGGGCCGCTAATTTCACACGCTAAATAGATGGGAGGCAGAGCAAATGATCTGGAAGAAGTACCGACCGCGACGGGAGGGTGAATGTCATGTCGATCTTAACGGCGAGGATGTCATTGCCGATTTCGAGATGGGCATCATCGAAACGGGCCGACAGCGCGAGTACTCGGGCCACTATATAAAGATGCTCGGCCCGAACGGGGAGGAGTGGCTGGGCGAGGACGCCTCTTCGGTGCGGGCCGCGCTCCGCGCCCTCGATAAGGATGTCGGGCGCGACAGAGGCAGGCTGCTCTGCGCCGGTCTCCTCGACGGCTTCCACGAGAGCGGTTTGAGCGTCGACACGGGGTTCGGCTACATCGACGGCTACCCGAGAGCCGTTCACATGATGGAGCGCCCACGGCTGCTCGCCATGGACGAAGCGGCAGCGGCGGCGATCGCCCCGTCTCGGGCAGCCGAAGTGCTCAGGTCGCTGCGCGAACGGATGCGCGACGAACCCTGACGGCCAGGGGCCGTCAGGCTGCGCGCTTCTCACGCTTGCGCGCGGCATCCCTTCGGCGTTGCTCATCCTTCTGGGCTTTCCGCTCTTCGGGGGTCATCACCTTAGCCGGCCGCCCCCCCTTCGACTTTGGCGCAAGTTCAAGCGCGAGCGGCACGCGGGTCATCGTCGCGTTCGTATGCGGCAGAATGTCGAAATACTCCTTGAGATACGCGGCCTGCTCCCGGTCAAACACCCAGAGCTCCACTGGCGTGCTGTTGGTTGGCGAACGCACGCTCGTGCGGGTCATGAACTGGAGGATCGTCTCGTACTCGACGCTGCGAGTCCACGCCTCCGTGTCGATCCCCAATGCGGACAGGAGCGACCGCAGGTTCGCGGACGGCTTCGCCGAGTAGATGGCGGTGGCGTAGCTCACGCTCATGTGCCGGTTCGTCCCCGCCTGCCGTGGGGTAAGATAATCATCTTCCGGCAGCGCCAGCAGCGTCTTCGGTGTCGGAGCGCAGCGATCGGCGGTCTGGTTCGCGGTCCAGATTGAATGCGCCTTGGGAAGCACGGTCGCGAGATAGCTACCGATCAGCCGCAACGCATTCTGGCCGTCTGGTGATGCGAACAGCGACTTAGACGCAGCGCGATCGGTGAAGTAGTGGATGCTCACCCGACGCCGTGCGAACTGGCGCGTATTCGTTAGCGGCGGCAGTGCCTCCCACTCGACATCCTGAACCTCAAGCCAGCGGGTGAGAATGCTGCCGATATCGCTGCGGAACCGATTGCCGAGCAGTTCCACCCGATCAAAGGCTTCAAGCTCCCGCAGCGAGAAAACACTTGCCCAGCACCACTGGACCTTGCGGTCAGTCATCTCCCGCCAGTTTGCGAGATTACCGAGCACCACCCGCTTGGCACCGGGGCGGCTCGCCTCGGCAACACGGGCGTGAAAGACTCCAAGATGAGCGTGGGACTGGTCCGCTCGAACATGTGCGACCGAAATCTGCGCGCCTTCCTCGGTGAGCGTAATGGCGTGCCATTTGTCGATCACATGTTCCAGCGCGTAATGTCGCTCGAAGAAGTCGGCATCGAGGTGAGTCTGCTTCTCCTCGAAATCGAGGAAGGCCGGCACCTCGTCGATCACAATCCGCCAGCCCGCAAATCCGCTGAAATCCGAACGCAGCAGGGCGGCATGCGTCGCGATCACGATAATGTGGTCGCAGTCCGCGTGATGCTCCGGCAGTCGCTCTATCTCCGTGGACACGCTCTCTCCTCGGTTCGCGGTATCGCTATGGATATGCCGGATCAGCGGGCGCTTACCGAAGCCGCCTGCGATACGACGCATCTCATTTTCCAACTCGTCGAATGAATGTCTGCGTTCTGTTATGAAGATCGCCTTACATACGGATCGGCAGAGGGTTTCGATGGATCGCTGTGTCTTGCCCTGACCAGCAGGTGATTCGTCGTAATATACTTTCACTTTTTAACTCGTTCTTGGTTATGTCAACAGTATACCCAAGTTGCTCAAACTCTACATTATTGATCATCATCCATCTGCCGTTCTTATCATCTGGCGTAAGCGTCCGTTAAAACTCTCTAATAAGTAGAGGGTTTATTGTGGACATCGAGGCTGGTACTACTTGCTGGATTTCGACTTGCCTGAGCTGTCCGCAGGTCGTTCGGCCGGCGCTTGATGGTGTGGCGGCACGCCGCGCGAGCAAGCGCCGGATGAATGCCAAGGGCCGGGGCGCGCACGGCGCGGCTCGCTGGATGGCGCTGATGATCTGTATCAGTCGAGGCGTCGGACTTGTCGGCCCCGCTTACGCGGTCCCGCCTGCGTCCTCGCGAACAGGTTCACCGCCTCGACATCTGCGATGCCGTGCCGCCTCCCTGTTCCTCATCGAGTACGACAAGTTCACCTCGATGAGAAATGGTACTACTCGACATCTACCACCTGATGACTGGGGCGGCAGCCCCGATGAGAACGGCGAGCGGACATGGCGGGCCGGCGATCACGCAGTTCGGCATCTTCGCTTGCCATCACTTTCAATAATGCACGCCGGACACCTGATCCCGCATGATGCTTCCATCACCTGTTTGGAGCATCACGATGATCATCGACCCCCACCATCAACTCAAGACCAACCTCTACACTACCGTGCCCGATCTGCTGATCTGCGAGGCGGTTGATCTGCCCTACCGGCTTATCTTGTGGTGCGACCCGATCAGCCATAATGAAGCTATGCGCCGCATCGACGACCTCGGTACGATCGGCAGGAACTACCGGCCTTGGTCCAATCCGAGCGTCGGCGCACCCGGAACGGTCAGCGTCATCCACACCGACGACAAGGACGCCGCACACACCATCGCGCACGATCTGCTTTGCACCTGCTACCGGGTGATCACGCCTGCGCAGGCGATAGCGCAGGAAGCCCAGAAGCGCTCGGTGTTCCCGTGGTGCCTAACGTTCCCCGTGCGGCCACCTTTGAATGCGGATTTCGACCACATCGTCGAGCGTAGCGACCGGTTAGTCTCATACCATACGGGCTATAAGCCGGAAGCTCCCCGCTGGGCTCCCGATATCAGTTGGCTCGGGACAGTCTATGCCATCCGCGTGCGAGATTTTGATACCGCCCATATGCTCAAAATCGCGATTGGGGAGTGTGATCTCAAAGGACCAGGCGCGGCATAGCCGCGCCTGGAGGCGACGATTGTCTCGACGTCGCCGCTGCCGCTGCCCGCTGATCGCCGGCACCACCGCAGTCC
>Ga0265296_1003261_pt1 | contig 15295 bp, 11 predicted proteins | sample MunlanPumphouse1_FD_189073 | JGI IMG/M metagenome (GOLD analysis project Ga0265296, IMG submission 189073) | Groundwater microbial communities from a municipal landfill in Southern Ontario, Canada - Pumphouse #1 | ecosystem: Environmental > Aquatic > Deep subsurface > Groundwater | place... | reverse complement strand
GCCGCACTTGAGGCTGAAAGCGAGGCGCTTTGCGAGCAATGGTCGGACGCGCCCGACGTGCCCGCCGAAGTGCATGCACGGATCGATGCGATCGACGCCGAACTCGGCGCGCTCGTCGACCGCCCGTTCGTCTTCGATCCCGACGAGATGGGACGCGCTGGCGCCTTCGTCTCGATCGACCGCGACGGATCGGTGCGGATCGAGCGCGGGTTCGTGCGGGCTGAGGACGAGCCGGAGCGGGAACTGGCCGATGGCGAGGCTGCTCCGGAAAAGGAAGCAGGGGGCGAAGGGTCCGTCCTGCGTAACGGTCGAGATGGCGATCACGCCATACCGCCTGTGGGCAGCGATGGCGAAGACGAATCCGATGCGCTCCGTCCGCTTCCCGATCGCCTCGTGTCCGATCTCACCGCATGGCGCACGCTCGCGCTCCAAAACGCGTTTGCCGAGGATCCGGCGATTGCCTTCGCCGCAGTGCTCCACGCTCTCGTTCTCGGCTGTTTCTATTCCGCTACCCGCGAAAGTTGCGTCGAGATCGCGGCGAACCGCGTCTATTTCAGCAACGCGCCGACGAACCTGCGCGATTGCGCGCCGGCGCAGGCGATCGACGCGCGCGCGTCGGCATGGAAAGAGCGGCTTCCGCAATCGGACAAGGAGCTTTGGGACTTTCTGCTGACCCTCGACGGCGAGGAGCAGGCGAAACTCCTCGCGCACTGCACCTCGCTCTGCGTCAACGCGCAGGCCGAGATCGTCCCCAAATATGACAATGGCCGCATCTCGGCGCACGGCGTCGCGTGCCGGATCTCGCACAGCGATGTGCTCGCGCGGGCGGTCGGGCTCGATATCGTTGCGGCGGGCTGGCGGCCGACGGTCGAGGGCTATTTCCGCTCGGTGACGAAACCGCGAATCCTCGCCGATGTCGCCGAGGCGCGGGGGCCGCAATTTGCCGAAATGATCGATCATCTCAAGAAGGCCGACATGGCGCGCGAGGCGGAGCGTTTGCTGGATGATGCGGCATGGCTTCCCGAGCCGATGCGCACGCCGGGACTCGATGATGCTGAGCTCGTCGATGCAGAGGGCGATGCCGCCGATGGCGAATTGCCTGCTTTCCTAACCGAGGATGCGGCCGAGCCGGATAACGCGAACGACGCCGAACTGCCTGTCGCGGCCGAATAATCGGCTTCCGCCCATCACTGACAATCGAAGCTCGGACCCGGCAGCGATGCCGGGCCGAGCCATTTTTTGGAGACCTGACATGAATAGTTCAAATCCCATTCGCCGCTCGAACGATGGAGGCTGTCATGGCTGATCGCGTTCCCGCATCGATACAGATCGGCGGCGAAATCTCTGCTGCAGTTTTCGCAGAGCTGCTCCACATCATCGCCTTTGAGGGCCTGTCGCCCGAATGGGGCGGCGAGCCGTTCGATCCGGCCAAACGCACCGTCGGCGAGCCGCTCGCGCTGTTCGACGAGAGTTGCGCCTGGGGCAAGATCGACAATCTCGAGGCCTTCTGCGTCGAGAAAAGTCTGCCCTTTGTGCGTTGGTCGGGCAGCTATCCCGGCGAATGGTCGCCCGAGCGGCTCGTCTACCGCGGCTCGGGTACGGTCGACAGCTATATGATCGATGAAAGCGACCGGGTCCTGCTCGATCGCCGTCTGCTCGTCGAGCTCGGCTCGATCGAGGCTGCGATGGCCTATTTCGACGCCGCGGAATTCGCAGTGCCGCCGCTGGTTGTCGAGGGCGATCCGCCGCCGGTGCCGGCTGCGGCGGAAAGCGCGGCCGCAGCGGGGGAGGCGAGCCATGGCTGATTATTCTTCCCAGACCGTGATCCGACCCGACATCCCCCGGACCGCGATGACCGAACTAGAATGGCGGGTTCTTCGCGACATGTTCGAACATGAGGAGGTTGGCGAGGATATCTATTTCTTCGCCAGCCATGGCCCCAATGACTTCGTTTTCCTCGAGATCGCGGAAGTCCGGCGGCTCCTTGAGGAAAGCGATGGCATCGCGAGCAGCGTCGCCGATCTCGTCCGAAAGGAAATCGGCACATGCGATCCTGACGCGGCCGAGCTCGAACTCGATATGTCGGTGATTGGCTTCGAGGGCATTTTTCAGGACATCATCCGCCGTTCGGCGCTCGACCATGTCGAGGTCGAGGCCGCATGGACCTGCTCGAAAATGCGGCCCGACGGTTTCGGCGGCGCCGCGACGCTGATCACGGCGGACGATATCGAAGCGGTCTCGACCGCCGGATGGCTTGAGGAGGCCATCGCCCGCCTGTCGGGCGATGCCCCTGACTGACCCCTGTCCAGACCATCGTTCACCGACTGCGAAAGCCCGGCCCGCGCGCCGGGCTTTCGCCTTTTCTGGCACTTGACGCGAGAGGAAGATCCCATGCCCTCGATTATCGAAACGACCGTTTATTGCCTTGATGAACTGCCCGAGGCCGCAAAAGAGAAGGCGCGCGCCTGCTATCGCGAAGGCGGTTTCGACTATGACTGGTTCGAATTTGTTTATGAGGATTTCGAGCGCGTCTGCGACATTTTGGGGGTCCGTCTCGACACGACCTCGGTGCGCCTCTTCGGCGGTGGGACGCGCCGGAAGCCCTGCATCTGGTTTTCCGGCTTCTGGAGCCAGGGCGACGGGGCCTGTTTCGAAGGCGATTACAGTTACGCCAAGGGCGCATCGGCGGCGATCCGCCGCTACGCGCCCAAGGATGTCGAACTTCATCGCATCGCCGATGCCCTTGGCTCGATTCAGCGCCGCAATTTCTATCAGCTCCGCGCGCGCATTGGCCATCGCGGTCGCTATTATCACGAATATAGCATGGACATTGCGGTCGAGCGCGACAGTCCGGTCATTCAGGACATGACGGCTGACGCCGAGGACGATGTGAAGGAGGCGCTGCGCGACCTGGCGCGCTGGCTCTACGGGCGGCTCGAGAACGAATATGAGCATCTGACGTCGGACGAGGCGATCGACGAGATGATCCGCCTCAACGAATATGGCTTCACTGAAGACGGGGTTCGCTTCGGCTGAGAGGGAGAGGCGGGGCCGGGAAGGGGGAACGGCCCGAGTCCCGGAGAGAGCAGCGGGCGGTTCATTCCTGCCCCGCTCTCTCAAGGATTTCAGCCATGCATATGACCTTCCACGATGCGGCGCGCGGCGCCGCGGCGACCGCTCGTTCCAGCTCGGTCGCGCCAACTTCCCGGCGCCTGCTCGATGCCGCTCAGGCGCTTCAGCCTCTACTCGAGGCAGGCCACCCCTTTTCCACGGCCCAGCTTCGCGAGGCGATGGCAAGCGCCTTCGGCGCGACCGATGCTGAGGGCGCGTGGGACTGGAAGACGGCCTATGACGCGTGCGAGGCGGCGCAGATCATGCTGCTTCGTCGCTATGGCCGCGCGCTCGTGGCGCGCGGTCGCTCGCCGCAAAGCCAACTCGCGACATGGGAACGGCTGGCCGCGCGCATCCCGACGCAAACGCGGCGCTCGGAGGAAGGCCAGTCCCTCCAGCAATTCTCGACGCCTTTGCCGCTCGCCTTTGTCGCGGCGCTCGCGGCCTCGATCCATGCCGACGACCGCGTGCTCGAACCCTCGGCCGGGACCGGCATGCTCGCGATCCACGCCGAACTTGCCGGGGCGAGCCTCGCGCTCAACGAGTTGGCCGGCGGTCGCGCCGAGCTTCTCGAGCTACTGTTTCCCGCGGTGCCAATCACGCGTCATGATGGCGCGTCGATCGACGACCGCCTCGACGCTTCTTTCGTCCCCGACGTCGTCCTCATGAACCCGCCTTTCTCCGCCACGGCGCACGTCGACCGCCCGATGCGAGGCACTGCACTTCGCCATATCGCCTCCGCGCTCGCGCGGCTCCGCGACGGCGGTCGGCTGGTCGCGATCGTCGGGGCGAATTGCGCGCCCGAGGCGGCGGCCTTCCGCGCCGGTTTTGTCCGATTACAGGAGCAGGCGACGATCCTGTTTTCGGCCGCGATCGCCGGGAAAGTCTATGCCAAGCATGGCACCACGACGGCGACGCGCCTGCTTGTTATCGACAAGGTGCCTCCAGCCGATCCATTCATGCTGCCAGCGAGCCATGGGGAAGCACCCGACCTGGCGACGCTGCTGGCTTGGGTGACCAGCCATTTGCCGCCGCGACCGGCCCCGCCGGCCCCTGCGCCAGCAGCGGCAACTCCGTTCATCCGCGGCGCATCGACTGCTCTCAGTCCCCTTGCCAAGGGATCCATGCGACCAGAGAAGTCCGCGTGCGTTGCGGCGGGCGAGCTGGTCTATGAGACGGTCGCGTGGTCGCCGCCCGTCGGCCAGCTCGGCGAGGCGATCTACGAACCCTATGTGCTTCAGTCCTTGCGCATTGCGGAGGCGTCACCCCATCCCACCGCGCTCGTCCAGTCGGCGGCGATGGCCTCGGTCGCGCCGCCGCGGCCTTCTTATCGCCCGCATCTTCCAGAAAATCTCGCTGCCGACGGTCTCCTGTCCGACGCCCAGCTTGAGTCCGTCATCTATGCGGGCGAGGCCCATGCCGGCCATCTGTCCGGCGCGTGGACCGTCGACGAGACGTGGGACGTGGTGAGTGCCGCGGGCGAGGACAATGAGGCGGCGGTCCAGTTCCGGCGCGGCTGGTTCCTCGGCGACGGGACCGGCGCGGGCAAGGGCCGCCAGGTCGCGGGGATCATTCTCGACAACTGGTTGAAGGGCCGCCGCCGCGCGCTTTGGATCTCGAAGTCGGACAAGCTGCTTGAGGATGCGCAGCGCGACTGGTCGGCGCTCGGGCAGGAGCGATTGCTTGTCACGCCGCTCTCACGCTTCCGCCAGGGCACCCCGGTCCGGCTTGCCGAGGGCATCCTCTTCACCACCTATGCGACGCTTCGCTCGCAGGGCCGCGAAGGCAAGGCGAGCCGGATCGAGCAGATCGCCGCATGGCTCGGCCGCGATTTCGACGGTGTGATCATTTTCGATGAAGCGCATGCCATGGCAAATGCGGCGGGCGGCAAGGGCGAGCGCGGCGACCAGAAACCGTCGCAACAGGGTCGGGCGGGGCTGCGGCTCCAGCATGCGTTGCCAGACGCGCGTGTCGTTTATGTGTCGGCCACTGGCGCGACGACGGTGCAGAACCTCGCTTATGCGCAGCGGCTCGGCCTGTGGGGCGGGAACGACTTCCCGTTCGCTTCGCGTGGCGAGTTCGTCGCCGCGATCGAGCAGGGCGGTGTCGCGGCGATGGAGGTGCTCGCGCGCGACCTCAAGGCGCTCGGCCTCTACGCGTCACGGTCGCTGTCGTTCGACGGGGTCGAATATGAGATGCTCGAACATAAGCTGACCGACGAGCAGCGGCGCATCTACGACAGCTACGCCGGCGCCTTCCAGGTCATTCACAACAATCTCGCCGCTGCTATGGAGGCGGCGGGCGTGACGAGCGCCGAGCACGGCACGCTCAACGCGCAGGCGAAGTCGGCGGCGCGTTCGGCGTTCGAGAGCACCAAGCAGCGCCTCTTCAACCATCTCATCACCGCGATGCAGACCCCGAGCGCCATTGCGAGCATCGCGCGCGATATCGAGGCGGGGCATGCGGCGGTGGTCCAGATCGTCTCGACCGGGGAAGCCCTTCAGGAACGCCGGCTCGCCGAGATCCCGGCGGAGGATTGGGGCGACGTGTCGGTTGACATCACCCCGCGCGAATATGTGCTCGACTATCTCGCGCATGGTTTCCCGGTGCAATTGTTCGAGCCCTGCACCGACGGCGAGGGCAATCTTGCTTCGCGGCCCGCCTATGACGAGGCCGGCAACCCGATCGTCAGCCGCGAGGCGTGCCGGCGTCGCGACGCGATGATCGAGAAGCTCGCGGCGCTGCCGCCGGTGCCCGGCGCGCTCGACCAGATCGTCCAGCATTTCGGGACAGATATGGTCGCCGAGGTCACGGGGCGCTCGCGCCGCATCGTCCCGCGGTCGGGCGAAGGCGGGGACGTGCGTTTTGCGGTCGAGAACCGGCCCGGAAGCGCGAACATCGGCGAGATCCACGCCTTTATGGACGATGAGAAGCGCATCCTTGTCTTCTCGGAGGCCGGGGGCACGGGCCGCTCCTATCATGCCGATCTCGGCGCGAAGAACCAGCGGCGGCGCATCCACTATCTGCTCGAGGCGGGGTGGAAGGCCGATGCCGCGATCCAGGGCTTCGGGCGCACCAATCGTACGAACCAGAAGCAGCCGCCGATGTTTCGCCCCGTCTCGACCGACGTCAAGGCCCAGAAGCGCTTCATATCGACGATCGCGCGGCGGCTCGATTCGATGGGTGCGATCACGCGCGGCCAGCGTCAGACGGGCGGGCAGAATATGTTCCGGCCCGAGGACAATCTCGAATCCTTCTATGCCCGCGATGCGCTGCGCCAGCTCTATCTGTTGATCGTGAATGCCAAGGTCGAAGGCTGCTCGCTGCTTACATTCGAAAGCGCGACAGGATTGTCGTTGCTCGATATCGACGGTTGCCTGCGCGAAGAACTGCCGCCGATCACCACTTTCCTCAATCGCATGCTCGCGCTCACGATCGACCTGCAAAATATCCTGTTCGAGGCTTTCGAGGGTCTGCTCGTGCACCGTATTGAGGCGGCGGTCGCGGCGGGAACCTATGAGATCGGGCTCGAAACCCTGCGCGCCGAGAGCTTCGCGGTGAAAGCGCGGCAGACGATCTACACCCATCCCGGCACCGGGGCGGCGACGCAGCTTCTGACGATCGAGCGCAAGGAGCGGGTGCTGCCGCTCGACCTTGACGATGCACTGGCGCTCGTCCGCGAGCGCGGCGGCGAACTGCTTGTGAACCAGCGCTCGCAGCGTGCTGCGGTGAAGCTCGGGGCGCGCAGCGTGATCGATGACGACGGCGCAGTCCACCGGCGCGTGCGGCTCCATCGGCCCCTCGAGGCCAGCCACATGCTGCTCGCCGATTTCGTCATGAGCCATTGGCAGCCTGCTGACCGCGATCTGTTCGCTCATGTCTGGAACGCCGAGCTTGCCGGCATCCCCGATTTTGAGACCTCGACGCTGCACATGGTCTCGGGGCTGCTGCTGCCGATCTGGCGCCAACTGCCCAAGGAATCGTCGCGGTTCTACCGGTTACAGACCGACGCTGGCGAGCGCATCATCGGGCGCAAGGTCTCGGCGGGCTGGGTGGCATCGGTCGTCCGAGACGGGCCCTGCGATCTCCCAAAGGATCAGGCGTGGCAGCTTGTCCAGAAAGGTGAGGTCGTCTTGCACCTTGCCGAGGGCCAGTTGCTGCGCCGCGTTCGCGCGATGAACGACTGGCGGATCGAGCTGACCGGCTTCAACGATCTTGGTGTTGACCGGCTGAAGGCATTTGGCTTGATTTCCGAAATCGTCTCGTGGCAACTGAAGCTCTACGTGCCGGCAGGGGCTGCTGGCGCCGACGTGTTCGCGCGGCTGGTGGATCGATTTCCGATCCAGCGGGTCGCGGATCGCAAGGCCGCCTGAAGGAGCCCCACCATGGAAAGTCCGGTCCGTGAACTTGCGCGTCGTCTCGGTGAAAATGCCGAGGCGGTGTGCCGCCACTACCTCTCGAACGGTCGCCGCGAAGGCCTCTACTGGATGGTCGGCGATAAGGGCAATGCGCCGGGGCGCAGTCTTTATCTGCGTCTGGTCGACGGCGATGGTCGCCGCACGTCGGGCAAATGGACCGATGCCGCAACAGGCGAACGGGGCGACCTGCTTGACATCATCGCCGCCAGCTGCGCGCATAGGAACCTCGCTGAAACGCTCGCTGAGGCTCGGGGATTTCTGAGCTTGCCTCAATCCGACGCGGGCACGCAGGGTCCGAGGCCGCGCCGGCCGCGCCGGGCGCCCACTGGCAGCCCGGACGCGGCAGCGCGGCTTTGGACGGCGTCGAAGCCCATCGCTGGGACATCGGTGCGCACCTATCTGGCGGGCCGTGCGCTTCGGCACGTCGGCGATGTGCCCGCGCTGCGATGCCACCCGCATTGCTACTATCGCCGGTCCGAGGAGGATGCCCCGTCGGTCGAGTCGGCATATCCAGCGATGATCGCCGCGGTGACCGACCTCGGCGGCTCGCTCATGGGCGTCCATCGCACCTGGCTCGATCCGCACCGATCGACCAAGGCGCCCGTGGCGTATCCGCGGCGCGCGATGGGACATTTATTGGGTCATGGCGTCCGCTTCGGGCTTTCGGGCGAGGTCATGGCATTCGGTGAGGGCATCGAAACCATGCTTTCATTGCGCGAAATCGCCCCGGCACTTCCTCTCGTCGCAGGGCTGTCGGCGGCCCATCTCGCGGCGCTCGAATTTCCTGCGCCGCTTCGCCGCCTCTATGTTGCCCGCGAACGGGATGCAGCCGGACGCGCTGCATTCGCTACGCTTGCCGAGCGAGCCGCCCCGCTAGGGATCGATATCCTGCCGCTCGATCCGGCGCTGGACGATCTGAACAGCGATCTTATGCAGATGGGCCATTCGCAGCTCGCCGCTTCGATCGCCCCGCAGATGCACGTCGTCGATGCCGAGCGAATGTTCAATGCAGCCTGATCGCGCCTGGCGCCAACGGCGCAACGCCTCCAGCATCGCGGGCCCGAATTGGGACGTCGTAATCGCGCGCACCATCATCAAGATGCCCGAAAACGCGTAGCTGCATGGGACAGCGGTGAGTCGTCTTACCGCGGGAGATCGGATCGAGCCGGCCCGGGAAGGGAAGCTCGATCAGCCTGTTCTCGGGAGGCCGCGCCTCGGCCTTCGCTGGAGGGCGACTGCGGCAGCGTGCGCGGGCCGCGCAATGGCTCTGCTCGCGGCTATTTTCCGCCGGGGCTGGCGCCCCTTTGCATCGCGAAACAAAATAGTCGCGAGCCCGCCATCCTTCGCTGGCGCTTCGGCCGCGCGGGGTGCCGCGCGGTGCGAACCCGCACCCGCCGCCGCCGAGGTGTCGCCGCGAAGGCCGCGAGAGGCGCGGCCCCAGACAAGGAACACGACATGATCGACCTGTCCGACCTTCCCGAGCGCGGCGAACCGTATGAGCCCGGCGCCAGCGCTTACCTGCTCCAGGAAATGCAGCTTTACGGTCATCGGCCCTATGAGGATGAACCCGACGCACGGCCGCTCCCTTGCGACCGGCTCGCTGGCGGCGCCGTCGCCGATATCTTCGACGCATTGGCGGGCTGCCTGGTCGATACCCGCATCGAGCCCGATCTTGAAGATCTGCTCTGGGGCATCGTCAATATCTTTCACCGCGCCGGCGAACGGATCGAGCGCGAGCTCGACCGCAACGAACAGGCGCAGCGCGAACTCCAGCGCGAGCAGGATGGAAGCGAAATTCGCTCGGTCGAACTCGAGCGCGCGATCGCCGAGGGCATCACGATGATCGAGCGGCGCGACACGATGGAATTTTTCCGCGAATGCGCCGCCGAGCAGTTCCGCATCCATGCCCGCAAGGCCTGGACCCCGCGCACCGGGTCGCGCGTCCGTCACAAGACGATGACCGCGGCGATGATCGACAGCCGCGACTTCATGGACAAACGCCTCCGCGAAAAGGCCCAGGCCCTGATCCCCGAGGGAACGCGCATCGCCTTCAGCGGCGGACCGGCGTGCAACGATCACCGCCACATCTGGTCGGCGCTCGACAAGGTTCATGCGCGTCATGCCGACATGGTGCTGATGCATGGTGCGACGCCAACCGGCGCCGAGCGCGCTGCGGCCTGCTGGGCCGATGCGCGCGGCGTGCCGCAGGTAGCGTTCCGGCCCGACTGGAACCGGCACAAGAAAGCGGCGCCGTTCAAGCGCAACGAGCGGCTGATCGATGCGATGCCCGCCGGGCTGGTCGTCTTTTCGGGCACCGGCATCCAGGACAATCTTGTCGACAAGGCGCGGGCGTTCGGCATTCCGGTCTGGGATTTTCGGCTCAAGGAAGCCTGAGTTGTCGATTTGGATCTGACGGCGCTTGCCATCCGGCGAGCAGGATTACAGGATGAAAATCAATGAAAACCGATCTCGATCATCTTCCGGCGAACAAGCAGCGCGAGCTCGAACGTGTGAAGGCGATCATCTTCGAAGAATTCGAGGATGCGATCGCGCTCGGCACCATGGGCTGGAAAAAGAAGGGTCGGATCGACAAGGTCATCCTCTACGGCAGCTATGCGCGCGGTGGCTGGGTCGACGAGCCGCACACCGCAAAGGGCTATCGTTCGGACTTCGATCTCCTGATCATCGTCAACGACAAGCGGTTGACCGACAAGATCGACTTCTGGTCGAAGCTCGACGACCGGCTGACCCGCGAGCTTGCGATCGACAAGACGCTGCACACGCCGGTAAACTTCATCGTCCACACGCTGCAGGAAGTGAACGATGGGCTGGCTCACGGCCGCTATTTCTTCATGGACGTCGCGGGCGACGGGATCGCGCTCTACGAATATGACGACAAGGAATTGCACAAGCCGAAGCCCAAGACGCCCGAGCAGGCGCTGGCGATGGCGCAGGAATATTTCGACGAGTGGTTTCCGCTCGCCATGCAGCGGTCGTCTAATCGCCCCACTGTCAAGCGCCGCCGATCACCAGAAATGTTGCGATACGTTTGCCGGGTACAGGGTCGTCTACGCGGTCGATGCATGATCGCCGCAGAATGGGTTCCGTAGGCGAGATCTTCCTATGTTCGTGACGCAATCTGCTCATGAGAGCAGTGCTAACCGCTATCTCGGAATGATCTCGGCCGCGTCCCGGCAGGGACGGATCGGCGCGCCCCGGAAGGCGCAATCGGTGGAACGGCGTATGGCTTGTGGCAGGGGCGTGCGCCTACGGGATCAGGCCGGCAATGCGACCCCTGCTTTGGGATCAAACAACTCGCCCGTCTTCAGCATCGCGTGCATGATTACCGCCAACTTGCGAGCAAGGGCGACCGCTGCGCGCTTGAAGCCAACCCGCTCTTTCAGCGCCAGCGCCCAGGTTCGCAGCGTGCTTGTGTCCGACAGCCTGTTTAAGATGACTGAGGCCGCCTCGTACAACAGCGAACGCAACTTAGCGTCGCCGCGGCGGGAAATGTGACCTTCAAAGTCAACTTCGCCCGACTGGTATCGCTTTGGGGTCAGCCCGACCCAGGCGCCCACGGCGCGGGAGTTTTTGAAGTTGATCGAATCTTCTACCGCCGCCGCAAAGGCCGTAGCGGTGACCGTGCCGACACCTGGTACCGAGGTAAGCAGACGGCAACGTTGATCTGAACCGGCCATCCGAACCAGCTGCGTCGTCAACTCCGCCGCGCGAAGCCGGATGTCTCTCCAGGCCTGAAGCAGCGGCAGAATGATCCGTGCCAAATCGTCTTCGCCATCCAAATGCGTAAGGACGTTACGCTCGAAAACGCTGCCGGCACCTTTGGGCAAAACAAGCCCGAACGTCTTCATGAGCCCCCGGATCTGGTTCGACATCTGCACCCGCATCTTCAAAAGTTGGCGGCGCGCGGTGATCAATGTCCTCATCAACATGCTGTCGAAACCTTTGACGCGAACCTCCCGATAAAAGCCTACTTCAGCCAGGTGCGCCAAGCCGTCAGCGTCGTTCGCATCCGTCTTGTTTGCAGCCATATCGAGAGCAGCCTTGGCATGCCGCGCATCAATGCAAATCGCTGGCAGTCCCTCCGCCGTGAGCGCATGGTAAAACCAAACCGACAAAGGTCCGGTCTCGAATACCACGCGCTCTGCGTTCGGCGCGCGTTTGCGGATCACTTCTGCGAGCAGCTTTGGGTCCGATGCACACTTGCCGCGCCAGACGCGCTTGCCATCCTGACGAACCGATATCGAAGTGTCTTTTAAGGAAACGTCGAGTCCTATATACTGAGCCACGGTTGTCCTCCTTTGATGCTGGGCCCGGTCAACAATCGTGAGCCCGTACTTCATCTTATCGGGGGGCAACCAACCTTCCAGCCATCTCGTGCTTCTGGACCATCGCCGGCGCACCCGCGATTACGTCATGTTCGAGCTGTCCAAGATGGGCCGCGAAAAAGGGTTTCTGAAGCCCGCCGCGTTTGACCTCCATCAGAGCAGTGAGTTTCTCTATCATTGCGTGCTCTTGGTCTGCAATTTTTACACGCCCCACGTCCACAACCTGGGATTTTTGCGCACGCAAGCCGAGCGATTAAACATGCGGCTTGTCGATGTTTGGCCGCGCGAGGTGAAGGCAGACCGCGCGCGCTTCGAGAAGCTCAAGGAAGCCTATGTGAAGGCTCGCTACTCCAAACATTATCGAATCAGCGAAGAAGAATTGCTCTGGCTGGCTGGACGCGTGGAGGAGCTGGGCCGCGCCGTGCATGCCATCTGCTCTGAACGGATAGCGAACCTTGAAGAAGCTGTGCAGGCTCCGGAGTAGACCAGGCACATGCGCGTTCGTGACTTCTTCCTTCTCGTCGCCGTGTGCCTGATCTGGGCATTCAACAATGTCCTGAGCAAGATTATAGTAACGGACTGGGCGGTCCCGCCGCTTTTCTATGCGGCGCTACGCTTTGCGGTCGTCGCGATGGTCATGTGGCCATGGTTGCTGCCGATGCCGCGGCCGGCATGGCGGATTGTTGCCATCGCCCTGTGCCTGGGCGGCGGAAGCTTTTCACTACTTTTCGTCGGTTTGCAGACTGTCTCACCTTCTGAGGCCGCGATTATTCTGCAGCTCGGTGTCCCCTTTACCATGCTGCTCTCGGTGCTGGTGCTCGGCGAGCGTATCTACTAGCGCCGCGGACTGGGCATCGCGCTGACATTGGTCGGCGTGCTGATCGTGACCTGGCGGCCCGGTGGACTTTCGCTTTCGACGGGGCTCTGGTTCGTCGCCGCCAGCGCCTTCGCCGGCGCCGCTGGCGCGGTGCTGATGAAGCAGGTTGATGGCGTCAAACCGTTCCGCTTTCAGGCCTGGGTGGGACTGGTGTCGGCGACCGTTCTGACACTCGCTTCGATCTTGCTTGAAGACGGTCAATGGACGGCGGCGACGACCACTGGACGGCCGCTTGTCGCCGCTGTCGTATTCACGGCGCTGATCGTGTCGGTCGGTGCGCACTCCGTCTATTACCACCTCATCGACCGCTATGAAGCGAACTTGCTCGCACCGCTGACATTGATGACGCCGCTCGCGACGATCGGGCTCGGTGTGCTGATCACCCACGATCATTTCGATATGCGGATGGCTATCGGCGGCGGGCTGGCAATGCTCGGTGTGTTGATCGTGGCGCTGCGGCGCAAACCAGCGACGAAATTGCTTGTCGAACGGGAGCTGCGATAGTCGGGGAAATTCGATCCGCATCGCGCGTATGGTGAAGAGTTGCTGCGACGGTCGTTAACCGATGGCGGGGGGGGGCGATGCAAGATACGTGTCAGAACTCTGGCTAAAGTGATTTTGTGTTGCGCCAATGCATCAGTCACGCGTAATTCCGTTACGGAATACTGATTTCGATGGCGTGCATTTTTTGTTAGCGTCCGCGCTCGTGGTGTAATTTCCGGTGTAGGCGATGGTGTATTCCGGGGTGGGGCATGCCCCACCCCGGAATGCGGCGTCGCTGGTGGCCACCGGGTTCATCGTTATGGTGGAGTTTGCACACTTCAACCGTGACGAAGAGGAGTTCCCGATGACCGAGGACAGATTACTGATCGAAGAGCTGGCTGCAAAGGGCGGCCAACCGGATTTTTTGCGCACCATCGCCGAGAACGTGCTGCAGCTGATCATGGAGGCCGACGTTGATGGCCTGATCGGCGCGGGTCGCCACGAACGCAGCAGCGAGCGCGCGACCTGGCGCAACGGCTATCGCGACCGTTCGCTGGATACCCGGGTAGGCACGCTGAACCTGAAAATCCCCAAGCTGCGTGCTGGGTCCTATTTTCCGGGCTTCCTTGAGCCCCGCAAGATGGTCGAGAAAGCGCTGGTTGCGGTGATCCAGGAAGCGTGGATCGGCGGGGTCAGCACCCGGCGGGTCGATGAACTCGTCCAGGCCATGGGCATGACCGGCATCTCCAAGTCCACCGTCTCCAAGCTTTGCAAGGACATTGACGAGCGCGTCCATGCCTTTCTGAAACGCCCGCTCACCGGCGAATGGCCGTATCTCTGGCTCGATGCCACCTATCTCAAGGTACGCGAAGGCGGGCGGATCATCAGCGTTGCCGCAATAATCGCCATGGCCGTCAACACCGAGGGCCGGCGCGAGATCGTCGGCCTGCATATCGGCCCCTCGGAAGCGGAGGTCTTCTGGTCCGACTTCCTGAAGGACCTTGTTCGGCGCGGTCTTACCGGCGTGAAGCTGGTCATCTCCGATGCTCACGAGGGCCTCAAGGGCGCGATCACCCGCGTCATGGGCGCCACCTGGCAGCGCTGCCGGGTGCACTTCATGCGCAATGCCCTGTCCTATGTGCCCAAGGGCCAGAACACTGTCGTCGCCGCCGCGATCCGCCAGGTCTTCCTGCAGCCCGATCAGAAAAGCGCAACGCAGGTCTGGCGACAGGTCGCCGACCAGTTGCGCACCCGTTGGCCCAAGCTCGGCGCCTGCATGGACGAGGCCGAAACCGACGTGCTCGCCTACACCGGCTTCCCCACCCAGCACCGCACGAAGTTACACTCAACCAATCCGCTCGAGCGGCTCAACAAGGAGGTCAAGCGCCGCGCCGACGTCGTCGGAATCTTCCCGAACGAAGACAGCATCATCCGCCTCGTCGGGGCTGTGCTGATGGAGCAGAACGACGAGTGGCAGCTCCAGCACCGATACATGCAGATCGAAGGCATGGCCGAACTCAACCAACCCATGATCGAGGAGGAAAATCAGCCCCTACACATCACCGCCAAAGCCGCCTGACGATGGCCCACGGCCACAGCCGAAATTACACCACCTTGACGGACGCGACCCATTTTTTGCTGCTGTATGCGCCCCGATGCGACCCAAATGGAGGGCTCCTCCATTCAACTTTGGCGGCCTTTTAGGCCGCCTTTTTTGTATGTCGGCTTTGCGCCTGAAATCAGCCATTCGCGGGAAGGCTAACCGGTGCTGAAAGCGGTCATTTTTGCATGACGGAAGTTTGCTCGGTGAGTTACTCGGGCGCACAGGCTCCATCGTCCATCACGACGCTATGGTAAGCCGCACGGGCGGCAGGCATTAATGGGCGAGGGATGCTAAGTCGTTCGCTCGACGAGGCGCGTCGGCAGCATTACGGATTTCGGGCGGCGACCGTCGAGGAGCTGAATCAGCTTCTCCACCATCATCGCGCCCGCAACCCCGGTCGGCTGCTCGATCGTGGTAAGCGCCGGGGTAAAATGGGCTGCTGGCGGGATATCGTTAT
>Ga0265296_1003260_pt1 | contig 15297 bp, 14 predicted proteins | sample MunlanPumphouse1_FD_189073 | JGI IMG/M metagenome (GOLD analysis project Ga0265296, IMG submission 189073) | Groundwater microbial communities from a municipal landfill in Southern Ontario, Canada - Pumphouse #1 | ecosystem: Environmental > Aquatic > Deep subsurface > Groundwater | place... | reverse complement strand
TCCGAAGCTATATCTTTCTCTACAATAAGGGCCGACTCGGCAGGGCCGCGGGTAGTCTTTTCTACATAGCGGATATTGATATCCTTAGAGAAAAACGCCTTTAGAGTTTTGTCCATAGCGAAATCCCGGATATGGTCAAGGCGGGTAACAAAATATATATCCGACCAACTTATGCAATAACCGATAAAGTTATATGAATTTACCGCCCATCTAATGAGCTCCGTGCCGGCTAATTTAATCAGCGGTTTAGGCAAATTATCATGCCCCATAAACCTTTTTCCTTCTCCGGCCATCAAAAAAACAATTTTCATAGTTAATCCTTAACCCAGGCGCGGGCAGTATTCTTTATCGGCAGTGCTAAAATCCTACCCCAGATTAATTTCTTTATGTAATGGAAGATTACCGATAGAAGCGCAAAATAATCGGTTATGCATCCTAAGGCATCCGGGACCGCATCTATAGTTAAACGGCAGTATTTAGCCGCTAACTCTTTCTTAAAAATAAGCAAATTGAAGAACGCTATCGTTAAATACATATGGGCCACCTTTTTATAAAACATAGGCTGCCTGTATTCCGGGCGCAACTCCTGTTCATAAAAATCTTTTACTATTTTTAGGTGCCTGGCCAAAACATTAAATTTTTTATCTTGAGTCTTGGTTTCTTTATCCCGGTCAAAAGTCTGAAAAGGATGTATGCGAAAGGCATAAAGCAGGCGGGGAGAATGAAATATAGCATATCTATTCAGTATCCTCAAGACTAAAAGCGCGTCGGCTTCAGTGGTAAGCTCTTCCACATATCCGCCAATGTCGGAAAAAATAGACTTACGGAATATTATGCTCCCTGAAGCCGGCAGCCCGCACATATTGCGTGACCACAGGAATTTGAACGATTCGCCCGCAGGCAGGACGCGCTCTTTGGAGGTGACGCGATAAACAACCTTCGCGCGCTCATCAGAATCAATAGTAAATATGCTTGAGAAAAAAACCGCCACATCAGAATCTTTATAACGTGATAAGGCCGAAAGCCAGTATTCGTGCCAATTCGGCGCGATCAGGTCATCGGAATGCAAGATGGTTACAAAATCACCCTTGGCTAACTGAATACATTTATTACTATTCCCGGCCAGGCCAAGATTATGCTCATTACAGTAATACATAACTTGCGGGAAAGACTTTGCTACTCTCGCAGTATCATCCACAGAACAATTATCCGCTACGATGATTTCGTAAGGTTTTACTGTCTGGCGCATAACAGAAATGAGTGTCTTCCTTAAAAGATCAGAGCGGTTATAAGTGGGTATACAAATACTGATTCTGGGGCCATTGCCCGGCGAAACTCGTTCTTGTTCCATAACTTATGCTCCTTTTTCTGCTAAAATTAACAAACCGCTGCCATCTTGGGACTGCATATTATAATACAAATCCAACCTATTGCTAAACCAATTATTTATCCCGCGCCCAAAACAGCTTAAGGGCCAAATATGCTTTACAATAATAGCGATGGCTGCCATAAGATCCCAGTAACAAGTGGCCCTTCTAGGCAAATAATATTTGTATTCTACGAGGCGAAAGCCATTCTGGCCTAAAATTTCCCTCCAACGATTATGATCGTAGCAATGAAAGTGGTTCAAAAGCTTATTTCTTTTTGCTTTATACCAATTTGCCAAGTGCTTGAATCCTAAAGCATTAAAGAGTGCGCTAAAAAACAGGAAATCCCCGAATTTATGGCTAGGCACCGTAAAAATAATTATCCCCCTATCCCTTATTACCCGTGACGACTCTTTTAAAACCTTGGATATATCAGGGATGTGTTCAATTACGCAATTACTAAAAATGCTGCCGAACACTTTATTTTTATATGGCATTACGCAGGCATCAGCCATAACCATCGCATTATATGTATCTGTCTTTTTATTCTCTTTTATTAATTCCCAGCAATTGTCCAGCCCTACAACGCTTTTTCCTTTAAAAAAAAGGCTGGCAATCTTTCCCTCTGCGCAGCCTAAATCTAAAATTGGTTTCTCCATGGTATATTTATTAAGCAAGCCCTCTATTTGCCTTAACTCAACCGCGCGCCACAGGACAATGGATGGATGGTCAAATTCTTTTTTTACTATATCAAGCCAGTTCTTGTTTTCAGGCTTAGGCAAATTAAACGTTCTCCTCTCTAGGCTTAAATGACCTATGAGAAAGCATTATGTATATAGCCCTGCCAAAAGGATTATTCAGGGCAAAATGCGTTAGGGACTTGTTAATTTTAGTGTTCGCAGTGATAAAATAAATGATATTGCCGATTATCTTGCCCAGCCGAAAAACAAGGATCCTCTGCCGGTATAAATCAAAGCCTAAGGCAACAACCTTCTCCCTCTCTTCCTTGGTGAATTCCTCGGTTTCAAACACCGGTTTGTTATCACGGTAAGAGATTGCGTCGAGAAAAGAATCAAGCGGTATCAAGAATTTCGCATGTTCGCTGGCCCAGGTAAACGCCTCTGTGCCGGGATAAGGCAGGAGGTTATAAAAATTTACGAAATCCGTAGGGAGCGAGCGGGCGAAATTCAGGGTATCAAGGGCATCTTGATAAGATTCCTCTTTATGGCCGACTATAAAATTAACTGAATTGCGGATACCCACTCGGTTAGTCAAATTTACCGTTTCTCTGACCTGCTCCAAGGTAATACCTTTATTAATAATCTTTAATATTTTATTATTGCCTGCCTCGCATCCATAAGAAACAAAATAACAACCGGCCTCCCTCATTTTCTTTAACAGGGAAAAATCAACCGTATCTACGCGGATTCCGTTATAAAGTTGAAAACGGATTTTTAATTTATTTTGAATAATTAAATCGCATATCTCCTCTGCCCTGCGCTTGTCTAAGCTAAAGCAATCATCATTAAAGTCAAGGTTACGCACTCCTCTATCGTAGAAGTATTTGATCTCCTTAAAAACGTTTTGCGCGCTGCGCGCGCGAAAGTTCTGCCCCATGGATAGTCGGACAGAACAATAATTACAGCCAAAAGGGCAGCCTCGCGATGTTATGAGCGGGCGCATCTTCTCTTTATAACAAATATATTTTCCAATACCAAAAGAATCATAATCAGGCAATGGCAGGGAATCCAAATCGGCGATAAACTCCCGGTTAGGATTCTCAATAACCTCACCGAGAGAGTTACGCCAGATAAGGCCACGGACCTGAGAAAAATCAGGATTAGTTTCCCCCATCTCCTTTATTAATTCTAAGAGGGTATATTCCCCTTCCTGCTTCACCGCAAATTCTATGCCCGTATCTAGTAATATTTTCTTGCCGACTGCTGAAATATGAGGCCCTCCGGCTACAATTGGAATACGGGCCGCCTTTATTAATTCAACAAGCTCGTAGGCGCGCTTATAACAATAACTAAAGATTGTTATCCCGATTATATCGGGCTTAAACTGAGCGATAAGCTGATTAAGTTTTCCGATATCTTCTTCTACCCCGTCATCAAATACCTTGGCCTCAACACTATTTTGCCTTAAATAAGCGCTCAAATAAGCAATCCCTATATGGGGATGAGCGGTCATCCCTTTATCACCGAATAATGATTTGTTTCTGGGAACAATAAGAAGAATCTTCATCAGATATTCTTGGTTAAAGGCTCATTCCGGTATAAGAGCCGGCTTTTCTTAAATAATCTTTTAGCCCTTCTTTGGATTTTACCCTTTCAAATATAAAGCTATCATCTACTCTCCTGATATCCCTATTGATTGCCAGGTGTTTTTTTATAAGGATATCCAAATTAACTATATTCCAGAAGACGCCTCTAGTGATATAAATAAAATCCAGGAATTTTCCTTTGAAAAGGAATAAAAAAGCTACAGCCAACCAGCTAAAAACATGCAAGGGCAGTAAACTTACCAGGTTCTTTATTTTTACATTCTTAATAAGCGTAGATATATAATTTCGGCAGCCGTAATAACGGACCACGTATCTGGAATAGTATCTTTTAAAATCTTTCTTTCCTGTATTAAAGGCATGGTAGACTACCGCTTTTGGGATAAAAACCACCCTGAAACCCGCCAGCCACACCCTCCAGCTTAAATCCGTCTCCTCAAGATACATAAAATAATCTTCGTCGAAACCGCCTATTCTTTCAAAAAGCTCTTTTTTTATAATACTGGCAGCGGATTTTGCGCTTAAGATATCCGCCAGGAAATCAAATTGCCCGGTGTCTTTCGCGCCCTTAGAGCGCTCAATGAGAAAACCCAGCGGGCCTAAATAATCCCCGGCGCAGTCATACAGATTATCGGTGCCCATCCTCAGCAATTTTGCCTGGCCGGCCCCTATGGATTTATCGCTTTCAAAGACCCTGACCAACTCGCCAAGCCAATCTGCCTCAACCTTTGTATCATTATCCAAAAAAGCTAAATAGCTGCCTCTGGCTGTTTTTACGCCAAAGTTCCTGCACGCCGCAGGCCCTATGTTGGCATTATTCTTCTCTAGAATCTTTAATCTCTGCTCTTGGCCAAATGCTTTCCTGGCCGCTTGGAGGCTGCCATCTTTTGAATCGTTGTCAACCAGGATTACTTCAAAATTACTATAGCGACTGTTAAAGACGCTCCTTAAACACTCTTCGATAAAAGCAATGCCATTGCGGTTAACGATAATTATAGAAACTAGCGGCTCTGGCATAGTCTCCCCTTATTATTACCCCTAAACAAACCGGCAAACGTTCCGCTTATTCCTTTTATCCAATCCAGATTTCCTGTCTCTATGAATTTATAACACCAGTAAGCATTGATAAACATAAGATTTATTCCAAAACGGAATATTTTTTCCGGGGTATTAGGTTTTATCCAGCGCATGTAGAAAAGTATAAAATTCCTGCTGCGCTCATAGCTGTTTGTGCGCGCCTTAAACACTCCGCCCTGACTGATATAATGCCAGGTAACAGCCTTTGGATTAAAAACCAGGCGCCAGCCTTTTGCCCTTACTCTGAATGAAAAATCCGGCTCTTGCCATTCACCCGTGCCGGTATAAGCGTAATCAAAACCGCCCAATTCTTCAAGTAAAGAACGCCTAAAACACATGTGACATGCCTCCAGATAATCGACTTCCTGTAACCCGGAAAGCTCCATACAAGAGCTATAATTAGAGCCCGGAGTGAATGCCCCGCTTTTTAGAATCCTGCCCACCTGTTTTGTCTTATTCTCTAAAACTAAAAACAGGTATAGTTTCCCGACTAGCCATAGAAAAATATTTCCACACTTAGAAAACTCACCCAAAAATAAGGCTAGGTCGCGGTATGCCTGCCGCTCTTGCGGAATTATCGTAGGGCCGGAGACTCCTCCTATGCGCGCATCAGATAAAAACGTCTCGCGGATATTCTCCAGCCAATCCGGAGCAACCACTAAATCGTCGTCAATAAGGCAAGCGACATCCGCATTTGAATGTATCCAGCCTAAATTACGCGCCTCAACCAGCCCCTTTCTATCTTGATTTACTATTTTGACGCGTAACTCAGAAAATCTATTTACTACCTGCTGCACACCCTCAAGCTCCCCACCATTTACCACTACCACACTGAAATCACTGTATGTCTGTTTTCTTAGAGCCTCAAGGCAGCAGAATAAATCTTGGTTACGGTTAAAAGTGAATACCCCGACAGAAAAAGTGAGGCTGTCTAACATTTAGGCCGAAAAATAGAAAACATAACCCCGCAAAAACTCGCAAAACCCTTTACCGCGTATAAGGCAAAAAGCCCTAATAATAAAAAAGGATGCGTTAATGCCCTTTTACTGAAATAGCTGCGCCTGGGGCCGCTATGATGGATCACCAAGTTCGGGTATCTTTTCAATGCCGGGATATAATAAAAACCATAACGGAAAAACTTCCTGAATACATGGGAGAATGTTTTTGTTTCATAATGATAGATATAGACATTCACGAATTTGATCTTAGCGCACAGCTGACTCATCTTTAAGTTGATAATCGAAAGCTCGAAAGTTATGGGAGGGTTATCAAGAAAATCTATCTTTCTGACAAATTCCGCCTTGAAAAAGCGGGGTTCTGCGGTGCCGTAAATGGGATCGTCGTCCTGCTGGGAATGAAAGATCCACTTATCATAATTAATCAAGCGCTCCACAAAGGTATTCTTATCGATCTTGGAGCGTTCAAAATGGGTCACTCCGTCAAATCCCTCTTCTTCGCAAACCTTAACGCTCTCTTGGATAGTATCAGGATTGACTATCTGATCAGAATCAATAAAAAGTATATACTTGCCTTTTGCCAGTTCTACCCCTTTTTTGCGGGCCAAGGCCAGGGATTCGGCATCGATGATTTTGTCAGTAAAGCGCCGGGCAATATCTTTAGTAGCATCCCTGCTAAAGGAATCAGTAACAATTATCTCCGTATGCTTATAATTCTGGCTGGCCAGCGCTTGAAGGCACTCTTCAATTGTGCGCGCAGAATTATAAGTTGGGACAATCACGCTTACTAACGGTTCATTCATTTTCTGTAGTTACTACTGAAAAACCTCTTTGTTCATACCATGTATTGTAGTTGCCCGATTTATCGGGCCCAATAAATTGGGCAACTACCGGGGTTTTTCAACGTTAACTCTTTAGAATCGAGTTAAAAGATGCGATAATAAAATCCAAATCTGCTTTACTTAGATACTGGTGGCAGCCGATATAGAAACCACTTGTTCCGATATATTCCGCGTAAGGCAGCTTATGCAGATAGCGCTTCTTTAAGAAACTGTACGCCGGCTGCTGAGTAGGGATACAGCCAAACAGCGGCCGGGTCTCGATACCTGATTTCTCCAATTCCCGGCGCAGAAGCAGCCGGGAGACTAGCTTAGTATCCTTGATAATAATCGGATAAGCCAAGTAACTGACGTTTTCGCAATAAGGTGGTAGCCCAAGAATATGGGTTAAACCTTGGAGCCCATGGTTTAGGTAGTTAACATTAAAGCTTCTTCTTTTAAAAATCTCATCTGCCTTTTTTAGCTGCACTAACCCCAGCGTAGCCTGAAATTCCATTACCTTAAAATTAAAACCGATTATGTCATGAAAAAAACGGGGGTCAAAATCATGCTTGCCCTTGTATGCGTCTAGCGGCGGGCAGATGCCGCGGCTGCGCGTGCAGACCCCGCATGCGCACATCCTGCCGTGAGCCTTTAGTTTCTTAAGTAAGCTGCAGAGAACCTTATCGTTAGTATTAACCGCTCCCATCTCGCCGGCCTGAATGTTGTGGGCTATATAGAACGAAAAAACCCCTAACTCTGAAAGAGAACCCGCCCTCCTGCCTTTATAAAGGCTCCCGTGCGCTTGAGCAGCATCCTCCATTACCCTTGCCTTAAATTTAGCTGCCAAGGAATTTACCCGGTCCATATCAACCAGATATCCCATTAAATGCACCGGCAGAACCAGAGCAATATTCTTTTCTTTTTTTAAAGCCGCCTCGATATTATCCGGAGTAATGATCAACTTCTGAGGGTCAACGTCTACAAATACCGGGGTAAGCCGGCATTGCACAATAGCATTAACCGTGGCAATAAAAGTCAAGGGGCTGGTAAGTACTTTTGCACCATCTTTGATGCCATACTTAATCTTAAGGGCAGTGATACCGGCAATTAGCGCCGAGGTGCCGGAATTAACTACCACCGCGTAGCGTGTGCCGACGTAATCAGCCCAAGAGCGCTCGAACTCAAATGTCTTTTTGCTCTCCGAGAGCCTGCCGCTATCGATAACCTCGATGAGCGCCTTCCTCTCTGCCTGCCCCAGCCTGAATTCGCCAACGCTAATCCTTCTTTTTAGCAACCTTCTGCCTCCAGTATGATAAAATATCAAATAATGTTTTCTTTATCGGTATACAGGGACTCCATTGCGTCTGGCGCCTGAATTTTGAGTAGTCTCCGACAAGCATCGGGACATCCGTTGGCCTCAGGCGCGCCTTATCTACCTGCACGCGGATCTTTACATTACTAAAGCTCAAAAGGATATCCAGTAAATCATTGATTTTATAGCCTTTTCCGGAACAAAGGTTATACGCCTCTCCCGGAAGGCATTTGACCAGGCTAAGCCAATACCCTCTGACAATATCCCGGACATCGGTAAAATCACGTACCGGGCTAAGATTGCCCACCTTAATCACCGGCTCCTGCCTCCCGGCCTCTATCAAAGCGACCTGCTTGGAAAAATTCGCAGCCACAAAACTTTCAGCCATACGCGGCCCTAGATGATTAAATGCCCGCGTGCGGACTATATACATCTGATAGTTCTGATAGTATTGATACCCTAGCATATCCTGAGTAATCTTACCTACCGCGTAAGGGCTTAAAGGCCGGAACTGGCTTAGTTCTTTCACGGGAATTTCCTTCTTTGAAACCCTTCCGTATTCTTCTGCGCTGCAGGCAATCTGGATGCGCGAGCTAATCTTAAGACTGCGAATAGACTCCAAAAGATTCAAGGTGCCGATTATATTTGTATTCAGAGACAGCGCGGGCAGCTTCCAAGAGTCCGGCACATAAGCCTGAGCCGCAAGATGAAAAACTAAATCCGGCCTGATGCGTTTAATAACTTTGAATAGATTATTAAAATCGCAGATATCGCAACGGTACAACCTAATCTTGCTTTTAATATGGCTGATTTTCTCCAGGTTAGCCTTTGGGCTATCAATTCCAAGAACTTCCAAATCAGGCTGCTGCAGTAAAAAATCCGCCAGATGGCTTCCGGCAAATCCGGCAATTCCGGTAATCAATGCGATCATATCTTTTTTAGCCCTTAAGCCTTGCCAGGTCTGCCTCAACCATCATTTTTACTAATTCTTGAAACTTTACCGTAGGCCTCCAGCCAAGAATCCTTTTTGCTTTGCTATAATCTCCTTTAAGCAAATGCACCTCAGCGGGGCGGTAAAATTCTTTATCAATTTCAACGAATTTTTTCCAATCCAGGCCCACGCACTGAAACGCCAGTTTGACAAACTCTTTCACGGAATGCGTTTCGTTAGTGGCAATCACAAAATCATCGGCTTTTTTTTGCTGCAGCATCAGCCACATTGCTTTTACGTAATCGCCGGAAAATCCCCAGTCTCTTTTGGCTTCTAAATTGCCTAATTTCAACTCCTTCTCCAACCCTAATTTTATCTTAGCTGCAGCAGAGGTAATTTTACGCGTTACAAACTCAAAGCCGCGCCGGCTCGACTCATGATTGAAAAGTATACCGCTGCAGGCAAATAATCCGTAAGCTTCGCGGTAATTGCGGGTCAAATCAAACCCTGCCACCTTGGAAATCCCGTAAGGAGAACGCGGATGAAAAGGGGTATCTTCATCCTGGGGGGTTTCCCTTACCTGCCCGAACATCTCTGAACTATTTCCGCAAAAATAAAAATTCCCTTTTCTCTCAACAATAAAATTATGATTATCTTCCATTTCTAAACACCATATTGTTCCTTTGTATAATTTTTCTTTTATTTGTTTTCTATAAATCTTTTTTCTGAACCCGTGATTAACGCCTATGTCATAACTTGCGGAAGAATTAATATACCGTTCACCTTTAATAAAATATGCTTTCCGGGGTTTCCTATAGGAAACTTTAGGTGTGAACTGAAGTTTAATACAAAGCTCAACAAACGACTCCATAAGCTTCCTGGATGTAGTACAATAGCTCTCCCTGCCATCGCCTCTTCTATTCCCATCTGAATCAATCAGGCCGTCATAGAGAGAACGAAGCATTTTGGGCGGTAATTCAAGCGCCCACCTCGGAATACGCTTTTCGTATACGTTATTACCGCTTTGTTTAAACATCTTTTTTAAGGTAGCGGAAGAAAATTCTATTGTCGCTTTCTTTGCCCTAAATTCAATTTTATATTTTCTCAAAATACTGGTTAATTTTTTTCTTGCTTTATCGTGTTCTTGAACCGCAAAAAATATATAATTGCTCGGGTAAATATAGGTTTTGCTCTTGCCAATAGCAGGCAAAAATTGCCCTTTAATATTCCTTCTATTGATAAATTCCTCCGCCGGCATAGTTCTTGAATATTTATATTTCCCTGTATAACCATCCCCAATATATAACCCCAAGAGATATAAGTAATCAGCGGCCTCCATTCGAGTAATTAGATTCTTTTTGGTATTATAAGGAATTGAGCTGGTATCGATGAAATCGTGAAAATTAATTATTTTTTTATTCTTTCCTTTCCAGATAGGCATTGGGAAAGAAATACCGCTACTTCTATCATAAACAGTATCTTTGATCTGTTGAGCCTTTTCATAAAATAATCTCCTGCCCCTCTCTAATAACATATTATGGTCCGGTGTCACTAATAAATCTATCCTCTTGCCTTTAATGCTAATCATCGGGCCAGTGTATTGTTTTACTATTATTTTCTTAATGGGTTTTAATTCAATCTGGTTTGATTTAATATTTAGAGTATAAATTTTTTCACCCACCTTAACTTGATTATATTTTTTTAACCCTTCTAACGTCAATACTTTAGTATCTTTTGAATAACAACCGGCAAAATAGAATTTACATTTAGACGCCTGCTCTTTAATCGCTGAAAGCACAAAATGCGTGCCGTTGATATTGGTATTAATCGTGGAAAATTCATCCTCAAAAGAATAGCTGACAAAACTCTGGGCTGCCAGATGGTAACATTCATCGGGCTTAATCTTCTCCACGATTTTAAAAATACTCGGGTAGCTTTCTAAAGAGCCGGAATAAAGCGTTAACTTATTTACGATATGTTTTATCCTCCAAAGGTGGTGCTCAGGATCCTCTAATGCCACCCGCCTAACCATGCCGTAAACCTTGTAACCCTTACTCAGCAAAAATTCACTTAAGTATGAACCATCCTGTCCGTCAATACCGGTAATCAGCGCTTTTTTCATAAAACTCCCTTCTTTAATACCGTGTTAAAGCCAAATAGTAGCGGAGGTTTAAACCTCCGCTACTATTTGGCTTGCCCTTTGTAATAAAAATACAAAATTAACAAAATTGCTAAACTGAAGATTGTAACGGCATTAGCTGATATAATCACCGCATCCTTTAAGTGCAGGCCATAAGCAACCCATAGAGCAACACCCAAAAGAAGCTGGGTTAAAGTAATTAGCGAAACATCCCGCACCGACTTAGTCTTTACCACTTTGATGATCTGCGGGATAAAGGCGAAACTGGTTAATGCAGCCGCAGAAAACCCGATTATTTTCCAGAACATCTTATCCTCGTATAATATGTCTCTTAGCCAAGTTAACTGCGTTTATCAGAAAATCAGGTTATCAGTAGGTAGATTATCAGAATACCAGTATATCAGATTTTCTAGTTTCCTGATGCCCTGATACTCTGATATTCTGCTCACTGATACCCTGATAACCTGATATACGCTTTTTCCCGCTGTCCGTTATCCAGCTGCGGGATCCCGCTAAGGCGGGAAACGTGTTGCTACGTCACTTTATAGAGCTGCTCTACTTCCTTAGCCTTGCTTTCCAGCCACCGGCGCTGCGCGAAAGCCCAGGCAACTGTTTTACGCAAACCATCTTCTAGTGTTGTCTGCGGCTGCCAGCCAATTTCCCGGCGGATCTTAGCGGAATTCAAGCTATACCTGAAATCATGGCCAAGGCGGTCTTTAACAAACTCGAACTGATTCCTGTCTTTGCGCATTATCTTTAAAAGCAGGCCAATAACAGCGATATTTTGCAATTCCAGTCCGCTGCCAAGATTATAAACCTGTCCAAGGCGGCCTTTTTTTAATATTGCTAAAATTCCCCTGGCGCAATCTTCCACATACAACCACTCCCGGACATTCTTGCCTTTGGCGTAAATCGGTATTAACTTATTTTGAAAAAGTTTTAAAATCGCCCGGGGGATTAATTTCTCCGGGTATTGCCATGGCCCATAGTTATTACTCGGCCTGATAATGATAGCCGGAAAATCATAAGTCCGGATATATGATTTTATCAACAGGTCCCCGGCGGCTTTTGAAGCCGCATAAGGAGAGCTTGGACAAAAAACACTTTCTTCGCTAAAGGAACCTGATTTTGTGTCGCCGTAAACCTCATCCGTAGAAAGATGAACAAACTTTTTAACCTTATATTTACGCGATGACTTTAATAACGATTCTACGCCCAGAATATTGCTCTCTAAAAAGGCCTTCGCGCTATTGATGCTGCGGTCAACATGGGTTTCCGCGGCAAAATTAAGCACAATATCCGGCGATTCCCTCCTGAAGATAGAATCGATTTTCCCTTCATCGCAGATATCAGCTTTGTAGAATTTATACCTGCCCTCTGCAACTTTGAGCCTGGCAAGATCTCCGGCATAGCTAAGCTTATCAACGATTACTACTTTTTTAAGCGCTTTTCCGGCAAACAACCGCACAAAAGCACTCCCGATAAACCCTGCTCCTCCGGTAATAAGAGTAACCATTACTATTTCCTTTTTAAGGCAGACGCTATATAGTTACTGCTGAAAAACCTCTTTGTTCATACCATGCATTGTAGTTGCCCGATTTATCGGGCCCAATAAATTGGGCAACTACAGGAGTTTTTCAGTAGTAACTATATAATTACTCACACACTCTTCCAAAACGTCGTTAACATGCCTCACAATAAAACCGGAATCCTCCAGCTTTTTAGTAGACAAGATCAGATTAGTCCTGACGGAATTTAATTTTTTGAACTCAATAGTTTCATATTGAAAATCCGGCACATATTTTTTATAAACATCAAGAAGCCGGGGATAATACAGCCCGCCCTTATTTACCACGTTGTAAATCCCGGAGGCGTCAATTTTTAGCAGATGTTTCATAGCCGAAATAAAATCCGGGATATAAGTAACTGAATTCGGTAAATCAATTGCTTTTTTGTAAACGGCCAGCTTATCTATCAGGTTTCGCGCTCCGGGCCGGTTATCCAGCGGCACGCGGATCCTGACGATTAATACCGGAAATTTACCGCAGAGCAGCCTGATTGCCTGTTCGGAATAAATCTTTGTGCGGCTGTAGAAAAGCCCGAAAAAGTCCGGGTCTTTAGTTTCATCTATGGGGACATTTTTCCCGTAGTCATAATGAAAGATGCAACCGCTGCTAATCTGTATGAATTTAATCCGGTTCCTCAAAGCTGCTTCCGCTAAAACAAGCGGAGCAAAAACATTCGCACTGAGGGTTAAATCAATATCAGCCTCGCAGTCATCGACATTCCTGCCGATATGCCCGATGCAATTAATAATTACCTTTGGCTTAAAATTAGCGATTTCTTCCTGCGCGTCGGCAAGCCGGAAAATCTTCTTGCCGCTAATCGCGCAATCCAGGCCTTCCTGCAGCCGGGTGCCGATAAAACCTTTACCGAAAATCAGGATATCGCTATTCATCTTTTAAAATATTTAACAGGTAATCCCTGTAGCTGACACCTTTACCGTCAGCTAGCTTTTTCAACTGCCGCTTACCAATATAACCCATCCTGTAAGCTACTTCTTCTATGCAGCCCACTTTCAAACCCTGCCTGGTTTCAATGGTTTTTATAAACATTGACGCCTCGATCAGGGAATCCGGAGTGCCGGTATCAAGCCAGGCATAGCCGCGGCTTAAAAGCTTAACTTTTAGTTTTCCTTTTTTCAGGTAGGCGTTATTTAAGTCGGTAATTTCCAGCTCGCCCCTGGCAGAAGGCTTAAGCCTTTTAGCCATCCCCACAGCTTGATTATCATAGAAATATATTCCGGTCACAGCCCAGTTAGATTGCGTAATCTTAGGCTTTTCCTGGATAGAGGAAACCATTTTTTTACGGTTAAAATTGATTACCCCGTAACGTTGGGGGTCCTTAACATAATAGCCAAAGACTAACGCACCTGCGGGCATGCGAACTGCCTCTTTTAATATACCGGAGAGGTTATCTCCGTAAAATATATTGTCGCCTAAGATCAGGCAGGCCTTGTCTTTAGCGATAAATTTTTCGCCGATAATAATACTCTCGGCAATACCCTTAGGGCTTGCCTGCGCGGCGTAACAAATCTTAATCCCCAGAGCAGAACCGTCGCCAAGCAATTGGCGAAATTGCGGCAGCGCCTCAGGAGTAGTAATCAGCAAGATATCCTTTATCCCTGCCAGCATTAGCGTGGATAAAGGATAATAAACCATCGGCTTATCATAAACCGGAAGCAGCTGTTTGCAGACTGCCTGCGTAATCGGATAGAGCCGGGTAGCTTTGCCGCCTGCTAAAATTATGCCTTTCATGCTAAACCTCTCTAGTTTAAAGCTTTAATTATACCAAAATTATAACCTTATGTTAAGTATTAAGTTAAATTGATAATTATCGCCAGAAGAAAACTTCTCTTATAAACTGTAAATAAAATGCCGCCCCCCATCTTATAACCTGTAATTTCCGCTCGCCTCCTATCCGCGGCGGTTCATCTCCCGGGACTTCGGCTATTCTTAACTTTCTCTTTGCAGCTCTTACGGAAAGCAACGGTTCCCAACCAATGCGCGTCTTAAAGAGCTTTTCTACTAAGGTATACGCATCGTCCTTTTGCAATTCTAAATCGTAGATTAGATTAGTCCTGTAAGCCCTTAAAAGCACCATTGAATCGGTATAAGCTCCGCCGTGCAGTAAATTAACCGTTTTAGTGAAAAACCAATTTCCGAACGCAGTAACAGGATCATCGTCAAAACTCTTTGCTCCGGGCGCATACCTTGAGGCAATAACCATATCATAACCTTGCTTTATTTTTTTCGCTAAAACCGGTATGAGCTCTGGCAGAGAATTACCGTCCGGGCTAAATGTTATTATTGCCTCGCCTGTTATAAATGGCATTACTTCCGTAAAGGCATTGCGGATGCCTCTTTTTTTCTGAATATAGACGAAATACCCGTTTTGCTTAGAAAATTCAACAGTTCCGTCTGTTGAGCCGCCGTCTAAGATAATCAACTGATCAACCCATTCTTTTTTTATCTGCGGCATAATTATGCGCATGCCTTTTATTTCATTAAGCGTAAGGATTATTAAGGTTATCTTCATGCCGGGTATCTATTTATTAATTACACTACTTTGTTAAATTTTAACTATTTTTCAAAAATGTTTTTACGTAAGTCGTGTAATCGCGTAACTTACGATATATCAATGCTTTACAGCAATATTTTACTTGCTCATCCTCGTAAAACCCTGTAAAATAAGCGTGTTGCGTCAACAACAACCTACTTACAGGAGGACAAAGGATGAGCCTTTTTAACGTAAACATCAGTATTATAAACAGGTTCTGCGATAATTTTCCCGCATAGCGGGATCCCGTTATCGGGACAAAGATAATTTCAGCAATACGCAATTCCACG
>Ga0265296_1003259_pt1 | contig 15313 bp, 12 predicted proteins | sample MunlanPumphouse1_FD_189073 | JGI IMG/M metagenome (GOLD analysis project Ga0265296, IMG submission 189073) | Groundwater microbial communities from a municipal landfill in Southern Ontario, Canada - Pumphouse #1 | ecosystem: Environmental > Aquatic > Deep subsurface > Groundwater | place... | reverse complement strand
CAAATTTTTGGGGAAGGATGCAAAATCCACTGCACTGGGTTCACCGGGCAGACGCTTTAATTGGTGCCAGTTGTTGAATTGTTGAATTATTAGAATATGGGATATTGGAGTAGGGAGTGGAGAATGACAGCAATTTACCTGCAGGTAATTGGATGTGCACAGCCTACTTCATGACTCCCAGCACGCCGAGTACCACTTCCAGCATGATCAGGATAATAATCGTGAGCTCAAGGATCTCGGAGCGCTGGTTGATGATACGGTTGCTGAGCATGGTGTAGCTCTGGGTGATGATGTTGATTTTCCTGTTGATGCTTTCTTCCCAGGCCTTGGTGCGGAAAATGGAGAGAGCGGTCCCGTAGATACGGGCATAGAATACGTCTTCGGTTACTTTCAGCGAATTGTCAATGCGTTCGGTAATTTCGGTAACGTCAGCAATTAATCCGGTCAGCTGGTTCATGATCCGCCGGTTACGGCCCAGGCGCCTGATGCTGGCGGTTTTTTCCGCTTCTTCTATGGCGGTATACATCTTCTCCATTTCACCGGTTAGAAGGTTGTCGTAATAGCGCAGCTCCAGCAGTTGGGAGTTGGCAAATTCAAGCAGGTCGGGTATATCGGTGCTTCCGGTTGAATCATAGACCAGGGCGGAGTCCCAGGTAATGATGGCCAGGTCGTCAAGGCCGTAAGAAAAAGAATTGCGGAGGGTCTCCCGGCGGACCTGTTCGCTGACGGGTTCCTGTTCGGCCAGGAGCAGGGGGACAGGATCCCAGCCCTGGTCCCACTTCTGGAAATAATAAACGGTAAAATCCTCTATGAATCCGTTGTAGTCCTCTTTAACCAGCGCGCCGGCAAGGGCTTTGCGGATTATATCAAGCATCCCTACAAAGAAATCTTCAATATTTTCGTCGTTATAAAGATCGACGGCCAGGTTCTTTATCTCTTCATAACTTGCGCTTACAGGTAGCGGTACCCGCATAATTATCCCAATTACACCGAGATCGTAAACCTTACCTGTGACATTAATTTTAAAACTCTGCCGGCCGATGGTCACAGGGTATTCACCCAGTTCAAACGCCACCGGCGGATTCTTGAATTGGACCGATTTTGGTCTGACCCTGGAAAGCCGCACTCTTGAAGTCTGGTGTTCACGGGCCAGGATTTTTTCTACCTGTTCCAGTCTGATTTCCTCCGCCACATCGTACAGGCGGTACACCCAAATAGAGTTCATCATTAAAAACAAAACCTCCATAGATGAAGGGGTTACAGATGGGGGGGACAGGTTATTAACTTATTTATCTCAGATGAAGGGGGACAGGTCATTAACTTATTTATCCCTAATATTGCATTCTTTATAGATAATAAATAAGTTAATGACCTGTCCCCCAACCTTTTTACCTGTCCCCCTTCATTAGAAGCTGAGGGCGATTTCTTCGCGGTCAAGGCGGCTTTTGATGGTCCGCACCTTCTCCGCCAGATTAGTGTTCCCTGCCGCCGCCCTTTCAATCTGACGGAGCAGGTCGATTTCCCTTCTAAAGATCGAGAATATGTCGCCTGGCTGCAGTGATGACATCTCCAGCAGCTCGGCAAAACTCGCCCCGTTATACCAGGCGTAAGCCAGCGATCCCGGTATGTTGGACCAGACGCAAAACTTCTCCGGCACACCCATTCTTAAAAGCTCTCTTTTAATGGCGGATGTCTCATGAGAAGCCGGCAGATCCAGCTTGGCCGTGAAGTTATTCTTACCGGGGACAAATTCCACACCGGCCAGGAAAGCTGCCACTTCGGCCGGTTCGGCATCTTCGATTAAGCCTGAAAAGGCCAGTTCTGTAACCAGAATTTCCTGCACATGCAGTTCCAGCGCGAAGATACCACGGGCGTAAAATTCCCTGTCCTTTACATAGCCCAGTTTTTCAAGCAGGTCTCTGACTTCCCTGAATTCCTTGAAAACCGCGTCTGCCTGTTCAGAAGCCACTCTGAATTCCTGCGTTAAAAGCTGCAGGTAATTCCTGGCTTGTCTCAGGCTGTCCGCGGCCAGGCGGCAGTTTTCAGGCTCACGGCAGCGTTTGGGTGCTAAAGAAGACAACTGCTTCTGGAGAGTATCTTTCTCTTTGTTTCTACCCTTCCAGCGGAGGCGTTTCAACTGCCTGCGGGCTTTGGTCCGCTCCAGCGGGCAGGCCAAAGTCAGGTTTTCGGGACACAGGGTCGATTCTATTTCCAGTACACGCTCAGAGACTATTTTTATTTCCTGTTCGAGTCTGTTCTTCTTCTTTTTAAGCTGGTGCATTTTAAAGTTGCCATTTAGAAAACGTTCAATTTCGTCGTCAGTTTTATACCTCAAAAGACTGAGCACAGTGTTGGGCGAAATGGCCAGCCGGCCTGAAACAGGCTCCACCTCTTTCTCATTAAAAAAGCCTGTCTGTTCGGGAAAGCGGCTGTCAATGCGGATAAAAACGTGGCCTACCTGGTCAAAGCCCCGCCTGCCCGCCCGCCCGGCTATCTGGAAAAACTCCCTGTTTTGCAATATTCGAAAGTCGTACCCGTCCCACTTTCTGGTCGAGTCGAATATGGCGCTGGCGGCGGGGAAATTTACCCCTGCCGCGAAGGTCTCAGTACAAAACACCACCCAGAGCAGCCGGCCCGAGTATAGTTTTTCCACCAGGTACTTTATGGGCGGCAGCAGCCCGGCATGGTGGTAAGCTATGCCCTGGGCAAGAAGGCGCCGCAGGTTGCGCCAGCCGGGACCGCTAAAAGTGCCGGGGTGCAGTGCTTCGGCTTCTCTGATTTGCTCGTTTACAGCGCTTTTTTCTTTAGCGTTAAGAAAGTCCCAGTCGCGGCCCAGTTCCTGGGCCAGAATCTCAGTGCGCCCGCGGCTGAACACAAAAAACAGGGCGGGCAGCTTGTCCTGGATCAACCCTATTATTTCACTGCAGGACAATGAGGGTAGTTCAGCAGTTTTATCAAACTCAACCCAGTACCTTTTGCCGCGCTTACAGGATTCCGCTAAATCCAGTATTTCCCCACGTGCTTCTTTTTCAGAGACGATCCGCCCGCTGGGCAAAAGCCAGCGGATGGCCAGAGGGACGATTCTTCTTTTTTCCAGAATCACAACCACATTCCCGCCGCGCACTGAGCTGATCCAGTCAGCCATTTCATCCACATTGGGCACGGTGGCCGAAAGGCCCAGAATCTTCATGTGGGGGGGTGCGAATAAAATACTCTCTTCCCACGTTGTGCCGCGTTCCGCGTCATCAAGGTAGTGAATTTCATCAAAAACAACGTAGGATGTCCTGGCCAGTTGGTCAGGCTCGCTCAGACACCAGTTCCTGAATATTTCCGTAGTCATGATCAGCATCGGAGCCCCCGGATTGATGCTGATGTCCCCGGTTACCAGGCCTACCGACTCTTCTCCGAACAGCTCTTTAAAATCTCTGTATTTCTGATTAGAAAGCGCTTTTAAAGGAGAGGTATAAACCATGCCCAGCCCCTGTGTTATAACGTCTTTAGCCAGCATTTCCGCCACCAGGGTTTTCCCGTTTCCAGTAGGGGCGGATACCAGGACTGAAAGACCTTCCCGCAGAGCATCCGCTGCTTCAATTTGAAAATCATCCAGGACCAGCTTTTGTTCCGGCAGCCCGGTTTCTTTTCTGCGCACGGGCCTTTTTTTGGAGCGGGTTTCCCCGTCCGCCGGCAGTTCCTTTTGTCTGCGGGCCTGTCCATCTAACGCGGCCCAGCGGGACAGGGCAGCTGGGAGCAGGCCTCGCAGCTTTTCCACGTCACTCCTTTTAAAAAGGAGATCATGATCAGAGTTGCTTGCGGGCTGATTATTTTCAGCGGGCGCCAGGCTGCCCTCTTCGATCAGCCGCCGCACCTGGCCGGTGGTTATACCAAGCAGGGCAGCGGTTTCAATTACCCGTAACTTTTCATATTCTCCAACCAGTCCGCGCAGCTTGTTCCTGTCCCTTTTCAGTTCCTCAATATCAGATCGCCACAGGCGTATTCTTTCATCAAGTGTAAAATGGTCCAGTTCCCCGGAACTCACCAGGTCTTTAACGGTCTCTTCGTTCAGGCCGAGCACTCTGGCGGACTCGCTTTCACCCAGGGAATGCTCTTTTAGATAAGCCGGGGCGCTGGCGGCGTGAGGCGGGGCAAAATACCTGCCAAAAATTTCACCCAGCTGGTCTACCAGTGCCTCACCGGGAAAGTCGCGGCGCAGGCAAAAGTATTTCTTCCCCTCAAACTCAACTCTCAGGGCGTAGCTGTCGGCCAGGCCAGGAAACTCTCCAAGGTTCAAGGCCAGTTGTTCCGGCATGAAAAAAGGATGGGGCAGAAAGTCCAGCGTATCACGCCATAACTTCACTTGTTGGTTCTTTTCCAGTTCTTTTTTGCCTGAATATGAATCAGGACTTGTGATCATCCCACGGGGCAGCCTGACAAAAAGCTCCTGACTGTTTCCCGCAGTAAGTTTGGCTGTTATTTCCTTGTGGCTGTGGTAAAGGCGAAGCAGGTCAGCCAGGCGGCGGGGCCTCTCCCGTATGTAATTTAAAAGGGATTCCCAGGCGCCTTCAGTATCCGGCAGGGTAAAGCGGCCGTCAGGTAGTTTGCTAAGGCGCCGCCAGATAGAGTAAGGCAAGTCCTGCAAGCCGGTGGCAGCTGCAATTTCGGTCATGGAGCGCGGTCGCCCGTCGGTGAGCAGGTCGGTAATAACCCTCAGCTTTTCGTCCGGATCACCTTCCGGCATGCCGGTTCCATCTGTCCGGGCGCGTTTTTTCAGCTCTTTTAAAACTTTGGGCAAAGCATTGCGCAGTTGGTTGCGCCCGGTGTGCCAGGCAATCACCCCGTCTGGTTGGTGTGCGCCGCTTTCTCCGATAAGCCAGCTATTTCTGGTTTTTAAGCGGCCGATCAGGACTTCTTCTTTTTCTATTAACGAAGAGAGCGCCCCGGCCAGAGCGTCGTAATCAGAATCGCAGCTGGAATATAATATTTCAAGGGGTACGGGCTCCTGTCCCTTTAATAGGTTTAGAAGACGATCTCTGGTCTGATTTGTTTTAGGATTCGCCAAGTTTATAGACACCTCTGGTTAGTTTAACTGACATTATTAGTAGTCTAGCACATCCTGTGCATAAATACCAATTGGGTTAAAAAAAAGAGCAAAAAAAGAGCAGATGGCCTTAAATATTTAAGGCCATCTGCTTGCCGGGCATCTTTTTCAGGCAATTGTTTAAACGAAGATAAAGCCGATACCCAAAACAAGGAGAATCAGGATCAGGAAGAGGATAAAAGCCCAGTTCCCGAAAACCGGGGCGCCCACTACTTCAGTTTTTACTTCATCCATTTTCTTTACCTCCCAGGTTGTTTTTGAAGTGGTTGTTTAAACAAAGATAAAGCCGATCCCTAAGATAAGGAGAATCAGGATCAGGAAGAGCAGAAAAGCCCAGTTGCCGCCAACGCCAACACCTTCAGTTTTTACTTCGTCCATTTTCATACCTCCTAAATAATTATTTTCTTAGCAGTTAAAAAACCGCCAAAGCCATGGTTGAAAGACAGAAAAACAAGATCATTGATTATGAGGGGAAATAATTGAAATATTTTTGTTTTGTTTCTACCTCATAATATGAGCCAATAAAAAGAATGGTTACTGTCAGGCAGCCATAGCCATGTAGATAAAACTATTTTTTAAAAAATAAAGCCATGTCTATAATAAAAAGACATGGCTGCCTATCCTGATCACACGAGGTATACCATCAAGCCACCTGGACTGGGCGGTTGCCGGATTGTAAAAAAACAAGCATCCGTTAGTCGGATCCAGTCCACTGAGGGCCAGTTCCGCGGCCAACAGCGCTCTTTCACCGGGAGGGAAGTTAATTGAACCGTCTGCAACCGGGGAAAACTGGTCTTTTTCATAAATAACCTTTATAATTGTTTTGGGAAACCGTGGGTCCTCCATCCGGTTGAAAATCACCGCTCCAACAGCGATCTGACCTGCTAATGATTCCCCCCTCGCCTCTGCGTGAATTAATTTTGCCAGCAGGATAAATTCTTCGCGGGAAAGGGTCAAACCCCTGGATGGGGAGCTGTAATGTGTTTTAATGTTTGCATTCTCAAGCGCTTCTATAGGTGGAGCTGGCGTCGTCACAAAAACCGCGAGGCTTAATAAAAAACCCGCAATTATTTTTTTAATCCTCATATCGTTATTTTACTCTTTAAAATTTATTTTACTCACGCAATAATTTCAAAAAATACTATTAATTATTTTTGTGATTAAATAAAAAACATTGTTTCAAAGCAAAATATATATTAATCACGAATAAAGATTAATATTTTCATGCATATATAAATATTACTATCGGATTAAAGTTCATTGTTGGAAGGTGACCACGTTGCTGAGGGTTTCCGGCTTGAAAATGTTTATAGAAGATGATGATTCAAGGCTGATCGATATCCTGCTGAAAAAAATCAGGGTGAAAAGAGCGGACCTGCTGGGATATAAAATATTTAAAAAGTCGGTTGACGCCAGAAAGAGCGGCCTGATTTATTTCATCTACACGGTTGACGTTGAATTAAAAGATGAAGACTCATTTTTGAAAAAAACAAGAGATAAAGATATTTCGGTTGCGCCTGATATGGATTATAAATATGTTCAGTCAGGCCTGGAAAAGATGAAATCCAGGCCAATCATTGTTGGCAGCGGGCCCGCGGGACTTTTTGCCGGGATTATCCTGTCCGGCATGGGATATGAGCCGTTACTGCTGGAAAGAGGCGCGGATGTAGACGCACGGGCACGGGCTGTTCAGAAATTTTGGAATAAAGGCCACCTTGATCCTGAATGCAATGTCCAGTTCGGCGAAGGAGGGGCCGGTACTTTTTCTGACGGAAAATTAACCACTCTTATCCGTGACTTGCGCTGCCGCAAAGTGCTTGAGGAAATGGTCCTGGCCGGCGCGCCGGAGGAAATCCTGTACATTAACAAACCGCACGTGGGCACAGACAACTTGCGCAGCGTGGTCAGGAATCTCAGCCGGAAGATTAACCGCCTTGGCGGAGAGGTCAGGTTTAACAGCAAGGTTACCGATATAATAATTAATCATAATAAGGTCGCAGGCGTCGTCATAAACCATACTGAGCGGCTGGACGCTGATGTTCTTTTGCTCGCGCCCGGACACAGCGCCAGGGATACCTTTGAGCTGCTTTATGCCAGAGGCGTAAAAATTACGCCCAAGCCTTTTTCGGTCGGGGTAAGGGTGGAACACCCACAAAGGCTGATCGAACAAGCCCAGTATAAAAAATATGCCGGTCATAAAAAATTGGGCCCGGCGGATTATAAACTGGCTTACCACGCTTCGAACGGCAGGTCGGCCTATACTTTCTGCATGTGCCCGGGCGGAGTGGTGGTTCCGGCCTCCTCGGAAGATGGTGGTGTGGTTACCAACGGGATGAGTTTTTACGCCCGCAACGCGCAGAATGCCAACAGCGCTTTATTGGTCGGTGTTACTCCGGCAGATTTCGGTAGTGACCACCCCCTGGCTGGTGTGGAATTCCAGAGGAAGTGGGAAAGAAAAGCGTTTACCCTGGGCGGGGGTGGTTTTAAAGCGCCGGTCCAACTGCTGGGTGATTTTTTGGCAGACAGACCTTCAACCGACTTGGGCGGGGTGCTTCCCTCCTATCAAATAGGTGTGCAGACTGCGGACCTAAAAGAATGCCTGCCAGATTATGTTGTTGAAACGTTAAAGGAAGCCATTCCTGAGATGGAAACCAAACTGCGGGGCTTTGCGCTGCCCGACGCGGTACTTACCGGGGTTGAAACCAGGTCTTCTTCACCGGTGCGGATTGTCAGGAACGAGAACTTTGAGACTGCGGTCGAAGGCCTTTACCCGGCAGGTGAAGGGGCAGGGTATGCCGGCGGCATTATCTCTTCAGCGGTGGACGGGATCAAGGCAGCCGAAGCGATCGCATCCAAATACAGCCCAATTGAGGATAGCTAAGTATGCCGCTAACGCAGCATCAGCTTTAATGGTGAAAATCTGTAGGTTCGATTTCAATCGAACATGGTGCGTTAGCGCCGATCTTGTTTGGTGCCATTGTAACATTTGTGCGAATAAATTCGCACCTACATTTTTTAAAGGCAGCCCAGAATGTTACTTTCAGATACGAGGAGTTTTAAAATATGTCTGATGGCTCTTCAGTCAAAGTTGCTGTAATAGGCGGAGGCGCTGCGGGGATGGTCGCCGCTATCGCCGCCAGGTATAAAGGCGCCGATGTGATAATCCTGGAAAAAAACCTGAGGGTAGGCAAAAAAATCCTTGCCACCGGCAACGGCAGGTGCAACCTGACCAATGTAAATTCAGGCCTATCCTATTACCACGGGAAAAACCCGGGATTTGCCCGTGCCGCCCTGAGCAGTTTTGACATTAAAAAAACCATTGATTTTTTTGAGCGCCTTGGTGTGGCCCACAAGGTTGAAGAAGGGGGGAAGGTTTTTCCCGTTTCCGACCAGGCTTCAAGCGTATTGGACGTCCTGCGATATGAACTGGAGGAAACCGGGGTCAGGGTTTTGTGCGAGGCCGCGGTAAGGGACATTAAAAATGGCAGGCGGGGTTTTGACATATTGCTGGAGGACGGCAGGAAATTTGAAGCCGACCGGGTGATCCTCGCCACAGGCGGCAAAGCGGCGCCCAACCTTGGCTCTAATGGAAGCGGCTATACGCTCGCCCGAAATTTGGGCCACAGCATTGTGGAACCTTTCCCCACCCTGGTGCAGCTGAAGCTGGCTTCAAAATTTTTAAAACAAATTCAAGGAGTCAAGTTTGAAGGTGACGCGGAGATAATTTTTAACGATAAAACGATCCAGAAGGCGTCCGGTGAAATTCTGTTTACTGAGTACGGCGCATCCGGCCCTCCGGTCTTGAGCCTGAGCCGTAAAGCGGGGGAGTACCTGCAAAAGGGCGACAGGGTGTGGCTTAAACTGGTGCTGGTTAAAGATATTGCCGCCACCCAGCTCGAACAATTTTTAATTGAAAGGTTTCGCCGGGGCCCGCAAAAGGAGCTCTCTTTCAGTTTCGTCGGTTTTATCAATAAAAAGCTAATCCCGGTGGTGCTGAGGGAAGCCGGTGTGGAGGACATGAAAAAACCGGCCGGCCAGGTCAGCGACAGGGAAAGGGCCAATATCTCGCATATTTTGCGGGACTGGAGATTTGCAATTACCGGAACCACCTCCTGGCCCGCGGCCCAGGTAACCGCCGGCGGTGTGGAGGTAAAGGAGATTCACGGGCAAACCATGGAGTCAAAGATCGTGCCCGGTCTTTACTTCGCGGGGGAAATTGTTGATATTGACGGCGACTGCGGGGGATACAACCTGCAGTGGGCCTGGTCATCCGGCTACGTGGCCGGCGCAAGCGCAGCGACCCTGCAGCAGTTATAGCCGCGCGTAAAAAAAGGAGGTATACACCTCCTAGTAATAGTTCACCACAACCTTTTTACCCATGTGCTCAAGAGTTTCAGCGATGTCCCTGACAGTTTGGTGTTTTAAAGCAAAGGCAACAGGGAAATCAGGATCGTGTACGACCGGGTTTATAGCCAGGCCTACAATGAAATTAACTTCATCCGCTCTTAGCAGCGCTTTGGTTAACCGGCTTGCACCGTCCCGTATGTCTTCGAGTTTTTGGGGATCATCTTTGAGGTACTGCAGGGTGTAATAAAGAGTAACCGCTCCCTCGGTAACCAGGTCAATTCCTATGATCTGTCCGGTAGGAGGCACAAGATCGGATACCATGTCCATATTCACTTGCACTTCTCTTTTTAATATACGTCCTACCAGTTTGTTTTATTTCTGCTATAACGTTTTTTGAGCCACGTAAAAAACACGAACTCCCTACACAAACCTGTACTGTAAGCATAAAACTCCTCCACACCATTTTTATTTCAATAACATTTAAAAAGCTATTTTAAACAGTAATAAAGCAAGAGTGTATTTTTTATTGACTTTAATATCTTTATTATAGAGTTTTATTTAAAGAATTGCAGTTTATTTTTATATGCAATCGAGCTATAAAAATACTTATTATGCAATAAATAATAATCTAACTGCAAGGTTTTTAAGGTTTCATGAGCTTGTCGGACCACAGTCCGGGGGCTCTGGCGGGCGCACTGGCAAGAGGCATGTCAGGCGCCAGGTATTGTCTGGCGCTATGGAGCGCCCGTTGCGGCTCGTTGTCATCTTCACTGAGGTGAGCGAGCATTACCAGTTTGCATCCGCCAAGATCCAGGGATTGAAGCGCCTGGCCGCACTGCTCGTTAGACAGGTGACCGGTGGGGCCGAGGTTTCGCTTAATAACGTGCCATGGTTTGGCAGAGGCCCTGTACATCTCAGGATCATGGTTGGACTCGATGTACAGGTAATCCAGCTGTCGGAAAGCTTTAAAGCAGTTTCCCGGAACAAAACCGGTGTCAGTGATAAAACCAAGCCTTTCCCCGTCGCCGGTAATAATATAACCCACTGTTTCAACGTCGTGGGAAAGTTTGTAAGGGGTTACCGAAATATCCCCGATTCTTTTCTCTATATTCTGATTCAGAGCATAAAAATCAGGTGGCTCGTGGAAAGCACAGCAGCTGTTTACTTGTTTCAAAACATCTACTGTTGAGCACACAGGAAGGTTCTTTAGTTTGAGGAGATGTTTTAGACCGTAGACATGGTCGGTGTGGCAGTGAGTTACCAGGACGGCGTTGAGGTCACCAGGGGACAGTCCGATCCGGTCAAGATAGGGCTTCAGGTCCCGCTTCCTGATGCCGCAGTCAATTAAGATGCAAGTATTACGACTTTGTATAACCACGCTGTTGGCGTAGCTGCAGGATGAGAGGCTGCAAAATTTCAATATAATTACCCCGCAGGTTTTTTGTTAACATTAGACAACTGGGCTGGCGATTCCTGCCCTTAAAAAGTTGTACGGCTAAATTAAATGTCACCCAGTAAATTACATTGATATAAAAAGATCCCTGATGTGGCAGCGTAAATCAACCAAATTCCTTTATTTTTTCAAAATAAGAGTCATAAGGCAGGAAAATCCCCAAATTTAAAGAATCTTAAAACGTTTAAAAATATGCTGGTTCCGAGCTTCTATGAGGAGGGAGCCTTTTTGTCTTCTGGGAAAATGCCCATGATTACCAACTTGTGGTCAAAGGTAGTGGACGGGGAAAAGGGAGAATGGTTTTCCAAGGTGGTCATAGAGTCCACCAAACCCTACCAGTACGCAGTTAAAGATATTGATACCGGTATCGTACTGGCAGGCAGCGGTGTCCTGGTAAACATGCCGGAAGGAAGGATAGAGGTTAACGACGGCCTGATCCGGGAAATCAACATAACTCAGGAAGGCGCCGGTGATACCAGGGTGGAAATGGTGCTGGAGCACCCGGTAAAGTTTGATCTTAAATGTTTAGCGGGGTTTCCCCACCGGCTGGTGGTTAACCTGGACCGCTCTGATATTATAGGTTTGTTTAAAGGTAAGAAAATTGTTGTTGACCCCGGCCACGGCGGCAGGGATTTTGGCGGGAAGGGCCCGGTCAGCCTTTTGGAGAAAAATGTGGTTGTGCCTGTTGCCAAAAATCTGGAAAAGCTGCTGCATCGAACGGGCGCCCAGGTGCTCATGACCAGGGGCGGGGACGAGGATATGCCCGTAAAAGACAGGATCAGCCTGGCGGTGGAGGCTGGCGCTGACGCATACATCAGCCTGCACACCCATGCCAGCGCGGACAGCAGTATTGACGGCGCCGCCACGCTCTACGCGACTTCAAACAGCCAGAGCGCCAGGCTGGCGGGTTTTGTACAGGAAGAAATAATTAAAAAGCTTAAGGTGAGAGACAGGGGTACTGCCGGGCAGCCCGGGTTAGCCGGCATAGGCGAAAATATTCCCGCGGTGGAGGTGGAGGTTGTCACCATCACCAATATCGTGGAGGAGGTATTCCTGCGCGGCCTGACTATACAAAAAAGAGCGGCGGAAGGAATTGTCAACGGGTTGATCAAATACTTTGCCTTAGAAGGGCGAAATTTAAAAGGTGATGTCAGATGATTGAGGGCAGGATTCCAATCAGGACGCACATAATAACTGAAAAAGACGATATAGTTGACGTGGTAAAAAGATACACGGAAAAGGTGGCGGCGCCTGGTGACATTATCGCGGTGGCCGAAAGTGTGGTGGCCATCAGCCAGGGGCGGGCTATTCTACCCGACGCGGTGAAGCCCGGTTTGCTGGCACATATCCTGTGCCACTTCCCCGGCAAGGAAGGCAGCCTCGCTGCCGCTCCTTCCATCCAGGTCGCCATGGGGGAAGTCGGCACCCCGCGTTTTCTGTTAGGGGTTGCGGCGGCCGGGCTCGGCAGGCTGGTCGGGCGCCGGGGGGATTTTTACCGGGTGGCCGGCAGGCAGCTGGCCCAGATAGATGATTTTGCCGGGACGATGTGGCCTTTTGACCGCCATATCGTGCTCGGGCCGAAGGATCCGCAAAATGTTGTGGATAGGATCAAACAGGCCACCGGGGTCGACGCGATTATCACTGATGTCAACGATATCGGGAAAGTGGACATCCTGGCCGCGACCGGCGGGGTGGACGAGGCGGCGCTCATTCAGTACTTGAAGGACAACCCCCACGGCAATGATGATCAGCAGACACCCATAGTTGTGATGGTCTCCGCCGGGAATATGCGGGAATATATGCCGGAAGACAAGCAATGTTAGGAGAATGATTTGGACAAATGACTTTAGACCAGAATAAAACACCACTTTTTGACGCTGTAAAATATCATGTTAAAAGGAACGCGGTGCCGCTGCAGATACCGGGTCACAAGCACGGGCACGGGCTGGAGGAGTACAGGGAGTTTGTAGGCGAAAACGTCCTGAGAATGGATTTAAACGAAACCAGGGGTATCGACATGATCTGGGATCCGGTCGCGGTGATCGCCGAGGCCGAGAAACTGCTGGCGGTTTCGTTTGGCGCCAAGTTCGCCTGTTTTTTAATCAACGGCACAACGTCAGGCGTTCAGGCGATGATTATGAGTACCTGCAAGCCGGGTGATCAGATTATCCTGCCCAGAAACGCGCATAAATCAATTTTTAACGGACTTATTCTGAGCGGCGCCAATCCTGTTTATGTGCAGCCGGAAGTCGACGATTACCTGTCTATTGTTACGAGTATCAAGGATGACAGCCTCCGCCTGGCTATCGATAAGAATCCTGGAGCAAAAGCGGTTATGGCCATTAACCCTTCCTATTACGGCGTGGCTCCGGACCTGAGAAGCATTGTCAAGACCGCGCACAGTCGCAATATGCCGGTTCTGGTGGACGAAGCGCATGGTACCCACATGTGTTTTCATTCACATTTCCCGGTCTCCGCAATGGCGGCGGGGGCTGATATGAGCGCCGCCAGCCTTCATAAAACAGGCGGCTCAATGACGCAGAGCTCCGTGCTCCTCGTTGGGAACGGAAAAATCAACCCAAATTATATAAAACAGGTGCTCAACCTTACCTATACATCCAGTCCGTCCTATGTTCTGCTTTGTTCCCTGGATGTCGCCAGGAAGCAGCTGGCAACTAGGGGTACGGCCATGCTTGACCGGATCCTGGAAATAGCCAGTTGGTCCAGGAAAGAAATCAACCAGATAGACGGGCTGTTCGCCCCGGATAAGAAATACTTTGAACAGTCCGGATATTTCAGTTTTGACGACACCAAGCTTTTGGTAAACGTGCGGAAATTAGGGCTTACCGGGTATGAAGTGGAAGAAATACTGGCCAGGGATTATAATATACTGATCGAGCTTGCCGACATGTACAATATTCTGGCTATTATCAGCCTGGGAGAACAGAAAAAGTATCTCGAAGCTTTTGTAAAAGCTCTTAAAAGCATTGCGGCTCATGCAGGGGGGAAGGAAATTAAGAAAATTGAAACGGTCCAGTTCTACCCGGAAGTGGTGCTGCCGCCCAGGCAAGCCTTCTTTAGTTCCAAAAGATCGGTGCCCCTCGCACAGTGCGCCGGGGAAATTGCCGGTGAAATGGTCATGGTCTACCCGCCGGGCATACCCCTGGTGAGCATGGGCGAGATCATTACCGCAGACATTATCGATTACGTGAAGATGCTCAAGGAAGAGAAGTGCACCCTGCAGGGCACCACCGACCCCATTGTTGACAATATTATGGTTTTGGATATATAGTTCAATCAATATATAGGCCGCACCGGAGATACTGCACCGGTGCGGCTTATTAGTTTCCCAGCCATCCGACCATACTTTTATCGCGGCTGAGTTTGCATGGCCTTGAACCTGACGATAAAGGTGGTTCCATCCGGGCCAGTTTCCACCTTTATCGCGGCGTTGTGCCTGGCAGCAATGCTGTAGCATACCGCCAGTCCCAGGCCCGTACCGTTTTCTTTGGTGGTATAGAACGGGGTGCCTATCTTTTCCAGCACATCAGGTTTAATCCCCTTGCCGTGATCCCGTACCTCCAAAACCACTTCGTCATCTTCAGCGGATGTCTTTATTATTAAACGTCCTCCGGTGGACATTGCTTCAAGCCCGTTGAGTACGAGGTTGAGGATCAACTGGCGGATCTCCTTCTCATCCAGGAGCATCTTTGGAATGTCTGCCAGTTCTATTTCAATATGTTTGTCTGTGACCATAGCGTCCGCCGTGATTAATGGCAAAATAACAGTGACTATTCTGTTTAGATTTTGTCTCTTTAATTCAACAGGCTTGTTTTTGGCCAGAGACAGGTACTCGGTGATGATTGAATTAGCCCGGTCCAGTTCCTCGATCATGAGGCTGAAATAATCCTTGTACTTAGTGCAGTCATCTTTCTCCCCGAGCATCTGCAGAAAGCCGCGCACGGTGGTCATAGGGTTCCTGATCTCGTGGCCGATACCGGCGGCCATTTCCCCCACCAGATTTAGCCGGTCCAGGCGGGCTATCTCCTTTCCCATCCGCTTTTGTTCGGTAATATCGATACCAAATACCAACGTCAGCAAAGAACCGTCAATATCATGAAAAGGGTAGTAATAATTATGGTAATTATAACCATTTAAAACGGTGCGCTCCCGTTCCATGGGGGTATTTGTTGCCAGTACTTCGAGTAAGAGGCAATCCTCGCAGGGGGCTTTCAGCCCGTGAAAAACCTTGTAACAGGGCCTTCCCTTCGGCTCACCGAAGATTTCCCGAATACTTTTGTTGGCAAAAACTATTGAATAATCGGGCCCAATCAGGCAGACAGTGGCAGGCAGCCTTTCCAGAAGGGAAAAGAGCCTTAGGCGCTCGGTCTCCAGCACTTCCTCCGCCCGTTTGCGTT
>Ga0265296_1003258_pt1 | contig 15315 bp, 13 predicted proteins | sample MunlanPumphouse1_FD_189073 | JGI IMG/M metagenome (GOLD analysis project Ga0265296, IMG submission 189073) | Groundwater microbial communities from a municipal landfill in Southern Ontario, Canada - Pumphouse #1 | ecosystem: Environmental > Aquatic > Deep subsurface > Groundwater | place... | reverse complement strand
AAAAAATCATTTTACTTCTGGGCGATGTCTGTATTTTATATTCCTCTTTATACGCAACTCTATTTCTTAGATACCAGCAACCCCCTACACAAAAATTATGGGAAGACCATTTTTGGCCCTTTTCCTTCATATTTGTTATTTGGGTATTGATTTTTTACATTACTAATCTTTATGACCTTAGATTAGCGATCAATAACATGAAATTTTGGCAATTATCTAGTAAAAACATAGTGATTGCTTCTCTTTTTTCTTTGGCTTTTTTCTATTTAATGCCGCAAATCGGCATTGCTCCTAAGACAAATTTATTGATTTTTATAGCTGTATTCACTGTTTTATTCGCTATTTGGCGGCAATTTTATAACTGGTCATTGAGCGCCTACCTGCCAAAAAGCAATTTAGCGATTATCGGCTTCAATGACCAAGTAAAAGAGCTGATTTCGGAACTGAAAGAAAGGATTCATTTAGGTTACAGAGTCTCATTCATAGTTTACGACAAAACAATAGATAACCTGGATCCAAGTATCGAAGTTAAAAATAATTTTACTGATTTGGCTGGACTAGTCAAAAATCATCGAATTTCAACACTGGTTTTTACTGCCAGCTTTCACGAATCCAATGAGCTCCGAAATTCTTTGTTCGACTGCTTACCATTGAATGTTAATTTCATCAGTCTGCCTATTTTTTATGAAAATATAATCGGTAAAGTGCCGGTGAGTGCCATCACTCAGACTTGGTTTTTGGAAAATTTAAGCGAAGGTAGTAAAATATTTTTTGATGTCTTTAAAAGATTTTATGATGCAATTTTAGCGGTTTTATTAATTCTGCTAACTTCGATTTTGTGGCCGGTAATCGGTCTGATAATAAAATTAGAAAGCAACGGACCGATTTTTTACAGCCAAACTCGCCTTGGAAAAAATCGCAAAGCATTCAGGATTATTAAGTTTAGGACTATGACAGTCGAGAATAACGACAGTTCTCCAACTCAAGAACATGACAAGAGGGTCACTAAGTTCGGCATGTTCTTAAGAAAATCAAGAATTGATGAATTGCCACAACTTATAAATATCCTGAAAGGAGAGATGAGCTTTGTCGGGCCCAGACCGGAAAGACCTGAATTAATAAAGGAATTAGAGGTAATAGTCCCCTTCTATCAAGAAAGAATGCTCGTAAAACCTGGTGTTACCGGCTGGGATCAGATTTCTGGCGAATACCACTCACCTTCCACTGAGGATACCTTGAAGAAATTACAATACGATCTTTTTTATATAAAAAATCGATCAATATATTTAGATTTTACTATTATTTTAAAGACAATCTATACGGTTTTTTCAAGAGCTGGTAGATGAAATCACATTAATCTAAAGTCAAAAGTCCATCAAGCCAATACTTGAATTAGGCACTAGACATTAGACTTTTCGACATTATGACAAATTTAAAAGCATTAATCACCGGAATCACCGGACAAGACGGTTCTTATCTGACTGAATTATTATTGGAAAAAGGCTATGAGGTTCATGGAATTATCAGAAGATCCAGCACGTTCAATACCTCAAGGATTGATCATTTATATAAAGATCCTCACATTAATGGAGTGAAACTTTATCTCCATTATGGCGATTTGGCTGACGGAAGCAATCTAAATCGTTTATTGGAAAAAATTAAACCCGATGAAATATACCATTTAGGCGCCCAAAGCCATGTCAGGGTAAGTTTTGATATTCCTGAATATACAGCGGACGTGACCGGACTAGGTACTTTAAGAATATTGGATGCAATCAGAGAAACCGGCATCAAAACCAAATTTTACCAAGCCTCATCCAGTGAAATGTTCGGTAAGGCTTTAGAAATTCCGCTAAAAGAAACCACCCCGTTCTACCCCCGCTCGCCTTATGGCTGCGCCAAGGTCTACGGGTACTGGATAACCAAAAATTATCGCGAAAGTTACAATATATTTGCTTGCAATGGAATTTTATTCAATCATGAATCTCCTCGCAGAGGCGAAACCTTTGTTACACGAAAAATAACCAGAGGCTTGGCACGAATCAAATTAGGCAAGGAAGAAAAATTATACCTGGGGAATCTTGATGCCAAAAGAGACTGGGGCTATGCCAAAGATTATGTCGAGGGCATGTGGTTGATGTTGCAACAAGAAACAAGCGATGATTATATTCTTGCCACCAATGAAACGCATACGGTCAGAGAATTCGTAGAAAAAGCAGCGGAACATTTAGGTCTTGATTTGATCTGGGAAGGCGAAGGCGTGAATGAGATAGGCATAGATAGAAATACCAATAAAACAATTATTCAGATCGACCCGAAATATTTCCGACCTGCTGAAGTCGATATTTTACTAGGCGATTATTCCAAGGCGAAACAAAAGCTCGGCTGGGAACCGAAAGTAAAATTTGACGAATTAGTAAAGATAATGACTGAAGCGGATTTGGAAAATGAAAAATAATTATTACTGTCATTGCGAGGAGCGAATGCGACGTGGCAATCTCAAGTTTATCCGGACAAAGTTAGTTTTGTTTGCAGTCAACTTAGCACGAACTAACCCGAGATTGCCACTCCGCCCTTGGCTGATCGCAATGACAAATTAGTACAATACCGTGTCATTCCTGCGAAGGCAGGAATCCAGAAATTTATGAATAAAGATTCCAAAATCCATGTCGCCGGCCATAACGGCTTAGTCGGCTCAGCAATTGTTCGAGCTTTGCAAACTCAGGGGTACACCAATTTAATTTTAAAAACCAGACAAGAACTAAACCTACTCGATCAACAAGAAGTCGCTGATTTTTTCGAACAAGAAAAACCCGAATACGTTTTTTTAGCCGCCGCCAAAGTCGGAGGCATTCTAGCAAACCAAGACTTCCCCGCTGACTTCATATATCAGAACCTGCAAATACAAAATAATATCATCCACCAGTCATATTTAAACAAAATAAAAAAATTACTATTCCTCGGATCTTCTTGCATTTATCCAAAAAATTGTCCTCAGCCCATAAAAGAAGAATATTTACTGACAGGCGAACTGGAACCGACCAATGAACCTTACGCGATTGCAAAAATCGCCGGCATAAAAATGTGCCAAAGCTACAACAGACAATACGGTACAAATTTTATTTCTGTTATGCCGACCAATCTTTACGGACCGAATGATAATTTTGACTTGAACTCATCTCATGTTCTCCCTGCATTAATCAGAAAATTTCACGAAGCTAAAATAAATAACCGCCAGGAAGTAATAATCTGGGGCACAGGAATTCCAAGGCGAGAATTCCTGCATGTAGACGATTTGGCTGATGCTTGCGTATTTTTAATGGCTAGCTATAATTCTTCAGATATAATAAATATTGGCACTGGTGAAGACGTAACTATCAAAGAATTGACCGAAATAATTAAAACAGTAACTGCTTTTCAAGGTGGATTGTCTTGGGATTCTACCAAACCCGACGGCACCATAAAAAAATTGCTTGATGTTGGCCGCTTGCATAACTTTGGATGGCGACACAAAATCGAACTAAGCAAAGGAATTGAATCAGTCTATAAATGGTTTAAATCCACAAATAATCCAGATAGATGATATTAAAATTATTTTATTCAAAAATCGATAAATTCCTTCCGGAAAAGTTGCGAGAAGCCCTAAAACATCAAGGCTTTAAGCGCTACTTTGCCAATACCGGCTGGATGTTTTTGGGCCAAATCTTTTCGCTTCTGGTTTCCTTTTTTGTTGGAGCTTGGCTTGGGCGTTATCTGGGACCCGAAAATTTCGGTATATTGAATTATGCCTTGGCCTTTGCCGGACTATTTACTTTTTTAGCTGATCTGGGAATTGGAGGAATTTTAAATAGAGAATTGATTAAATTTCCAGAAAAAAGGGACGAATTGCTGGGAACCGGTTTTCGCCTAAAAATTTTAGGAGGAATAATAGCCTTTTTACTTGCCATCACGGGTGCTTTATTAATAAAATCTAGCGCATTAATCAAAGTATTAATTGTATTATTTGCATTTTCTTTCATCTTACAAGCCATAAATGTCATTAGTATATTTTTTTATTCCATAGTAAAATCAAAAAATAATGTTAGGGCAGCCATGGCAGCCGCTTTAATTTCTTCAATTTTAAAGATTGCTGTAATTTTACTAGGCCAAGGCGTCATTTGGATTATGTTTATTTATGTTTTAGATAGTATCTGGCAAGGAATCGGTTTAATCATATCTTACCGCCGTTTTGGCCTAAAAATTAATAACTGGAAATATAATAGAACCTTAGCATTTAAATTGTTAAAGGATTCGTGGCCATTGATGCTTGCTTCAGCCACCGGTTTTATCTATTTAAAAATTGACCAGGTAATGATCGGATGGCTGCTGAGCAACCATGAAGTAGGATTATATGCAGCTGCAGTCAAACTTGTTGAAATATGGTATTTTATTCCCGGAATCATTTGCGGATCATTATTCCCGGCAATTATAAACGCTAAAATAACCGATTCGGTCATTTACAAAAAAAGACTAAAAGCGTTATATTTATTAATGATCGGGGTTGCTTTGGCAATAGCCATCCCTTCAACGCTATTAGCTAATTGGGCAATAGTCATGTTATATGGATCAAAATATTTATCTGCCGGCCCGATTTTACAAATATATGCGTGGTCGGGAATAGGGTTATTCGTCAGCACTGTTATTACTCAATATTTTTTGTCGGAAAATCGAAGTTTGGCTATTTTTTATTATAATTTTTTTTCAATGGTAATAAACATAGCCATAAACTTGATTTTAATTCCACTAATCGGACTTACTGGCGCGGCTTGGGCCACATTAATATCTTATTTGGCCGGACCGATAGCGGTTGGAACAATGGGATGGTTTAATAGTTTTAGGGCAAAAAAATTATTAAACAACACATAAAAAAAGATGCGTATTTGTCAGATATAAATTAATTTATTATTTTATGAAAACTAACATTATTGTTACATTGGGTCCGTCAACTAACACAGAAGCTCATCTTCTTAAATTAAAAAATCAAGAAGTAGCCTTTGTAAGAATTAACATGTCCCACTCTACCATTAAGGACTTGATTTATTTTATTGGTTTGGCAAAAAAAGTTGGCATACCTTTTATTATTGATACCGAGGGTTCGCAAATCAGGACAGGAAATCTAAAAAGTTCCTTAATAAGTATTGATGAAAATGAAAAAATTAGAATTTATAAAGAACCTATCCTAGGAGACCGAAAAAAAATTTATTTGACACCAAGGTTAATTGTAGACCAACTTAAACCTGGTGATATCTTAAGACTAGATTTTGATACATTAATTCTTAGAGTTTCTGATATTTCCACTGCGCCAAAAGGTTATATAGTGGCTAGCGCAGTTACAGGTGGCAAGCTTGAAAATAATAAAGGAGTGGTTGTAGACTCTTTTTTTCATAAACAATATGAACTGCCGGCACTTTCTAAAAAAGATTATCAATCTATAGAAATTGGCCTCAAAGAAGGAGTGGGACATATTGCCGCTTCTTTTATGCGCTCTGGGGCTTTCGTAGATGAAGTTCGCCGCGCCACACAAGGGAAAATGAAAATTATTTCCAAAATTGAATGTACTGATGGACTAGAACATCTAGACGAGATTATTGAAAAATCCGACGCTGTTTTAATCGATCGAGGAGATTTAAGCAAAGAAGTTCCTCTTGAGCGCATTCCCTTTACCCAAAAAATTATCATAAATCGTGCACGTCAGGCAGGTAAAGACGCTATTGTCGCAACCAATCTTTTAGAAACAATGACAAAAAATCGTAAACCCACGCGTGCAGAAATTCATGACATAGTCACCAGTATAATGGATGGTGCAACAGGATTAACATTGTCAGCAGAAACAGCAATCGGCAGATACCCTATTGAGTGCGTGAATACCATGCAAAAATTAATTAACCATGTTGTAGAAACTTATCCTAAAAAGGAATTTTATCAACCAAATGATGATTTAATTCAAAAGCTAGAAAAAGATAATTACCTTACAAATTTTAACAGACACACAGCCCTAGTCGCCCCGCACGGAAATAAGTTGGTTGATAGAAGTGTTTCTGTACCACCAACTGAATCATTTTTACATTCGTTGCCCAGAATCATATTAAACGAAAATCAATTAATGGATTTAGAGCAAATTGCCATAGGTGCTTTTAGCCCGTTGGAAGGATTCATGAATAAACAGGAATTAGAAAGTGTGCTTAACACCATGAAGCTCCCAAATGGTATTGTTTGGCCATTGCCAATCATATTAGACGTTTCAGAAAAAATTGCCGATTCCCTAACCATTGATAAACCGGTAGCACTTGCCGACCAATTGAATAATATTATTGGCCTGCTTCATTTAAATGAAAAATTTAATTTTAATAAAAAAGAGTTGGTAAAAAAATTATACGGCACTGACGATCATAATCACCCAGGAGTAGAGATGGTTAATAAATTAAAGCCGATTTTTTTAGCTGGTAAAATTGATTTATATGAACGCAGAAAATCAAACACAGAAGAATTTGAATTATCCCCTTTTCAAGTGCGTCGTTTACTCGAAGAAAGAAATTGGAGTAAAATTGTTGGTTTTCATACCAGGAACGTAATCCATAAAAGCCATGAATTTATACAATTAAAAGCTCTAGAGGAAAAATTTTGCGATGGATTATTTATCCACCCCATTATCGGACAAAAGAAGCCCGGAGATTTTCAATCTAAACACATTATTGATAGCTATCAAATAATGATGAAAAATTTTTACCCCAAAGACAAAGTCCTATTTGCTGTGTTTGCTTCATATTCTCGTTACGCAGGTCCTCGAGAAGCAATTTTCACTGCATTGTGTCGGAAAAATTTTGGTTGCAGTCATTTTATCGTGGGTCGCGACCATACAGGAGTGGGAAATTTTTATTCACCTACCGCCTCCCATCAAATATTTGACCAGTTTCCGGATTTAGGCATCGAGCCAGTTAAATTTAACAATATTTTTTACTCAAAAAAATTAAAGGCTCACGTCCACGAAAAAGCTGGTTTATCATATGATCAAGAAGAAAAAATGTCTATAAGCGGAACAGAAGCTAGGGAAATGTTAAAAAAAGGTGAAATGCCGCCAGAATGGTTTATGCGTCCTGAAATAGCCAAACAAATTGTTAAAGATGTAAAAAATAAAAAACGCGTATTTATTTAACTATATGGGAAAGATAATATGGTTTACTGGCTTAAGCGGATCAGGAAAAACAACAATTGCAAAAGCATTAGCAAGGCGCCTAAGAACAGCCGGGGGGAAAGTAAAAATATTAGACGGTGACGCTGTACGAAAGATTAAGCATAAACATCTTGGATTTTCGCGAAAAGATATCCGCGAGAACAACCGCTTAATCGCAGAAATGGCGAAAACAGCTGGCAAAACTTTTGATTTTGTGTTAGTACCGATCATATCACCTTATAGTTCAGATCGAACAATGGTACGTAAACTTATCGGAGATGATTTTATTGAGCTATATATCAATACTCCCCTTAAGGATTGCATTAAAAGAGATGTAAAGGGTTTATACAAAAAGGTTTTAGCAGGAGAAATTAAAAATTTTATTGGTATAAGCTCAAACAGTCCTTATCAGCCCCCAAAATCGCCGAATCTTGAGATTAATACAATGAATTATTCTTTAAAAGAAAGTGTAAAAATAATTTCTGACTATTTACACAAAAATTTTTATGAAAATAAAAAAATCAAATAAAATGACTAAAAGCGTAACTCTGGGTGAAAAGAAACCATTGGTTGGTCAGTTATTAATAATTGAGGGCATAAGCCGTTCGGGAAAATTTTTATTAGCAAATTTTTTGCATGGTTTTCGCGGGATTGAACCGGTTCAGTATTACGGATTGTTAGAACATCTACCATTTTTAGTAAAATTTGGATTAATTAAAAAAAATATCGCTCAAAAAATTTTACAATGTGAAATTGATACTCACTGCTACGAGATGCTTATCGGCAGGAATTTGAATCATCGGCAAAGTGATAAATCTTCTATTTATAATATTCCTAATCACGATAAATACCTAAAACGATGCAAAGAGGCTGATGGTGATTTGGCAATAGAAAAGTTTTCCAGAGAAAAACTTTGCAGCATGTATATACTCCATGAACTAATGCCAAATATAAAAATATATTTTGATACATTTCCAAAATTAAAAGTTATTAGCATACAAAGAAGTCCGATATACTTAGTTTATTCTTGGTATAAACGCGGCCTGGGAAAACGTTTTGGCGACGATCCAAAACTATTTAGTCTCCCAATAATGGCTGAGGGCAAAAATGTTCCGTGGTTTGCAGTTGGTTGGGAAAAAAAATATCTATCTTTATCGGAAATGGATCGCATTATCGCTTCCATTGAATGGATAACAAATGCTTCTAAAAAATCTTTCCAAAAACTTGAAATGAAAGAAAAAAAGAATATTTGTTTTATTGATTATGAAGAGTTACTTTTGCAAACTAATCAAGTTATTAAAAAAATACAAAAATTTTTAGACAGGCGAGTTTTAAAAAGTGAAATGAAAATAATCCTTGAACGTGAAAAATTACCAAATTTAACATATTATGAATCTAAGCAGGAAAAATTGACTTTAATAAAAGAGAAATCTTCCCCGCTTTTTTATAAACACCTGCTTACTTTGGAAGCACAATATTTAAAAAAACCGTGGTAAACTGAGTTAAGTTATTGTATAATAAATCAAAAGAAAGTCATGAAAAATATTAGAATAATACCAAGATTGGATATAAAGGGGCCAAATGTGGTAAAACCTGTCCAAACAGAAGCCTTAAGGGTTATTGGCAATCCCAAAGAATTGGCTAACCGTTATTATCAGGAAGGGGCGGATGAATTAATCTATTTGGACATTGTGGCAAGTCTTTATCAACGAAATTTAGATTTGGATTTATTAAAATCAGTTGCGGAAAATATTTTTATACCCATAACCGTTGGCGGAGGCATAAGAAGTATCCATGATATTAATAATGTTTTACGCTCTGGCGCAGATAAGATAGCCATTAACACTTATGCAGTAAAACATCCTGATTTTATCGGTCATGCTGTACGAGAGTTTGGATCTCAGTGCATCGTTTTATATGTAGAAGCAAAAAGGCAGATTGATGGTAGCTATGAGGTGTATACGGATGGTGGCAGAGAAAAGACAGGAGTAGAAGTAATTAATTGGGTAAAAAAAGCCATTGATTTAGGCATCGGTGAAATATTACTTACTTCGATAGATAGAGATGGTACCAGGAACGGCTTTGATCTAAAATTATTAAAAGAAATTAGTTCTTTTTCACCCATACCAGTTATCGCTCATGGTGGCGCAGGAAGCCCCGATTCTTTAAAAGAAGCCATTTTAGATGCAAAAATTGATGCTTTGGGAATTTCCACCATCTTTCATTACAATGAATATTCTATACCTGAAATAAAAACCTGCTTATCAAAAGATAATATTAATGTACGGATCATATGAGTGAAAACTTAAAAATTGCAATTATAGATTATGGAGTTGGTAATTTATATAGTTTAATCGGTGCCTTTAAATTTTTTGGTGTTAATGCGATAGTTACTGAAGATGCAAAAACATTGGAAGATGCTGATGGAATTATTATTCCCGGCGTCGGGTCATTTGAAGCTGGCATGAAGGGTCTTGAATTGCGAGGTTTGACCGATACAGTAAAAAAAATTGCCGAAAGAGATAAACCAATGCTTGGAATATGCTTGGGCGCCCAATTAATGCTTTCCGAGGGACACGAATTTGGAATTTTTAAGGGCTTGGACATCATAAAAGGCAAAGTCCTTCCCTTTCCGCCGCTAAAGGATAATGAAAAAATTCCTCACATAGGTTGGGATACTGTTTCTATTCAAACCAATCCTCATTGGGAAGATAATATTTTAAGCGTATTAGATGTTAAAGATCAGGTTTATTTTGTACATTCCTATATTCTTAAGCCGGAATCTAAAGACAATGTTTTAGCATTGTCTACTTATGGAAACCACACTTTTTGTTCAGCTGTCAAAAAAGGAAATATTTACGGGTGTCAATTTCATCCAGAAAAAAGTGGCATAGTTGGTTTAAAATTAATAAATAACTTTATTAATTTAACAAGAAAGTTATAATTCATTTATTAAAAATTTGTTATGAAGACACTGGATAAGCAGTTAATAGAGCAACCAAAAGAAGTAAAATTTTGCAAAAAATGTGTTGTTTCAAACCAGCGCCCGCGCACAACTCTAAACGAGGATGGTGTTTGCAATGCCTGTGAATACGCCTTAATCAAAGAAAACTCAATTGATTGGGAAAAAAGAGAGAAAGAATTAATGGCAGTATGCAATAAATATCGTTCAGAAAATGGTAATTTTGACGTAATAGTTCCGGTAAGCGGCGGCAAGGACAGCAGCTACACAGCTCACATGCTTAAAACAAAATATGGGATGCACCCCCTTTGCGTTACCTGGGCACCATTTATTTACACAGATATTGGTTGGAAGAATTTTCAAAATTTTGTTAAATCTGGTTTTACAGTTTTTAATTGCTTTACAAACGGCCTATTACATAGAAAATTAGCCAGAGTCGCCTTTGAATTGAAAGGTGATGCTTGGGAACCGTTCGCATTCGGTCAAAAAGCTTTTGCTTTCCATATGGCGATTAAATTTGGCATTCCTCTTATTTTTTACGGAGAAAATGGCGAGGTTGAATATGGCGGTTCAATGCAAAATGCTAACAAGCCCTACGAATCTATTGAAGATTGGGAAAAATTATATTTTAAAGGAACAGGCGTCGATACATTATTAAAGGCTGGTTATGACATGGGCATACTTACTAAAACTGAATCAGAAGATAAATCTTTTGATTTTTATCGCCCTCCCAAGGCTGAGGATATTAAAAGACTTGGCGTGCAAATGCACTGGCATTCATATTATAAAAAATGGATTCCGCAAGAAAATTTTTATTACTCCCAAAAATATGCCGGTTTTAGTGCTAACGAAGACGGGCGATCCGAGGGCACTTATTCTAAATACGCAAGTTTGGATGATAAAACCGATGGGTTTCATTTCTATCTTGGTTATATCAAATTTGGTTTGGGAAGAACCACGCGAGATGCAATGATGGAAATTCGCTCCAACCATATAACTCGCGATGAAGGAGTGGCTTTGGTCAAACGATACGACGGTGAATTCCCTCAAAAATATTTTAAAGATTTTTTAGAATACCTTGACATTAGTGAGGAAAAATTTTGGGAAGTTATCGATTCTTATCGTCCGCCGCATCTTTGGGAAAAAATTGAAGGTGAATGGAAATTAAAACATGCCGTCTGGGATGACATTGCATAAACATAAACTATGACTAAAAATAATATATTAGCCATCATTCCTGCAAGAGCAGGATCAAAAAGAATCCCTAATAAAAATATTAGAAATTTTTTAGGTCAACCATTAATATCCTATACTATAAAACAAGCTCTTGGTTGTAAATTTATTGACCGGGTAATTGTTGATACCGACTCTGAAAAAATAGCTAAAATCGCATTAACTAGCGGGGCGGAAGTTCCTTGGCTTAGGCCAAAAAGATTGGCTGCAGATAAATCCAAAGTTATCGATTCCATCTTATGGAACTTACATGAACTCAAGAAAAAAGAAGATTATCAGCCTGACTATTTAATGATTTTACAGACCACCTCGCCATTACGAGAAGAAAAAGATATTATGGATTGCTGGCAGATGATACAAAAAACCAAAGCCTCCGCCGTCCTAACTGTTTGCCCGACTCATCCTCGGCTTTACCACCTGGGGGCTGATAATAAATTAATATTGATCAATGGCACAGAAAAAAAATCAAGCAATATGCAGGCTTGGCGTCCAGGCTATGTCTTGAATGGATGCTTTGTATATATAATTAAAGTTAAATCACTGCTTAAAGAAAAAACAGTTATCACTAAAAATACAAAAGCCGTGATTTGTCCGCGATGGCGCTCAGTCGACCTAGACACTTTTGAAGATTGGGCGTTGGCAGAAGTTTTATACAAAAATAGAAAAAATATTGATAATCGTATTAAAAAATTAGAATTTTAAATATGAAAAAAAGTAAATTAAAGTTTTTTATAGTTGGTTTGGGTTCAATGGGTAAACGGCGTATTCGTAATTTATTGGCAAATGGCGAGCGTCAAATCATCGGCTATGACATACTGCCCAAAAGAAGAAAAGAAGCCAAAGAAAAATATGGAATTGCTATCATTGATGATTTAAAAAAAATATCTGAAAAAGATTACGATGTAATGATTATTTCTACTCCACCAAATAAACACGGAGACTACATCAGATCAGCTCTTGAGAATAAAAAACATTTTTTTGTTGAACATCCGATTAGTGACGACGGTTATAAAGATATTTTAAAGAGCGGAAATCTTGAAACCGTTAAAGCACCTTCCTGCACTTTGCGATACTACAGACCGGTAAAAATGATGAAAAATATTTTAGAAAAAAGAAAAATTGGAAAAATATTAGCCTTTCAGTATCACATGGGTCAATATTTACCCGACTGGCATCCATATGAAGATTATCGCCAAGTATATTTTTCTAAAAAGGAAACCAGTGCATGCCACGAGATGCTGCCCTTTGAACTTATTTGGCTCAACTGGCTCCTTAATTCCAGTGTAAAAGAAATTTCCGGTTCTATCAGTAAGATTTCTAACCTAAAGATGGACGCTGATGATATTATATTGGCAAACATAAAATACAAAAATGGAATTTTAGGTAATATAATTATAGACGTGATTTCCAGAAAACCTTTCAGAACCTTACGTATTTTGGGGACTGATGGCGTTCTAGAATGGGAAAGATTCGATTCGACTATAAAAGTATACGATGCAAAATCAAAAAAATCTGAAAATATTATAGTCCCAAAAGGCCATTCGGAAAAGGGATATCTTAACGAAGAAGAGATGTATAATAATGAAATCAAAGATTTTTTGGATGCAATCAGCGGAAAGAAAAAATATCCGCATAATTTTATTGACAACCATAATCTTTTAAAAGTTTTATACGCCCTGGAAAAAAGCAGCCAAACAGGAAAGACAGTCACCTTAAAATAATATGATAAGAAAAATTAAAATTTCAAATCGTTATATTTCTGATGAATCCCCTATATTTATTATTGCTGAAGCGGGGGTTAACCATAATGGGGATCTTCAAACTGCTTTAAAATTAATCGATGCAGCTGTATTTGCCGGTGCTGACGCAATTAAATTTCAAACCTTTAAGGCCGAAGACGTGGTAACTTGCACCGGCAAAATGGCAAAATATCAAAAAAACAATATCGGCAAAGCTGGCAGCCAATTAGAAATGTTAAAAAAAATTGAATTGCCAGAGAATTTTTATTCCCAATTGATTGAATATTGTAAAAAAAATAAAATTATTTTTTTATCCACGCCCCATGGCGGGTTTAAATCTGTTGACCTGTTATTAAAGTTTAATATCTCCGCTTTTAAATTTGGCTCCGGAGACTTAACTAACTTACCCTTGCTTGGATATGCAGCCAAATTCAACAAACCCATGATTTTGGGCACTGGCATGGCTACTTTAGCTGAAATACGAACTGCAATAAATATTATTAATAAAACTGGCAATAATCAAATTATAGCGTTACACTGCACCACCAATTATCCATGTCCGCTGAATGAGGTCAATTTGCGTGCCATGCTTACAATTAAACAAAAATTAAAAGTACTAGTCGGTTATTCCGATCACACAAATGGAATACAGGTGCCGGTGATGGCGGCAACTCAAGGCGCTTGTTTAATAGAAAAGCACTTTACGCTAGATAAAAAAATGGAAGGCCCTGACCACAAAGCATCTCTTGAGCCAGATGAATTAAAGGAAATGATAGATTCCATCAAGAATGTGCCGATTATCTTAGGCTCTGAAATCAAAAAGCCGAATGCCAGTGAATTATCCATGATTAAAACTGTAAGAAAAAGCATAATAGCGGCCAAAAATATCAAAAAAGGTGAAATCTTTGATGAACAAAACATATCCATTAAAAGACCGGGCAATGGCATGAGCCCATCTGCTTGGGATAAAGTCTTGGGTAAACGTGCCAAAAAAGATTTTAACATTGACGAACTAATCAATTAGCATGAAACATAAAATATTAGTGATAACTGGAACACGGGCTGAATATGGATTATTAAAATCAACCATTAATGAAATCATGGCTAGTAATAGCTTGTCCTTATGTTTATTGGTGACAGGCATGCATACCTTGAAAAAATATGGGCATACCATTGATGCAATAAAGAATGATGGAATATTAATAAGCCATAAGGTGCTAATTTCAGAAAAGGATGATATGCTTAATGCGTTATCTAAGGAAATTACGGGTATTAAAAAAGTTTGTTTAGAGGCAAAACCATCAGCAATCTTAGTACTTGGAGATCGGGATGAACCGTTTGCTGCTGCCATCGTTGGCGGACATTTAAAGATTCCTGTTTTTCATATCCATGGTGGTGATATCAGCGGTTATTCGGTTGATGAATATATCCGACATTCTATAACAAAATTTTCACATCTGCATTTTACCGCTTCTCAAAAAAGTTATGAAAGGGTTTTAAGTTTAGGTGAAGAAAAATGGCGAGTATTTAAGGTCGGCGCTCCAGGACTAGATTCTTTAAGAGAAATAGATTATTCTTCTAAAAAAAATTTAGCCGACAAATTCGGCTTTGACATAAAAAAGAAATGGATATTGGCAGTCCAACACCCCACGCCTTTAGACAACATTAATATTCATGAACAAATTAGCCCGACATTAAAAACTTTAGCCGAGATCCCGGCAGAAAAAATTATAATATTTCCCAACAATGACACCGGCAGCGACATATTTATCAATGAAATAAATAAATACAAGAACAAGAAAGATTTTCATTTATACCAAAACTTTAATCGGAAAACTTATTTAAGCTTATTAAAATATTGCGACGTGTTGGTGGGTAATTCCAGCTCGGGTATTATAGAATCAGGCTTTTATCATTTACCGGTAGTAAACATTGGAAATCGCCAACTGGGACGAGAATGTGGGAAAAATGTAATTAGTGCACAATATAGTAGTAAACAAATTAAAATTGCTACAAAAAAAGCCTTAACAGATAAATTTAAGAAAAATTGCCAGAATTTAAATAACACCTATGGATCTGGCGAGGCTGGAAAAAAAATTGTTAAAATAATAGAAAAAAATATAAATAAACCAGAATTATTGTATAAAAAATTTACAAATACTTAATATATA
>Ga0265296_1003257_pt1 | contig 15316 bp, 15 predicted proteins | sample MunlanPumphouse1_FD_189073 | JGI IMG/M metagenome (GOLD analysis project Ga0265296, IMG submission 189073) | Groundwater microbial communities from a municipal landfill in Southern Ontario, Canada - Pumphouse #1 | ecosystem: Environmental > Aquatic > Deep subsurface > Groundwater | place... | reverse complement strand
CGCAAATTTGTTTACAACCTGAAGCGCGGCGATTTCTCCCTTGGGACAAGGAGACGATGAGGGCTTGCCTTACTCGCCCAACCAATCGGTTGTGATCTCCCCCCTATGCCCCTGCGGCGCCAGCGCGGCGCGCAGGGCTTCCAGCAGGGGCGGCAGCGCCTGCGTGAAGGCGTAGGGCGGGTTGACGATAAAAAGGCCCGCGCCGTTATAGATGTCGGGCTGATCGCGATCGTACAACCAATGCTCCACCACCAGAAACTTCGCGATGCCGAGCCTACGCAGCTGCGCCTTCCACCGCACATGCGTGGCGCGGTCCTTCAGCGGATACCAGATCACCGTCACGCCATGCGCCCATTTGCGGGTAGCCGCCGCAAGGGTGGCGGTGATCCGGGCGCGTTCATCGGTCTGCTCATATGGCGGGTCGACCACCACCACGCCGCGCGCGGTGCGTGTAGGCAGCAGTGCCAGCCAAAGCTCGTAGGCGTCGCGCTGATGCACGGCGGCGGATGTGTCGCGCATCGCGCCGCGCAGCGTATAGGCGTCGTCGGGATGTTTTTCGTTGAGGATCAGAAAATCCTGCGGACGCAATAGCTGCGCCAGAACCTGCGGCGAGCCGGGGTAGAAGCGAGGCTCGGCCCCGACATTCACTGCCTGTACGGCGGCGCGGTAGTCGTCCAGCAAGGGGTTCGTATCGGCAAAGGCCCGCAGCACGCCCTGTGTGGCTTCGCCGGTGCGTTGGGCGTCCTCGCCTACAAGGTCGTACAGCCCGCAACCGGCATGGGTGTCGATCAGGGTCAGCGCGCCCGGTTTTTGCTGTAAGGCCCGCACGAGGGCGATCAGCAGGCTGTGCTTTACGACATCGGCGCTATTGCCAGCGTGGAAAGAATGGCGATAATTCATTGTAACTCAGAATCCTGGCGATCTGCCTTTATGCGAACGGCTGGGCGCTAAAGCCGAGCGCGAGGCGATGGAAGCAACCAATCCGGTGCCCGTATAGCGTCGTGCGGAAACCTTCAAACATTCTGCACAAGGCCTCAAGCCTGCGTTCGCGATCGTCGCCAGCGGCGGAGACACAGGCCTCCGGGCCACATGGGGTGTTCGATTGTCGAAGAGTCGGATGCGATCGGCATTGCCGCAAAGCTTGGTCGCCGGATGTCGGCCGAGGGTTCATAGGACGTCGCGCTATCAGAACTGCGGCGTTTCGACGTCCGCATCTGTCCATAGCGGACCTGCGCCCCCTCAATGTCGAATGACTTGGATCGGTCGGGTTCGGCCATGGCTCCAAGTTGCAACGCGAATGTCCGCTTCTTCAGTTTCGCTGTCTAAAGCCGCCAGCCTGCAACCGGTTATTTACCGTCTCGCTCGATCCTCGCGTCGGGCCATCATGGGCGGGGGGAACGGGACGGGGCTACCTGACACACTGCTTGCTCCCTGCAAGGTCTACGCGCTTGCGTCGTCCGCGCGTGGTGGCTCGGCCGGTTGCTCTCCCGGAGCCAAGTTCATCTTGATCTCGCCGGGCTTTATTGTTCGTGCGAGATGAACAAATGAGCGGCGGGCAAGGATCTCGAGCATTGGCATCTGCGCATTCCACGGCTTCTCGAACCCTGCGAATATCGTGAGGCCTTCCATCGACCCCGAAATGAACAGCGCCAATATCTGACGCTCATCGTCCGGGAGGGCGGGATTGATCTCGGCAATCAGTTCGTTGAGCGACACACGCACGCGTTCGTAAAGCTCGTTCATCCGGTCGTGAACGAACGGATCGTGGTTCGCCATCGCCCACAGTTCGGGGAAAAAGCGCGTCGTCTTTTTGGTCGTGATGTCTTCGAGGATCAGCATCACGAGATTTTCGAGCCGCGCGTCGGCGCTGGCGCCCGGTTCGTGAATGATCTCGTCGAACGACTCCTCATAGCTCGAGATCACCGCGTTCAGCAGCTCGCGGATCAACTCCTCCTTCGAGCGGAAATAATAGTTCAGATTGCCGACGTTCATGCCCGATTCGGTGGCGATCCGTCGCAGCGTCAGAGCTGCCGACCCCTGGTTCACCAAAAGCGATAGCGCGGCCCGGAGAATATGCTCGAAGCCGTCCTGGCCGCGCGCATAGCCCCCGGTGCGCGGCGTGATCTTCAGGTCCGGCACAATGAAATTCGTCAAGATTCAGCATCCTCCGCGGCCTAGGTAGCCACGTTGCGGTCCTTGGACAAGTGACCTAATTTTGTCACTTGACTAAAATTGGACAGTCGATCAACATCTACTCGAATCGGCCGTGAGAGCCCGTCGTCAACCAAAGAGGGAGTGCCGGGATGCAGCGCATCGCGAGAGGGGCGGTTATTGCCGCATTGATCATGTCGACCAGCGCCGCGGGCGCGGCGGACTTTCCGCAGCCGTTGCCTGAGGAGCCGGTGCCGACCGTGCTCGAGCTGCCCGAACGCTATCCCGACAGCTGGGTTTTTGTGCACGACCTTCACTTCAACAGTCTGCCCGACGGGCGCGCGGCGATCGTCGATGTGGGCGCAGAGCATAGCCATGTCCGCGGCCAGATTCCGGTCGCGCAATTCGGCAACATTCTGCCGTCGACGACGCGCGGCGAAATCTATGTTGGCGAAACCTTTCTGTCGCGGCTGACCCGCGGCGAACGCACCGACGTCATCACGATCTGGGACACCAAGACGCTGGCGCCGAAGGATGAGATCGTCCTGCCCGGTGGCAAGCGTGGGCTGTTCGTGACCCTGCGCAACAGCCTGCAGCTGACCAACGACGAGAAATGGGCGCTGGTGTTCAACTTCACCCCCGGATCGTCGGTGACCGTCGTCGACCTCGAAAGCCGCAAGATCTTGTCGGACATCGACCTGCCGGGGTGTTCGCTCGTCTATCCGACCGGGCCGCGCGGCTTTACCTCGCTCTGCGCTGACGGGACGATGACAAGCATCGCGCTCGACGCGGTCGGCAAGGCCGGACCGGCGGTCACCAGCACGGCGTTCAACAGTATCGACGACGACCCGCTGTTCATGACCCCGGCGATGGTCGGGCGGACCGGCTGGTTCGTCAGCTTCAAGGGCAATTTGCGCGCGATCGATTTCGCAAGCGCGGCAGCAAAGGATCTCGGCAGCTTCGCGCTCCCCGCGCAAACCGGCGGTGCGCCCGAATGGCGTCCCGGCGGCTGGCAGGTCATCTCGGCCGACCGCGCCGGGCTGCTTTATGTCCTGATGAACCCCAAGGGGGCCGAGGGGTCGCACAAGGATGGCGGGACCGAGGCGTGGGTGATCGATCCGAAGGCTAAGGCGCTGGTCCGCCGCATCACGCTGAAGAACCACAGCGTTTCGATCGAGGCGACGCAGCAGGCAAAGCCGCTGCTGGTCGCGTCGCGCCCCGATGGTTCGCTCGACGTCTATGACGCGGCGAGCGGCTCCTTTGTCCGCACGATCGCCAGCGTCGCGCACGATCCGATGACGATGACGGCGGCGCGCTGATGTTCGCGGTGACGTCCGTCCTTGCGCTGTTCCTGGCGGCGGTGCTTGGCGCCTCGGCAGCGCACAAACTGGTCGAGCGCGCGCGGCTTACGGAGGCCACCGCCGGTCTGCTTCGCCTGAACCCGGCGATCGCCATGCCGGTCACCGTCGCGGCGGCCGCGGTCGAGGCAGCAGCGGCCCTTGCTCTGCTCTTTTCCGCGTCGCGCCCCGTCGGCGCGCTGCTCGCCGCGCTCTTGTGGTCACTCTATGGCGCCGCGTTGTTTGCGGCCCGCCGCCGTGGCGACGGCGCCATCGACTGCGGCTGCGACTTCGGCAAGCGGCGCAGCGGTATCGGCGGTTTCGCCATCGGCCGGGCTTTTGCGCTCGGCGCCGCGGCACTCGCCCTCCTCGTCTCTCCCACCGGGGGCGGCAGCATCGACATCCAGTCGATCCTTGCCGCCCTCGCCTTTCTCGCCTTGCTCTTTGCGGCGGGCGAGATCGCCAATCTTCCCTCCACCAGCCGGAGTGCTGCCCGATGACCGGATTTTTCCTAGCCTCGCAAATCCTGCTGTGGATCGCCGTCGCGGTGCTCGGCGTACTCGTCGCCGCGCTGGCGCGGCAGGTCGGGGTGCTCCACGAACGCATCGCACCCGCCGGCGCCCTGACGCTGCACCAGAAGGTGAATGTCGGCGACAAGGCGCCCGCGATGACGCTCGACACGCTGGAGGGCAAGCAGGTCGCGATCGGCGGCAAGCGCCAGCGGCGCGGCCAGCTGATCTTCTTCCTCTCGCCCGATTGCCCGGTGTGTAAGACGCTGCTGCCGGTCGTCCGTTCGGCAAGCGGTGCGGAGCGCGGCTGGCTGGATGTCGTGCTGGCGAGCGATGGCGATCCGGCGGCGCATCGCCGACTGGTGATGGCCGAGGGACTGGCGGGCTTTGACTATGTCCTGTCCGAAAGCCTTGGCCGCGCGCTAGGCGTCTCGAAGCTCCCCTATGCGGTGCTGATCGACGAGGAAGGCAACATCGCCTCGCTCGGCCTCGTCAACAATCGCGAGCATCTTGAAAGCCTGTTCGAGGCCAAGGAACGCCGCGTCGCATCGATCCAGGAATATCTCGCGCGCGGCTGATCCCGCACAGCACGACAGAAGGGGACAAATATGTCGGGTCTCGACAAATTTTCAGAGAAGATGACGCGCCGGGTCGCCCGTGCGACATCGCGGCGCAGCCTGCTGACATTGATCGGCGGCGCGCTCACCGGCGCGGCGGTGATCCCCGTCCTGCCCGTATCGCGGGCGCAGGCGCAGGGACATGGTCATGGCGGCGGCGGCGACCCGATCGCACCGCAGACCACGGGCAATCTGCAGGATCCCGGCGACCAGACGCAGTGCGATTACTGGCGTTACTGCGCGATCGACGGTTTTCTGTGCAGTTGCTGCGGCGGCACGGCGAGCAGTTGCCCGCCGGGGACCGAAATGTCGCCGATCACCTGGATCGGTACGTGCCTGAACCCCGCCGACAATCGCGCCTATATCATCAGCTATAACGACTGCTGCGGCAAATCCTCGTGCGGGCGCTGCCTGTGCAACCGCAACGAACGCGACCGCCCGATGGTGCGCCCGCAGGCGAATAACGACATCAACTGGTGCCTCGGCACATCGAGCGCGGTGTATAATTGCTCGACCGCGGTGATCCTCGGCGTCGCGCTGGACCAGCAATGATGCGCTGGCTTGCGATCCTCCTCACGCTGACGAGCTTGGCGGCAGCCGGACGCGCTCTGGCGGCCGACGATGGTGCAACCATCTACAAACGCTGTGCCGCGTGTCATCTGGGCAATGGGGCCGGGGTTCCGGGGGCTTTCCCACCCCTCAAAGCCGACGCCGCGGCGCTTGCGGCCACACCGGCGGGGCGGCGCTATCTTGCGCTGGTGGTGATCCGCGGCGTGTCCGGCCCGATCACCGTCGGTGGCAAGCCGTTCCGCGGCACGATGCCGGCGCAAGGCGGCCTCAACGATGCCCAGGTCGCCGCGGTGCTCACCCATATGCTGAAAGGGTCGTCGGCAAAGGCATTTTCGGCGCGCGAAGTGGCCGGTTATCGGGCTGGCGGTCTGGCGTTGAACAGTGCTGCGGTCGCCCGCCTGCGGACGAGCGCCGCAGCCAAATGAGGTGGCTGGCCGTTCCCGCGCTGATCCTGGCGACCGGAGCGGCCGTGACGACCCCGGTGTGGAGCGGCCCCGAGACGACTCCCGGCGTCGCGAATGCGGCGCGTGCGCGGCAGAACTGGATGCTGTCCTGCCAAGGCTGTCACCGCGCCGATGCGACGGGGACGCCGCAGACGACGCCCACCATGGCTGGTTTTGTGGGGAAGTTTCTGCACGTGCCTGGGGGGCGCGAATATCTGGTGCGGGTGCCGGGCGTCGCGACTGCGGCGCTGTCCGACGCCGATCTGGCCGAGGTGGTCAACTGGTCGCTCGTGCGGTTCGATCCCGCAAATATTCCGGCGGACTTCGCGCCGTACACACCGACCGAGGTGGGGCGGCTGCGGCTGAAACCGCTGCGGGCGGAAGCGGCGACGGTGCGGGCGGGCATGATTGCCCGCTTCGCCCCGGCAAACAAACAACAGAAATAGCGAAACAGGGGAGGATTTTTGATGATCAAGGGAACGAAGCGCGCCGCACGCCCGATGCTGGCTCTATTGCTGGCGGGCGCATCCACGTCGGCGCTGGCGCAGGAACCGGCAGCGGAAGCCGTCGCCGAAGCGGCGGTGGCCGAGACAGTGGACGGCACCGACATTGTCGTCACCGCACAGAAACGATCCGAACGCCTGCAAGAGGTTCCGATCGCGGTCAGTGCCATTGGCGGAGACTCGCTGGAACGGCAACGCGTGACGCAAGCCGACGAGCTGGCGAGCAAGATCGTCAATCTCCAGCTCACCTCGACCGTCGGTGACAATACGCCGATCTTTGCGCTGCGCGGGGTGTCGATGTCCGACTACAGCCTGAATCAGGCGAGTCCGGTCGCGACCTATTATGACGAGGTTTATAAGGGCAATTTCGCTTTCCTCGGCGTCGCCATGTACGACCTCGAGCGCGTCGAAGTGCTGCGCGGGCCGCAGGGTACGCTCTATGGCAAGAACACCACCGGCGGCGCGGTCAATTTGATCAGCCGGACGCCGGTGCTCGGCGATGCCGAGGGCTATCTGAACCTCGGTTACGGCAATTACAGCCGCTATGAAGCCAATGGCGCGGTGAGCGTCCCGCTGGGCGAAACGCTGGCAGCGCGCGTCGCCTTTACCTTTGCGCGCGCCGACGGCTGGTTCAAGAACCAGCTGCCTGGTGAACCCGACCTCGCGAGCGTGCGCGAATATGGCGTGCGCGGTTCGCTATTGTTCGAACCGAGCGACAGCGCGCGCTTTGTCCTGCGCGCGTCGACCAGTTACCAGAACCCGCGCAATTACGGCATTTATGCGCAGCCCGAGGCGGTGAACCGACCGGGGCTTGGTCGGCGCGAGATCGAGGCGAACGTCACCGATCGCCGCCGGGCGCGCACCTGGTCGGTGGCGCTGACCAGCACGGTCGATCTGAGTGACACGCTGGCGATCACCAGCGTCACGTCATGGGACAAGGGGCGGCTGAATTTCTATGAGGATACCGATGGCACGGCGACCGAGCTGCTCGAAATCCCGTACACGGACCGAGCAACGCAATTCGCGCAGGATCTGCGCCTGACCAGCGATTTCGGCGGGCCGTTCAACTTCATCCTCGGCGCCTATTTCAACCGCGAGAAGGTGTATAACGAGACGACCTTTGAAATCGCCAAGGATGTGGATTCGGACGGGCTTCCCGGCATCACCGATGCCGATTGTGCGATCGGTTTGCCGCTCGGCTGTCTGTTCCGCAACAGCTTCGACCAGCTCAAGAAGAGCTATGCGCTCTATTCGGACATGAGCTTTGAGCTCACCGACCAGTTCACGCTGCGCGGCGGCCTTCGCTTTACCCATGACAAGGGGACGCAAAGCAATTTCGAATCCAACGCGCTTGGTCCGAACGGCGTGCTGGTCGCGAACCTGATCCCGCCGTCGCGGCTCGACTACAGCACCGATAATCTGTCGGGCAAGATCGGCGCCGATTACAAGATCAACCCCGATGTGATGGTCTATGGCAACTACAGCCGCGGTTATCGCGCACCGAGCTTCAACGCGCAGGCCTTTTTCGATCCGTCCGAGCTGTCGGTGGCGGAGGCCGAAAAGATCGAGGCGTTCGAGCTGGGGCTCAAGAGCCAGTTCGCCGACCGGCGCGTGACGCTTAACATAGCAGCCTTCCGTTATACGTACAGCAACCAGCAGTTTATCAATATCGATCCGGCGACCGCGGCGCAGACCCTGCTCAACATCCCGCGCTCGCGCATTCTGGGCGGCGAGGCTGAGCTGACCGTTCGTGCGACCGATATGGTGACATTGCGCGCCGGGGTTGGCCTGCTCGATACCAAGATCAAGCGCGGGATCGTCAGCGGGGTCGATGTCAGCGGCAACAACCTGTCGAACGCGCCGAAGCTGACCTTCACCGGCGGGGTCGATGCGACGGTGATGGACAGCGCCAGCGGTAAGCTCAGCCTGCATGGCGACATTAATTATTCGTCGAGCCAGTATTTCGAGGTGCTCAACATTCCCCGGCTGCGGCAGGACAGCTATGTCTTGCTGGCGGGGCATATCGACTGGGAATCGGCCGATGGCCGCTGGAACGCTTCGATCTGGGGCAAGAACCTGACCAACAAATTCTACTTTACCTCGCGGGTCGACCTGCTCGCGGGCTTTGGTTTCGACTATAACCATGTCGGGACTCCGCGAACCTATGGCGTGACCGTGGGCACGAAATTCTGATCGGAGAGAGGCATGTCTGACTATAAGATGCTGATCGGCGGACGGCTGGTCGAGGGCGACCACCAGCTGGACGTGATCAATCCGGCGACCGAAGAAGTCTTTGCGACCGTCGCGCGTGCGTCGGAGCGGCAGGCGGACGAGGCGATCGAGGCGGCGGCGACTGCCTTTCCCGGCTGGGCCGAAACGCCGATGGCCGAGCGGCAGGCGAAGGTTAGCGAACTTGCCGACGCAATCGCCGCCAACGCCGACAAGCTCGCCCGCGCCCTGACGCAGGAACAGGGCAAGCCGCTCGCCGAAGCGCAGGGCGAGATCGCATGGGCCGAGGGTTACCTTCGTCACTATGCGACGCTGGCGATCGCCGAGCGGACGATCCAGGACGACGCAAGCGGGCTGATCCAGGTCCGGCGCAAGCCCCTGGGCGTCGTCGCCGGGATCATCGCGTGGAATTTCCCGCTGCTCGTCGCCTGCTGGAAAATCGGCCCGGCGGTGATCGCGGGCAATACGATCGTGCTGAAGCCCGCGCCAACGACGCCGGTGACCGCGCTGATGCTCGGCGAATTGTGCCGCGACATCTTCCCGGCCGGGGTCGTCAATATCATCACCGACGCCAACGATCTCGGCGGCTATCTGACCGCCGATCCGCGGATCGCCAAGGTCGGCTTCACCGGATCGACCGCGACGGGCAAAAAGATCATGGCGAGCGCCGCTGACGGACTGAAGCGGCTGACCCTCGAACTTGGCGGCAATGATCCGGGGATCGTGCTCGACGACGTCGACGTCCGCGCGACCGCGCAGGGTATTTTCAACGCCGCCTTCCTCAATTGCGGGCAGGTGTGCCTCGCGATCAAGCGCGCTTATGTTCACGACAGCATCTATGACGCGATGTGCGATGAACTGGCGCGGATTGCCGAGGCCGCGGTGGTTGACGACGGGCTGGCGCAGGGCGCGCAGATCGGACCGATCCAGAACAAGGCGCAATATGAAAAGGTGAAGGGCTTCCTCGAACGGGCGCGGACCGACGGGACGATCATTGCGGGCGGCGAAGTCATCGATCGCGCGGGCTATTTTATGCGCCCGACGATCGTGCGCGACGTCACCGACGGCGATCAGATCGTCGATGAGGAACAGTTCGGGCCGATCCTGCCCGTCATCCGATTTTCGGACATCGACGATGTCGTCGCGCGCGCCAATGCGTCACCCTATGGGCTCGGCGCGTCGGTGTGGTCGCGCGACGTCGATCGTGCCGTCGCGGTCGCCGACCGGATCGAAAGCGGCTCGGTGTGGGTCAATCAGCATATCGCGATTGGCCCGCATATCCCGATGGCGGGGGTCAAATCATCCGGCCTCGGGGTCGAGCAATCGGAGGAAGGCTTGGCCGAATATACCCAATTGTCGGTGATCAACGTGGCGCGCGGCGGATGAGCGAAGCCTTCGACTGGAACCCGCCCACGCACTATAATTTCGTGCGCGATGCGATCGGGCGGCTGGCGCGCGAGAGGCCGAACGATCGCGCCATCTTGTGGGCCGACGGGGAGGGGGCGATGGTCGATCGCAGCTTCGCCGAACTGTCGGACCATGGCGCGCGGGCGGCCGCTGTCTTGCAGGCGGCGGGGGTCGGCCGCGGCGACACGGTGCTGATCCTGCTGTCGCGCGAGATCGAATGGTGGGAATTGATGCTCGCCTGCCTGCGGCTCGGTGCGATCGCCTCGCCGGGGACGGTGCAGCTGACGCCCAAAGATATCGCCTATCGCTGCCAGGCGGCCGAAGCGCGCTGCATCATCGCCGGAACCGACGTCGCGCCGCGCGTCGATGAAACGCCGGTCGATGCCGCGATCCCGCTGATCCATATCGGCGGCAGCCGTCCGGGATGGATCGATTATGCCGCAGCGAAGGGGAAAGCAACGCCGCTCGCGGATATCGCCGACACCGCGTTCGACGATCCTGCGCTCTGCTATTTCACCAGCGGGACGACGGGCCAGCCGAAGATGACGATCCATGGCGCGGGCTATCCGCTCGCGCACGAGATCACCGGCCGCTTCTGGCTCGACCTTGGCCCCGGCGATCTCCACTGGAACATGTCCGACACCGGCTGGGCGAAGGCGGCGTGGAGCAGCCTGTTCGCGCCGTGGCTGATGGGCGCGGCGATCTTCGTCAATCATGCGCCGGGGTTCGATCCCGCCGCCGCGATGGACTTGCTCGAACGCTTTCCGATCACCACCTTATGTGCGCCGCCGACCGCCTATCGCATGTTCGTGCGCGGTGACCTTGACGGCCGGAGCTTTCTGCAGCTGCGCCACTGCGTCAGCGCCGGCGAACCGCTCAACCCGGAGGTCATCGACCTTTGGAAAAGCGCGACCGGCCTCGATATCCACGACGGCTATGGCCAGACCGAAACCGTGCTGCTGTGCTGTAACCGCGCCGGCGCGACGCGGCAGGGCGCCATGGGGCGACCGACGCCCGGCATCGACCTGGCGGTGGTCGGCCATGACGGCGCCATCCTGCCGCCCGGTGAGGAGGGCGATATCGCACTGCGCGTCGGCGAGGGTCGTCCACCCGGGCTGTTCCTGGGTTATCGCGGCGACCCCGATCGCACGGCGAGCGTATTTCGCGACGGCTGGTATCTGACCGGCGACCGCGCAACGGTCGATGCCGACGGCTTTTTCTGGTTCGTTGGCCGCGCCGACGACGTCATCCTGTCTTCGGGGTATCGCATCGGGCCGTTCGAGGTCGAAAGCGTGTTGTTCGAGCATGAAGCTGTTGCCGAAAGCGCGGTTGTCGCCAGCCCCGACCCGACGCGCGGTGAAGTCGTGAAGGCGTTCATCGTTCTTGCGTCGGGCCACCGTCCGTCGGATGATCTCGCCAAGGCTTTGCAGGACCATGTGAAACAGGCGACAGCGCCCTATAAGTATCCGCGTCGCATCGAATTTGTCGGTAGCCTGCCCAAGACGGTCAGCGGCAAGATCCGGCGCAAGGAATTGCGCGACGCCGAGTTCAAAGGTTGGGAGTTCAAGAAAGCCGATGCATGACCGATAGCTTCGTTCGCGGTGACCAGAGCAGCGCGTTGATCGAGATGACGATCGGCGATTGTTTCGACCAGACGGTTCTCCGCCATCCTGTCGGCGAGGCGCTGGTCGTGCGGCATCAGGGTGTGCGCTGGACATGGACCGAATTGCGGGCGCGCGTCGACGCTGTGGCTGCGAGCCTGCTCGAACGCGGACTGAAACCGGGAGACCGCGTCGGCATCTGGGCGCCCAATTGCGCCGAATGGGTCGTCGTCCAGTTCGCGACCGCCAAGGCGGGGTTGATCCTGGTCAACATCAACCCGGCGTATCGCACCGCCGAACTCGACTATGCGCTGAACAAGGTCGGCTGCGCCGCGCTGATCCTCGCGCCGTCGCACAAGAGCAGCGACTATGTTGCGATGCTTGGCGAAATTGCGCCCGAGCTCGCGGCGTCGGTACCGGGCCAATTGAAAGCGGCGCGCCTGCCCGATTTGCGGCTGGTGGTCGTGCTTGGCGACGTCGAGCATGCTGGCTGCCTGCCGTTCGCGGCGCTCGCCAGCTATGACACGGGCGTGCTCGCGACCGTCGCGCTCACTCCCGACATGCCGGTCAATATACAGTTCACCAGCGGCACCACGGGTTTCCCGAAGGGCGCGACGCTGTCGCATCGCAACATCCTCAACAACGGCGCTTTCGTCGGCGCGCGGATCGGCCTGACGGCGATCGACCGGCTCTGCATTCCCGTGCCGCTCTATCATTGTTTCGGCATGGTGATGGGCAACCTCGCCTGCGCGGTGCACGGCGCGACGATGGTCTATCCCGCCGAAGCCTTTGATCCGCAGGCGGTGCTGGAGGCGATCGAGGCCGAGCGTTGCACCGCGCTCTACGGCGTGCCGACGATGTTTATCGCAGCGCTGAACCATCCCGATTTCGACCGTTTCGACCTGTCGTCGCTGCGTACCGGGATCATGGCGGGATCGCCGTGCCCGATGGCGGTAATGCGCGAGGTGATCGACCGGATGCATATGGACGAAGTCACGATTGCTTACGGCATGACCGAGACCAGCCCGGTCAGTTTTCAGAGCGCCACCGACGATCCGCTCGACCTGCGCGTATCGACGGTCGGGCGGGTCCAGCCGCATCTGGAGGTCAAGCTGATCGATTTGGCCGGCGAGATCGTCCCGCGTGGGCAGACGGGTGAGCTGTGCACTCGCGGCTATTCGGTGATGATCGGTTATTGGGACGATGCCGCCCGCACCGCCGACGCGGTGGACGCCGACGGATGGATGCACACCGGCGACCTCGCGACGATCGACGACGCGGGGTATTGCCAGATCGTCGGGCGGATCAAGGATATGGTGATCCGCGGCGGCGAGAATATCTATCCGCGCGAGATCGAGGAATATCTGCTGACCCATCCCGACATCGTCGATGTCCAGGGGGTCGGTATTCCGGACCGGAAATATGGCGAAGAGCTGTGCGTCTGGATCGTCGCGCGCGCCGGTGCGGCGCTGAGCGAAGAGGATGTGCGCGCCCATTGCAAGGGCCGCATCGCGCATTTCAAAATTCCGCGTTACGTCTTTTTTGTCGACGACTTCCCGATGACGGTGACTGGCAAGGTGCAAAAATTCGCGATGCGCGAGCAAACGCTGCGGCTGCTTGAGCAACCCGGTGGGGTTGCGGCAATTTGATCCCCAAGCACGTCGGCCAGTATTGCCTGATCGGTCATGGCGTCAGTTTCTCCTGTCTTGTTGAATCCGTCGCTGCGACGCTAAGGGGCTTTCCTGCCCGGAAGGATTCCTCATGATCAAGCATCTGCTGGCCGCTCTTTTCTGCACCCTGATCGCCGCTGCGCCGTCTGTATCGGCCGCGGTACAGCGGGGCGATGTCATCGTTCGCGATGTGACGGTGATCGACGTCGAGGCGGCGAAAGCGGTGCCGCGGCAGGCAGTTGTATTGCGCGGCGACGATATCGTTGCGGTTGGCCCCGATGCGGCGATTGCGCGCGACTGGCGCGCGAAGCGGCGCATCGATGGCAAGGGCAAGTTCCTCATCCCCGGATTGTGGGACATGCACGTCCATTTCGGCGGCGGTCCCGATCTGATCGACGAGAACAAGGCGCTGCTGCCGCTCTATATCGCGCACGGGATCACGACGATCCGCGATGCGTCGGGCGACCTGCCCGATCAGGTGCTCGGCTGGCGGAGCGAGATTGCGGACGGCCGCCTGTTCGGCCCGCGCCTGCTGACCTCGGGCGCCAAGATCGAGGGGATCAAGCCGCTGTGGAAAGGAACGATCGAGGTCGGCAGCGAGGCCGACGTCGATGCGGCGCTCGTCCGGCTCAAGGACCGTGACAAGGTCGATTTCGTCAAGATCACCGACAGCACGCTGAAGCCCGAATTGTTCCTTTATGCGCTGACCCGCGCGAAGGCGCTGGGGCTGCGCACGTCGGGGCATATCCCGATGGCGCTGACGGTGCAGCAGGCGGTCGATGCCGGGATCAGCTCGATCGAGCATCTCGATTATGCGTATAATGCGGGGGCGAAGGACGAAGCGGCGATTGCGGCCGATTTCGCCGCGGGCCGCATCGACCGGGCCGAGGCGAACCGCCGTCTCGACGCGGGGTTCGACCACGCCACCGCGGTGGCCGCCTATCGCCGCTTTGCCGCAGAAGGGGTGTTCGTCACCCCGACGCTGAACGGCAGCCGCATCATCGCTTATCTCGACCGCGACGATCATTCGAAGGACGCGGGCCTTGCCTATATCGGGCCAAAGCTGCGCAAAACCTATGAATGGCGCGTTGAACGCGCGGCGAAAGCCGATGCCGCCGCGATCGCGGCGCGGCACAAGCAGATCGAGGATGTCGGGACGATCCTGCCGATGCTGGCCGAGGCCGGGGTGCCGATTATCGCGGGGACCGACGCTGGGTTTCTCAACAGCTTCAACTATCCCGGCTTTGGCCTGCACGACGAGCTCGCGCTGTTCGTCACAAAGGGGCTGACCCCGGCGCAGGCGCTGGCATCGGCGACGCGTGCGGGGCCGGCGTGGTTCGGCTGGCTCGATCGTTATGGCGCGATCAAGCCTGGCATGGCGGCTGATCTGGTGCTGCTGACGCGCAATCCGCTGGACGATATTGCGGCGACGCGGGCGATCGATAGGGTGATCATGCGGGGAACGGTGCACGACCGCGTGGCGCTCGATGCTATGCTCGCCGATGCGAAGGCCAAGGTCGCGGCGTGGGAAGCGGCGCTGAAACCCTAGTGGACGGTGGCGGCCGCCGCCTTGCGCGCGCGCCACACGCTCCACAGGGTGAACACGCCCATTGCGGCCCACACGACATTCAGCCCCGCCGAGGGCAATGCGCCATTATAGCCCGAGTTGAGCACAAAGCCGCTGGCGCCGATGACGTTCATCCATTGATAGAGATAGCCGCGCGGTTCGATCCGGCCGAGCGAGAGCAGGACGTAGCTGGCGAGGATCAGCGCGGCGGCGAGCCAGCCGATGACTTCGATCGCGATCTGCAAAACGCCCATATGCCGTCCCTTCGGGTGGCCTGCACCCCGGTCGGGGACAGGAAATTCAGCGCATCATCTGTTCAAGAGCCTCGACCGCATCCTTGGCTTCGGCGAGCCCGAGGCCGGTGCGTTCGCGGACCAGCTTGATCGCGTCAATCTTGCGGTCCTGGCGGATCAGGGCGCGGATTTCCTCATTGTCGATCCGCTCGTCGCCAACGCGCACCAGCGGTCGCGGCGGCGGCGCGGTGAGGTCGCGGCCCGCCCTTTGCCCGCGTAGATAGCGGGCGAGGAGCAGGCCGAGCACCAGGCCGACGACAAGGATCAACAGCTTGCCCATGCCGGGCTACCCCCGCTTACGCCGCCAGCTTGCGCAGGACGTAGTGCAGGATGCCGCCGTTCATATAATATTCGACCTCGTTCGCGGTATCGATGCGGCAGAGCGTGTCGAAGCTGAAGGTCGAGCCGTCGGCGCGGGT
>Ga0265296_1003256_pt1 | contig 15321 bp, 10 predicted proteins | sample MunlanPumphouse1_FD_189073 | JGI IMG/M metagenome (GOLD analysis project Ga0265296, IMG submission 189073) | Groundwater microbial communities from a municipal landfill in Southern Ontario, Canada - Pumphouse #1 | ecosystem: Environmental > Aquatic > Deep subsurface > Groundwater | place... | reverse complement strand
GAACGAATGGCTGAGTCATATCCCATCCGCTTCATCTTCCTCCATAATGTGGTGCGATTGATTCCCAATTCCTCTGCCGCTTTTTTGCGATTCCAGTCATTACGGCGGAGGGCTTCAAGAATAACGTCTTTCTCAACCTCTCCCATAGTCCTCCTATTAATTTGGGGGGTGACCACCTCGGAGCCCGCTCCTTGAACAACTCTGGCAGGAAGATCGCCGAGACAAATCCTTTTTCCTTTAGCAAGAATATGGGCATGTTGAATGATATTCTCAAGTTCCTTTATGTTCCCCGGGTATAAATACATTTGAAGAACCTGAAGGACATCTAAATCAATATCGTTAATTACTTTTTCACCTTTCTGATTCAAACGTTGTATATTTTGATGAGCCAAAAAAAGTATATCTTCTTTCCTTTCCCTGAGGGGAGGAAGCCGAATCTGAAAGACATTTAGCCAATAATACAAGTTCTCCTTGAACATTCCCTCCCTGACACGATTTTCTAAATCTATTTCCGTAGCCGTGATGAGTCGGACATCCAGGGGCTCCGGTCTCTCAGCACCCAAAGGTTCATACTCCCCGTCTTCAAAAGCCCTAAAAAGCATAATCTGAACGCCCTGAGGAAGGCAATCTATCTCGTCCAAAAAAAGAGAGCCTCCATTTGCCTTTTCAATCCACCCGACAATATCTTCTTTAATATTATGAAGGCTATTAACACGACAACCAAATAGCTCGAATGCCAACGCCTCTTCTGAAAATGCGCTACAACTGATCCTGGCCATAGGATATCTATGCCGTCTGCTCAGTTTATGAATAGTTACAGCGATAAGTTCCTTTCCTACGCCACTCTCTCCCTGGATGAGAACAGGCGCATCGCTCTCGGAAAGATCAGGAAGGATGGATAATATCTTCTTTATTCTCTCGTCCTTACCCAGTCTTTTTGCCAACTCAAAAGAAACTGAAGATTCGGGTAGGTCATCCAGTATATTCTCAGGATTAACCTGGCTTTTGATTTTAGAATTCCGGGATGACATGAGGATTACACCTTAAATGAAACCTTAAATAAATACGCTACAAAACGGAACATAGCAGAGTTATGTATAATAAGCAAGTAATATACCAATTATGGGATTAGACCTTAACTAATTAATTTTATTGGAGATTAATAAATGGAGGTGATTGTAATGGGGAGACTGCGAGGGAATAAATGTTGCAACAAATATAAACTATTCATTGTATCATATTGAATTAACTAAGCATACTTTAATTAGTAACTATATGAAACAAAAAGGTTCATCCTGTTTAACAATTCGAGACCTTGCATAACCTACCGAGAGCTTTGAAGAAGTACCCCTGAGAGCGAATTCATAGATTTTTTGGGGAACCCAACTTAGCGAGCGTAATGTAGAAAATTCACATGTTTGAGCCCGAAGGGCGAGTTCGTGAATTTTCAATGGAGCGAGCTTAGATGGGTCAAAAAATGGATGCTGAAGCGAAAAGGGGTGCTTTTTCAAAGCTCTCAATTATGGATCATAATATAAGTTCTAACTTCTTTAATTTCCTCCAAAGGGTTGTCCTGCTCAAACCCAGTGTATCGGCAGCCTTTTGTCGATTCCATTGGCACCTGCGAAGGGCATCAAGGATGGATTCTTTTTCCATCATTTCCAGCTCGGATATAGACGTCTTTGATAGTGAGGTCTTAACTTTAGGCTTGTTCTTGTCGAGCAGATAGGAAGGTAGATGTTCCACATCTATTGTATTCTTCTTGCAAAGTATAAATCCATGTTCTATGGTATTCTCGAGCTCTCGGATATTGCCTGGAAAATTATAATTAAAAAGGATTTCGTGTGCCCGGTTGGAGAGCTGTTTGATGTTTTTTTGCATCTTCTTGTTGAATTTTTCAATGAAATGTTCCACCAGTAAGGGGATGTCCTCTTTCCGTTCTCGGAGGCCCGGCACATTGATCTGAATGACATTGATCCGATAGTAAAGGTCATCTCGAAAGCGCCCCTCTTGAACCCGTTGGAGCAGGTCCTTGTTAGTGGCTGTGATTACCCGTACATCTGCCTTGAGGGGTTCATTACTTCCCAGGGGGTAGTACTCACCATCCTGAAGGACTCTCAGGAGCTTGACCTGAAGTTCATAGGATAGATCACCTATCTCATCCAGAAATATAGTCCCGTCTTCTGCCATGGCAAATCGGCCGGGCTTATGCTGTTTGGCATCTGTGAAGGCACCCTTCCTATATCCGAAGAGTTCTGACTCCATAAGGGTATCGGGAATGGCTCCACAATTGACAGTAACATAAGACTTATTTTCCCTTTTGCTAAGGTCATGGATTGCCCTGGCTATTAGTTCTTTTCCTGTGCCACTTTCTCCATATATAAGAACGGTAGAATCACTTATAGCAATATCCTTAAGGTGATTAAAAATCTTCATCATTTTAGCATCTTTACTAATGATATTCTTAAAGGAATAGAGCCCATTAACCTCCATTCTGTATGCCCTGATCTCGGAGAGGTCTCGAAAGGTCTCGACTGCACCTATAATTTTACCGTCCTTATCCTCCATGGGAGCAGTGCTGATACTTACAGGAATCTCGTGTCCTTTCCAGGTAGCGATATTCACTTCAAAATCTATGATACTCTCCCCTGAAGCCATAGTTTTGGTTAGGGGGCAATTCTCTCCTTGGCAGAGTTCCGTCTTAAATATGTCATAACAGTGTCGGCCTAGGGCATTTTCTTTTGTAAAGCCTGTAATCCTTTCAGCTGCCCGGTTAAACCAGAGGATCTTCTTTTGTTTATTGACTGTAAATACACCATCAGCTATATTGTCTAGAATTGTCCTACAGGGGGCTGGACAGTCCTTTCCCATACATTCCAACGCATTTTGAAAACAATACTCAAATTCCTTTATCATCGCTCATTCCTCTTATTCAACGTTAATCGTATTCACTGGTAAATACAGAAGTAGAACCAGGAACTCATCATTACCTTAGATTTGCATAACCTATCGGGAGCTTTGAAGAAGTATCCTGAGAGCGAATTCATAGATTTCTGCCTTCGTAGGAACAAGCTTTTTGGGAAACCCGACTGAAAGTGCCTAAAGTGAACTAAAGTTAAAATATTTAAACCATAACTTTAGGCACTTCAGCTCACTTTACACTTCACACTTTGGTTTTTGGGTCAAAAATATGTATGCTGAAGCGAAAAGGGGTACTTTGGCAAAGCTCTCTTATGGAAAACTATTGAAGAGTTATCTTAATTTTTTCTTCGATCATTGTCAAGAAATTACAGAGAAGCAAAAATTATCTGTAAAAATTACTTGACAATACCTTTGCCTTACTATAAATTTATGCATAGTTAAAACTTTGTATACCTTCCTATGAAGTTTTCCAAAAAAGCAGCTATTGCATTTGAGGTCTTAATAGCGCCCCATAAGCTCGCCTTTTGTGGAGCTAATCCCTCTAAAGATAATACTGCATATTCCATGAAAAGTTACATACTATTTAATATGAGTTATCTATATCCGCTATGGTTTAGTTAATTTAAATCAAGGGTTTGGGGGGTAGATTAACCCGCTGGTGAGATTAATCTAGTACTAGAGGCATTAATCAATATTTTCCAAGCAACATAAATTTCAAAAGGGGGAGCGAGTGGGCCTGAATTTAAGAGATCTGAAAGAAAAAAAGATCAGTGAATTGACAAAACTGGCAAAACAACTACTCATTGAAGGGGCCAATTTCCTGAGCAAGCAAGAGTTGATCTTCGCCATACTTCAAGCTGAGACTGAAAAAAATGGGTTGATATACGGAGAAGGGGTACTTGAAACCCTGCCGGATGGCTTCGGCTTCTTAAGGTCTCCTGACTATAGCTATTTGCCTGGACCAGATGATATCTATGTCTCACCTTCCCAGATTAGAAGATTCAACCTCTTAACCGGTGACACAGTTTCAGGCCAAATAAGGCCACCAAAGGACAGCGAGAGATACTTTGCTCTTCTTAAGGTAGAGTCTGTTAATTTTGAAGATCCTGAAGCATCCAGGGAAAAGATTCTTTTCGACAATTTGGTCCCCCTTTATCCCGAGGAGAAAATTAAGTTGGAAGCCAACCCTGAGAATCTTTCCACCAGGATAATGGACTTATTGACCCCTATAGGAAAAGGACAGAGGGGATTGATTGTTTCACCCCCTCGAGCCGGTAAGACGATGCTTCTTCAGAGCATAGCCAATGCTATTACAACCAATCATAAAGAGATAATCCTGATAGTCCTTTTGATAGATGAGCGTCCGGAAGAGGTTACGGATATGCAGCGCTCAGTGGATGGGGAGGTGGTTAGTTCCACTTTTGACGAACCGGCTCAGAGACACGTACAGGTTGCCGAGATGATTATCGAGAAGGCGAAAAGACTTGTAGAACACAAGGGAGATGTTGTTATTCTTCTTGATAGCATTACCAGGTTGGCCAGGGCATACAATGCTGTAGTTCCACCAAGTGGAAAAGTCCTTTCCGGAGGAGTAGATTCCAGCGCCCTCCATCGTCCAAAGAGGTTCTTCGGGGCAGCGAGAAACATCGAGGATGGAGGAAGTCTTACTATTATTGCTACAGCTTTGATTGATACCGGCAGCAGAATGGACGAAGTTATATTTGAAGAATTCAAGGGTACAGGCAATATGGAGATACATTTGGATAGAAAGTTGAGTGACAGAAGGATATTTCCTGCCATGGATATCAATCGTTCCGGCACAAGAAAAGAGGAACTCCTTATCTCCAAAGAAGATTTGAATAGGATATGGATACTTAGAAAGGTACTTCAACCGTTGAATTCTATTGATGCAATGGAATTTCTTATGGATAAGATTTCAGGGACCAAGACCAACACGGCGTTTTTAGATTCTATGAACAGGTAATGCCCCAATTTTTCTTGTAAAATAGCTGGAAATATGTTAAAAAACCCTTGAAGACTCTCAAGGAAAGGCTTAAATTCGTATAATCTGGAGGAAGATAGATGAAAAAAGGAATTCACCCCGATTATTCTCCAACAAACATCAGGTGTGCTTGTGGGAGTACTATTGAGACAAGGTCAACGAAAAAGGACATAGTTGTAGAAATTTGCTCCAAATGCCATCCCTTTTTCACAGGGAAGCAAAAACTGATAGATCCTGCTGGGCGAGTGGAAAAGTTTAGAAGGAAATATGGTATTAAATAAAATAATTCTGAAATCTATAGGAAATTCTGAACTGTGTTGCAAAAACTCGAAACATCTGAGATAAGATATCTAGAATTGGATAGGCTTTTAAGTAATCCTGAAGTACTTAAAGATCAAAAGAGATATAAACAGATCGCCAGAGAACATTCAGATCTATCTGAAATAGTTGAATTGTACCGTAATTATAGAAGGATTAATGATGAAATAGAAGAAAACAAGATATTGCTTGATGAGGACGATGAAGAAATTAGAGAACTTGCAAAATCGGAAATACATGTCTTACTGCAAAAGTTTTCTGAATTTGAAAAACGGTTAAGAATCCTGCTCATCCCTAAAGATCCTAATGACGGCAAAAACATATTCCTGGAGATTAGAGCCGGCACAGGGGGTGATGAAGCCGGTCTATTTGCCGCTGTTTTATTTAAAATGTACTGTAAATATGCGGAGGTGAATAACTGGAAGATTGATATTATGGATCGAAACGTTACTGGAATGGGCGGCTTCAAGGAGATTATTGCGCTTATAGAGGGGAAAGGGGTATACAGTAAGTTAAAATATGAAAGCGGTGTTCACCGTGTCCAGAGAGTTCCTTCTACCGAGGCACAAGGAAGGATTCACACCTCTACCGTAACAGTAGCAATTCTGCCAGAAGCTGACGAGGTAGAAGTCCAGATAGACCCAAATGATTTAAAGATCGATGTCTTTCGTTCTTCGGGACCGGGAGGTCAGAGTGTAAATACTACTGATTCTGCAGTTCGAATAACCCATCTTCCAACTGGTTTAGTAGTTACCTGTCAGGATGAAAAATCACAGCATAAGAATAAAGCAAAGGCATTAAGGGTACTCAATGCCCGACTTTTAGACAAATTGAGTGAAGAGCAAAAGTCAGAAATCTCTGAGACTCGAAAAAACCAGGTGGGTACTGGAGAACGAAGCGAAAGGATTAGAACCTATAATTTCCCTCAAGGAAGAATTACTGACCACAGAATCGGACTTACCCTATACAAATTAGATAAAGTCCTGGAGGGGGATATTGACGAGATTATTGATGCCTTAACTACCCACTATCAAGCTGAAGCCATAAAGTCCTGATAATAAAATCCCCTGAACCAATTCTCCCTCCTAATAATGAATTAAATCTGGTTTGTATCTTGTAACGCAAGGATAGGGATACAGTTTTTGAACGACAAGACCTGGACAATCCTACGACTGCTCAATTGGACATCTCAATATTTTAACGAAAACGGGATTGAAAATCCCAGATTGGATGCTGAGGTTCTGTTGGCACACTCTTTAAAAACCAACCGACTCAGGTTGTACCTCAATTATGATAAGCCTATTCACAAAGATGAACTAAGAGAATATAAGAAGCTTATTAAAAGAAGGATAAAAAGAGAACCTTTACAGTATATTACAGGATACCAAGAATTCTGGTCTTTAAATCTCAAAGTTACCAAAGGGGTATTGATCCCTCGTCCAGAAACTGAAATCTTAGTAGAAGAAGCCCTCAAGACATTCCCTCAAAATGAATCATTTGATAAAACAATCAATATATTGGAACTCGGTACCGGGAGTGGAGCCGTAGCCATTGCCCTGGCAAAAGAACTCCAAAGAGGATCGATTGTTGCAACAGACATTTCAGACATAGCTATAAAAACTGCCAGAGAAAATGCAAAGGTACATGGATTAGAGGAACAGATAACTTTTTTAAAGGGCAGTCTCTTTGAGCCTGTAAGGGAAAGAATCGGGACATTTAATCTTGTGATATCCAACCCTCCGTATATTCCCATAGAGGATTTTAGAGATATTCAACCGGAGGTGAGGGATTTTGAACCGAGAATCAGCTTGAATGGTGGGAAAGAAGGTCTAAAATTCTATCGACAGATATTGTCTCAAATAGGAAGGTATCTGGCCAAAGATGGCTGGGTAATACTGGAGCTGGGTAAAGGACAAGCAGAAAAGGTGACCAGCCTTATAAAATTAACAGGGGAATTCAATCCAACATCTATTGTAAAGGATTTTTCAGGGATTGAAAGGGTAGTAAAGGCCCAGAAGAGGGATAGGGGATAGATTGGAAAAGATAATAATAAACGGCGGAAAGAGATTAACGGGTGAAGTAGAGATTAGCGGTGCCAAGAATGCTGCACTGCCAATACTTGTAGCTTCCATACTTACAGAGGGTTGGAATACCTTCTCAAATGTCCCAAATCTAAGAGATATAGAGACCATAAAAAAATTGCTTATAGGTCTTGGGGTAAAGGTTGAAGGAGAGAAGGATGTAAGGATCAATGCCGATGGGTTAAACAATTATGAGGCTCCGTATGATCTGGTTAAAACGATGCGGGCATCAGTCTTAGTGCTTGGCCCCCTGCTTGCCAGATTAAAGAAGGCAAAGGTAGCTCTGCCAGGGGGATGTGCTATTGGAGCAAGGCCCATTAATCTTCATCTAAATGGATTGGTCGCCTTGGGGGCAAAGGTAGACCTTAAACATGGTTATGTGGAAGCAGAAGCAAAAAGTCTCAAAGGGGCCCCTATCTTTTTCGACATCCCAACCGTTACCGGCACAGAAAATCTAATGATGGCGGCAACCTTAGCTGATGGGGTAACGACCCTGGAGAATGCCGCCTGTGAGCCTGAAGTGGTTGAACTGGCTAATGTCCTGAAGAAGATGGGGGCAAATATAAGGGGAGAGGGAACAGAGGTTATAACCATCGAGGGTGTAAAGGAATTAAAATCCACCAACCATACAGTTATTCCAGATCGAATAGAAGCAGGCACCTTTATGATCGCCGCTGGAATAACTGCCGGTAATATTAAAGTTCGTAACTGCAATATAGCGCACATGGATGCCATATTCAGCAAACTTACAGAAGCAGGACTTAAGTTGATCTGTGAGAATGACGGAGTCAGGGTGATTGGGACCAAACCAATACGAAGTGTTGATATAAAGACATTGCCCTATCCTGGGTTTCCAACAGATATGCAGGCTCAGATGATGGTATTGATGTGTTTTGCAAATGGGACAAGTGTAATTTCTGAGACAGTCTTTGAAAACAGATTCATGCACGTTAGTGAACTTAGAAGGATGGGGGCAGATGTTAGGATTGAGGGACGCAGCGCTATTGTCAAGGGCGTTACTGGTTTAAATGGAGCCCCTGTTATGGCAACGGATCTGAGGGCAAGCGCCTCCCTTATTTTAGCCGGTCTTGCGGCAGAAGGAAAAACAGAGGTATCAAGGATATATCATATAGACAGGGGATATGAACGTATAGTTGAAAAACTTTCGAATTTAGGGGCAGATATAAAGAGAGTGAGGGATTAGCACAGGAGTCAGAATCCAGGAGTCAGAATAATTTTCTTCATTCTGAATACTGACTCCTCAAGTTTGTTGCGAAGCAACTAACTTGATTGCATAGGAATTTCCATTTTAAATAACTTTAGGCACTTTAAACTTTAGCTCACTTTAGGCACTTAACTTGAAGGAATCCATAATGGCGAAGATACTAGTAGTTGATGATGAACCAAGTATGCTTGAATTTTTAAAGATTATGCTGAAAAAAGAAGGGTATGATGTTGACTGTACCACTAGTGGCAAAGAGGCAATAGAGTTTTGCAAAGAACTCTCATATGACATGGTGATAACGGATATAAAGATGCCGCAGGTTACAGGCCTGGATGTTCTGCATCGGATCAAGGAGATAGCCCCTGAAACTGTTATCATTTTAATCACTGCCTATGCTGCCATGGAAACCGCTATTGAGGCTATGAAGGAGGGCGCCTATGACTACATCACCAAGCCGTTCAAGGTTGATGAGATAAAATCAATTATTAAAAATGCGTTAGAAAACAAAAAGCAGTATAGGGAAAATACTTTACTTCCGGGTGAATTTGAAAATAGTTACAAATTTGGCAGTATTAACTTGGTTGGAAAAAGCAAAGAAATGATGAAGGTTTACAACCTTATCCAAAAGGTCTCTCAGACCAAGTCAAATGTCTTGATCTATGGAGAGAGTGGGACAGGTAAAGAATTAGTAGCAAAAGCTATTCATTATAACGGTTCTCGAAAAAACTACCCCCTTTTAACTATTAACTGCGGTGGTGTTCCTGAGAGTTTACTTGAAAGTGAACTATTTGGTCACAAAAAAGGCTCTTTTACCGGGGCATTATACAATAAAGCCGGATTGTTCGAGGCAGCTGATGGAGGGACAATTTTCCTTGATGAGGTGGGTGATCTTCCTTTACCAATACAGATTAAGCTGTTGAGAGTAGTCCAGGATAAAACCTTTAAACCAATTGGAGAAACTGAGGAGAGTTCTGTAGATGTCAGGATAATCTCAGCAACAAACAAGGATTTGGAGGACAGGGTTATTCAAGGTGAGTTTAGGGAGGATCTATTTTACCGTTTAAATGTAATCCAGATCAGAATACCACCTTTAAGAGATAGAAAAGAGGACATTCCGATCTTGACCCATTATTTTTTAGAGAAATACTCAAACGAACTGGGCAAAGATATAAGAAGAATATCCTCTTATGCAATGGAATCCCTTTTAAACTACAAATTCCCAGGAAATGTTAGAGAACTGGAGACAATAATAGAAAGAAGTGTTGCTTTAGAGACCCCGAGCATTGTCTTGCCTGAGAGTTTAGCCCTTGCTGAATTCAAAAACGGTCACGAAAAATCGGGAAAAGAAATAAAGATAGAAATCCCCCCTGAAGGGCTGGATATGGAAGCAGTTTTAGAAAATCTGGAGAAGAACATACTGCTGGACACCCTTAAGAAGACCCATGGAGCCAAGAAGAAGGCAGCGGAATTGCTCAATATCAATTTGAGGTCCCTCCGTTATAAATTGGAAAAACATGGGATCAGGGATACCGAAGATGACTATTAGGCAGGGTTTAGATACCAGGAACCCCCAAGCAGAAGATGTCCAAAAAGAATTCCTGAAGAAGCTTCATTGGTTGATGCTCCTGAGGGTAGCGGTTATCACCTTTCTCCTTGGCATCACTATACTGATCCAACTTAAACAAACCCCATCGTATCTCACCCCCTTTTTAATATATCTATATATAGTTATCGTAATCATCTACTTTTTGACCTTTATTTATGCCTTTATAATAAACAGGATTAAGAACCTTCCATTTTTTGCCTACCTACAGATTATACTGGATATATTTCTTATTACATTCCTGATCTATTCCACCGGGGGAAAGGAAAGTATCTTCACTTTCATGTATACCATTTCCATCATTACAGCCAGTATTCTTGTATATAGAAAGGGAGGGGTTCTTGTTGCTTCTGTATGCAGCATACTATACGGAGGACTTTTAGATCTAGAGTTCTATGGGATAATCCACCCTGTTTCGGGTAAGGTCTTTGAACCCAGAGATTATCAGGGTACTGACCTATTTTACTCTATATTGATGAATATTACTGCCTTTTACCTGGTTGCATTTTTAAGCAGCTTGCTTTCGGAGCAGGCACGAAGATCGAGAAGGGAGTTACAAAAGAAACAGGTTGATTTTGATCAACTGGAGGCACTGAACAGAAACATAGTCCAGAGTATTAACAGTGGCTTATTAACCACCGATCTGGAGGGTAAGGTTACCTTTTTCAATAAGGCGGCTGAGGAGATTACAGGCTATAGTTTTTCTCAGGTATACAATTCAAAAGCTGAAAAGATGTTTCCTTTCTTAAAAAAACCTTTAAATTCTGATCATCCTCCCTTTCGATTCGAAAGCGAATTTAAAAGAGAGGATGGAGATACCCTGTACCTGGGTTTTTCAACCTCTCCTTTAAGGGATTCCAGAGGAGAAGAATTGGGAGATATCCTGATATTCCAGGATTTAACTAAGCTTAAGGCCATGGAAGAACATATTAGAATGGTTGATAGATTGGCTGCTGTAGGCCGTTTGGCAGCGGGGATAGCCCATGAGATGAGAAACCCCTTAGCCTCTGTGAGTGGTTCCATTCAGGTTTTGAAGGGCGAATTGCAACTGGATAACGTGAATGAACGCTTAATGGACATTGCTATAAGGGAGACAGAGAGGCTGAATGCTCTGATCACCGATTTCTTGCTATTTGCTAAACCAGGCCTGGAAGGAAAAGAGGTGGTCGATATTACAAAGGTTATTAATGATACGCTTGGGGAATTTGCTAGCAGCCCTGAGTGGAATAAGGACATCGAGGTGCATAAGAACCTGTCTAAAGACAGCAAGGTAGAAGCCAACCCCAGACAGTTAAAGCAGGTATTCTGGAACCTATTTATCAACGCAGTCCAGGCAATGCCGGAAGGCGGAAAGTTAAAAATAGAAGTCAGAAGGCAGAAGGCAGAAGTCAGAAGTCCCGGATATATGAGTAACAGCCAAAAAGCAGAAGATAATCTTTTGGAGATTCTCATAACTGATACCGGCTGTGGAATAGCTAAAGAGAACATGGACAAGATATTCGATCCCTTCTTTACTACCAAGGAAAAAGGCGCAGGAATGGGCTTGGCTATTGCATACAGGATAATAGAGAGCTATAAGGGAAAAACAGTAGTTAAGAGTAGGGTAGGACAAGGAACGAGTTTTATCATTTATCTGCCGCTTGCTTCTAGTTGACCTCCATCCAGATAAAGAAAACCGAAGAAGAAAAATATGGCTGAAATAGGATTTTATTCTCTGTTAATTGCATTCTTACTCGCTGGTTATTCGGCATTAACCTCTATTTTTGGGGTTAGATGTCTAAAAGAAAAGACATTTGCCGGTTCTAAAAATGCTGCCATCGCCGTATTTGGATTTTTAACTTTAGCCTCTATGTCTATGATATATGCTTTGGTGACACGAGATTTTCAAGTCGAATACGTAGCAAGATACACAAATCGCAGTCTTCCAATGATTTATACCTTAACTGCCTTTTATGCAGGACAGGAAGGCTCCCTCCTCTTCTGGGCATGGCTTCTTTCTATATTTGCTGCAATAGTGATTTTCCAGAACAGAAAGAAGAACCTGGAGCTTTTACCCTATGTTCTTTCAGTACTGATGACAATTACGTTTTTTTTCATACTCCTGATGGTCTTCGTAACCGGTCCATTTAAGACCCTAAGCCCCGTGCCATTTGACGGCCAAGGCTTAAATCCTATGCTACAAAACCCTGGTATGATATTTCATCCCCCTACTCTATTCATAGGCTATGTCGGATTTTCCGTGCCGTTCGCATTTGCAATGGCAGCCCTCATTACAGGACAACTGGGAAACATTTGGATAAGAACTGCCAGAAAATGGACAATCTTTTCATGGTTATTCTTGACAGTGGGCAACCTGTTGGGAGCTCAGTGGGCTTATGTAGAGCTGGGATGGGGTGGCTACTGGGCATGGGACCCGGTAGAAAACGCCTCGTTAATGCCATGGCTTATTGGAACGGCGTACCTGCACTCGGTGATGATCCAGGAAAAACGGGATATGCTAAAGGTCTGGAATATCCTTTTGATCATCTTCACATTTCTCCTTACCATTTTTGGTACCTTCATCACTAGAAGCGGGATCATTTCCTCTGTCCATTCCTTTGGACAATCATCACTGGGTTGGATTTTTCTATTATTTTTGGGCAGTGTACTCGTGATGTCTTTTTATCTTCTCATCTATCGACTGCCTAAACTAAGAAGCAAAAACCAACTGGAATCCTTGCTCTCCAAGGAAAGCAGCTTCCTATACAACAATCTGCTCCTTGTTGGGATGGCCTTTGCAATACTTTTGGGAACACTCTTTCCTATCATATCTGAGGCCATTCGCGGTGTAAAGATTACAGTAGGGGCTCCCTTTTTTAATGCTGTTGTCACACCCATTGCTTTGGCATTGCTATTGTTGACAGGTGTGTGTCCCTTTGTTGCCTGGAGAAAATCCTCCCTTAAGAATTTTCTAGAAAAGTTGCTCTTTCCCTTTATTTTCTCTATTACAGGGGCAATTGTTCTCTACCTTTTGGGGATTCGTCCTTTTTATGTACTGATATCATTTTCCCTATGTATCTTTGTTCTGGTTACCCTTTTTCTTGAGTTCCTTAACGGGATGCGAATACGACACGTATTTTCAGGGGAAGGGTACCCCAGGGCATTATGGAATAATCTAGTGGCGAGAAATAAAAGACGATACTGCGGCTATATTATTCACCTGGGAGTTGTTTTAATATTTGTAGCAATTAGTGGTGGTGCCTTTAACATAGAAAAACAGATAACATTAAAAAAGGGAGAGTCTTTTGACCTTAAGGGATATACATTGAGATACGATGCCCTCTCCAACTATGCTACAGCCAATAAATACACAGTCGCTGCGATACTAACACTTTTTAATGGGGGTCATAAAGTGGGGATCTTAGCTCCTGAAAAGAGCTTATACACAGGCCAGGATCAACTAACCACAGATGTGGCAATTTATACAACCTTAAAGGAAGACCTGTACGTAATTTTGGCTGGATATGACAGAGATGGAGCGACTTTTAAAGTTATGATAAATCCTCTTGTAGTCTGGCTCTGGATCGGTGGAGGAGTCATGGCTTTTGGGGCTGCTATTGCAATGTTACCGGATCGCAGAAAAAGAAGAGAAACGGCTCTGTCCGAAGCATATATTGAAAAAGAGATTGAAAGGGAAATCTCTGCAATACGGATGAGTCGCTCCCCCAAGTGTGGATAGACAAGAGGAATAGATAGGAGACAATCCCCTAATGATGCGAATTAGGAACTCAATATGTACAGCGATCCTTATGCTTTTGTTACTTCCCTTCCCTATTATCTCGATGGCCGGAGATTCGTCATTAGGTATTATCAAAGGAAGGGTCATCAATAATACATTGGATGGAAAAGGCATAAAAGGCCTTGATATCATACTTTTCGAGTTTGTTGACGGAAAAGAGCTGGAAGTTGGTCACACAAAAACCGACCCCGCCGGTTCCTTTTCATTTCAGGGCATAAGTGTTGACAAAAAAATAGTATACTACATTACAACTAAGTACAAGGAAGTGGAATATTTCAGCCAACCCATTGGCTTTGAAGATAAAAAAACGCTTACCCTCGATCTGATCGTCTACGAAACAACAGGTCAGGACACTGACATATATGCCAAAATGCATCACATATTTTTAGAAATTAAAGGGGACTCGCTTTCGATAAAGGAACTCATGATAATAGAAAACCGGGGTGACATGGTATATGTGGGGCATAAAGAACTGGAACAGGGAAAGAAGGAAACGCTTCGAATCTCTTTGCCAAAAGAGGCAGCCAATATTAAGTATATAGACGGTTTAATGTCCTGTTGTGTTGTTAAGACAGAAGAGGGGTTCTCTGACACTATGGAGGTCAAGCCAGGAGCAAAGAAAATCCTGTTTTCTTACACACTTAGCTATAGAGGCTCAAATTACCAATTCACAAAGGGCATCCCCCTTAAGACGGACAATATTGATTTCTTCTTTCCGGATAAAGGGATTAAGGTTAAGAGTGATCGGCTGGAATTCAAAGGAACCTTAGGAGATTCAGCAGGTCGTTTTTCTCATCTCTCAGGGAAAAACTTTCCTAAGGGGTCTCAGATTGTTATAGAATTTCATGGTCTCCCCTGGATGAAAAACCTTTTTAAGTGGGTTATTGTAGGGCTGGTGATAGTGTTGATTGGGGCAGGGTTTGCCATTCCCTTTATAAAGAGGAGACAATATCAGAATGAAGGGGATGAACAGACTTCCGGGCCAGACATAATAAACCTGTATGAACAAAAGCAGGCAGTATTGCAGGCTATAGCTGAATTGGATGATCTATCAGAATCAGGTAGAGTCGATTCTGAAGAGTATCAGATAAAGCGGGCTGAGCTGCTAAAAAAGGCAACCGAAATAACAAAACAATTGAAGCGATAGCTTTGAAAAAGAGAAGAAGGCTTAAACCCATTCTAATTTCAATTATCATCGTATCCGTAATCGGATACCTCATCTATACCGGGTTAAGGGATACCATGACTTACTATCTGACGGTAAGCGAGGTATTGGCCAAATCATCAGAAATCCAGAATCAAACAATACGTGTGGGAGGTAACGTGTCCCCGGATTCTGTACAATGGGACCCTAAGGATTTAAGGCTGCTTTTTAAAATAGAGGACGATAAA
>Ga0265296_1003255_pt1 | contig 15322 bp, 15 predicted proteins | sample MunlanPumphouse1_FD_189073 | JGI IMG/M metagenome (GOLD analysis project Ga0265296, IMG submission 189073) | Groundwater microbial communities from a municipal landfill in Southern Ontario, Canada - Pumphouse #1 | ecosystem: Environmental > Aquatic > Deep subsurface > Groundwater | place... | reverse complement strand
TCTCCTTTCTCCCTTCTTATCTCGTCGTTCTTTGTCTCAAACTGGTTATGGAAACTCGGACTGTAAACGGTACTCTTTTGCCTCATACCATCATAGTAACAAAACTAACAATACAAAATCAAGAAAACGCTATTCTCCTAATATTCTTTGTCATAAATAAGGCCTCTTTCGCTTCAGACCTAATTCTTTCCAGTTCCTTGGTTACCGTCGGCGACTTCGTCAATATTTTTTCCTCAATTTCCCCTTTATAAATACCCAAGTATCTATTTGTCTCTTCCTCTCCCAACCTAATTGCTATGTGGTTTGCCATTTTCTCGTTCAAAACCACTTCACCACCCTTTCTACCGTTCAACTGTCTTACACTTGCTTTTTCGGCATTTTCTATAATCATTTTTTTCTCTTCATCACTCAATTCAGTCGTTCCAATACCAAAAACCAAATCCAACCCCCTACGATAAGCCTCTAGGTCGCTGCGTTTAAAAGCTTCCCGTTCTGCATCTGTCCTGCTCTCGGTTAAGTTAAACATACCTTATATTATCACCAACTTTTCAAGACACAATCTTTTTTGCAACATTAATCTCTCCGTGTGCTTTTTCAAACCACTTAAACTGTGCCGTCCTGTTCACCTCAAAAATTCTCCACTGTTTTTCCGTTTCGTCCCAAGCCACATCCAGTCCGGCAAAATCCGCTTTCAAAACTTTAGTTGCTTTCAGACAAATCTCTTTTAGATCTTCCATCTGTTCGTCGGTAAACTTTGGCTTTATCTTCGCTGTTTCCTCTATAAACTCGGCTGTTTGGAACTTATCCTTTTGTCTGTGCTTCATCATTCCCAGCACCTCTCCTCTTAAAATCAAGACTCTAAACCATCTTCTCACTTTTAAAACCGGTTGAATCAAAACATCTCCCTCACTATATTTCTGTGACAACCTCACTAATCTTTCGAGACTCTCCGCCAGTTTAACGTTTTTTCCGTGACTGCCAAAACGAGCCTTGACCATTACCGGCACAAAAGGAGTTTTTCTCTTTCCCAAAACTTCCAAGTGTCGCTTCCAACCACGCCACCCATTAAACGACGCAAAAGGAATCACCGGTAAACCGGCCTGAGCCAAAAGCACTCCTTGTTCCAGCTTACCCATCAAGGGATAAAATTTAAAACTTTCACTGTTAATTACCTGAATCTTTTTTTCTTTACCGCTTTGAGTTCTCAGATTTTCTAAATACTCCAAAATCACCGACTTTACCCCAAGCATTGACTCTCCGCCTCTTTTTGTTGCCGCTCTGGGTATTACCAAGTCATACTCTTCCAGTTTTTTCCCGGTCATCAAGTCAATCACCGGTTTACCCAGAGGACTAACTCCGAGTCGCACATGTTCGTAGTTCACTCTGTCCACGTTATGTCCCAAGGCACTCGCCTCCTCAGCCAGTCTCCTTGGTTCATACTCTCCTCGAAATCTGGTTAGTATTAGAACATTCATCTTTATTTTCCGAATTTATTAATACAGTACTCCAATATTTTTCTGGGAGCGTTGATCTTGGTTCTCTTTTCAAACACTTTAAACTGTGGTGCTTCGTTAACCTCGATTATATAAACTTCACCCGTCTTTTTGCTGATCACCATATCGGTTCCGGCTACCTCTACACCAAGAGCTTTAGCCGCCGCTTCCGCCGTTCTCACGACTGCCTCGGGAATTTCCCGCAAGCCGATCGAGTTCCCCTGGCTCTTATTCAAAATTAATTTTTCTTCTTTAACCTGTCGCTTAAATCCACCGATGCACTTATATCCCACAGTCATCACCCGATAGTCTCCATCATTTTCGATATACTCCTGCACCAAAAACCCCCTTATCATCGGCATTCTTTCACCCTTAATTTTTGCTTTTTCTTTTCGCTCTTCTAGAATCTCCTTTAGTTTTGTTAGGTCTCCATACTCGCGAATCCAGAAAGTTCCCATACCGTGTCGTCCTCCTTGTGAAAGTTTCACAATTAATGGAAAGGTTGCTCCTTTCAAGAAGATCTCCAGATCACTCCAGGTTTCGATGTAAGCTGACTTAGGATATGCTACTCCTGCTTCAACAAGCTGCCACGACATCACACTTTTAAAACGGCGCAACGGACCCTCATTCATCAAGTACTCGTCGACCACAGGAATCTTGTGTTTCTTGGCATAAAGCTGTAACAACTTACTCCACTCCAGTTCGGAACCAACGGAGCGGAAAAACCAACCATCAAAATCTTTCATATCGACTTCTCCAAAAAGAATTTTTCCGTCAACCATTCTTAACTGGCGGTATTTAATGAGAACCAACTCAATCCCTAGACTCTGAGCTTCTTCCAAAAATCTCTGTTCGCTCTCGTCAAAAGTAATTCTATGTAGATATGCAATTCTCATGATTTTATTTAACACTAGTTTTCTTTCTAATTCTTATTACCCCTGGATCCACCACAAACTCTTTAAGATCTCGTCTACCAATAAGTAACTGCCGTCTCAACTCTGTTCTATTAGTAACACTTGCTCTAGTTCTAATTACTCTACCCTTAAGCTTAAAGGTTATCGCCACAATTGTTCTTTCTTCAAATCCCAACGCATTTTTAACCTTTTTCGTCCACAAAACATTTTCCGGTGCCAAAAGTCCGAGTTCCAGTGCCAAACTTTGATCAATTGAAGTACTTCTGGCTCCGGTATCAATTTTACATGGCACCTCCACCCACTTCTTTTTTCCCGTCTTTATTTTTACGGACTCAAAAATTCCCAGAACGGGTTTTTCTTCCCCCGCAAACGATACTCTGTTGGCAAATTTACTTGCAAAAAGAGACTTCCCTATCTTTACCCCACTCTCCAAGTTGTCCACCTCTAACCCTTCAACTCTTTGTAATCTTCGCCGTAGCCCGGTCATGTTAGCTAGTTGTATGGAAAGCCCTGGTTGGTCATTTAGTTCCAACACTACCGGTCCTTTATCGCCATCAATAAGCATGTCTACCGACAAATATGGTAGGTGAGATATTTTCTGTGTTTTTACCGCCATCAGAAGGATTTTGTTCCAGTAAGGGATCGCAATCCCGTTAACCTTTTTGTCAGTATCGGGAAAATACTTTAGTGGGCTATTTTTGTAAACTCCATGAGTTGTAATTCCGGTAGCCAAATCAATACCTAAACCAATAGCTCCCTGGTGCAGATTTGCTTTTCCACCGCTCTCTTCAGTCGGTAAACGTAGCATCGCCATTACCGGAACCTTGTTAAACACAATTACCCGGACATCGGGAGCACCACCCACCGCCAACTTCTTAAACTTAGGATGGATCGTAATTCTCTCTTCAATCATCGCCTTATCAGGCAGACTGTTATGGGAGTACTTTCCCTCAACAATATCCACGGTGTGGAGGATTAAATCCTCAACACTCACTTTTTTCCCGTCCACTGTCCAAAACTTTCCTTCTTCTTTAGCTGGTCGTTTGATTAACAAAATCCCTTGTCCTCCAAAACCCTGAACGGGTTTTACTGCGAAACCCTCGGTAAGTTTGCTCCAGTCAAAATCTCTTACCTCGTGAGCATCCTTAAGAACACCCAGCAATCTTGGGTGAGGCACATGGGCACGTTTGAGCATTCTCTTCGTCAAGAGTTTGTCGTCAGCCCTTTTTCTTGCCGACTTCTTATTAAGTAGCAAGTAATCGGCAGACCTGGCATTGAGTCCTAATATATCGCTCAGTCTCATCTTTATTTATTATTTCGAAAGTAGTTTTCTAAATCTCCATATCTCCAAGAGTCTCAATCCCTTGTACGCTCCAATTAGGTAATCAAGACCCAAGATCCCAATTACCGAGATCTCGGGGTGGAGTAATACCTGAGACTGGATCCATGGAGCACTCATCAATTTGTAAGCAATCAAGGCAACAATCACTGTTTCCACCGTCATCCACATCGAAGTCGAAATACTTCTGGTAATCTGTGCTTCAATAAATGTCTCGGCTAATAGTACGAAAAGCATAATCGGGAAAATACCCACACTCATCAACCTCTCCAAACCGATCAATGGAGACATCAAAAGCAGTATTAGTACTGCCATAGAAACTACCCAAATTAAAATCGCTAGTTTGGGGAAATAGGGCACCTTCACTTTTTTAATAAGCATCCTTCCCAGCGTTGCCACTCCTAGAATGAAAAATAACAGTACTACTCCTGCCAAACCACCGGTAGACAAAAACGCTACCGAGAGTAATGCCGGTGTAATCATGCCAAAACCGGAAACACCCACCACTTGTCGAGAAAAAGCTACTAAAGCGGCTACCAATGGAAATAGAAACAAAAGTACCAGGGTATTAGGTGACACTCCCTCAGACACCGCTTTTCGCATGGCAATCTTCAGTACATCTTTACCCCACCATCCGGTTAGTTTCTGTTCGTTCATTAGTGTGGTCAACCTGTCACCCTTCTCACTTGGAACAGTAAGGTCTATTCCTCTCTCCACCACCACTTCTGCCGAAACAGAAGACACAGGAACTTCATCCTCCAAAGGAGCCGCCCAGGATTTAACTGGGAAGAGGAAAAATAAAAATATTGCCAGCACCATCAATACTTTTTTCATGTTATATATTTTACCTCACTTCGTCCTGTGAAGCTAGCTGCCAAGTTGACTAATGGCTATATTTTCTCTACTATGATAGTAGCTATGAATCTAGGCAAAATATCTCCTTTTCTCCTCATCGCTTTGGGCGTTTCTCTGGGTCTTTTTGGCTTCTTCATTATTCTGGCTAATCCCTTTGGCTGGAAACTTAATCTTCCATCCCTAATTCCCCAAACAACCACCACCACTCGTAATGGTGAAAAACTCCCCAAGGGTGTTGTTGAAGCCCCCACCCCCTATCTTTTTCTTCCCCATGGTAAACAAACCTACAATATTCAAGGGGGTGAAGAAAAAGTCGCTAAAATTTCCAACGTTGTTTACGATCCCCTCGACCCCCAAAAAGATTCTACCCAAACCATTACCGCCACATCAATTAGCAAAGAACCAGTCAGTTCGATTTCTCTCACCATGTTCACCGATAATCAAACAAAAGTATATCCCATGACTTTCAACTCGGGAACAAAATTAAAAGGTATCTGGACAGCTTCGTTTACAGCCTCCGATACCTACGAAAAAATTTACAAAGTCTCGTTTGAAATTATTACCGAGCTGGGCAATAAAGCCATTCAGCCCATGCCGTTAAGATAACAAAAAATATGAAAAGAATAGCCGCCCTTCTCTCGCTTATCATCTTCCTCTTCGTTGTTAAATCGTCAGTAAGTGCTGCTGGCTACTGTAATTTTTCCCCGGAAGGTGCTAATGGCCAACCCTATGGTGATGTTACTTTGTCTACTGAATGTGTTATCTATGAATCTACTAATGGGGTAGCAAACGGGAATTTAACATTGCAGAACGCTAGCATTCTTCTCAATTCAACTTTGGTATTTGCCCCGGGGAAACAAATAAATATTGGCACAAACTCATATATTGGAATAAATACCAATGGAAAAATTCAGCAATCACTTCTTTGTGTCAAAGATGCTGATAGCGATGGCTACGCCGACGTTATTACCCTCGATAAAGATCCAGCTTCCGGACTCACCCTCACCAATCCTATTACTCAAATAGGCAAAGTGGCTGCTCCTATTGGAGCAACTAGTTGTGCAACTTCTAATCCTGGATACATCAACAGTGAACTTATGAACAACCTCACCATGGTTGACGCTGATCCTTTAACGGCTAGTTCTGCTATCATCGCCACCTCTGATCGTGAACTCCTTCGTCTCGGCTTTATGATAAATGGCGTCACGGATGTTTTTGCTGGCACCGGAGACATCCAGATTGTCAACAAAAACCTTCTTGTTTGTGACGGAGCTAGTTGTCCGGCAGATAATTTTCTCAACCTTACTCCACCAAAGGGAAATATCTACGTCGGTGGCAAAGTCGGTATTGGGACAACAAATCCAGGGGCAAAATTGGAAGTAACTGGTCAAGTAAACATTAGTTCGAATGCAAAACTGAATTTCAGCAACGGAAATCCCTTAATTGATAGCGTATACGATGATTTCAATCTTTCAACCAACACTGATAACATCGGAACAGGAAAATTTCATTTCAAAACCAACAACACTACTGAGGCTATGACAATCAGCGCTAGCAATGTCGGCATCGGCATTACCAATCCAGACCAAAAACTAACGATTGAAGGTGGCATTACTCAGTTACGATCAGGTGGATACTTGATGTTCCGTGAAAGTGGAAATACTTGGGACTTTCGCCTCCAGTCATTTGCTGTCCAAAAACTTGGCATTTTCAGCGGAGATAACCTCACAACCCCCCTTGTTACGTTTCTACATACTGGCAACGTCGGCATTGGTACAACGAGTCCAATAACTAAATTAGAAGTAAACGGAGCATTAAAATTTTCAAATACTTCAACCGACACGAACGATGGTCGAATCGGTAGTGGTCTATTTGCGGCTGGACTGAACTTAGTTGGTATCAATAGTGATTCAACCTATCGTAAAATCAACATATGGGGTGGGGTTACTCAAAATCAAAACGATTTAGGCAACACATGGACAGGTAATTCCAACTTCCCTGGATCAGGTATATGGAATAGTAGTGGCAATATTGGCATTGGCACCACAGCTCCAAGCGGCAGATTAAACATCGTAAGCACCACAGCTGATTCAACGGCATTAATTATTCAGGACAATGCGAGAAAAATTAGGCTGGGTAGAGATGCAATAACCGTAACCGATTTAAGCAATGTTATTTCAGATCTATATATTCAACCCGACGGGGACTCCATCCTTGCAGTAAACTCGGGCAATGTTGGTATTGGTACATATAACCCTGGAAGAAAACTAGATGTTAGTGGTTCTTTGGGTGTCACCGCAGTGGGCGGACAGTGGATATCTGGCAAAACAGGTACTGGAGGAATCACGTCAACCACCGCTCTCACAGCAGGAGCGTATCACCCGCTCATTCGCCAGACTACTTCCTCAGGTCACGTTGTTAATTTGGGAGGATTAGGAGATGACTGGGGATTCTTCGGATATGATGTTAATCAAACTGCAAACGCTTACAACTATACCTTCACCATGGATCTTGCAAATGGCAATGTTGGCATTAACACTCTTACTCCTGCTTACAAACTACAGGTCGTTGGCTCCCTTTACGCAGGTGGTTCATCCCGTGAATATAAAGAGAACATTGTTCCTCTCGTTTTAGACACTAGCAAAATATATCAGCTCGAACCCAAGACCTACGACTACAAAACTCAATACAAAGACCTTGGTAAAAAACTCTCTGGTGGTCGCCAGTTCGGTCTCGTGGCCGAAGACGTCTATCAGATCTATCCCGAGTTAACTCTTTCTGATGGTACTAGAAATGTCGCCAATGTCGACTACGAAAAACTTTCTGTTCTTCTTCTTGTCGAAATGAAGAAACAGAAAAATGAGATCGACTCTCTCAAAAAACAAGTTAACTCTTTGGAGCAAAGGCTAATTCAAATCGAGTCTAAATTTAAATGAAATTAGTTCATCTTGCCAATATTATTTTCTCTGTAGGCATAACTGTCGGTATTGTTTTTATTCTCTATCCCCAAAAAGCCTCTGCGGCGTGCACATACCCAACTACGGAGGTCTGTGGTGGCACTTGCTGCGTACCGGGACATTGTGCTTATTGTGGTTGTGACAAACCCCTTGACTGGGACGGACCCGGTTGCGGCTGCGCCGAGTGTCCTACATGCAGCACAAGCGTAACTTGTACTGGTGGTGTAGGTTTGGACTGCACCACTTTCACTTCTGGAGGTGCCTGTAATACCGACTTTGGCAATGGCTATCTACCCTCTACGACATTCAGCAAACGAGTAGGTATTCATGGTTTAAGTGCTACTAATTCCTGCTCAAAAAGATGGCCGACCTGGACCGCCTACAATGGTCAAGATGACATTGTCTGGCACGATGCGGGCTCCTTTTATTACTCAACCTCGGCCTACGACGACATTCCTCTAAGTGGCACCAACCACACCATCGAAGCCCACGATAGCACAATTTACGTCCATACATACATCAACAACAACGCCACCTATTGCGGCCAGACATCAATTTCCAAATGCTACGGTGCATACAGCAATAGTGGTAGTGCCTTTGCCCTCGCCACAGGCCAACAGCCAAGATATAGCACCATGGCCGTAACAGGCACCGCCACCTATACCGTAGACGCAGGTTCGACACTCGTGGTTGGCACCTGCAATTAAGGAAATTGCTAATAATCATGGATCCTAATCAAAATTTACAACAGACAACTACTCCAGAATCAACAATTTCCAATAAGGAAAACGATATTTTTAATCTCATCATAAAAATATCCATTCCCGTAATCATCTTTCTGCTGATTACCATTCTTCTGATCATTTTCAAACCATGGAAAAATCTCCGTCTCTCTTTTCCCTCATTTATAAATATAGGAGGTCAAACGATAAGTCAAACCAACAAATACTTAGAAATATCAAGTCCTCTTCATACACTTACAGGAACCATTTCCAAAATTAATAGCAACCAGTTGTACCTTGAAGTGCCAATCTCCGATCAAACCGCCACCATACCCATCAACATAAACAAAAACACCTCAATTATCCACGTTCCTCAAGCCAGTTCACTTTCTTCAGCAGAAATATCTCAAACTCCAGAACCGCTCTCTCCCGATCAGCTTGCAGTCAATAGTGAAGTCGTCGTTTCCACCGTAGAAGATATCCGCAAGTACAACGGCGGTCCTCTTAACGCTACCACCATTACAATTCTTAACAACATAACCGTAGGTACTGTTGACTCGATTGATGGAAACTCCATCAAGGTCATTACCAGTAATCTGGGAACAAAGCAGGTATTCGTCGGAAACACTACTAGAATACTCCTTGGTAACAACCGTTATTCAATCAATATTGGACTAAACGGCATCACACCAAGAGACGGCATTTCAATTTTCAGTGATGTTCCCACTCAAAAAACAACTTCAATAATTAACGCTAGTGAAATTTTCATTTCACCACCAGTCGTAGGTATAGTAAAAGAGATAAACACCTCCACTCTCATAATTGAAGTAGAAAAAAATGACAAAACAATTAAAGATCTCTCCGCAAATATTGATAGCAACACCTCTTACTCCCTCTATTCAGCCGGTAATAACCAAATTAACACAACTAGTGGTGATCAAATAATTATTGGTGATATCGTAGCAATCTATTCATCTGACTATAACCCCGATATTGATCAGGCCACTGTTCAAGGAATTAAGATTTATCGTCCTTAAGTATAATTACTCATCATGAAAACAAAAGGCAAAAGACATTCACTTATATACAACATATTATTCGTAGGAATAGTAACTATTCTAACCACCTATTCATTAAATTTTGATTGGATCAACAATAAATTGCTGAACAGGTCGCCCAACCGAAAATCTTCCAGTGAAGAGAAAGTTGGGGTCGAAAAATACGAAAGGCAAGAAGACACAGATACCTGGACTTTATACCAAAATAAACTGATCGGGTATGAAATTAGATTCCCTTCAAATTGGAAAATTTCTGAAGAAAGCTTTGAACCAGATGGTAATGGAGCGACCGAACAATCGAACCTAATCGATATATACCCTGGAGACATCGAAAAAGATTTCTTGATGAAAATTACCATTGAAGGTTTTGTCACCGGATTGGATCCTGATGGCAATGTGAGTTCAGACAACGTTTGGGAAAGTTACCTTAATAATTTCAAATCTTGGAATTTGGAAGATAAAAAAATTAGCGATATCGAAATTAATGGCACAAAATTCACTTTGGTTACAGGTAATTCTACCGACTCGGGAACCTTTCGATCAAAAGCATACCTTACTAAAATAAATAAGGGTAAGGGCACACTGGCCATTATCATAAGAGATAAGGCCTCACTCAAATCGGAAATATTTGATCAAATAGTTGAGACCTTCAAACTTCAATAGGTATTGGTCCTATTCCTCTCTTTCGTTGCTAAAAATTTCATCCGTATTATCCCTCAGAAAATTATACAAACACAGACTAGCCTACCCATTCCAAAACAAGAGGCACTACAGTGCCTCTTGTTTTTATATCATCCAGCTTCTTCTCATTGTGCCATCACGACAAAAATCTTGTCATGCATCTCCCAAAACTTACCTTGTTCTCCGGCACATAAAGCAGCTTCAGCGGCCTTCTGGGCATTAGGATGGAAAGATAATGGGAAACTTCGGTACTCCAGACTGATATTCTCTCCGTACTTGGTCAAAAGAGCTTCGATGGTAGGAAAGGCACGATTACAATAGGGACACTCAAAGTCGGTGTACTCCATGATCTTAATCTTGGCATTTTTACCGCCTTTTACATAACCGGTTCCATATGTAATCTTTTCCCTCTTTAGCACATCACCAGAAGATACCTTGACTTTATCTCCGGTACCATTCTTCAACTCGGCATCAATCACCGTCTCAAAATCAGACTGCGGCAATGAACCAACTATCAATATTCCATTGATAAAAAATGATGGTGTTGCACTGACCCCTCTGTTCTGACCCTCCGTGGACTCTTCTTTTACTTTGTTCGCAAAAGTACCATTATCCAAACACTTATTAAAGTCTCCGGTATTCACACCCAGTCCCTTAGCTATTGTCTTCAAACCAGATACCGAGATCTTCGACTCGGTTGTCGGAGCCACCGCACTTGGGTTTGTATTTTCAACCACGCCACTTCCGCCTCCTTTATATTGATCGACCTGTGCAGATAGCCTGCCCACAAAGAAAGTCGCCACTAATAACAAAAGCACCAAAAAAGGTGCGTATAGAGATTTTATATTTTTAAACATAAATCATGTTATCACAAACCCCATTCTTCAAATCACCACATATTAAGCTTACAATGACTATCCTCACAGAACACTCTCCGGCCAATCATAACTCCCATACTCTCAATCAGGATTAATACTTCTTCCAGATTCTCTGTAGTTTCATATCAAAACTTGCCAATTTCTCAGAACCGCTATTTTTTGCATACACCAGGTTATAAGCATCCTCAAGATCATAATTAGTTTTTTTCATCAACTCAACGGCATCCATTAATATTTTCTGGCTTTCCCATTTAATAAAACTCATGGCCAACACATCTCGCAATACTCGAGTCAAACCTTCTTTCTCTTTTCCGTAGAAACTTTTCATTAACCAATAAATCTCAAAAAGTACTACCGTAGAACTTATCAGATCCTCCAACCCTTCCGCTCCTCTTAAAAACAGTTTTTTTATTTCTTCAACCTGAGTCTCATTGTCATTTTCAATGATTCTCACAAAATAATTAGTATCAACAAACTTCATATCTTTTTCTTACTAAAATACTCCATCTTTGACTTCTCAATCATCTCATCAATATCCATACCCTTATATTTCTCGGGTCTTTTTACACTTCCCATTAATCTATACATTGCCGATAACGCTGATTTCATTATCAGTTCATCCCCTCGTTTGGTGATTGTTAACTTCTGTCCTTTTTTCAACCCAAGCTCGGAAAACAATGAAGCAGGTAGGGTAATTTGTCTTTTACTAGTGATCGTCGCCATATATGTCATAGTAAGATTACTATATGATAGTAAGGCGATTTTGTCAACTCCTTACTTTAACTGCGAGGAGTAACCCTCGCAAGTCGAATCTCCTTGAAACACCGCCACCACATCTCAACCTATGTGTACAAAGTTTATTGTCTTTCCCTTTACATAAATTACCTTGATCACTTTTCCTTTAGCTAAATATTTCTGCACCTTTTCCTGACCCTCGGCCGCCTTCTTTACTTCTTCCTCACTTGCCTCGGGAGACACTTCTACTGTCCCTCTCAGTTTTCCATTTATCTGTACCGAAAGAGTTACCATCTCACTCACTAAATACTTCTCCTCAAACTTTGGCCACTCCGAAATGTGTACACTAAACTCCCCGCCCAAACTACTCCACATTTCTTCGGTCACAAAAGGAGCAAATGGTGCCAGAACCTTGATCAGCACCATCAACTCTTCCTTAGCAATCTCCGTCTTGTTTTTTGTCAAATCATTAACTGCCTCCATCATCTTGGCTATCGCCGTATTGTATTTAAACTCGGCAATATCCTCACCCACCCCTTTAACCAAACGGTGTATTATTCTCATCCCTTCGATACCGGTCACCGCGTACTTACCTTTGTTTCCCTCAACTAGTCCCTGGAATCTCTCCAAGAACCGTTTTACACCTACAAGTGATCTCTCATTCCAAGCCATTGTCGCATCAAACGGTCCCATAAACATCATGTAGGTTCGCAGTACATCAGTTCCGTAAACATCGGCCACATTGTCGGGAATAATTACGTTACCCACGCTTTTACTCATGCGGTTACCGTCAGCACCCAAAATCACCCCGTGTGACATTCTTTTTATATACGGTTCTGGATACTCCCTGGGTACAGCACCCAGATCCCAAAGGAACTGGTAAATAAATCTTGAATAGAGTAAGTGCAAAGTATTATGTTCGTCTCCGCCCATATAAACATCCACCGGCAACCAGTACTTCATTTTTTCCATGTCCGCCAGCACTTCCTCATTTTTTGGATCGCAGTATCGTAAGAAATACCAGTCGCTTCCGGCCCAGTTCGGCATCGTATCAGTTTCTCTTCTGGCGGATCCTCCGCACTTAGGACACTCTGTCTCTACCCAATCGGTGATGCTAGCCAAAGGTGACTCTCCTGTATCTGTCGGCTGATACTTCTCCACCTCGGGCAATCTCACCGGCAACTGTTCCTCCGGTACCGCTACCCATCCGTCATTTGGACAGTAGACCATCGGAATTGGTTCACCCCAGTAATGTTGACGGCTAAAAATCCAGTCTCTTAGGTGATAGTTGACGGACTCCTCACCCACTCCTTTTTCCACAACCCAATCAATCATCTTCATGTCCGGCACATAATCTCGGTTAATCGGTAACGAGTATTTATTAGCAAAGGCCTCGTCTCGTTCGTCATGGCTAGGTACGGCCATAATTGCTCCCGTTCCGTATGACGCTAATACATAGTCAGCAATCCATACCGGAACTTCTTTCCTGTTTACCGGATTAATGGCGTAAAGTCCGGAAAATACCCCTGTCTTTTCTTTAGCCAATTCGGTTCTCTCCATCTCACTTTTCCTCTTCGCCTCATTCACATATTTTTTGACTTCTTCATTCACAAGCAACCCATTTACCAATCTATGTTCTGGTGCCATCACCATAAAAGTGACTCCTTCAAGGGTATCGGGTCTGGTCGTAAACACTTCTAGTTTTTCCTCACTGCCTTTGATATCAAAGCGGATTTTTGCTCCTACTTTCTTGTCTATCCAGTTTATCTGAGCCGCCTTCACCTTATCGATGAAGTTGGTGTTTTTAAGTCCCTCCAATAGCCTATCTGCATATGCCGTAATCTTCACCACCCACTGTGAAATTGTTCTTCTCTCTGTCTCCGTTCCACATCTCTCACACTTCCCGTCTATTACTTCTTCGTTGGCCAAACCAATTTTATCTTTCGGACACCAATTGATGGCCATCTCTTCTTTGTGTGCTAGCCCCTTCTCAAAAAGTTTCGTAAAAATCCATTGTGTCCATTTGTAATACCCAGGGTCGGTCGTATCCACTTCTCGATCCCAATCAAAAGAAAATCCCAACCTCTTCATCTGTGATTTGTACTTCTCGGTATTTTCTTTCGTTATACTTTGGGGTTTTACTCCCATCTTTATCGCATAGTTCTCCGTTGGCAACCCAAATGCATCCCAGCCCATGGGGAACATTACGTTAAATCCATTCATTCTCATGTATCGGGCATAGATATCCGATCCGGTCATTGAAAATGCGTGTCCAACATGCAACCCCGATCCGGAAGGATAGGGAAACTCTTGTAGTACATATTTCTTCGGTTTATTCTCAAAATCGTGTGCTTTAAATCCGACAAAATCCGCAAACTTACTCCCCCACTTTTTTTCTATCTCTTTAAAATCGTAAGCCATACCAGAATTATATCAATCAAATCCTCTTCTAATCGTCCACTCTTTTGAAAATGGCAGCCGACAACTTACAACTAATCAAACTCTCCTATCCGAATTATCTCATCTTCCAACTCAATCCCCACACTTTCCCTGGCCCTCTTCACAATTTCATCTCTTACGGCCAAAAAATCCTTGGCCGTTGCTCCGCCCCTGTTTACGATAAAGTTATGATGTTCCTTGGCGATCGCCGCCCCTCCGACCTTGAATCCTGACATATTCAAAATATTCTCGACGATGTATCCCACCGAAGTCGTTGGATATCCCAAAATAGTTCTCTCTTCCTCACTAATGTTTTTAAACACACATCCCGCCGAGTTCATCGGCTGTTTTTCTTTAATTTTCTTCCACTCGTCGGCTGTTTTTCGTGCGCGCTCCACATCTCCCGCCTTTAAAACCAAGGTTACTTCCAAAATTATTTCCCCGGACTCGTGAAATCTAGAATAGTCATAACCAAGCTTCAAGTTTTTACCCGCCACCGTCTTAATTCCTCCATGTTTATCCAATATCACCACTTTTTTGACTATCTCGGCAAAAGTATGTGTTCCCCCATGAATATTGTTGTACACCGCTCCGCCAATAGTCCCAGGGATTCTGCTATACCACTGCAATCCCGTCACTCCCTGATCAAAAAGCTGCCCCATCGCCACTTGCAAATTTACTCCGCTATCCAGAACAACTTCTACATCGGGCTTATCTCTTTCATCATAATTAATCTCCGTAAAATCTCCCTTTGGTGAGCCTTTTGTTGATCTCATCCACCTTGCACCTACCACTCCGCGCAAAAGTGCGTGTATTTTCCCCTCCTTATGAACCGTTATTTTTTTACTCCTGTTCTTTATCGTTAGTCCTCTCACCCCCGCATCTCCTACCAGAATATTACTCCCTCCACCTATAACCGTTACTGGAACCTGAAACGACCGCGCCAAACGCACCGCCTTGACTAAATCTCCCGAAGACTCCGTGATATAAAACAAGTCTGCCTTTCCACCAATACCTAAAGTTGTATGTGCCGATAAGGGCTCATTCCTTCTCACCTTCTCCGGCTCCAAACATTTGGTTAAGCTTTCTATATTACTCAAACATTACCAATATACTACATTTCAAAGCCCGGCTTTTGTAGAATATTTGCCCATAGTAAGATTCCGTACTATAATCACCCCAAGCAACTTAAAATTCAGGTTTTCCAAAGGAGAAAAAAATGCGCGCCTTTTTTCGGTTCTTCTTCACCTG
>Ga0265296_1003252_pt1 | contig 15330 bp, 10 predicted proteins | sample MunlanPumphouse1_FD_189073 | JGI IMG/M metagenome (GOLD analysis project Ga0265296, IMG submission 189073) | Groundwater microbial communities from a municipal landfill in Southern Ontario, Canada - Pumphouse #1 | ecosystem: Environmental > Aquatic > Deep subsurface > Groundwater | place... | reverse complement strand
TTCCGTTTTTTCTTTTTACGCTACTCTTCTCTTAACGCCAAAACTTTATCAACTACGTATCTCAACATCTTCTTTTCAATAAATTCGTTTAATTCCCTATTATTCGCAAGAGTCTCGAAAAGTTTTTTATCAGTATCGTATTTATCAAATACCTTATTTTCAAAGGGCTGATGGAACCAGCGCCCCATTGCCTGCATAGAAGAATTATTATATACTACATTTTTTGCTTCCTCGTCACTTACCAATTCTTCGCCAATAGAATCAAGCGTTTTTTGTTGTTCTTCGCCAAAATCTAGACCCCAGCGTTTATTTACATCTCCAATGATTTGCGAAATTAAATCCTCCTTTTCTTCAAACGGTGCGCCTGGGACTATTTCATCCTGATGCACATCGCCCGTTTCCGGCAAGAGTGTAATGCTTGATTGAATTTTACGAACCACTCGCACCGAATCCATGTCAATATACTTCAAAATCTCAATAAGCGGTTTCCTCGGATCTTTTGGCAATTTCTTTAGCAGATACTTCAATAACAAATATAATTTTTCGTGGGATATATCCGAATAACCAATGACTTGCGCAAGGTACGGATAGCGTTTTGTATAAACATTGCCAATCGACATAAACTCTCCATATTTATCTTCGGCGACAACGTCGCCCTCACTTCCGTGTGGTAACTCATCAACAATTTTTTTGGCAATTATGTCCAAATATGAGTTTGCATTTTGGTGAATTTCTTCGGCAGCAGGATCAATTAGAGCAACAAAACCATCTAGTACGGCATCTTCAAAAGGGTATACAGCAAAAAGCGCTTGCCTTAAATTATTGAGCGCATTTATATCCGTGCCTTCAGAAATAATTGTGCTGACATAATACGGCTCAAATGCTAGTTTTATATCATCTATTTCATTTACAAAATCAAGAACGTAAACCTGATCTTTGTCTCGTGCCGTTCGATTCAAGCGAGAAAGCGTCTGTACTGCTTGCACTCCTGACAAATGTTTATCTACATACATCGCACATAGAAATGGCTCATCAAATCCTGTTTGATATTTTTCTGCTACAATCAAAAATCGGTATTCTGCTTTTTTAAATTCTTTGGCAGTATTATCTTCTGGAATTCCATTGTTGATAGAAGTCTCCGTATAGGATTCGCCATCTATCTCGATTGAATCAGTAAACGCAGCGAGTGTTTTGTAAGGATAATTATGTTCTCGTAAGTAACGATCTAACGCTAGTTTATACCGCACAGCGGCCTCTCGCGACGAAGTCACGATCATCGCCTTTGATTCACCACGCAATAAATCGTTCACAGTCTTTTCAAAATGAGCCATGATTACTCCAATTTTTTGATCCAATGTCGTTTCGTGAAGATTAACATGTCGCAAAATAGCAGAGAGCGCCCGCGCGCGTGGCACCGTTGGGTCTTCAGTTGCTTTTTTTAAAAGCTTGAAATAGGTTTTGTAGGTAGTGTAATTTGTAAGCACATCCAAAATAAATTTTTCTTCAGTCGCCTGTTTCATTGAATACAAGCTAAAAGGTTCAAATTTTCCGTCTGGCTGTTTGATGCCAAAACGCTCTAATGTTTCGTGCTTTGGAGTAGCAGTGAAGGCAAAATAACTAATGTTATGAGGCTGTTGTCTTGCATTTGCTTGTGCCACCAGCCACTCTTCAGACCCTTCTGCGCCCAGCCTGTCCTGCACTGCTCGGACAAGCTCGCCAGATTGAGAAGCATGGGCTTCGTCAACAATAAGCGCAAACTTTTTTGTAGAAAGTTGATTCACCAGGCCACGAACAAATGGAAATTTTTGAATGGTTGAGGTAATTATCTGTGCATCACCCTCTAGCGCGTCTTTCAATCGTACACCGTCGTCTCCAGCCGGAACAAATACCCCTGAAACGGCTGATAACGACCGGATAATTTCTCTTAACATTTTATCTAAAACACGACGATCAGTCAGAACAATCACTGCGTCATACACTCTATTATTATCCTCATCAAACAAATTTATTAGGCGATGCGCTAACCATGCAATTGTTAAGCTCTTGCCACTACCGGCACTATGTTGAACAAGATAATTTTTTCCTACACCATTTTCTTTTGAAGCTGAAAGTAAATCAAGCACAGTGCGCCATTGCTGATAACGCGGAAATAGTTGAATTGGTTGCTTGTATTCTTTTCCCAAACGATCCTCTCGCACTTCGTCGTATGCATGCACAAAGAATTGCAACAAATCTGCCAATGAGTCCGGTGCCCACAATTTTTCCCACACATAATGCGTTTTATGCTTACCTTCTACCGGCGGATTGCCGGCGCCGTGCTCAAACCCCTTGTTAAACGGCAAGAAAAAGGTGCGCTCATTTTTTAGTTCGGTGGTCACAAATGCCTCGCTAGTGTCCATCGCGAAATGTGCCACGCATCGCTTAAAGGCGAATAGCTTTTCCTTAGGGTCACGAGTATTCTGATACTGAAATTTCGCGTGCGATACGTCCTGTCCCGTCAGCTCGTTTTTAAGCTCGGTGGTAATAATTGGTAGACCATTTACAAATAACACCATATCAATGGATTGCTCGGTATCTTGAGAAAACTTTACTTGGCGCGTAACAGAAAAAATATTACTCTTATACAATGCTTCCACATTGGGATTTTGCTCATCGACTGGCTTGAAATATATCAAGTCAAATTTTACCGGCCCCTCTTCTACGCCCTTACGCAAACAATCAATAATTCCGCGCCTAGAGATTTCGTCATCAATTCTGCCAACCAGTCGGGATTCTAAAGCATCACCGGCTATTTCTCTGAGTCGTGCAATCTTATCTGCCTGTGTGGAACGCAAAAATTGAAATAAAAGTTTCGTGTCAAAAGTGATCGCTTTGTCATAATCAGTTTCAGCTTTTCGTTTACGAAAACCATGCAAGCGCACAAGCTCTTTTTCAATATGCTTTTCAAAAGCAACTTCTAATAAATTTTTATGAATGTTTGGCATATTTTATTCCGAATAAATATTATATATTAAGTGATGAACTTTTATTAGCTTCCCGCCATCTTCGGGTAGTGAATGTTCCGAAACAAAATGAGTGTCACCTAATTTTTTATACCCGCCTTTGTAACAGGAGTGTTTTTGAATGATCGCCGGAATTTGATCAAGTATTTTTGAAAAATCTTTATTTTTACTAAACATTATTACCACGCCATAGTTCTGTCTCCATGTAACATACCCTATTAACTGATCGATGGTTTCCAGATAAATTTTTTCCCCACCCCAATTTTTACATTCAAAAATTAGGATTTCACCTTTTTCTATTTTTAGGTGTATATCGGTCTTTCCCTTTTTAACAAAAGTTTCTCCGGTGGCGTTTCCTTCGAATATGCTATTAAGAGCTGATAAAATAATATCTCTTAACTGCTCTTCTCCTAATTGTTTATAAGATGCCGGTGTTTTTTCAAATGTCTTACATTGATTATCAACAAATCCCAAAATCTCTTTAAGTATAGATTCTTCTAATGTATATTCTGCGGGCAGTTTTGGAGTGGGTTTAACAAATTGAATGAATTTTTTAACATCAGCACGTATTGCAGTTGATCCGCCAGTTACTTTCATTTTTAAGGGTATTTTTATTTTTTGCGTTAACAAATCCAGCTTTTCTTTATCGGCAGTTAACTTAACTTTTCTTTGCGTAATAATATTTTTTACATCTAATAAAAATTTTTGATTTTCAGATTCAATATTAGAGTTTTTCTGGCTAAGCATATCAATTAATCTTTGTGACTTGCCATTGATTTCATTAGCTATCTGATCTTCTGACATCTGAAAACCATAACCTTTCACATCAAAAGAATAAGAAATTTCATTTTGATAATAGCTAACTCTGCTGTCGAAGCCGTCCATGCTATATGACGGACCATTTAATTTTTGAATCCAATCGAGATTTGCGTTCGGCTGTATTGGTAATGTAATTTTGCCAATTTCGTATTCCCAATCCACATCACCACCGCCACGATAAAAATCTTCTCTTTGGCTGGCCGGAACTCGTCTTACCTCTTTTTTTATTTCATAAGAAATATCTGCGGGATCAAAGTCAACAGGAACAAGCGCATATTTTTGAAAATAAAAATTAGCCAGATCATCAACTACTGATCCTAAAATTTGCACATCAGATTCATGTAAAATGTCTTGTGAAAAAGTTTCAAGTGCTTTTCTGTAATAATCATTAAACCCAGGTCCAAACATAATTTTATACTTTAATTTTACCTGTTACGGCAGAATAAATTAACGAAGAACGGTATTCTTTTAATTGATCAATTTGCTGGTTCATTTTTTTTATTGAGTCAATGATATTAGCTGAATTTATATTTACGAAATCAACAATTTGTTTTTGTTCATTCTTTGAGGGTAAGAAAACATCTGTTCGTAAAAATGCAGGCAGATCAAGGTTTTGAATACCCGTAGTTTTTTTGATTACTTTTAGTGTAACTCCATTAAAATAAAGCGCGGATAAAAGTAATATGACAAATTCAGAATTGTATTTTTTATCAACTTGTAGTTTTTGAATAAAATTAGAACAGGTGGCTTTTTCTTTACCTAAATAACGCACAGTTCTACCAACAGGTTGTTGATCGCCTCCACCAGATTTTTCTAATAAAATAGAATTTACATCCAACAATAGCCACTTTTTAATGTCCGGTAGATTACGATATGTGAAATCACTTGACTGTGCAATAAATTCTACGAAATCAAAGTCTGCAACTCTAACACATATCAAATCATTAGCATCGTTACGAGCTTCATCGCCCCAAACTCCACCCGATTGATAGCTGAATAAAAACTTTAATGGAAGTTTTTTCCATTCAATAGGTACCCCGCCAAGCCAATCAATGCCAGACAGCTTCATTTTTGTTTTTGGATCAAGACCTTTTGTGACAGCATGAGTAATTAGAGCGACGCGCTTTTCGCGCAAGAGCTCAATCATTTTTTCTTTTTTCGCAACTAGCTCGTCAATAACTTTTGTCTTCTCATCCAAAAAATCCGCAATATTTTTTTGGGTTTCAAGGGGCGGAACTAAAATTTCTATCTTTTCAAAATCGTCATTTTTAACTTGTAATGAATTAGGACGAAGTCCGTAAAGCAAACTAGAGTACTTCTGAATATATAAAGGTGATCGTAATAAATGGTGTACAAATTTTTTATTAACAATCTTGTCAATATTATATGCACGATACGCAGGACTGATGTAGCCCTCATAATCAGACACACCTAATCCAGAATAATTCAACCACATTGTGTTTACCGCTAATTGACCCTTTCTAACTATTCTATATTTACTTATGTCCTCTGATGGCATCTGTCCCTCCATGGATTCAATATCTCTTGGCTCGACACCTCTGTAACCAGACACAGAAAGTGCGGAATTAAGAGAAGGAGTGTCTTCTACTCTTTCGTTACTCAATTTAAATATTTTTTTGAATGGAAAAACATCCCAATCACTAGGAACATTGCGAAGCCAGTCTACTCCAGAATTTTTATATTTTGGATAAGTTTTTAGTGTCGGTGTCATACGCCTAATTCTTTAAGCAATTTCTGCACTTCGCTTTCGGTTGCCTTAATATCTTTTTCAATTTCTTCAACTTTCCGTGGTTCTTCGTATTTATAGAAAAATCGAGTAAAGGGGATCTCATAACCAACAATACCAACCTTGCCATCTTTTTTGTCTTTTACGCTTTCATCAATCCAAGCATCTGACGCATAGGGCTTTACTTCTTTTTCAAAATATTCACTCACATCCATTCCCCACGGCACTCGCTCATAATCCTTGAGCTCGTTGTCCGCTTCCGGCTTTCCATTATCATCCAAACAAATTTCCGCTTCTTCATCTCTCTCGCCAATCTGTTGCCAAACAACCTTGGTGGTTCTTTTGGTAATTTTAAGCTCTCGTTTTTTTAGCTCGCTTTCAAATTTTTCTAAAAACTTGGCACGAGAAGTGATTGCTGTACCATGCATGCTTTCCAAAATTTCATAAATAGCAGCGCGAAGCTCTTGCCATGCTTTGTTTTCAGCATCACCTTTTTCGCCTTTTTTCTTACTCGGCACATCGTTTAAAAATTCCTTGTGATTTTTTAAACGTTCTATTGCTTCATCGGTGATTTCAAACTTGAGTCGAAGTGGGCGCTGGATCGTGATTTGTCGATAGGCAAAATCAGTTGTATTAAATATCCTTACCTTGTCGCCATCCCTGTTCCCCGCATAAAGCGCTAAAATTTCCTTTGCATTTTCATCGCTTATTTCGTAGCGTTTCTCTCCAAGATTTTTTCGTAGCTGTGTACGAATATCACGTGCATCAACCAGCATTACTTTATTTTTTCTATCTGCAGATTTTCGTGTCGAAAATATCCAAAAATATGTAGAAATACCTGTATTAAAAAATAATTTTTCAGGAAGAGCAACAATTGCATCTAGTAAATCATTTTCTAAAACCCAGCGACGAATTTCACTTTCACCTCCACCAGCATCACCAGTAAATAAGGGGGAACCATTAAAAACAACAGCGGCCTGACCTCCGCCCTCCTCTTTTGTTTTTAGCTTTGAAATCACATGCTGCATAAAAAGAAATTGCGCGTCGGAAATTCTCGGCAGCCCAGCACCAAATCTACCGGAAAATCCCCGCTCCGCTTCACTTTTCACCGCAACACTATCTTTTTCCCAGCTTACACCAAATGGCGGATTAGAAATAACATAATCAAATCTACGTCCGTGGTGTTGGTCAGTAGACAGAGTGCTTGCCTTAGAATGTTCTTTATCTCCACCTTTAATATAATCGATATCCTCGCCTTTAATGAGCATATCCGCCTTACATATTGCATAAGTAGTAGCATTGAGTTCCTGCCCATAAAGAAAAATCTTGGCGTCTTGTTTGTTAAAATTACTCTGAATGTAGTCTTTACTCACAGTAAGCATTCCACCGGTGCCACAAGCGGGGTCATAAATCTCTTTTATTACCCCCGGCTTTGCAAGTTCTTTCTCCTCGCCAGCAAAAAGTACAGAAGTCATTAAGCGAACCATGTCGCGCGGCGTGTAGTGCTCTCCCGCCGTGTCGTTAGACTGTTCGGCGAAACGACGAATAAGATCTTCAAATGCAAGCCCAAGGACATGATTCTCCACCCTGTCGGGATGAAGATCAATTTTATTAAATTCTCTTAACGCTAGGTACAATAGATTGGATTCGTGCAATTTACCTAAAATTCTATCGAAATCGAACTTCGCAAAAATTTCTTTAACGTTAGGAGAAAAACCATCAATATATTTACGCAAATTCGGCGCAGCCTGCGTTGGCGCCTCTATTAATTTTCTGAATGTATAGGGTGAAGTATTATAAAAATTGTATCTGGTGGTTCGGCAAAGAATATTTAAATTCGCTACTCTTCCATCGAGTTCATTAAAACGCTCGAGTGTCTTTTGTTTTGTCGGCTCAAGGACGTCATCCAATCTCTTTAAAACAGTGAGCGGTAAAATAATGTCCTGATATTCATAAGCATGAAAGGTACCATGCAAATGATTCGCAATATTCCAAATTGTATTCGATATTTCCCTGTAGTTTGTCGGCATATTCATTTTGTTAAATCAAAAATCTCTATATATTTTCTCACTAAAAATCCGCTTTGTCAAGCGGATTTTTTAGGGATTAATGATATCATAGCTCGAATGCGACGTTCGCGGTCCGCCCCAATAACATTTAGGACACTCCCTTTTCTTGGATTCTCACGGATTGATAACAGATTTCCACGGATATTGACCCCCTCTCGCTCCCCCTACATTAGGGGGAGACACTTCGGGCGAGGGATCTGTTCTGGATTCTCACAGAGTCACCAATCTGTCCGAGTTTAAAAAAATCAGATGGATGCCCATCTAATTTTTACCGGGATGCGACGTTCGCGGCCCGCCCCAATAACATTTTGGGCATTCCCAGTATTCTCCGGTTGACCTGTGTTTAAAAAAGAAATGCCCACCGCGGTAAGTGTCATTTTGATAGATAACGGCTTTTATCTTTTTACCGCACAGCGAGCACACCCGGCTGATTCGTTTTTTGATTTGTTTTTTTGTCATATTTCAACTTAAATTTTAACAAATTTCAGCGCGGAAGTAAAGAGTGCGTTTTTAGGACAACCGGTTTTTGGGAATTTTTAATATCACCCACGGCCAAATGGCGGGAATGGCAAAGAAAAAGGATATATTAGCCCGGGTGGCCGGGATTAAATTTTTTGGCGGCGGGCGCGTTTGGCGATGCGCGCAAGGTCCCAGGCGGCCAAAATGGCAACGGCAATACTTGCAAAAAGCGTCCAGAGAATATCTGTGTCAAAAACAAAATATAAAATGCCGGTAATAAAAACTCCGGCGGAAATCAGCGTGGCAAACAAAAGGATATACGAAAGTATCGCGTAACTCCTCCGTTCTCTTTTCCGGTGGAGATATTCAAAACACATCCCCGCCACGCGGTATAAAATGAGGCCGATGACGACCAAAACAATTGATGCAGTCATATAAATAAACGCGGTCTTACTGACTATTCACACTTAGCTTAACATATTGTCTGTGGTTAGCCTCCCTTTCGGGAGGACTCCAGCCATGATTCCCAACTAAAGTGAGTGTTAAATTAAGTATTAAAAGTCAGTAGACGCGGACTGACGTCGTTCGACCATGAGCTCACGGCCGAATGGCGGACTATACGCGGAACGACGCAGACGTAATTATTGTCAGCGTCAGTCGGCGTTTATAATGGCGTTAATAATCCAGGAGACCGCCCAAAGGATGAGCGCGCCCAAAAAGGCCGCGATAAAACCGGACACGTCAAATCCTTTGACGATTGACGAGACCAGCCAGAGCATCAGGGCGTTCACGACGAGCGTAAAAAGCCCGAGCGTCAGAATATTGACCGGCAGGGTGAGCAGAATCACCAGCGGGCGGATGACGGCGTTCACCAGTCCCAAGATGAGGGCGGCGATGAGGGCGGAGTAAAAATTCCTCACCGTGATGCCCGGCAAAACATAGGGCAAAAGCATAATCGCAGCCGTGTAAATTAACCATCGTAAAAGCAGATGCATATTTTTTGTAAATTAATTAGTTTAGACCGTTCTAAAACTCCGAATTGGCATTTGCGCCAGCGCGCCCCGCCAAAGGCGAGGCTCCGCCGGATGACGGGCCGAGGGAGGCGCATCTGCCCTTGGCATGAAATGGCAACTGGAATCCTCGCGAAAGCGAGGGAGAGGATGGTGAACCCATCTACTGTAACCCCGCTTTCGCGGGGACTCCAGACGAGTATAAATTGAGTTTAGTAAATAAATTATGATGGAACCGCCCAAAACCCCCTCTCTTCGAGCCCGAGCCTCAGAGCCGAAGGCTCGCTCCCCCTTTACAAAAGGGGGGGGAAAAATAGTTATATCAAAATTATACCACAACCGCCCGAAACCAAAAACGCCCCGGCAGATGCCAGGGCGTTCAACTTATCTAAACTATTTTCCGTAACTCACCCAATACCAAATCTTGGCCGCGGAGCGCAGCGATTCAATCAGGGCGCCGGAGGCGTCACTTAATTTCTGCTGCCGCAGCTGATCTTGAATCTGGCTGTTCATCTCAACTTCCTGGCCCTTGGTCACCGGCACTTTGTAATCTTTAATATATTGCGCCACTTCTTCGGCGGTCACCGATATTTTATCGGCTACCAGTTTCTCCATCTTCTTTTGGGAAAGAATCTGCTTTTCCAAATCGGCCTGGATCATGCCGGCTCCCGCGAGCGCCGCCGCCAAAGTCTGGCCCTGCGACACAAGCTGGTCGCTGATTTTTTTTATTTCGGCGCTGATTTCATCGGCGCTGACCGCGATGCCCTTTTTTGCCGCGGCGGCATCAACCAATTTTTTCGTGATGAGCGAGTCCAGGGCCTGTTTGCCCGATACTTTTTCCAGCTCCGAGATAACCGCCAGCCGGCTCACGGGCGAGCCGTCAACCATGGCCGCAATAAATAAGCCCTTGGCCAGGAAACCCGCCGCCAGCACCGCGACAATCGCCGCGGCGATGATCCCGTATCTCTTCGCGGATTTTACATTAATCTTGATATGAATCGCCTTTTCCTGCGGCGCTCCGGCCGACACGCCCGCCTCCGGTTTATTTTCCTCGGAAAAATTATCCATAAATTAAGATAATTAATAATTATATTAAGATAATATCACACCGCCAAAATTTCGTCCAGCAGATACGGCCGATGTTTAGAGACCGATGAAAAACTCTGAATCGACGTTTGCGCCAGCGCGCCCCGCCAACTCGTCCCGCCAAAGGCGAGACTCCGCCATAGGGCGGGTCGTGGAAGGCGAGGCTCCGCCGGATGACGGGCCGAGGGAGGCGCATCTGCCTTTGGCATGAAATCACAACTGGAATCCTCGCGTCAGCGAGGCCACCCCGCTTACGCGGGGACTCCAGACGGGTACAAATCGAGTTTTTTCAACGGTCTCATTTACATCCTCCTGAAATTCGGTTAGAATTATATATATGAGCATTTTTATCCGCGCGATAATTTATATGATGGTCGGCGCGACCGGCGAAGTAATTTACACCGCCATCAAAACCCTGATTTACAAGCGCGACCTGCGGCTGCAGGGCTATACCCAGCTTTGGGTGCTGCCCCTGTACGCTCTGGGCGGCATTTTTATTTTTGAGCCCCTCCATCTCGCGATCGCCGGCTGGAATATTCTTCTCCGCTTTACCGTTTACGCCCTAGTTATCTTCGCCCTGGAATTTATTTTCGGTTTTCTCGGCAAAAAAATTATCGGCCAGTGCCCGTGGAAATATAAGGGGCGCTGGAATATCGGCGGCTACATTGATTTGCCGCATTTTCCTTTTTGGGGCGCGGCCGGGCTTGTGTTTGAACTGATCCACAACTACCTGCTCACTCTTTAAAATATGAATCACGTCACTAAAATTCTGATCACCGGATCCACCGGCTACTGCGGCCACTTTTTGGCCCGCCATTTTGCCGGCCAGGGAATTCCGGTGGTCGGATTGGATATTGCCCCGCATTTGGGTGTTAAGGATATACCCGGCTTCACCTTTATCAAAACCGACATCCGCGACCGCGCGGCCTTAGAAAAAATCTTTGCCGCGGAACAGCCCTCCCACGTCCTCCACCTGGCTTTTTTGATGGACCCGGTGCATGACAAAAAATACGAATACGACGTGGATGTCATGGGCTCCAAACACGCCTTTGAACTGGCTAACGCCACTTCATCCGTCAGACAATTTGTTCTCTTGAGTTCGGCCGCGGCCTATGGCGCCTTCCCCGACAATCCGGAATTTTTGACGGAAGAGGCGCCGCTTCGCCCGCGCGATTACAACTACGGCATCTACAAACGCGAAGTGGAAAATTTTTATCATAGTTATCCCAAGCGCGCGGATTTAAAGCTGGTAATTTTTCGGATGTGCACGGCCGTGGGCCCAAGCTACTACAAACCGGGCGGCGTCGTTTCCACTGTCACCAAATCCCCTTTTATGTTGGACATAAAAGGTGGCGACGGACGCGTGCAATTTATCCATGAGGAAGATGTGATCGCGCTTTTTGACCGCGTCGTCAATGATGCTGATGTTGAAGACACCTTCAATCTCGCGCCGCCAAGCTACGCCACCACCCGCGAACTCGCCAAGCCCTTCGGGAAAAGATTCATTCCCCTGCCCTTGTGGCTTTTACGCGGAATTTTTTGGATTATTTGGAATCTGCGCCTGGCCGCGCTCACCCCGGCCATCGCCCGCCTGATGGCCCACGGCATCATCATCTCCCCGAAAAAATTAATGGCGCGCTACGACTACACGTTTAAATATTCCGCCAAAGACGCTTTTTTGGACGCGGTCGCCTCGCGCCAAGCCAACGGTACGCTGTAAAAAAGATAAAACGCAAACTCAAAACGCCCCAATTACGGAGCGTTTTTTTATATCTCTCCCTTTTCTACTCGCAATCCGAGCGAGCGAGGAGCGCGAAGTCCCCGGCTCGAGCCGGGGGAGGGATTTTTTTCCCTCGCCCCAACGTGGGAGAGGGTTAGGGTGAGGGGGAAATATCGGTGAGAATCCGCTATCCCGCACCTTTTTATTTATTTTGACTTGGGGCGACCCGACCTCTGTTGGGTTGAGTTACTTGGGGAGGTCGGGGCGCTTTAAAAGGTGCGGGAATCCGCGGAAATCCATAAGATTAGTGCGACACAAGAATTTTCCCGACCATAAAAAAATTCAAAAGGCGGTTCTTGAATATCCACATTTTTTACTTAGTCATCAAAATTCCCCACGGCACGGTGCTGAAAGTATAATCCTGCGAAACGAATTTATTGCCATTGGTGTCGGCGGCGATAATCCGGAAATGATACAAAGTATCCGGCCGCAACTTGCTCTCGTCGGAGGTTCCTATGGATAAATGCTGGCCCTCCACCACAAATTGCGTCCCTGGCTCGGTAAGAGAACCGCCCGCGCTTGAAAGTCCGCCGGCTCTGGATCCGTAAGCAGTTGTCGGCCCATATTCCATATGAGTAAGCGTCGGAATATTTGTGTCCCAAAAAATTTGGATACTCCTGCCGTAATGCCGAATTTCTATTCTGGTGATGGCCGGACCGACGGAGGCACTGGACGCCGGACAATATCTTGTCGGCCCCAATTCGCACTTCCAACCCCAATAAGCCGTGGCCTCCGGCACGATATTGAGACACTGGCACTGCCACATAACCTCGGTTCCGCCGGAGCATTGATGATTTTTTGTTCCTCCTTTTTGACAACTGATATAATCCGGCGAGACGGCGGGGGCCGACTTCGGGCAGTAAAGTTCCGGAAGATGCTGGCAGCGCCAAACGTTTTTCGCGCCCACCGCTCCGCTTTCCGGCCCGCACTTGCACCAAGCGGCCCTGCCGCCGCTAGGGCAATCGTAATATTTTGTCTCTCCTTGTGTCGCGCACGCCCCGCCCGCGGTAACCGGCGGAGTCGGAGCCGGACACTTTAGCTCCGGACTCGAAACAATACTGCACCATCCGAGCGATCCGTCTTCTTTGTTATAACACTTGCCGGATTCAACTTTGGTTCCATCCGGGCAGGTGTAATATCTTATTTCCGTCGGCACGGGTTCTACCGGTACTGCCGGATGAGACGGCGGCGCCGGGACAACCGCAATCGGCGGAGAAGATACCGGCGGTTTGGTAATCGGCGTTGGCGCAACCGGTTTTACAAGCGACGTTTCCTTCACGGGCGACGCGGCCGCCGGCTCCGGGCATTTATTGGTTCTTCCCCAGCCCGTTGGCACATCGCAGGGCGTCGGAAATTCCTGGCATTTTTGGGTTTCGGGATTAATCGCCGGCGTAATTACCTGCGCGCAAACCCCTTCATCGGAGACGGGACTTGTCTCCTCCGCCCGCCTTGGCGGTTCCGCGACCGGTCTTTTGTTGTCATCCGGACAAACAAATTGCGGACAGCCCGATGTTTCCCTAAACATCCATTGCGCTTGGCAGGATTCGGGCGAAGGAATCGCCGGAATTGAACATCTTAAAATTAACGCCATGGGAAGACTTGAAGTTGATTCAACCGATTCCGGAATCATCTCCGGATATTTTTTTCTTACCGCTTTTATAAATTCCATCCACTTTTGATTGCGGTCTTCAATAATCTGCTCTTTTGCCGCCTGGGGCGCGGCCTCCGCTGTCTGCTCCAAAACCTCCGCGTGCTTACTCCTTTCTTGTTGAAGTTTCTCGGCCAGCGCCGTCACATCCTTGCCATTTACCCGGGCCTCGGAAGTTTTCTCAAATGCCGAATCAAGCTGGCGCTCGTATTTTTCAAAAGTCTGTTTGGCGATGTCCGTTTTCCCTTTTTCCATCATCTTTTGGTATTCCGCGAGCCGCACCTCGGCCAGATGCATAAACTGCGTGGCCTTGCTTTCCGCGCTCAAACTAAAAAATAGCTGAATTTTTTCCTTCCAGGTTTTCAAAAAATAAAACTGGCTGTCCGGCAAAAGGCCCGCATCAACCAAAGGCGCGGCCGCCGGCGCCTGCCCCTGGGCCAAAGCCATGGACGCAAACCCGAAGACAAACACACAGCAAATTATAATTGGTATAAATTTGGCATTTTTTAGCATAAAATGGATGATTATTTATGAGACCTCTGCAAAACTATGAATCGGCGTTTGCGCCAGCGCGCCCCGCCAAAGGCGAGGCTCCGCCGGATGACGGGCCGAGGGAGGCGCATCTGCCTTTGGCATGAAATGACAACTGGAATCCTCGCGCATTATTTCTGCCAGTGACAGAAATAATGAGGCTACACCCCGCTCTCGCGGGGACTCCAGACGAGTATAGATTGAGTTTTTCAGAGGTCTCTTATATAATTATTATACCACGCCGCGCCATAACAAAAAACCGCCCCGAAGGGAGGAATTTTATTTTAATTAAATTCTTTTGATAAAACCGTAATAATCGCCCGGCCGAATTCGGCGGCGGCTTCCGGGCCGTCGGCGGTGATGATTTTTCCGTCCGAAACCACCGGCTCTTCTTTATAAATCGCCCCGCCCCTCTCCAATGCCTCTATCGGGAATCTTTCAAACGGAGAACACCAAACCGTGGCTTTTTTCCCCTTTAAAACCCCGGCTTTAGCCAAAATGACCGGACTAATGCAAATCGCGGCCAAAATTTTATTCTCCGAAACCGTATCTCTCGCAACTTTATAAGATTTTTCATTATTAAGATACTCCATACTGCCGCCGCCGCCGATAAAAATCACGGCGTCAAAATCAGCCGGACGCAAATTTTCCACCAAAATATCCACCGGCGCCTCGCCCCCAAAAACACCAACCGCCCGGCCCATCTGATTGGAAGCGGTTAAAACCCCGACCCCCGCGTCTTCCAAAATCTTTTTGGTAATAAAATATTCCTCATCCTGAAAATTCCGAAAGGCGGGAACCATCACCGCTTTTTTATTCACCAAAGATTTTTTATTCATAATGACAAAATCAGGCGGCCGATGAACCGGCCAGATAGCCCGTGCTCCAGCAGATCTGGAGATTGTATCCGCCCGTGGGCCCATCCAAATCCAAAATTTCGCCGGCCAGATATAAATTATCAATCAATTTTGATTTCATCGTTTTGGGATCAACTTCCCGGATGTCCACTCCGCCCGCGGTGACAATCGCCTGGTCGTAGCCGACCACGCCATCCGCGGTTAATTTCAGGCACTTCAAGGTCTTTACCAGGCGCTGTCTTTCTTCTTTATTTATCAGGCTGATTTTTTTCCGCGGATTGATTCCCAATAAATCCGCGAAGATTTTAATTAATTTTTGCGG
>Ga0265296_1003248_pt1 | contig 15349 bp, 23 predicted proteins | sample MunlanPumphouse1_FD_189073 | JGI IMG/M metagenome (GOLD analysis project Ga0265296, IMG submission 189073) | Groundwater microbial communities from a municipal landfill in Southern Ontario, Canada - Pumphouse #1 | ecosystem: Environmental > Aquatic > Deep subsurface > Groundwater | place... | reverse complement strand
AAGTCCTCACGTAATCAATAAGGCCTGACGGCCAACACCTGTATAAGTAGACAGTATTGTTCCATAAAGATCGGGGATCGCCTACCCCTGATTTTCTATTTCTGCTGCAGCTCGTCGCAACAGCCCCTCTAATGCGGCCTTTACCGTTTGTCGGCGGACCTCGTCGCGGTTGCCGGGGAAGTGCTGGCACTCGGCCGTAACCTCGTCACCCACACCCCAGGCCAGCCAGACGGTGCCTACCGGTTTGTCCGGCGAGCCGCCATCGGGGCCCGCCACACCGCTGACCGCCACGGCAAACCGCGCCAGGCTTTTTTCCTGGGCGCCACGGGCCATCGCCTCGACCACTTCACGGCTCACCGCGCCGACCTTGGGGAACAACCCTTGCGGCACATTCAACTGGCGGGTCTTCTGCCGATTGGAGTAGGTCACGTAGCCGGCCTCGAACCAGGCCGAACTTCCGGGGATCCGCGTGATGGCTTCAGCGATACCGCCACCGGTACAGGATTCGGCAGTGGTGACGTGGGCATTGAGCACCTGCAAACGCCGGCCAAGTTCGGCGGCGAGTTGGGTTATTTCCTTCACGGTCGTCTCCAGGAAAGTGCGGGGGTTTGCCTACCCTACAGGAGCCCATCGGCCACGCAAGCTGCAGACAGCGTCAACAGATTACCGGGCGATAGCCTGCACATAGGCCTGGCAGGCCCGCAGCGCGATCAGTCCGTTATCACCGGCATCGGTGATGCCGATAATTCGTTGAGCATGCGCCGGGTCAAGTCGGCCTCGCGGGGTTCCATGAACCACGCCGCGGGGGGCGGCGGTGGCTCGCATAGCGGGGCCGTTGGCGGGGTCGCTGGCGTCGAGAAGGACTGACAGGCGCACATCAGCAGTGGCCAACCGATCACGCAGATAAACCTGATTACGCTGTGCATCGCTCAACTCCCGTGTGTGCTGTTGGTCGCTGGCGCGCAGTTGTTGCTCCAGAGCCTGGCGCTTGTGTTGTTCGGCCTGGTGCTGAACCAGTGCCGCCTGGCTTTGCTGGCTGAACACCTGTGAATGCCGCGCGGCCTGGCGTTCAAAGGCCAGGCCATGGCGCCAGGCCTGGACCTGCCAACTGGCCGCCGCCGGGATGAGCATCAGCAGAGCAATAACCAGCATGCGTCCGCTCAGTTGCATAGCACCGCCCTCGCCTTCGCCCACAGTTGCTGGCGATGCTCCAACCCATTGAGCCCGCCATTGATCCGGCGGGTGATGGTGGTGAATTGGTCCTGGTCAGCCAGCTCATTCAAGCCATGGCTGTGCCAGAACCAGGCGGCGGATTCGGCCGCCCATTGCGGTTGCTCCAGCAACTCAGGAAAGTGCAGCAGGCGCTCATCGCCAAACAGCGCCCGGCTACAGGCCAGGTAATTGCTTCGCCCGGTAATCTGGATCAGCCCACGGCCGCGGTACTTCTGGCCGTCACCGTCGGCTTCGGGGCTATTACCCAAGCGTGCGGCCAAGGTGCCAGTGTCGTATTTGCTCAGGTAGCGCTCGCCACCCAGTTCACGCACGTAGCGCAACTCACCGGACTCATGGCCGACCTGGGCGATAAAGGCTGCCATGCGTTGGGGGGCAGTGATGTCGCGGTGAAGCATGGCGGCGTTGAGCGCCGAAATAAAAACGCCCGCTTGGGCGCGGGCATTGGGCAGGATCTGTTGCAATTGCGTCAGTGTCATCATCCTTGATCTCCACGGCCTAAGAGGCCAATCCACGGGCCATGATCGAGCTGCGATAGCCCGTCGCCGTGTCACCTGCATGGGTCACCTTGTCAATCGACCAGCGCCCCTGCATATACCCCGGCCAGGTCTCATCCAGCAGCAACAGCCCTTCGGCGGACAGCAACGGGTTGCCAGGGCAATCGATGGCGATGGTCAGCCCTTCGCGACCCACCCGGCGCAACTCGCCCTCGGCCACGGAGCGCGCCTCGGTTTCGCTCTGGCAACGTTGGCGCAAGGTCTTGAACGGCGCGATCCCCACCTCGACCACACGCTGGCGAGAAGCCGCGGCATCCCACCAATTGACACGGCAGCCCTGGTATTTGGCCCGGGCACTTTCATCCACCCGCGCGCTGATAAATGCCTGCTCGCCAGGACGGTTGTCATGGGTCACCGACAGCCGCACATCCGGCAACTGCTGGCCCGACAGCGACTTGACCTGACCGCTTTCGGCCAGCACATACAACTCGTTGATCGGTTTGGTCACTGCGTTGTAGCGCCTGGCCAGCCGGGTGATGAAGCCCATGTCAGTCTCATTCGACTGATCGATATGGTCGATCACAACCCCGTCCAATGCCGGCGCCACCCGGGGTGAAAACCCGTGCCGCGTGGCCAGTTGGCGAAACAACGCGCCCAGGGTCGTGGGACCATGGCTGGCGGAGCGGCGCTGACGATAACCGCTTGGGTCCATCACGCTGAACGGCGCCGCCGTGGCCACGATCGCCAGGCGCATGGGAAACAGGTAGGGAGTGCGCTGGGTGATCACAAACTCGCCTTTTTCCACCAGCCCCGACTCGCGGTACCCCACGCGCAAGCCGATCTTGGCGCCCAGGCTCGGCAGGCCCTCCAGGCCCTCGATATTGATGGTCAGCTCCAGGCGGTCGGATTCGATGCCCGCCGCGTCGGTGTGTTTCCACTGCATCAGCCGTGGGTTGATCAACGCCGCGTTGGCGCCGTAGATCTCCACGACCGGGGTAAATCCCATAGCCATGCCGCCTCCTTAATCCCAGGCTGAAACGGGTGTTGCGACACCCGGTTGCGCATCCATCTCGGGCACGATCACCCATACGCCCGCCGGCAACACCGGGCCCTGCTCGGCAAGCCCGGGGTTCAAGCGCCAGAGGGTCTCTTCGGCGGCGTCATCGCAACGCCCCAGCTCGCGGTAAAGCAGCAGGTTGACCGAATCACCGGCAATACTTCGCACTCTACGCATTGACGAACTCCTCCAGCACCAGCGACCAGGTGACCACCATGGCCGTGCCGTCATCGATCACATTGGACTGGTTTTCCGTGAGCGCGGTTATGCGCCACAGCCCCCAGTTGCGGCCGATACCATCGACCAGCGGCAGCGGCGCCCGGGCATCCTGCAAGGCACGCAACTGGTCGAGGCGCTGCATGCCAACCGCCGCCATGGCGGTACCGGCGAAGGTCAGTTTTTCCAGCTTCTGGCCGTTCTGTCGCGACTGGGGCTTGCTGGCAATAATCTCCAGGTCGCCCCAGCCGCCATCACTGCTGCGCTGGAGCGTGGAATAGGCGAACCCTCGGGACAGCCCGAAAATAAAGTCGCCCAGCACCATCTGCTGTCGCATTAATCACCTCCATCGGTCAGTGCCGCATTGCGCCGAACCGCCAAAGAGTCGGTGAGCATCGGCACGCATTGGTTTTGCAGGGATTGCAGAACCCGGTCGACCACCTGCTGAGCGTCTGCGGGGTTGACGCCGGTGATCTGGATGCTCGGTGCCAGGGTGACCTGGACGTTGTCCGAGCGGGCGCTGTTGAGGTTTTTGCTCAAGGCCTCGGGTGATGGCAGGCGGTCACTGGGGCCGAACAATTTTTCACCGAGCCAACTACCGCCCTCGCCGCCCAACAGGCCACCGATAACGCCGCCCACCGCAGTGCCCACGCCAGGGAATACCAGGGTGCCAAGGGCCGCTCCGGCAGAAGCGCCGGCCCATGCGGCACCGGCGGTACCGAGGCCGCTGCCGACGGCTCGCATGTTGCCGCTGCGCACGCCCTGGACGACGTTGATGGCGGCATCGGCGGAGCGCAATGGCGTCAACCTGCGCACGCCGATGGACCCCAGCCGGCTCAGGGTTGGGACCAGGCGGGAGACTGGGGCCTTGCGCAGGCCGAGGGCTGATGCACTCTTTAATAGCAACGCCTTGCCTGCGCTCAACCCACGGGTAGAAACCCTTCGCAGGCTGGCGCTTACCGCAGTCACCCGCGCCAGGAACCCCGTTTTCAGGCCGTCAAAAACCTTGCCTGCGCGCTCGCCCAGGCTCCTCATGATTGCCATGGGCCCAGTGGCGCTCCTGCCGGTCCCTGAGGTTTTTCTCGGCATCGGTGGGCTGGTGCGGCCAGTGCCGTTTTGCCTCACCGTTTTTCGTGACCCTTTGGGCCCGTAACGAGCCCGCCCGGTCAAGGGTTCGCTGGCGCCTGGGCAGCAGCAGTCCTTGCTATCGTCCCGGAACAATTTCCCGACGTAGGGCAACTTGCCCAGCGTTGCATCGACTACCTTGCCCGATACCCGGCTCTTGACCGTATCAAGCAAGCTTTCACCCACCCATTTGGAACTCTTGCTCAACCAGGACTCAGTCGCCGAGGCCTTGTCTTCGGGCGCAGCTCGCGGCGCACTGGTCATGGCTTCAGCGACCGTGCCGCCCAGCGGTCCACCTGTGATAAACAGGGTGCCATTGAGGGTTTCCAGGCTCTCGCGCAGGCGCACCTGTTCCTCGGTCAACGCGTGCATATGCAGGCTGGCGTTGGCCAGGGCCAGGCTCAGCTCAGACGGCGGCTCGGTTGCGCCGCCCACACTGGAGGCGCCAACCAGAGTTTCGTCCTGTGCCTCAAGCAGGCCCGGCAGTTGCAAGGCTCCACTTTCGGCCAGCCCGGGAAAGGTCATCCAGCGTTTGTCTTCGTCGGCGAGCTTGAGCGTATATCGAGGGTCTTGCATCTCGCTCTACTCCTATTTGACGCCAAGGCGATTAATCGCGATGTCGTAGCGGCGCAATGCTTTTGCGGCATCCCATTCGAGAATTTCCGCTTCGTTTACCGAGTAAACCAGCGGGACGACGTCGAGGATTACTTCGATGTCGCGCTGCGAAAGAAGTCCGCCGGTTTGTTTAAAAAATCGTCGATGCGCTCCTGCAGTTGTGTCCAGTCGGGCACGGCCAGGCCGTCCAGGTCGGGGATCATCAGGCCGGTGCAGTGCGAGGTAATGAACTCGGCGCGCTCTTTGTTGGTGGCGAGTTTTTTCATCACCTTGGTGGCACGCAGGGCGGGCATTTCCAGGGTGACGCTGGTCAACACGCGGCCGGCCACTTCCAGCGGCAGCAGCAGTTGCACCTGCTCGCCAGGCTCGGTGGAGTCGCCCAGAAAGAACGAGGTCGGGCGCGTCGACATGTCGTGTACGTGCTGGGCAATGCTCACGTAGTCCGGGCGCTTGAGTTGGTCGAGTTCCTTTTCCGAGAGGCCGGTGGCCAGTTTGGCCAGTTCGAAGAACTGTTCGTCCTCGTCCTCGCCGGCGCGGGCCAACGCTTGTTTTTGCGCGGCGTAGAACAAGGGTTTGAGTTGGATCTGCTCGATGCTCGCACCGCTGTCGGCGGTGATCGGCGCCAGCAGGATATGCAGGGGTGGCTTCCAGGCCATGGGCGAAATTCCTTGAGTAAAAATGTTGGACCCGTCGTGGGCACGGTCAATGGAGGAGCTGGCTTGCCTGCGATACAGGCAGCGCGGTCTTTCAGTTGAACAGAGGTGATGCAATCGCAGGCAAGCCAGCTCCCACACTGACCGTGACTATTTCAGATGGGTGAAAAGGCTTACGGCATCAGCACCGCGCGCCGGGCATCACCGAGGATGTCGACGCCGTTGAGCACGAACTTCTGGGTGCGCACGTCGATGTCGATCACCGGCACGCCGTTGTCCAGGCGATGGTAGGTGCGGCAGGACAGATCCAGGGTGATGGTGGCCTTGTCGCCCATCTTCAGCTTGGCCTCCTCCAGGGATTTGAGCTTGCCGCCGACGGTGTGGTAGGTGAAATAGGTCTTGCCGTCCTGGTCCTGGCCCGCTTCACGCACGTTGAGCAGGATGTCATCACCCAAGCGCACACCCAGGGCCAGCATGATTTCGGGACCGGCGCCTTGCAGCACCAATTTGGCGTTCAGCACCTTGGCGCTCTTGGCCATTTCTTCGGCGATAAAGCGCCCGCCGGACATGAGCTCCATTTCGAATTCGATCTTCGGCGGGGTGAACTCTTCGACGGTCGCCGACAGCGGCAGGCCCTGGAGGGTGGCCGCAATGGCCTGTCTGACTCGGTTGGTAAACATTAGAGAACGTCCTCCAGGAATTGCTCGATGATTTCATCGCGGGCATTGAGTTGATAAACCATGTGTTCGTTCGGCGCGTAGCGGCCGTAGTCGATCACGATGAACCAGGTGCCGTTCTTGTACTTCTCGACACTGTTGAGTTCCGGGTGCAGGTACACGCTGCCGCCCGGGATGGTCTCGTCGGCCACCAGGGTTTGCAGCCAGTCGTTGATGCGCTTGACCTCCTGGTCCATGAACGATTTGGTCAGGTTGTGCGCCATGGCTTTCTGCCCGGCCTTGACCAGCTTGCGGCTGATGGCGTCTTCCAGGCCCACATAGCTGATGAACTTGCCGGTGATGGAGCGGTTACCCAGCAGCGAGAAGCCGCCGAGGATGGTGCGCGCGTAATAGCTCACGCCGTAGCGGTTGAGCAGGTCGCCCTCGGTGGAGGTGTCGAGGATGTTGTACTCGACCACCCGCGACACGTCTTCGGCGAAGGTCACCTGGTTGCCTGGGCTCTCCCACTGCTTGACCTTGGCCAAGGCGGCGATGGCCAGGGACGACGGCGCGAGGAACACGTTTTTCTTCGCCGCCTTGGAGTACACCGACGGCATGTTGTGTACCAGCAGGCAGCGGTCGAAACCCAGGTCGGCGCCACCCAGCTCGCCGCTGTAGGTCACTTGATCGGCGACGCTGGCGTCTTTGCCGTCCAGCACCACACGGGCCTTGATGCGCTTGCCGAAAGCGGCAAACTCACCGGCCACGGCCTTGGTCCCGGTAAAGCCTGGCGCGCCAATGATCGTCAGGTCTTCCGGGACGCTGCCAAGCGCCGCGAGGCCCAGTTTGCGACCGGTCACCGGCTCATTGCCGCCGATCACGTTATTGAGCGTATCGGCGGGCGTGCTGCCCTCTTCGACGATCACCACATAGACCGGCACCTTGACCACTTTAAGGATCTGGTACACCGCATGAAACAGCGTGCCCGACTCGGCGCCGGTAGGGTCCAGCAGTGCCTGGGCGGTGAAGCTGTTGATGCGAAACGGGGCGTTTTTCGGGATCGACAGGTGCGCATTGGGCGCGGTACCGACCAGGCCGATCACGTTGTCACCCAGGCCACCCATGGCCTCGGGGGATTCGCTGGCATTGACGGTGATGCCGTTATGCTCGAAGTTCAAAACCTCAGCCATGATTATTCAGCCTTCTTGGTGACGGCCTTCTTGGCCGGTGGGGTGTCTTGGGCGGCAGCCAGCACGCTGGTCAGTTCCAGGCGGCCGGCAGTGCGCAGAGCGGATGCTTCGACGTCCAGCAGGTCCAATTCCTGGCCGACGGTGGACCAGTGGCCACCTCCGGTGGGGAATGGGATGAGGACGGTGTAGGTTTGGCGGTTGGCCATGGGGGTACTCCAGAAACGCGAAAGCCCCAGCGATGGGGCTTTCTTGGATGCGAAAAAAAACCGCTCTCGCGGTGTTTATGGTTGCTGCCGGGTTACTCACCCGGCAGTGGGTAGCGCGCCTTGATTTCGGCGACTTTAGCCCGCCACGCTTTCTCCTTGGCCTCGGTTTGATCGTACTGCCACTCCATATAGAGCGGGTCCGAATCTGTTCGGTAAGCCAGGCGACGATTGAACGCTATAACAGCGGCCTGCTCGACCTGCAAAGCGGTGTCGACTTCGGCTTTAGAAAATCCCATCTCAAGCAACTGCTCTACAGTCACATTGTAGAAAGTCTGATCTTTATTTCTGAACTCTTTAATCATCATCAAACTCCAGCAGCTACGACGTTGCCGACATTACTCAGCAAATTGGACAAACTCCCACCGGAGTCCTTGACCAAACCACTAACAAGGTGCGCCCAAGTCTTGTTTTGGGTAATCGACGACGCAAACACCGACAACACCATCGTAGCCCCGCCCAACTCCGCAAACTTTGTTGAAAACTCAGCATCAACAACAGAGTACGTAAACTCTACCCTATAGTTCGCAGAGTACCCTGAGTGAAACACATTAACCGCTCCCAGCGTCAGTTTGTTCCCTGAGAAGGTAACCGAACCCTGCACGGAAGCGGCCGAGCCATGTGCGCGATGAAATAGAGATGAACCAAAGGAATACCAACCAGACGTGCCAGGCTTTAATACAGTCGGCATAACAACATCAACGACTCGAAAGTAAACACTGCCCCCCTCTAGCGACAGGAAATGAATATTTGAGTTGCCGGGCATATATTCGCCAACCTTCGGCGAAAAAACCGGATTACTCCCCGTGCCATACTTCATGAAAACCAGCTTATTCGCGACAGACCAATAAGGTGTCTGATCAGTAGGCGCGGCATACTCATGCGTCTGAGCAGCCTTCAGGTAAATCGTCACATAAGGGGTAGTATTCGATCGCCCCATCGCCTCTTTGATTGACTTAAGCGGTGTATCCATCGACCCCAATGCCAAATCACTGCCACTTATTGCATCGACATAAAAGGACCTAGACATTTCAGGAATAGCTCGAACCGCCGCCAATACAGAGGCATCTATTTCAGCGACTTTCCCATTGACCACGCTGGTTAACTTATTTGCAGCCGCGACCAAACTAGTGATCGTAGTTTCCATACTCATATTCAACTCCCTATATTGCTTATCTTATGAATCAGCTCGTCACTTGGCTTCCAGAGCCATGACCCGAAATAGCACACCAACATGCCGAGCCATATTGTCAACGCTGGCCGTAGCAAGCTGCGCAATCTCCTCCGTCAACAACACATTCAGGTTTTCACTGCCCACCACAATCGTCACGCTATCCACCGGCAACGGCGAAATATCCAACGTAAACTTCTGCAACACCCGCGCAGCCGCTGCCTTATACGTCAGCAACTTCCCCGCCACCGAGTACACGGCCAACAACGTGCCACTGGCGAGATAAAACCCAAACTCGCCAATCTCATATTCGCCATCGCCATCAAACAGCGCGGCCATGCGCAGTTGGCGCTGGCCCAGGTCTTCGTAATCCACAATCGCCACGCGCTGGCGCTCGTTGCGCAGGGCGGTTTCGTTGCCGGTGGGGTTGTAGCGGCCGGTGCCGGCGGCGATGTGGGTGATTTCGCCTTTCAAACCTTGGTTCTTTGCCTGCAGCACTTCATCCAAACCCTTGGAGGTGAAGCGCACGAGGCGCGTAGTGTCATCGGTCATGGCTGCGCCCTGAGGTCGTAGTCGTTAATGGTGTAGTGCTGGGCGACGCCCGCACTGTTAAGCCTTGAACTCAATACAAGTTCCGGCAGCGCGCCGCACAACGACAACTCGCCGTCGTTCAGCGCCCGGTGGGCGGCGCCGGTGATCGGCAGCCCACCGAACACTTCATGCACCAGGGTGATGGTGGCCAGGTCGCGCTCGCTCTTGGCCGCGTTGATGCGGCGGATCAGGCGGTTGTGGTCGCCACTGGACCAACTGCGGCCGATGATCGCCTGCACGTCGAAGGTGTAGGGCTGGGCCAGCGGACGCTGCTGGTACCAGGCCAGGATGTTGGGGGTAAACCCCAGGGATTCGACCGCGTGGCTCAACGCCTTGGGTGTGCCGGCCTGGCGCTGGATCTGCCAGGACAGGGCGACCGTGAGGCGCTTTTCGGTTTCGTCGGCTGCGGCGTTCCATTCACTCACGCCACGGTCGGCGGCCAGGTAAGGCAGGAACGCCTGCGGCGTTTGCAGCGGATTCATCAGCGTCGGGAACGGCGGCTCGACCCGGTCGAGCAGCTTGCCGAAGCCCAGGTCCAACGCCTTCTCCAGCGGTGAACTGTTGGCCGGCAATAAACTGGATGTGTGCTCACTCATAGCGTCAGCACCTGCACCTCGACACCCGTGCAATACGGAGCCTGGAAGGCTGTGGTGACGATCGGTGCCAGCGGTTCGAGAATCTCCAGTTGCGCAGCCCCGGCGGTGTGAATGGTGTAGTCGATCCAACTCGGGTCCACGCGCCCTTCAAGGCGGTGGCAGGACTCGGCATAACGTTGCAGCAACTGCTGGGCCGCCACTTGCGTCAGCCCCGAGTCCGGGCCGGCGTTGATCCGGGCGACCACGCGGATCTTGTAGGGCACGATCTGCGCGCCCTGCACCGTCACCCAATCGGTTTCCGGGCGCACATCGGGCCGGGCGAAATGGCGGCGCACACCTTCAAGCAAGTCTGTCGATGGCGTGCCATTACCCGAGCGGGAAAGCACTGTGACCATTACCTCGCCAGGTGCCGTGCGCCGGGCGTTGCCATCCTTGACCTGGGCGGCATAACCATCCGGGTCGAAGGTATAACTGACCGTCACCACGCCTGCAGCGGCACTCTGTACTTTCACCACCGGCCGCTCGCCAAGGGTGAAGACCTCACGGCGATACTGCATGCGCGAACCCGCAGCCGGCGCGTGGGGCGCCAGGTAGTAGCGCAGCCGCGCATCGTCATCGCTTTCCAGGGTCGGCGGCACCGGCGGGAACGCCGCCGGGTCGCCCGGGTCGAGTACCTGGCGTTCCAGGCCCATATCGGCCAGGCGCGCATCCAGGTTGCTGCCGGTGGCCCACCACGCCAGCATCTGCTGGATGCGGGCGTTGTACTTGCGCTCATGGGTTTGCAGGCGCACGCAAAAGGCTTCCAGGGCCAGGGTCAACAACTCGCTTTCGTTGTCCAGGCTGACCTTGAGCTTGGCCGCGCTTTGCGGGGCGCGGGCGGCCACATAGTCGACGACAAACGTCTTGAACTGCGCCAGCAACGGTTCGAATTCATCGACGGCGATGAGGTCGGGCGGCGCCAGTTGGTTCTGCCCAGGGATCAACATGCTCATGTCACCACCTCGAAGGATTGCTTGCGGTTTTTCCAGGTGCCGGCAAACCGCAACAGCAGGCCTGCGCCCTGGCGATTGGCGACGATGACTTGCGGCACAAAATCGCCGATGCCGTTCTGCGGATTGTAAAAGGCCTGGGCGGCATGGCTTTGGGCGAGGATCAGCAGATCGTCGCCCAGGTTCTGCCCCAGCAGCTGCGGGATCAGCGAACCGTAAAGCGGGCGTTTCTGCCGTGTGCCCAAAGGCGTGGTCAGGGCCCGGGTGGCGCGCTGGACGAATTGCGGCCAGTCGTCCACCACGGCCCCGGTGTTTCTCTCAATTCCGATCATGGCAAATCCTTATGCCGTGCTGATAACTCGGCCCTGGTGATCCACCACCGGGCCACTCAAGTGCACGCCGGATGCATCCACCATCATGCCGACGGCTCCGACCTGCAGACTGATGGTTGCGGCGGTCATGACTAAACGCGCGGCGCCCAAACTCATTTCCACTTGCTCGCGAGAGCCGCTGAATGCCGCTGGTCCATTGTTCCAATCCAATACATGTGCTGCGGCGTCGTAGGCGCTTTGCGTGCCGTCCTCATAACGCCGGCTCGTCAGGCTGGCCACACTGGACAGCGGCGGAAAGCGGTCACTGTTCAGGCCAAACAACGCCACCGACTGGCCCCCGCCCTCGCCGCCGCCGTAGTTGAGCAGCAGGCATTGCTCACCCACCGTGGGGATCCGTGTTTCCGTCTGCGCCCCGGCGCTGGGGTTGAAAAAGCGAATCGCCGGGGTCAGCAATTCACCATGGCTGACCTTGCAGGTATTGCTGGCCGCGTCGACCTCCTGGCACACGCCGATCCGGCAAAAGCTCTCGGCCCGCCGATAGAGGTCTTCAAGCTGGGTTTCCATCTGCGCTAGCCGCTCGACGATGGGTGCCAGTTGCAGGCGTAACAGTGCATCGAACATGGGCTACTCCTGCAATGGCCGGTATTGATCGGGGTCGTCGATATTCGACACCTCCCAGGTACAGGCAAACAGCGGCTTGCCGATGGGGTCGTCGAGCAGCGGCGGGCCGAGGTACAGGGTTTGGTTGAAGGACACGGTCCAACTGTCGTAATGGGTCTCGCCCCCCGCCACGGTCGCCGGCAGCGCGACGATATTCATGGGCACATCGCATTGGGCCGCCGGCAATTGCCAACGGTTATCCAGCACCAGGTCCATCAACTGGCTCGCCAGGTCACAGGCCTCAAAGGGCTGCGCGCCCTGGGCGGCCATGATCTTGAGTGAAATCGACAGCACATGGGCCTTGCGCCCTTCAAGGGAGCGTACGCCCGGGCCATTACGCTCGAGCGTGATCGCCACACCGGTTTCATCCGCCGCCAGAACGCCCGGCGGGCTGCCTACCTGTAGCTTGGGGAACGCCGCACGCAGCGCCTGGCCGATGGCAATCGGCAGCTGTGAAGGTTTTTCAATGAGGGTCATGGCGTGGCTTCCTTGCAACAATCATTTTGAATCCGGGGGCTGGTTGATCCCGATGCGCTTGGCGGCCCAGCGCTCATAAAGGCCGATGGCGACATCGGCACCGGCCATGGCGGTCAAGCATCCCAGAGCACCGGCCGTCCAGATCGACATGCCAGCGGCGTACAGCAACATCAACGCTGAAACCCCGCACACCATGCATGCCCCGGAACGCAGGGCCAGGCGGCGGACCAGCGACCAACCGCGGGCGCCCTCCTTGTCGGCGCGCCACATCTCCCCGGATACGCCGCCGATCAGGGCCAGAATAATCACCAGCCAGATAGGCATTTCTGCCAACGCTTGCTGCTCGTTTGTCATGTCACGCCTCCTGGAATGCGTAAAACCGGCAGATGGCCGGTACGTTGATAAATAGATGGATGGGGTTGTCGGTAGGCATTCCAAAAAGCCCGGTGGCCCGGGCTTTTCAGTAATACGGTCCGTGCGATCTTTCGGCGCTACTGGCGCGGTACGGATCTTTCCTCGATGTTTGTCCGACCACGATCCCTGTCTGCCGGATAACTGCTTCTGGTGCTTTACGCTGCACACCCGGGTCAGTTGCCAACCCTCTGAACCGTCAAGGCCGGTTCATCGCTGCCTGTTGTAAAACTGTGAAACTAAAGAGCGTCGGCATCCTTGCCGGTGTTGCCTGGCGTCCTTGCCATCACTCGATGGCGTCCATGCCAGTGTTGCGTGCCTTCCTTGTCTTCCTTGGCAGCATCCTTGCCGCCTCCACCAGGCCTTGTTGGCTGGCTTGAGATGGAGAATATGCATGTATGCATATACAGTCAATGCATAAATGCATTTTATTTTGCAAATGAAATGCACAAACGCATTAACTCCTTAAGCAGCGGGCACTTGGAGGTTTTCCACAGGCAAAAAAAAGCCCGCTCTCAGGCGGGCTGTTTCTTACCGATAAGGTTTAGCGGGCGTACATGCCCCACCAGAAAACGTGGCCGAGAATGCTGATCTGCTCCTCCTGGATATCCTGGAAGCTGTAGTCCTCATCCGGATGCTCATCGCGATTGAAGCTGCGCAGGCGGATCCCCGAAGGTAGACGATAGAGCTGTTTGACCCGCAATTGGCCGTTGTGGTTGATGGCATACAAATCGCCATCCACGATATCGCCAATCCCGCTCTTGCCGGCGTTCACCCCCACCGTCGCCCCATCGCGCAACACCGGCAGCATGCTGTTGCCGCGCACCGTCACACACTTGGCCTGGTCGAACTGCACACCGTTATGCCGCAGGCTGCGCTTGCCGAACCGCAAGCTGGCCTTCTCGCTTTCCTCGATGACGAATCTTCCTGATCCAGCAGCCAATTCAACCTCGCGCAAAAAGGGGATCGACACCTCGTCATCATTAACGGGCGTGTCGTCGTCCCACAGGCTTATGTCCTTGAGCTCCGAATGCATCGGGTCACGCTCTTCCTGCCACGCCGACCCCGCGCGCCCGCGCAACTGGTCAGTGCTCACCCGAAAATAATCGGCGATACGCGAGATGTGCTTGTCCGACGGATCAACGATCTTGCCGCTGAGAATCCGGGACAGAGTGGATTGAGGCACGCCGGTACGCCGGTGAAGCTCCGTGGGGGAGATCCCGTCGCGATCGAGCAGCTCTCTTAAGACGATTGAAACGTTGCGTTTTTGCATAAACCGGATAGTGACGGGAGTTTTGGGGGTTGGCAAATGCTAATTTGCATATTTTGTGCATGAAGCATGCGGTTGTACCTAGATGTTTGTGAACTGCGAAGCACTGACCTCGCATGTTAACCTTGCCGCCATCGCAAAAAATGCAGAGCTTGTTTGATGGAAAACGGTGCAGATCCAAGTGATCAACTGATGACGCCGAACGAGAGAAAAACCTCAGACGACGCCTTGAGCTTTGCTCGTTCAAACAAGAAATCCATCGCCAAACGCCTGACCGATAAGAGTATTTATCTACCAGAGGAAGCTCCGGTCTCCGTCTATATGGCGGGCTCACCCGGTGCCGGAAAAACCGAGGCTTCAATTGCCTTGGTAAATCTGTTTGCCGACAGCAAGATCCTGCGAATTGATCCTGATGAACTGCGTGGCGAATTCGCCGCCTATACAGGAGGAAACTCATGGTTATTTCAACGCGGCGTTTCGATTCTAGTTGAAAAAATCGTGGATCTTGCGATGGAGCAACGGCAGTCATTTCTGCTCGACGGCACATTCTCAAATATTGAGGTAGCCAGAAGAAACGTAGAACGCTCCTTGAGAAAAGGAAGATTCGTCCAGATATTGTATGTCTACCAAGATCCAATGCTTGCGTGGGGCTTCGTCAAAGCCCGCGAGGCAGCTGAAGGAAGAAAAATTCGCAAAGAGCACTTCATCGAGCAGTACTTCGCTGCACGTGACGTGGTCAACGCACTTAAGCTAGAGTACGGAAGCGATATTCATGTGGATTTGCTGCTCAAGCATATCGACAACTCGGGACGGCTCTACAAAGCCGGCGTCGAAAAAATTGACTACCATATTCCCGAACGACACTCGCGGGCTGATCTAAAAGCCAGGCTCGAACTACCACCATCGGGGGCGCAATGATGATTTCGATCAAGCTGGGCTTGTCCAAAGGAGCGAAAAACCCCTTTGCTGACTTTATTCGTAACGCAAAATCGGATCAAAAAAAGCGCGTCTACAGCCAGGTGCTAATCGAAGCCACCAAGCAACAGAATCTTGTCATGATGCAGGCAGAAGCAAAGCGGACCTGACGTCTATCCCGCCTATGGACAAAAGCCCGACCTAATGTCGGGCTTTTTATTGGCCACCCTTTAAGTAAATGCGTCACCTCGTTTTACGTTTTACCTAGCCGCTTGCAACCTGCGAACGGCCGAGCTCGCATGTTAACCTTGCCGCCATCGCAAAAAATGCTGGGCCAAGCGCCCCCTTTGCCCCATCACTTTCAACGAATTTGCCTACTATCCAATGAGTAAAAACACGTCCGATCTGTCCTCCCACACGCCGATGATGCAGCAG
>Ga0265296_1003247_pt1 | contig 15355 bp, 19 predicted proteins | sample MunlanPumphouse1_FD_189073 | JGI IMG/M metagenome (GOLD analysis project Ga0265296, IMG submission 189073) | Groundwater microbial communities from a municipal landfill in Southern Ontario, Canada - Pumphouse #1 | ecosystem: Environmental > Aquatic > Deep subsurface > Groundwater | place... | reverse complement strand
CGTGGTCCTCGACGTGCGCGAGTTCGAGGCCATGCGCGAGCGCTTGGCTCTGCTGGAAGACATCAGCCGCGCCGAGGCGCAACTCGCCGCTGGTGAGGGCATCCCGCACGAGGAGGCCAAGGCTCGCGTCCTGAAGCGTATCGACGCATGCAGGTAGTATGGACCGACCCCGCCCTCGACCGCGTCGAGGAGTCGGCGCTCTACATCGCCGCCGACGATCCCGCCGCCGCGCTGCGCTGGGTGGACGAGCTTTTCGCCGCAGTCGAGCGCCTGGCCGACTTCCCCGAGAGCGGACGCGTGGTCCCCGAACTGGGTGCGCGCGAGGTGCGGGAGGTGATCTTCGGCGCCTACCGCGTCTTCTACCGCATTGGCGCCGCCGTGGAGGTGCTCTCCGTCCGTCACGGGAGCCACCTTGTAGATCCCACAGAGGTCACCGGGGACCGAGCAAGCGCGTCAACCTGACGAACCACGGCCCGATGGTGATCTGCGGTCGCAGGCGCGCGTGGCCGTGGTCTGCGGGTAACGCGCCACACGTACGTCAGGCGCAGTCAGAGGAGGTTTGCGTGATTCTTCGCCCAGAGACCAATCGGGATTTCGATGGCATCCGCGAGGTCAACATCGTCGCCTTCCAGGGTCACCCCTACAGTCAGCAGACAGAGCATCTCATTGTGGAGGCATTACGGGCGGCCGACGCCCTGGAGGTGTCGCTCGTCGCTGAGTCTGACGGCGAGGTGGTGGGCCATATCGCATTCTCGGCCGCAGATATCGGCGGCTCGTCGACGGGCTGGTTTCTGCTCGGGCCGGTGGCGGTCCAGCCAGCCCGCCAAGGCGAGGGGATCGGACGTGCACTGGTCGAGACCGGTCTCGATGCGCTGCGCTCTCGGGGAGCCTGCGGGTGCGTCCTGGTCGGAGATCCAGCCTTCTACGGCCGTTTCGGATTCACGCAGCATCCGGGCGTAGCCTGGCACGGAGTGCCAGCCGAGAACGTGCTCTGCCTCTTGATGTCCGGTGAGATGCCCACCGGCGAGGTGGTGCATCATGCTGCGTTTCTGGCTGGGACGTAGACTGGCTCTGACGCACGCGGATGCGCCTGAGTCAAGGAGCACGGCGACGAGCCGCCGGCGGTGGCTGACATGAGGCCCGCATCGGCCTTTGGCGAGTACGGCGCCTGGCGCATCGTCAGCTGGCCTTGGAACCCCTTCAGCGGCGAGGAGATGCACGCTAGTGCCGAGCCGGGGGAGTTCACCTACACGACTGATGGGCACGACTTCACTCTCACCGCCTCCACCTCCGGCGGCGATTCCGTGACGCCGTAGGTGCCCGGACCGCAGCTTGGCTCGCTCACCCGGCAAGCGCGTCGAGCAGCCGGGCGTTCGCCGCCGCCGCACTTCGGGAATCCCCTTCGAGAAGGATCCTGCGATCGCAAGCAGGTGCCCGAATGGCTGCGAAGCAGGGTCGCGGTGGGCTGCTGTACCAGCCCTTGGCCCCGAGGGGCGGCGCTTGCGGGTCGGGCGCGCGACGTCGGGCGGACGCGAAGGAGATAGACGATGCACACTCACACTCCAACGATCACCCCCTTCCTGTGGTTCGACGATCAGGCGGAGGAGGCGGCCCGGTTCTACACCTCGATCTTCGGCGACTCCGCGATCACGGCAGTCACTCGGTACGGAAGCGAGGCGGCGGCGGTCTCGGGACGGCCCGAGGGGACGGCGATGACCGTGGCCTTCCGGATCGCCGGGACGGAGTTCACCGCCTTGAACGGGGGGCCCCAGTTCACGTTCACGGAGGCGATCTCGTTCGTCGTCACCTGCGAGTCGCAGGACGAGGTGGACTATTACTGGGAGAAGCTCTCCGCGGGAGGAGACGAAGCGGCGCAGCCGTGCGGCTGGCTGAAGGACAGATTCGGTGTCTCCTGGCAGATCGTCCCCGCGGCGCTGGCCGAGCTCCTGAGCGACCCTGACCCGGAGAGGTCGCGCAGGGCCACGAGCGCGATGCTCCAGATGAAGAAGCTCGACATCGAGGCTCTGACGCGGGCCGCCGACGGGCGGTAGACCGCGTCAGGAGCTGCCCGCCCCTTCTGGCGCCGGTCGGGCAGCGTTCGCCAGCAGGTCAGCCGCCCGGCGATCGGCGACACAATGGGACCAGGTCCGCCGATCATCGTCCTGGCCTCGGGGACGACGAGCCTGCCCCGATCCACGGGCCGCGGCAGTCTCGGTTCGAGAAAGGTAGAAGCATGGACTCGAGCGATGAAGAGATGATCCTCCGCGAGACCGAGGCCTTTGCCGCGGCCTGGAACGCAGGGGACGCGGCCGCGGCCGCGTCCTTCTCTGCCGCCGACGGGGTGCGGGTGGGGGCATTCGGAGACGAGCAACACGGCCGGCCTGAGATCGAAGCCGCCTACGACCGGCTGCTCCATCACACCATGCCGGGTGCGACGGTCAAACAGGAGCGAGGCAGCGTCCGCATGCTGTCTCCCGAGCTCGCGGTGTGGCGATCCAGGATGGAGATCCTGCCGTCAGGTGGAGGCCCGGCACTCAAGGGCCATGTCGTGCAGGTGATGGAGAAGGCGGGCCAGCGCTGGCTCGTTCTCGAGGCGCACCCGAAGATCTTCCCGCCGGCGCCTGAGCCTCGCTGAGGCGCACGGCGATGGCGAGCGCGTCACAGAGGGCCGGGCGCGGCACACGCGTCCGCACTCTCTTGCCGCGATGGACGGGCGCCCGGCACGGTGCCATGCTTGGCGCGACGAGGGCTTCGAGGCGCGGCGCCTTGCGCACCGCCCAGGCCGTCGCCGCAAGCCCGACCGACCGGAGGTCGTCGATTCCAGTACCTGACATCACCGGGCTTCAGGAGCTCGGCTACTCACCGCGCTGGCGGGCGCTCTTTGCCCCATACGCCGCGCAGGGCCTGTCGCCCGCGCGGGTGGTCCGCAGCGACCGCGGCAGCGCGCTCGTCGCCACGTCAGCCGGCGTCGTGCGCGCCGAGCCCGCGGCTCACCTGCGGAAGTCCGCCGCCGGGCCCGCGGACCTGCCCGCCGTCGGCGACTGGGTGGCGGTGCGGATGCCAGACGACGACGGCCTCCCTCAGATGGAAGCCGTACTCGAGCGCGCCAGCGCGATCACGCGCGGCGACCCGGGGAAGAACTCCGAGACCCAGGTGCTGGCCGCCAACGTCGACACCGTGCTCGTCGTCCACCCGATCGCGGAGCCGGCCAACCTTCGCCGCATCGAGCGCGAGCTGTCGCTGGCCTGGGACTCTGGTGCGGCTCCGGTCGTGGTGCTCACGAAGGCGGACCTCTCCGCGGAGCCCGACGCAGTGCGTGCGGCGGTCGAGTCGGTCGCGCTGGGCGTCGACGTCGTTCTGATGAACGCGCTCACCGCGGAGGGCGTCGAGCCGCTCCTCGCCTACATCTCGGAGCACCGCACCGCGGTCGTGATCGGCCCGTCGGGCGCCGGCAAGTCCACCCTGATCAACACGCTTCTCGGCGAGCAGCGGCAGGAGACGCGCACGGTGCGCGTGGGCGACGGACGCGGCCGGCACACGACCGTCGCCCGCGAGCTGTTCCCGATGCCCGGCGGCGGAGTGCTCATCGACACGCCGGGGCTCAGGGCGCTCGGGCTCACTGGCTCGGAGGAAGGCATCTCCTCGGTGTTCCCGGACGTCGGGCTCCTTGCCCGCGCGTGTCGCTTTCGCGATTGTTCCCACGACGATGAGCCGGGCTGCGCGGTCCGCGCGGCGGTCGAGGCGGGGGAGTTGGCGCCGGAGCGCTTGGCCAGCTATCTGAAGCTGCTTGGCGAGGCGCAGGACGCGGCGACGAAGACGGACGCGCGGCTTCGCGCGCAGGAGGCCCGCAAGGGGAAGGCCACTGCCAAGGCGGCCCGGGACTACGACAAGCGCGACGGTCGCGCTTAGCCGGCGCAGGTACCGCCGGTCCGGCCGCGGGCGGGGATGGCCGGGCGGCACTCAGCCGCAGGTCCGGGCATGAGTCGGGGCCGGGTCCGCCGACCCGGCAGCACCTCGGGCAGTGTGCTATACTTCTCGTATACGGGCTGAGAGGGTCCGAAGGATTGCGACGTGACACACCGCATTTCTTGCGGAAGTCATGTCGTTTTGTTTTGCCCCCAGTGGGGCGAGAGGATGGGTCTGCATGGCAGAAGGCAAAGTCAAATGGTTCAACGCTGACAAGGGCTACGGCTTCATCGAGCACGCGGGTGGGGACGACCTGTTCGTTCACTTCTCCGAGATCCAGAGCGAGGGCTTCAAGTCCCTCGACGAGGGTCAGGCCGTCTCGTTCGAGCAGGACACGGGGCGCAACGGCAAGCCGCAGGCGACGAAAGTGCGCGTTCTGTAGTCTCAGTTCCGTACGCTTCGTGACGTTCCGGCCGAGATCCGGACCGGGCGGCTCCTTGGAGCCGCCCGGTCCGGATCTCGGCTCTTGAGGGACCCGACCACCCGGCTTTGACGCCGGCAGCCCTCCACCTGGAGGCGGGCGCCGGGGGAAGCTGCCCGCCGGGGCGCCCATCCGGGCATTCTTGCCGGCTCAAGCTCGACACGCTCCCGACCGATAGCCTTTGCGTGTGGCTCCGCAAGCGACCGCGGAGGATGCCAGCCGTCGGCCGCTGAAGGCACGTCCATCACGCGGGCCAGGAGGAGGTTGCAGCCGTGAGGCCTCTCACCACCGTTCAGGCGCATTGGCGCGTGGCGTCCTGGTTGCTGTTGGGGAGCGTCACGGCTCTGGTCGCAGGTACCGTCGTGGTCAACTACTTCCCGGTGGTCGGAGCGACCGCTCAGAGCGCCGTCCTCGACACCGCCAACGTCGTCGCCGCCCTCATTGCGGCTTTCGTCTGCGCCCTGGCGGCGCAAGCCGTCAAGAGCCGGCGGGGCCGGCTGGCCTGGGGTCTTCTCGCCCTGGCCTTCTTCATGAGTTTCCTCGCGGAAGGCGTGTGGAGCTACTACCAGGAGTTCGCGAGGGTGGAGGTGCCCTTCCCCTCAGCGGCTGACGTGTTCTACCTCGCGTTCTATCCGTTCGCCTTCGTCGGGACCCTGCTGCTCGCGAACCGGAGCGGCGGACGGCTGAACCGGACGACGATGATCCTCGACAGCCTCGTGTTCACACTCGGGACGGCCGGCCTCGCCTGGCAGCTGGTCATCGGGCCGTCGCTGACCGGAGCCGAGGGCGTCCTCTCCGTGGCCCTCTCGGTGGCGTATCCCGTGGGCGACCTCCTCTTGATCTTCGCCCTCTGCTCGCTGTTTCTCCGCATGGATCTCGGCTACAAGGAGATCCCGGCGCTCTTCCTCCTCGCGTGCTTCGCGGCCCAGGTCGGCGCCGACCTGGGGTTCACGTGGCTCACCCTGCGCAGTGAGTACGCCACAGGGAGCCCCGTCGACCCACTCTGGACGCTCGCCTATGCCCTGGCCGCCGTGGCCGCGTACGCGAGGCTCAGGAACCTGCGCGGCGACGCTCGCGAAAGCGCCGGCGAGAGCCGCGCCTTCGACCTGGGAGCGCTCCGGCTCGTGCGCCTGCTGATCCCGTACGGCGCGTTCCCGGCCGCGGCGACGCTGATCGTGCTCAACCTTCGGAAGGACGGGAGCTGGGGCGATCTCGACACCGTCGTCGTGATCCTCCTCGCGCTGCTCATCTTCGGCCTCGTCATGGTCCGCCAGTTCCTGACCCTGTTGGAGAACACGCGTCTCAGCCGCTCGCTCGAAGCGCTGTCCGAGGAGCTGGAGCACCGCGTCGCGGAGCGAACCGCGGAGCTCTCCGAGCTCAACCGGGTGTCCGCGGCGCTCAGCCGTTGCCTCGTGACCGACCAGGCGCTGCAGACGGGTCTGGAGCACGCCTGCCAGGCGGTCTCCGCCCAGGCCGGAGCCGTCTGGCTCCAACGAAGCGCCGGCAATTTTGAGCTCGTCGCCAGGCGGAACCTCAGCGAGGAGCTCAGCGAGCGGCTCGATGCGCTCACGAGAGACAGCCCGAACGTGCGCCGCGCCGTGGCCGCCCGCGTGCCGACCGTGTTCCACGCGTCCACGGCGCCGGTCCTCGACGACGTCCTCGGCGCGGCGGCCAGCTTCGGCGGCCGGCTCCTCCTCGTGCCGCTGCTCTCGCGCGGCTCGGTGCTGGGGTCCATGGGCCTGATCCAGCCGGCGGAAGCGCCCGCTGACGAGGCGATACAGGAACTCGCCCAGGCCATCGGCGCCCAGTTGGGGGTGGCGGTCGAGAACGCCCAGCAGTACGAGAGCGCCCGCTACCTGGCGGAGCGCGACTCGGTGACCGGCATCCGCAACCACCGCGCCCTGCAGAGCCGCCTTGAAGAGGAGTGCCGGCGGGCCCAGCGCGGCGACACTGTCTTCTCACTGGTGATGATGGACCTGGACGGCTTCAAGCTCTTCAACGATACCTACGGCCATCCGAGCGGCGACGATGCTCTGCGTCAGGTGGCCTCGATCCTCTCCTCCACGGTCCGCGACTCCGATGTCGTCGGCCGCTACGGCGGCGACGAGTTCATGGCGATCCTTCCGGACACGGATTCGCAGGCGGCCGTCAAGCTGTGTGAGCGCGTGCGCGGGCGGATGGTGGAGAATCCGTACCAGGCTCTCGACGGCGACGCCATCCCGCTGCACCTCAGCTTCGGTGTGGCGAGCTACCCGGTCGACGGGCGTGAGGTGAACGAGCTCATCGGGCTCGCCGACGCGAGCCTGTACAACTCGAAGCAGCGTGGCGGCGACCAGATCACCTCGCCGACCACGGACGACGAGGACTCCCCGGCCCGCAGCAACAGCATGTTCAGCGTGCTGGACGGGCTCGTGACCACGGTGGACGCCAAGGACCGCTACACCCGCCACCATTCGGAGGATGTGACGGAGCTCGCGCTGGCCATGGCCGAGACCCTGGCCCTCTCCGAAGAGACGCAGCGGGCGCTGCGCATCGCGGGTCTGCTGCACGACGTGGGCAAGATCGGCGTACCGGACCGGATCCTGCGCAAGCCGGGCAAGCTGACCGACGACGAGTTCGACGTCGTCAAGCAGCACGCCACGCTGGGGGAGGTCATCGTCAAGGAGATCCCCAACCTCCATGAGGTGATAGGCGCCGTCGGCAGCCACCACGAGCGCTGGGACGGGCGAGGGTACCCGCGCGGCCTGCAGGGCACGCAGATCCCGTACCTCGGACGCATGCTCGCGGTCGCCGACGCGTGGTCGGCGATGACGTCCGACCGGCCGTACCGGAAGCGCCTGTCGCAGGACGAAGCGAGGGCGGAGCTCGTGCGCGTGTCGGGCTCTCAGCTCGACCCCGCCCTCGTGGAGACCTTCCTGCTCGTCCTCGACCGCAGCGGGCGGGAGCTCGAGACGGTCGGTGGGGGCGTGCCGGCCGGCGACTGAGGGCTTCCTCCCTCGCCTCTCACGGCGTCGGCACCGTCCCCTTCGCGGGCGTCACATGCGCACGATCCGGCTACCGTCCGACGTGGACAGATGAACCTGCTGACCAGGCATATCCTGATCCCCACCGTAGCCCCGGCGCTGATCGTCGGCCTGTACTTCACGCCGGTATCGCTCGTCGGGTGCGCGAATCGCGGCCTGATGGCGCTGGCCGTCGTGTCCGCCTCGCTGGTCGCCGGGGTCGTGACCGGGCTGCTCGGCCTTCGGAGTGGGCCGAGGGGCGGCGCCTCTCCCGGGTGGTGGATGGCGTCGACCTGCATCCTGCTGCTGCCGGCGCTTCTGGTGCTCGGGCCGCTGGGGTGACGCCTGGCAGGCGCTTCGCGGCGGGCGGCCGTGCCGGGGGATGGCGCGGTTCGGGCGGTGGACTTCTGCGCACACTCAGTGATATGGGCGTAGACGGCCACACGCGGCCGGATGCGCAGGTAGACTCACGACGCGACGGTCGCCGGCCCTTCGCGAGGGGCCGGCAGGAGGCATCACGATGAGGTTCATGATCCTGCTCAAGGCAGACAAGAGCACGGAGGCGGGCACGCTCCCGGACGAGAAGCTGCTGGCCGCGATGGGGAAGTACAACGAGGAGCTCGCGAACGCCGGCGTGCTGCGCGCCGGGGAAGGGCTCCAGCCGAGCTCAAAAGGGGCTCGCGTCAAGTTCTCCGGAGGCGAGCGCACCGTGGCCGACGGCCCCTTCCCCGAGGCCGAAGGCCTCATCGCCGGCTTCTGGATCTTCGACGTGAAGTCCAGGGAAGAGGCGATCGAGTGGGTCAAGCGCTGCCCCGACCCATTGGGCGGTGAAGCCGAGATCGAGATCCGCCAGGTGTTCGAGGCGGAGGACTTCGGCGCCGAGTTCACCTCTGAGCTCAGAGAGGCGGAGGAGCGCCTGCGTGAGAAGCTGGCCGGGAAGGCGTGAGAGCAATACGGGACAATGGGCGGGCTCGACGCGAGGCGGGGGTTTCGACACGAAGGGGGAGAGGGGTGTCCGTACTCGTCGCGTCCGCCGCGGCCGGCGCCGCCAGCCTCGCCGGGGGACTCGTGCCCGATGGGTCCCTGAGTCAGGCATGATGGACGTCCGCGGGCCGCGGAGCCTCCTGGCCGTCGCCTGCTTCGGGCTGGCCGCGCTCGCCGGCGGGTGCGCCGGCGGGACGGCTGTGGACGGATCGGCCTCCGGCGCCGGCAGTGCGACAGCGCCCGGGCGGGAGGCTGATGCCGACCTCGGGAGAGCCTATGAGGAGCATGACAGTAGCCTTCAGGTCGAGGATGAAGGTACCGTCCTGCGTATCCTGAGAGACGACTCAGAGGGTGACCGGCACCAACGGTTCATCGTCCGCCTGGCCTCCGGGCAGACCCTTCTCGTGGCGCACAACATCGCTCTCGCGCCGCGCATCCCCGACCTGCGCGAGGGTGACGCCGTGACGTTCAAGGGCGAATACGAGTGGAGCGAACAGGGTGGCACCATCCACTGGACGCACCGCGACCCGGGCGGGGAGCACGCGGCGGGGTGGTTGTGGCACGACGGCCAGAGGTTCGAGTAGAGATGCGGACGGCGTGAGTTGACCGCGTCTCGGCACAAGATGCTGCACTGGAGCGGAGCCCGGACGGCGTACACCGCAGTCTGCCTCGGCGCGATCGTCCTCATGGAGCTCGGCGCGCGGCTGTATCGCCCGTGGGTCGCCGCGCAGGACGTCCATGACTTCGGCATCGCCGGCACGCTCGGCAGCCACGTCGGTACTGTGGCGCAGATCTTCGCCGTCCTGGCGATCGTGCACGCGACGAGGGAGGAAGCGCGGCTCATCGTCGGCCTCGTGACCGTGGGCTACTGCGCCTACAGGCTGGTGCAGGTGTGGCTCCCGGGAGGCGCCGACGGCCTCGACGACGTCGCGGCCACGGTCGTGGGCGGCTTCATCGCCTTCGGGCTCCTGGGCCTCGTCGAGCGATGGACCGAGCCGCCGGGTTGATGGGCCGCGGGGCTTGGAGACGCGCTGTCGGGCGACCCCGCTGGTCCGGTGCACGGCGGCGGCGCTCGCGCCTGGGGCAGGCGCTCGGCGCCGAGGGCCTCGGGGAGCCCTGACCTGTGCCGCGCTACGCCGTCTTTCTGCGGGCCATCAACGTCGGTGGGCACACGGTCAAGATGGACGCCCTGCGGGGGATCTTCGAGTCGCTGGGCCTGAACGGGGTCGCGACGTTCATCGTCAGCGGCAACGTGGTCTTCGAGGCGCCGGAGGACGACGCGCCGACGCTCGAGCGGCGGATCTCGTTGGGCCTCCTCGAGGCGCTCGGCTACGAGGTCGCCTGCTTCGTGCGCAGCATGGAGGAGCTCGCCGAGATCGCGGCTCACCAGCCCTTCACGGCCGCCGAGCTCGAGGGCGCCGTCTCGGTGAACGTGGCCTTCACTGCCGCGGCCGTCTCCGCGGAGGAGGAGCGCCGCCTGCGGGAGCACCGCACCGACATCGACGACTTCCGGGTGCGCGGCCGCGAGGTCTATTGGCTCTGCCGGAGACGACAGAGCGAGTCGACCTTCTCGAACGCTGCCCTCGAGAAGACGCTCGGCCGGCCGTCCACGCTGCGCGGCGTGAGCACCGTCACGAAGATAAGGGCCAGGTTCGCCGGCGGCGGAGGACGCGGAAGCAGCCAGCCAGTGTGAGGGCGGCGGGGACCGGCGGCGGGTGGCGCGCGGGCCAGGATCCGCGCCGGCCTGGGTGAACCGCCGGGAAGTGGCGTGCGTCACCCCGGGCAGCAGACGGCGAACCCGAAGGAGGCCACCGATGACGCGATCCCCCGGACGGCTGCTGGCCGTGGCGCTTGCCGCCGCCATGCTCTCGCTCGTGGGCTGCGGCTGGTTCGCCGGAGGCCCGCAGCTCGACGGGACAAGCTGGCGGCTCACCGGCTGGTCGGCCGGCTCCCTCGACCCCGCGGCCTATCCGATCGGCGCCCAGTTCGCTGACGGGCGGATCGGCGGGCAGGCGCCCGTCAACAGCTACGGCGGGTCTTACAAGGCGAGCGCCGACGGGCGCTTCACGACCAAGGACATCGTGATGACGATGATGGCCGGCCCCGAGCCCGCGATGCGTGCCGAGGAGGCGTACTTCGCCCTGCTCGGCAAGGCCCGCGGCTACGCGCTCGACCGGGACCGGCTCGCTCTTCTCGACGCCGGCGGCCACGAGCTGCTCGTCTTCGGCCCGCGCCCGTAGGGCCGGCGCCGGCGGCGCGGCGGTCGTGCGGGCCGGTGGCCGGGCCGACCCCGGCGGTGGCCCCGGAGCGCCCTCCGCCTAGGTCTCCATCCAGCTGGAGAACCCCTGATGCATGACCCCGGGGTTCATCTCGCCGGTGAAGCCGCCCATCTCCTGGGCGTGCGTGGCGTGGTGCTGACCGAAGTCGAGGCCGGCGCCGTCGGCGCCGGTGGCGGCGAGTGCCGGCGCCGCCGGCACGAGCGTGAGTGCCAGCGCGGCGGCGAGTGTGAAGACGCGTCGCATGTGAGTCCCTTCCATGGCAGGCCCGGCGCGGTCCGGCCGGGAGAACCGATCGACAGGCTCCTGATTCCCGATCCGTCGCGTTCGGTCACTACGCGCCTGCGTCCGGGCTCGAGTGGCGACCGTGCCGCCAGTGTGCCGGGCGGGTGCGCCGGGTACCGTATCCGCGACCGGCTCGATGCGAAGCAGGGAGGCTGGCATGAGCAACACCATCATCGTGGGGTACGACGGCTCGGGGGCGTCGAAGGCAGCCCTGAACGTCGCCATCGACATCGTCAGGGGCATGCCCGACGGAGAGATCGTGATCGCCTGCGGGCACGACCGCCGGCCCGGATGGCTCGGGTATGAGCCACTGTGGAAGTCGGCCATGGAGATGGAGAAGCTCTGGGACGCGATGGAGACGAGGATCGCCGTGGACCTCGAGGCGGCGGCGGAGACCGTGCGCGCGGCCGGCGTGAAGGCGGTGGCCGCGTGCAGCAGGGGCAACCCGTCGTCGGTCGTCACGGCCGTGGCCCGCGAGACCGGCGCGCGCATGATCGTCGTCGGCGCCCGCGGCGCGGGCAAGGCCGAGAGCCTGACCGTCCTGGGGTCGACGACCACGGAGCTGCTGCATACGGCGAACATCCCCGTCGTCGTGGTGCCGGCGTAGCCGGGGCCGCGCCGCGGCTGCCCCCGTGGGCCGCGGCGAGTGGGCGCCGTGCCCTGCGGTCAGCCCAGCGCGAGGAGCGTGAACACGAGCACGAAGATGGCGACCGTCTCGACGATGCCGATCACGGCGAGGTAGTTGCTGAAGCCTTGGCCGGTCGAGGCGAGCGCGTCGGCGCAGTGAGCCCCGACCTTGCCCTGCCCGTAGGCGGAAGCGCCCATCCCGAGGCCGGCGGCGACCCCCGCGCCGAGCAGCGCGTAGGGGTTGTAGCCGCCATCCGCCTTGCTGAGCATCGTGATCATGAGGATCATCCCGTAGATCGTCTGCGAGAGCGGCGCCCCGACGAAGGTGAACAGCGTGAAGGGCGCCGGCTTGCCCTCGGCCAGCAGCCGCTTCCAGGCGCCGACGGCGCCGGCGCCGGCCGCGTACGCTCCTATGGCGGAGCCGACCGCGGCGAGCGCCATCGCCGCCACGGCTCCGATACGGCCCATCTCGGCTGCAGCTTCCGGAGTCATCGGCATCCCTTTCTCTGGTGGGTCGAGCTACGTGTCATCTTGCCGCCTCCCGCCGACCGGCGAACGGTGTGAACAGGTTGTGGCCCGCCCAGGTCAGGCCTTTGTGGGTCGAGAACTCAAGCGTGTTGAGCCGCACGGCGTGGACCAGGACTCCCAGGCCCGCCAGCACGATATTGAGCGCGTTGGCGAACAGCAGCAGGAGGCTGGCGGCGACGGCCGTGAGCACGCTGTCGAAGCCGATGGACGCCGCCATACCGTTGAACGCCGCGAGCACCGCGATCGACGCGTAGCCGACGGCGAAGAGGCGGATGTACGAGAGGATGTCGACGAAGTTGCCGATGAACGTCAGGGGCAGGAGGGCGTGGTCGATCCAGCTCTCCTTGAACTCGCGGGGGGTCTTCATGAACCCCGCCACCAGCACGGCACCGGCGATCAGCAGGTAGATCACGAAGCCCGGCATCGCCCGCCCGAGGACCGTCTGGCGGGCGAGGAAGAACATCGACCACAGGATGATGAGCCAGCCGGCCTGGGCGACCACCTTGGTCCACGCCCTCGTTCGCGCATGGGTGATGGCGTTCCAGAGGTGCGCGATCGTCAGATGCGCGGCGCCGATCAGGAAGCACAGGTCGACCAGGTTGTCGCGATCCTGGATCCAGGTGATCTCGAGGGCGGTCAGGAACCCGGGCAGGGTCGGGATGCCGAAGTAGTTGCCGTTGATGACCCCCCAGCCGAGTGTCGCGAAGCCCACGATGTACATCATGTGGAAGACGTGCCGGGGGGTCTTGTCGAGGCGGCGCTGCAGGACCACCGTCAGGATGAGCAACAAGGTGGCGTACCCGGCGTCGCCCACGATCATCGCGAAGAAGAGGCTGAAGAACGGCAGGAAGACCCAGCCGACGTCGGACTCCCAGTAGCCGGGGTAGATGCGGAGGAAGTCGAGGATGGTGCGCACCGGCTTGACCCACCGGGAATGGTGCAGAAGCGTGGGGACGTCTTCGTCGGGCCGCGGCTCGTCGAGCAGCAGGCCCCAGCCTTGCTCCGCCGCCGCCCCGCGCAGCTCCTCGCAGTCGCGCTCCGGAACGTAGCCGCCGAGGACGGCGAAGCGCTCCGCCTCCTCCATGCCGGCGCGTACCTCCGCGAAGCGCACCGCGTCGGCGGTCCGCGCGATGTGGCTCCTGATGGCGGCCCGATCAGAGGCGAGTGCGTTGAGGCGCGCGTCCAGCCGCGCCAGTTCCGCCACGATCTCGGTGCGCTCGGCGCGCAGCTCCGCCAGAGGGCGGTCCGGCCAGGGCACCACTGTGTACTCGCCTCCGAGGTCCGGCACCCCGGGCCCCCAGCCGCCCGGCGCGACAAGGACGAACCGCTGCCGCTCGCGGTCGCGGCTCACGACGTGAAGGAGCTGCCCCTCCGGGGCGACGAGCGTGACCGAGGCCCGGGCAGCGCCGAGCAGGGTCGCGACGCCGGCTCGGGCGAGTTCCTCGACGACGCTCAGATCGAACTCGCCGAAGAGGCCGGCGCGCCGCAGCTCGTGGTCCAGGGAGCCGGCTCTGTCCCCGAGCTCGCGCCCCCGCGCGAGGGCGGCGGTGATCTCGGCGATCAGGTCGGCGGCCGGGCGACCGGACCCGCTCGGCTCGACCCCCTCCGGCAGCGCCGCCAGCGCCCGCTCGGCTTCGTCAAGCCGGGCGCGCAGCGCCTCCAGGGCATCGCCCTCCGGCCGCCGCAGGTCGGTGACGTGCACGACGCCGAGCTCGCGCAGCGCCGTGAGTGCGTCGTCGCGATCCTGCGCGAGGCAGAGGAGCGTCAGGCGTTTCAGCTTGACGATCATTCGCCGGCGACCCCCGAGCGCAGCTCGGCGATCTTGCTCTTGGCGAGCTTGGCTCGCGCCACCGCCGCGGTGCTCGCATCGCCCAGGGCGATGCGGATGACGCGGATATTCTCCTCCGCACGAACGATCATCACCTTCTCGAGCAGGTTGACGCGCTGCGACGTGATGCGCAGCTCCTCCGCGAGCAGCTCCCGTTGGCGGAGGAGCACGAGCTGCTCGGCCCGGACCGCGATCAGCTCGCACAAGGCCACGACCGCGTCCTCGAGCCAGGGCGGCGTCGCGAAGTAGTCGATCGCCGGCTCGGCGAAGCGCACGCCGGCGAGAGTGGGTACGGTGACGCCGGCGATGTTGGCGCTCTCCAGGTCGAGGTGCTCGAGGCGCACGTATGCGGCCAGGTCCGGCCATGACGAGAGCAGCTTGACCCAGGGGCGCATGCTCTCGACGAGCGCGGCCTCCCGGGCCGCGTGCTCGCGCCACATGAGCTCCGCGTGGCGTACCTCGCGCTGGAGCTGCCGCTTCTTGAGCTCCAGGGTCGGGAGGAACCGGTGGTAGCGCCGGAGGGCGCCCCGCTGCGCCTTGAGCTCGCCTTTGGTCTTCTTGACCTTGGCCATCAGTCGGCGGCGGTCGGCCAGAAGCGCTCGCAGAGGCCGGTGGGGATGCCCGTCTCCCTCGGCTCGAAGCAGTCGGCCAGAATGCGCCAGCCCAGGTCGAGCGCCTCCTCCAGCGGGATGTTCACGCTGAGGTCCATGAGCTGCTCCTCGAAGAGGGCGCCGTAGCGGAGCAGCTTGTGGTCCCAGGCGCTCATGCGAAAGCCCATGGACTGCTTCTCGAGGCTTTCCTTGAAGCCCGCGTACAGCTGGATCATGGTATTCATGATCGTGCGGTGATCGTCGCGGGTGCCCGCGTTGACCTGCTGCTTGAGGCGGCTCAGCGAGCCGAACGGCTCGATGCGCCCGTTGCGCAGATAGAACTGCCCTTCCGTGATGTAACCGGTGTTGTCGGGGATGGGGTGCGTCACGTCGTCGCCGGGCATGGTCGTCACGGCGAGCACGGTGACCGAACCGGCGCCCTCGAAGTCCACGGCCTTCTCGTACCGCGAGGCCAGCTGACTGTACAGGTCGCCCGGGTAGCCGCGCGTCGACGGGATCTGCTCCATCGTGATGGCGACTTCTTTGAGCGAATCGGCGAAGTTGCTCATGTCGGTGAGGAGCACCAGCACACGCCTGCCCTCGAGGGCGAACCGCTCGGCCACGGCCAGGCAGGTGTCGGGGACGAGGAGGCATTCCACGACCGGGTCGGCGGCCGTGTGGACGTAGAGGACGGCGCGCGAGAGCGCCCCCTGCCCCTCGAGGGTGTCGCGGAAGTAGCAGGATGCAGAACAAAGCCGCCTTGAGAGGAGCGCGTTTGCCGGGTGGAGCGGCAGGGAGCGGGAAGCGGGTGGGTTTCGCCCCCCGCGAGCCCTCGGGGCGGGCCCCTG
>Ga0265296_1003246_pt1 | contig 15355 bp, 2 predicted proteins | sample MunlanPumphouse1_FD_189073 | JGI IMG/M metagenome (GOLD analysis project Ga0265296, IMG submission 189073) | Groundwater microbial communities from a municipal landfill in Southern Ontario, Canada - Pumphouse #1 | ecosystem: Environmental > Aquatic > Deep subsurface > Groundwater | place: Canada... | reverse complement strand
CAAAATACTCAAGTTGATAATTGAGAACGGGGAGCTTGCCAAGGTATTAACCGACGAGACTAGGATCAATAAATCATTCCAGGTAGAATTGTTTAAGCAAAATAGAATCTAGGCGGCAACTTCCCCTGAAATCCCTCTTAACATCTGCCGGTAAATATGAGTAAATCCGCACAGCATGTCTCGCGATCAAGGGGGTGCGTCGCGTTAGGCTTTTTCTATTATTTCGGGAGTATAATATGAGCAGGGAGTAGAGGCCATATATGGTTGCGGCTGAATTCCCTATTGCCCATATTGCAGTGCAATTCTTGACAGGAGTTGTCGATATAAATAAAGGAGCGTGTTGAAGTGAAAATAAAAATGATACTTACTGCTTCGATTCTGGTTGTTCTGACCTTTGTGATGGGGATTATGGGCTGCGGGCAAAATAATAATATAGATACTCCAATCCCAGGCGTTTCCAGGATTTCAATTACACCAGAAGAAACAACCTTAGCGCCCAATGGTTCCCAACAATTTAATCTCTCTTATTATGATCAAAACAATAATATTGTCACGAATGAGTCAGCCGCAATCAGCTGGTCTGTTTCTGGAAGTGTCGGTACTATAACTCAAAATGGGACGTTTGCCGCAACCGCAGTCGGAAACGGTCAGGTTGTTGCCAGGGCCGGGAGTCTGAGCTGTTCTTCAAATATAGCCGTGGTAGATGGAACACCGCCGGACGATTTTGATTTAATCGTTTCAAGCTATGAGGTTTTTGCGTCGAATCAAGAGTGCTTAATTTCTTGGCACCATTCTTCGTCAAAAGATGGGCTGAAGATGTATCAAATACTTGGTTGTAATGTTGATCAGAATGAAACAACTTTTGGTGTCTTAAAGAATGTAATTGATCCATCCTCAACTTCAACATTTGTCAATTTATTGCTTGATGAGAATTGGAAAATAAAAGTTAGAGCCGTTGATAATAATGGTCTCTGGAGTGATTCGGACGGAACTTCTGCTGCGGGGGATAAAGGTGATTCGGCTAGGATACTGAGAGTGAAGGTTGACTTAACTCCGCCACTCTTTTTCGAAGCTTCCAACTTCTATTCATATCCATCTTCCGATGGCAAATTTCGGGGAGTCTTTTTTGACAACCCTAAAGAGCCGATCAGATGGAATATTGCTCAAGACAAAAATCTTGATCGTTATGAAATCGCGATTTGTACCGATCCAGACAATCTTTCTTCAACAACGGTGTTTGCCAAAACCGTTGAAGCTGGCACAATTTCATGCGAAGTCAGTCTCCCAACGGGATTTTATTTTGCGAATATTGTCGCATATGACAAGGCTGGGCATTATAGGACAATTACTGGCAAAACGGATATTCCCGATTTCGACAAGGATCTCTCTTCTGGTTGGGCGTATAGTTTGCCGATTTTTGGGATTAATGGGAGCACATTAAATTATGTGACTAAATGGGGAAGTGAAGGATCGGGAGAAGCCCAATTCAAATGGCCGTCCGGTTTGGCTGTCGATAAAAACAATTATATATACGTCGTTGATAGCGGGAATAATCGGATAGAAAAATTTGACAGCAATGGGAGTTTTATTGCTTCATGGGGAAGTTTTGGAACAGGAGAGGGCCAATTCCTGGACAAGCCAACATGGATTGCCATCGATAATGGGCCATATAACAATATATATGTAGCAGATAATGGCGGATATATCTATATATTTAGCAATGTGGGAACTTTTATTCATAGATGGCTAGCCGCAGCTCCAGGAATTTTATGGGGAATTGCGGTGGATAATGCGGGGGTGTTTCCAAATATCTACGTCACGGATACCGCCAATCATGATGTTAAAAAGTTTTCTTTCAGCGGAAAGCTATTGGCAAAGTGGGGAAGTGAGGGGGTGGGTGATGGCCAGTTTGATTTTCCTGCTGGGATTGCGGTTGATTCAAATGGGAATGTTTTTGTGGCTGACGCGGTGTTAGCCCGCATTCAGAAATTTAATAATTCAGGGGATTTTCTTACGAAATGGGACACGTCCCCTCAAAAGCTCGGATGGCTATCCGGCCCTAGAGGTGTAAAAATCGACAATGAGGGAAATATCTGGGTCGCGGATATAAGTGTAATTAAAAAATTTGACAACAATGGGAACCTGAAGTTGAAATATGGCCATTTCGGCATGTCTGGCCCTGATGACGATTTATTCTTTTCCCAGGCGCAAGATGTCGCCGTTGATGGCAATGGGAATGTCTATGTGACGGAAAACCAAAAACACAGAGTGCAAAAGTTTAGAGAATGACGAACTTAGATAAATTTGGTGGTATATCCAGTTCCTGTATGTCGCTTATGCTTCCGGCGCGGAGCTTGAAACGCAGCTAATGCTGGCAAAAGATTTAGAATATTTAAAGGAAGATGATTTTAAGGCTAGAATAGAGCAGTATTATGAAGTCGAGCGGATGCTAATGGCTTTGATCAAGTCCCTGGAGAAGAAAACTTGAGGAAAGGCATCGAGGTTTCAAGGTTCCTAGGTGTAAAGATGTCAGGTTTCCACCCCTCGACACCTGGATGCCTTGAAACCTTGACACCTTGTTCCCATGATTCCTTGAAACCTTTCCCTAAATCTGTCGATAATATGAAAGGAGCGTGTTGAGATGGGTAGAAAGTTGATTATATCGCTGATTCTTTCGGCGGTTTTCTGTTCGGTATCCATTGTTTATGCTATGAGTTCTGCTCCGTCAATTAAGAACATTGAAATTACTGCTGAACCTTTTGCTCCTGGAACATATAAAACCTATAAAAATGATGATCTTGGTTATTCTTTTAAATATCCGAGAGATTGGTATTTGAATGGATATGAAAAGTTCGGCTTTTACTATTATATCCTTTCTAATAGAGAAAACAGAACCTCAAAAGTGTTGTCAGAAAATGAAACGTTTGAAGTTGAGATTTACGAAACTAGCTTGCTTGATCATGGCCGCCAATCCAAGGAAAATATAATCAGAAAAATCTCTGAACAGAAAGACTCTATAAAATATTTCAAGGAAATTAATGTTTTGGGAGGGACTGTTTACCTTGTGAGAGGAAGTGCCCCAATGGTGATGGGGGATGTTGATTTTGGGTATTTATATCTTATCGATAGAAAAGATGAAAATGGAAAAAAATTAAATTATTTAATTGAATTCCTCTCGATCGAATTATCGAAAGAACATGAACGGGAATATATGCGGGTATTAAGGAGTATAGAAATATTTAATTGATGGTTATGCGGAAAATAATACTACTGCTCATTTTTGTTTCATGCCTTTCGGGCTTTTGTTATTCTGCTGAATATACATTTGAGAGAAATTGCCCGCTGCAAACAAATAATGGCATTAACACAAATTACGGGGAATTTCGTAGCACATCGGGTTATAAGAATCATGACGGGCTGGATTATCAAGTTGGATTGGGGAAAAGTGTTTATCCGATCACTGCGGGAACCGTTACTACGGGAGAGGGGAATGGTTGGGGGAAATATGTCATAGTGGACCATGTAGGATATCAGACGAGGTATGCGCATTTAAGTCGGATACTTGTTAAAACCGGAGATTATGTAACAAGTGAGGCAATTATAGGATTAACGGGAAATACCGGCGTTTCTACCGGACCAACTGGATATCATCTTCATTTTAGTTTCGGCATCCCAACTGTTGATACTGGTAATACCAAAAATCCAATAATATATGGGCTTCATCAACAGTTTTATAAAAATGATAGGTTATACGGGAAGTATGCTAAGGCTGCTATGGTTGTTCCAATCGATTCAAAAAGGAATATCGCTTCTACAAAAACTGAAGAGTGTGTTGTTTTCTTCAACCCATCCACGAAAAAGAAAATCAATAACAGCATTACCAATGCGATGATAAAAATCATTGCTGAGACATACCATTTTGCGCAATATTTCCCGACCAACCCTTATAAGGTAACATTTGCTATAAGAAAGAAGGGAGATGCATCATACATTCAACATAAAAATCCGGAGATAGTTTTTGACAATTTAAACTTTAAGCAATCTGATTATTATTGTTTCACTGATCCATTTAAAACGGTGAGTTCCAAATATAAATACAACGAATACTATTACATGGATTGGACGCCGGACTCTCCAGGCACTTATGAGGTAGAAGTAAAAGCCTACGTTGCCTATTGGGATGGAAATAATTTAATCGCCCCAACTGATGCAAATCCCGACCTTGGGTTAACAGATGTAAGAACAAGAGAAATATACATTGCCGATGGGTATTTGCACAACATGGTCGACCCGACCGGCATGTATGCCTGGTCACCATCCATCGCCGCCGCTTCCGCTGTTGGCACTACTGCAATAAGCTGGCCAAAGCCTAAATACGCGAGCGATTTAAGCAATACGATATTTACCACCAACAATATTAGTATTAATGTTGACCCCGATTTCCAGAAGAACACAGTTTTTACTTATTCCGCGATGAGAAACTCTGATTTTACCATCAGAATTAAAGATATGGGGGACACCGTTAAACACGCGTTATTTGCCAGCGGTACGGAAGGAGAAATCAATTGGGATGGCAGTGGAGTTGGCGAGGGCACGTATAAATATGATATTCAGGCCAGAGATCAATTGACCGGCTTAGTCTCGACAAAAGAGGGGATATCTTTTATCACAATCGACAATACCAAGCCGCAAATTATGGCCACGACATTCCCGAGCGCCCAATCAATTACACAGTCGTCGGAAAGCACGTCGATTCAGTTTTATCCGGATGAAGATCTAACTTCTTGCGTGGTGAATATTGTTGACGCGACCAATCGCGATAATTGTGTGGTTGAAGCACTGGGGAAATATCCGAGGCTAAAGGCCAATGAAGTAATTAATTTAACTTGGGATGGGGCGGGACATTATCCCCAAGGGACATATCAGTTTGAAGTCGTGATGACCGATCTGGCAGGGAATATCAGTAAAAGATATTCAAACCCCATAGTGGTTGATTTGTTGGGGACCTATATTCCGCCCAGCCTGGGCGTTGGCGTGCTTGTCCCGCCGCCCTATGCTGAACGAGCAATTATAACCGATTTTGCTTATGATAATGGTGGCAATCAATATGTTCTTTATGGCAGACAAGGGAGAGTCATCAAGTACAACAAGGCAGGGGGAAAAGTTGCCGAAGATGATCAAAAGGTTAGTCTGATATATCCTCAGGCAATAGCAGTGAGTTCTGTGACTGGCAGGGTCTATGTGGCGGATACTTATAATAATCGGGTAGTGGTTTACGATAGTGATCTGCACTATCAGATAGCGATATTGGATGGGGTGGTCACTTATCTGCGGGAATGGAAGATAAGTGATTATGGCTTGGGATTCATTTATATCGGTTCTCATACTGACTGGTACGGGCCATATGTTGAAGGGGGGCTTTATAAGCCGACCGGTATTATATTTTCCCCGACTGGTCAGGTATTTATTACTGATTCGGCCAACCACAGGGTCTTAAGATTTGAAGAGTACAGTTATTACATTAAGCCTGGAGAAATCTTTAAAGGAAATAAATATGATGCCACTGCGCGAATCGACGCTATCGACGGCTTTTTAGTTGATGACCGGACGGATTATTGTTACGTTTATGCAAGTGCGATAAATGACTCATTTAGTGGCCGTTCCTATACAACTTGGGCCCCTCCCAGTGAAAACCATGGCGATGAAAATGGCCGGTTTACTTCCCCGGAATCCTCGGCGGTTGATTCTTCCGGCTCCCTCTACGTCGCCGACACCGGCAACCATAGGATACAGGTATTCCGGCCCGATGGTTCTTTCGCGTATAAGTTCGGTTCTGAAGGCAGCGGTGCGGGGCAGTTTAATTCCCCGCAGGGAATCTATATAGACGAGGACAATCATATCTGGGTGGCGGATACTGGGAACCATAGAATTCAAGAGTTTAAGAATGACGGGACGTTTGTTAGATCGTGGGGGAATGCAAAAATATTGAGCCGGCCGTTGAAATTGATCGTCAAGAAAGCTGGCGAGACAAAGGTTCTTTATGTGGCGGACGGAGATAAGAATGAAGTGCAAAAACTTGGAGTATCTCCCCCCAAGGCATTCAAAATTCTTACCAGCCTGGAGGCCATAGTTCCAAGCAGGACATTCTCTTTAAGCTGGGAAGCGTCGGAAGATAACTGGTATGGACTTAAAGAGTATCAAGTATTTATAAATGAGATAAAAGCAGGCAAGGCAGAAGAAAGTTGGGGAGAGATAAAAGGTAAAATAAATCCGGAAATTACTTCTGCGTCGGTTGATCTGCCACTAGATGGGGTTTGGGAGTTGAAGGTTCGAGCCGTTAATAACAAGGGATTATGGACCGATTCACAAACAATAGAAGTCAACGTTGATTCAATGCCGCCCAATGTCTTTACTATCTCTCAGCCCTGGCAAGACGGCCAGAAATTTGATGCAAAAGATGTGAGAATAGCCTGGGAAAGGGCTGCAGACGAGAATCTGGATCACTATGAACTAACTGTTGGGACAAATGAAAGCGATGTCCATTCTTCAGCTGTCTATTCTGCGATTATAGAGGGCTCCGCAACAAGAGAAATCTGGCTAAGGGATTTACCAAGAGGCAAATATTATATCTATATGGCGGCATTTGATAAGGCCGGCCACTTCCGGCGGCTGGACGGTAAAACCGATATTTCTGAATATGATAAAGATCTGACTTATGCCTGGGCCGGAAAATGGCCGATGTTTGAAGTGGGGACAATTCCGCCAAAGTCGTTTTCTTTGGGGCAGCCATACGATGGCCAGTATTTTGATGGGAGAAAGGTTAAGATAACCTGGCTGGGGAATTGGGATAGGAATCTGGCTTACCATAAACTAGTTATTGGGACTACCCCTGATAATATTCAAGGCTCATCTGTCTATTCGGCCACCTTTGAAGCAAATATAACCTCTGCTGAAGTCGAACTTCCTGGAGGAGTTTACTACATCTACTTAGCAGATTTTGACACAGACGGTAACTGGCGGGACCTCAAAGGAAAAACCAATGTGCCGGAGTATGATGAACCTGTCTTAGCCGCCTGGCCGATGTTTGAAATCGACCACACGCCGCCCCAAGTCTTATTCGACAATGTTTCTTTCTTGCCTCTTTCCAATCCCTATTTCTCGCCCAATGGCGATGGCCTAAAAGATGATACCGCTATCCGCTTCGGTATCGTTGACGACACGTATTATAAGGATTTCCCGGCGACGACCGAAGTAAAAGTCGAAATTATCAATGATAAAAACAGCGTAATTATAAACTGGAAACTCCCAGACTTTGCTGCTGGCTGGAAAGAACTTGTTTGGGACGGCGCCTTGACCCCTGATGGCATTTACATAGTGCGAATTACCGCGACCGATAGGGCCCTCAACGCCGCGACCGATGAAACTCAAACGATTGTGGTAGATACTCAACCCCCAACCATTAATAATATCGCCAACTCCGGCATCTTTTCCCCTAACGGCGACGGCAAATTTGACACGGACACTTTAACTTTTGATTCGACTGATAATTTCTCTTCTAGTGTTATGGCAACTGTTGAGGTCGTCAATGCTTCGGGCGAAGCGATAGCAACATTACCATTGCCTACCGTTTGGGATGGCGCTGGGGCTTCTGATGGAATTTACAAGTATATGATCACGGCCACCGACCAGGCCGGCAATACCTCGACCGGCTCGGCATCGATAATTGTCGACACTACTCCACCTGCTTTTGCAAATGTTTCTACCTCTCCTAAGAAAGAAGTAAGCTTTACCGAGAATACAGGCAAGCTCGATCTCAACTTTGCCGTTTCCGAACCGGCTAACGTCAACCTGGTGATTTACGACAGCAATTATTCAGTCCTGCGCGATTACCTCGTTTCGGCGGAAACTAGTGCTTTACACACTATCGCCTGGGACGGCAAAGATACCTTTGGACAATACGTGCCGGATAATACCTATATTACCTATTCCCTGGCCGCTACCGATTGCGTCGCCAATTCATCAGCTTACAATCCGATCAATATGGTGCGAGTTGACACGCCTGTCACCGGCTTGGCCGGCAACATCCTCTACAGCCCTGACGGGTTAGTGAAAATTATCATCCCTTCGGGAGCCGTGGCGGAGGGGACCGAATTAGTTGTCGAGGAAGACGAAACGCCCTTAAAGACCTTTCAGGCCGGTGATAAGGACAATATAACGAAAACTTATCGCTTCGCCCGGCGCGGAGAGACCGGCGAGATCCAGCACATCACATTTAAGAAAGATCCGATCCTGGTTATGCGCTACGATGCCAGCGTCTTAAACTACCTCGACCAGCCGCTTGAATTATGGCGCAGCGGGTCGGCTTGGGTCAAAGTGAACGGTAGTGCCGCTGGCAATCTCTATAACGCCTATCTTGACACTACTAGTGAATTTGCCCTTTTTGCCGATTTGACGCCGCCAGCCGCGCCGACCATCGGTCTCTCGATCTTCCTGACCAAAAATTCCGAAACAGCGGTTTTGGTCGACTCCGAGCCCTATTCAAAAGTTGACCTTTATCTTAACGGCCAAAAGCGCGCTCCGCCGATAGAAGTTGGAGCTTCCGGGACTTTTGCGACTAATCTAACTCTGGCCGAAGGGAAAAACAGGTTGAGCGCTCAAGCCATCGATCAAACCGGCAATATCAGCGCCACTTCCGAAGCCGTCATAGTTGAATTGGACACGACACCTCCAAATATCATTCTTGTTTCGCCCCAAATCATCTATACGAATAATGAAGCAACTATCTCCTGCAACGCCCCCGACGCCTCGACCGTTATAATTTCCGTCAAAGACAGCGTGGGCAATGTTTTGCAAACCAGCGATGCCTCGCAACTCACAACTTATAACTTACATCTTAAAACTGACGGTTCTTACCCGTATCTGATCAAGGCATTTGACGCTTTAGGCAACGAAGCAAGAGAAACCGGCACAATTGTGGTTGATAGGACCAAACCCGAAGCCTTGCTTCAGGCGGAGCCGATACTTTACACCATAGCTGGCAACCTTGCCCTTTCGGGCATTGCCGAAGACGCCAATTTTGACAGCTATACACTTGAATACGGCGCGGGAGAAAATCCCTCCAGCTGGACGGAAATTACCAGGGGTTTTGTTTCGCTCAATTACCAGAAGCTGACTGACTTTGACACCAAACTGCTGATTGACGGAGTCTACACTTTCCGGCTGACGGCAAGAGATAAGGCCGGCAACTATCGCTCTTCAACCATCAAAAAACAGATCATCAACGCGGAGCTTTCGGGGACAATTTCCTCTCCCGGCAGTAACCAGGTAATCAGCGGGACGACCGAAGCCAAGGGTGAAATCCACGGTTCAAATTTCGTGGAATACCGGGTTGAATACGGGGTCGGCAACAGCCCGACCTCCTGGGCGCAGATTTATCGTTCTCTGGCTTTGCCTTCGACGTCACTTTTGTCCGCCTGGAACACAAGTCAGGTCCCCGACGGCAATTACACCCTCCGGCTTAATGTCATAAACATCGGCAATCGCTCAACCTATTTTACGGTGCCGGTGATTATTGATAATGGCCATCCTTCGGTTTCGATCACTTCTCCCGCCTCAAATTCGGTTTTAGCCGGAACGATTGAGGTTGACGCGGCGATTACCGACGCGAACTTTTCATATTACAAAGTTGAATACGCTGATTCAGCCGCTCCAAACAACTGGCAGACGATTCAGGGGCCGACAACTTCGATCTCGCATCCCCTAACAAAGTGGAACACCACGGGGCTAAATGGTGATTATCTGATTAAAGTGTCGGTCGTCGACGCGGGCAACAATGCCTCGACAGGTTCGGTCTTAATAACAGTTGATAACACAACGCCCGAAGCATCGATCTCTTTCCCGGCACTGAATCAGGTTGTTAATAAGACCGTTCAGATTAGAGGCGTAGCTGACGATCTTCATCCGGCAAATTACAAGCTCGAATACAGCCAGGGGGCAGAGTGGACCGGGTTTGGCAATTCAACTTCGGCGGTTTCAAACGGCGTTTTGGGCTTGCTTGACACGACAAAATTACCAGACGGCTTCTATTCAATACAACTTACCGTTACCGATCGGGCGGGAAACACCTCGATCGCTTCGACCACAATAATTATCGACAACACCAGTCCGACAGCTTCAATCGCTTTCCCAACGCAGAATCTGGTTGTTGCCGATACAATAAACATCATTGGCACGGCGATCGACGAAGCGCACTTTAGAGAGTTTAAGGTCGAATATGGCCAGGGTGACAACCCGTCCGCCTGGACGCAGATCGGCGGCGCCCATTCCGCCGCGGTTTTCGGTTCAACTCTTGAAACCTGGGATACGACGCAGGTCGTCGATGGGATATATGCCCTTAAACTCACAGCAAATGACCTTGTAGATAATATCAGTACTAGCGAAGTAAAAGTGATTGTTGATAATACTTATCCGACGGTTTTGATTTCTAATCCTGCCAACGGCAATTATCTAGCCGGAACGGTAAATATCGCGGGCACGGTTTCCGACGCCAACCTCAATTCTGTTCTGATCGAATATCGCGAAGCAGGGAGTCCCGAAGGCTGGCAGGCGATCTCGGCCTTGCCGCTTACAAACATAGTAAACAATACAATCTATAACTGGAGCGCGAGTTCGCTTAATGGTGATTATGTCATCCGGGTAAAAGCGACGGATAAGACGGGAAAAACCTCAAGCAGTGAGGTTCAGGCCCGCCTGGATAACATTGTTCCTGTTTTAAACATTACTTCTCCCAGCCGGGAATCGGTCAATAGCGCTATCGTTGCTTTTACGGGTGAAATTTCCGACTTGAATATCGATCATTACACTATCAAATACGGCTATGGGATAGAACCGACCAAGTGGTGGGATTTAACTTCAGGATCATCGTCCATCATCTCTCCTCCCTCGTCCATCGTCAACTGGAATACACCAAACGTTAAAGATGGTTATTACACTTTACAATTTGACGCGGTGGATAAGGCTGGGAATACGTCCTCCCGGGAATACGTGATAACGATCGATAATGCTCCCGCCATGGCTGTGATCCATAGCCCTATTGCCGGCCAGATCGTTCGCGGGGCAGTTTCGGTTGAGGGGATTGCTTGCGACGCTGATTTCACGACTTATAACTTTAAGAAATATGAAATTAGTGTAGGGACAGGGTCCGAGGACTCCGACGAGTCTCGGACTCCGTCGGAGCTTGTCCCTGTCCAATGGACGACTATCGAAAGTCTGGTCGTTCCCAAAATTAACGAGACTTTAACCAATTGGAACACCACGGGAGTGCCGGACGGAACGTATACTTTAAAGTTAAGATCATGGGATATAAGTGGAGTAACCGAAGACACGAAAACTTTTATTGTCGATAATACCAACCCAACCGCGTCAATCACTTCGCCCTCCCAAGGACAGGCGGTGAGTGGCAGTGTGAATGTAACCGGAACAGCGTCAGACACGAATTTCTCGGAATACAAAGTTTATTACAAAGGAGCCGCTGCCAGCTCTTGGACAGAAATAGGGGGTGGTTCGTCCGTTGTCCCTCTTCCATCGTCCCTCGTAACCTGGAATTCAACGCTAATTGGCGATGGCTCCTATTCAATTAAGCTTTGGGTCAAAGACAAAGCCGGGAATGAAAGAGAAATTATAAATGATGTGACGGTCAATAATGTTTTAGCGGTAGTAAACGATTCAACTTCGCCAACAACCATTTCTCCCAACGGCGACGGGGTTGACGATGTCGCGAAAATCAGTTATCTGCTTTCTGAAAACACCCCCGTAACCGTTAAGATATACAAGAAGCCGCAGTATGATAAGTTTAAGTGGGAAGCCAAGGGGTTTGGAACGCGATATCCAAATCAACCCTTCTCCTATACGATCAGTGCTTCAGGGACTGATCACCCTTACCAGTATTTTGATTATACCTTGAGCGCTTCGGGTACCAGCTATCCTCCCCAGGCGTTTAATTGGAAGGTGAATGGGAAGGGGACGGAGACTTATTCGGTTTCAAAATCAGGAAGTATTACTGGAAGCGACTTCAATGGCGAAGTTAAGGCACCGATTACCTTTCTTTATGATGGCCAGAAAACTATCGGCGATATTGATGGAGGAGTTTACGGCCCTTTTGATGGATGGACGAACGGTACATATCGTACAAAGTACAAAAGATATGTTGGTGCGGCTATTAATTATGGAACTACTTTTTGGGGGATACCTTCCCTATCTGTTACAGTTTCAGGAACCGGCATCAAAATTCCACCTGATATTGAGATCTATGAGAAGACATCGTCAGAATTTAAGACAAGAATCATTATACGTAAAGAGATTTGGAATGAAAATGTTGAATTAGTGGGGGACTGGCTGATTTCACCAAGTGATATTGCCTTTAACTGGAGTGCTACAGAGCAAAGAGATCAAGATATATCCGCCTCCGATCCAACTACTGGTTCCAAAACAGCAACGATTAATCACAACGGAACAATAATAGACAACTCTTATAGCGTAACTCTTTCTCCTTTAAATGGCGGCACGATCAGCGGCAAAGAGATTTCCTATACCCAAACAACCAAGCTAAGCGAGGTTTCAAGCTCAAGAGATGGCAGTGCTTGGAGCGGAAACAGTATTTCCGGGATTATCAATGCAAGTTATATTTATCCGGGAGCCGCCTGGTCGGGAACCAGCGGAACACAATCTGGACAATGTGATTCAAAATCAACCGGAGGGTTTAAATCCGGCTTGAAAGCGCAAGATATGGCGTCTCTTGATGACTACGTAGAAGGGGCAAGTTGGAGCTTGTCTGCTCCAACTGGCTCCGGTGGCTCCAATGTCTCCTTGCGTTTTGAAGATGGGTCAACCAGCACGGCTAATGGAAATCAATATATAATTGCCAGCGCCACGGTAACAGCTCCATATAGCGAAACAAGTGGCAGCAAGGCAGGTTCTTGCAATGCCGGCCCGGGTAGCCCGACAAACTATGGGCCTTCTGCAAAAATTAGGAACATGCTAAGTATCCCGAGTAACGCTGATGGCCTGAGCTTTTCTTTGACCAAATATAATGATCCATATAATCGGGTTTCTCTGCGCTTCAGTGATACAGGCACATCAACTACAACTAATCCCGATACGACTGTTGTTGGCAGCGCTTCCTACACCGAATCTTGGGACACATTGAATGATCCGGCAATTCCGCTGGTTAACAGCGGCTGGCTTAAGAGCGGCGAGGTTTCATTGCCCTTTAATTACGATGAATCTTCTCAGTCGCTATCAACTAATTATACGCCGCCATCGTCTGATATTGTTTTGAGCAGTTGGACCGTAAATTTAAAGAATCATCTAGATGGCACAAGCGCCGATGTGGCATTGGATGGAACTCCAACCCCGGGCGGCAATTTCAAAGTTAAGATCGCGGACAATCTACTGGTCAAAACTTTACAATACAATACCGCGACCACTTCGGGCAACCAGTCTATTCAATGGGATGGGAAAGATGCCAATGGCAATTACGTGGCTGATGGCGATTACATTTATTATATCTATGCCGGCCCGAATATCGTGAAAAAGTCCGGCGTAGTCAAAGTTAAAAGATCGTCGGAGATTTCCGCTTCTTCAGTTTCCGGCATTTACGTTTCACCCAATGGCGACGGGATAAAAGAAACCGCCGCGATTAACTATACCCTGACTGAAAATGCCGCCGTAGTTATCGAGGTTACAAATGAGGCCGGGGCGATCGTCAAATCATTTGGCGCTCCCGGCAATCAGGGGGCAAATTCGTCCGCCTGGGATGGGAAGAATGGCTCCGGGGAAGCGGTGGAAGATGGCGATTACACGATTAGACTTAAAGCGACTTATGGTAACGGCGCCTTACGGACGAAAGAGCTTAAAGTGGTTGTCGATTGTAACAGCTTAACTGCGGGAGCTGTGCCGGCCCAAAAGCTTGCTTCAGGTGGGTCTGATCCGGCTTATTCGCCCGAAAAAACGAAGATCGTTTACGTAAAAGATGTTTCCGGCAAAAAGCAGATATTTGCCATGAGCCTGGCCGATTCTCAAGCGACTCAACTGACAAGCCTTGGCAATAATCTGCAGCCGGTTTGGTCGCCCGACGGCGCAATAATCTCCTTTACTTCTGACCGCTCGGGGAACAACGATGTCTGGGTCATGGATTCTAACGGGGGAGGGCAAAAGCAACTTACTGCTGATAACGCCTCTGAAACTTCTCCCGTCTTCTCTCCCGACGGCCAGAAAGTTGCCTATGCTTCGAATCGAACAGGTGAACTTGGCATCAACAAATGGAATATCTGGACCACCAGTATAAACGGGAAGAATCCCACCCAGGTGACCGCCGATGATAATACCGCCATGGATGACTCTCCGAGCTATTCGCCGGATGGGAAGAAATTGGTCTATGCTTCCGATCAGGCCGGGAATTTTGATCTTTGGACGATCAATCTGGACGGTAGCGTAAAAACTCAAGTGGCCTCCAGTTCAGAAGCCGAAACTTCTCCTGCCTGGTCGCCTGATGGTTTGAAGATCGCTTACGCGCGGGAGAACGACATTTATATTGAAAAGCTATCAACTTCTGAAGAGGTAAAAGTTGCCGCAGGCGCTAATCCGGCCTGGTCAAGAGACGGGACGGAAATCCTATTCAATACCACCAGCGGGGACATCTACAGCCAAAGGGTTTGCGCCGGGGCGCTCGTTGGAGTAATAACCCAGCCGATCCTCAATCAAACTTTAACCGGCCTGGCCGAAATTCGAGGAACCGCTTTGGATACTAATCTTGAAAATTATAGATTAGAGTTTAGTCCCAACACTCTGCCTTATAGCTGGACCGAGATAGCTAATTCAACCGCTCCGGTCAGTAACGGGATTCTGGGCGCTTGGAACAGTGCCGCGGTTTCAGACGGCGAATATCTCTTGAGATTAATCGTTAACGACAAAGCCGGCAATAGTTTGCAAAATACGGTTGTGGTCAAAGCCGACAATAACAACTGGAAATTAACGATCACTAAATTAGAGCAGTTAACCACAAATGAAGCCTGGAATATTGAACCGGCCTGGTCGCCGGACGGCAGTAAGCTGGCCTTCTCGTCCAATCGCTCCGGCAACTATGATATCTGGATGATGAATTCTGACGGTAGCGGCCTGCTTAACATTACGAATGATCCGGCTTATGATGATAAACCGGTCTGGTCGCCGGATGGGACAAAAGTTGCCTTCGTTTCAGATCGTTTGGGAAACAAGGATATTTGGGTGGTGAACAGTGACGGTTCGGGAACGCCGCTCCAACTTACCAATTTAACAATTGCCGATACTGACCCAACCT
>Ga0265296_1003245_pt1 | contig 15356 bp, 20 predicted proteins | sample MunlanPumphouse1_FD_189073 | JGI IMG/M metagenome (GOLD analysis project Ga0265296, IMG submission 189073) | Groundwater microbial communities from a municipal landfill in Southern Ontario, Canada - Pumphouse #1 | ecosystem: Environmental > Aquatic > Deep subsurface > Groundwater | place... | reverse complement strand
TCAACTCTTTAATTAAGAGATGCGTCCCAGGATGGCTCCCCACTCTCCGGCGGGGACTTTCTTATGCCCCGGGGACAGCGCGAGAGCTACACGGATAGGGAATTTTGGGGGACAGGCCGGCGAAACCCGGACTATTCTTCCCAGGTTTCCACTTGCCCTTCGATGACGTAGACGTAGCGCTTCTTGTTTTTCTGGCGCACGTCCTTGTAGATCCATTGCTCCTGCATACTTCCCGACAGATCGACGCTCTTCATCTCGTCGGGATAGCCCCACGACTCGAGCGCGGCCTCGCGCTTCATGCCCTTGAAAAGCTGGCGATCGAATACCGCTTTCGCCGTTTTCTTTCCGAATTTGCGCAGGTTCATGCGGTACCGGTATTCCGGCTTCGTGAAAAAGAAGAGCTTGTTGAGCTTCTCCTCAACCGAGACCATCGTGAGCGGGCGCTCGAGATTGAGCGCGTGCGTGATATTGCGTCTGTTCGGGCCACGGACGGTGATGGAACCTGTCCAATGCATACCGATGGAGACCAGCTTTATTTTCGTATCGCGGTCGATGACCCCCTCGGGGCCGAGGTCGATGAGCAGGGCCCTCGTCCATGCCTCCCGACCGACGTAGGTCTGGTCGAGCTTGTCCATTTCCTCGATCGGAATGTCCTTGACGACCTTGTTGACGACGTTGCAGCCGGCAAAGATGCATACGATTAACAGAGCCAGAATCGCATATCTGGTTACCATTACCGCAAACTCCTCCTTGGACAATTTCGGGTTACACGCACCTGAATAACATAGAGTGCCATTTTGTATAAATCAAGCCATTTTCTACGCGATTCCCCTGATATGCCTGAGCTTCATGATGCCCTCGCGCCAATCGCAATCGATCGCGACGAGATCGAACCGGTATTCGCTCGCGCGGGCTTCCGCCGGCGCGGTGAGCAGGTACTTCCGCGCGGCGCGGCGCACGTTTCTCAACTTGTCGCGGCTCACCGCGTCGATCGCTTCCCCGAAGGCGGCGCTCCGGCGGGTTTTCACCTCGACGAAGGCGACGCAGGGGCCGTCTCGAACGATGAGATCGATCTCGACGTGCTCGAACCGGTAGTTTCTTTCAAGGATCGTACAGCCGCCGAGTTGCAAATAGAGCGCCGCAATCTTCTCGCCGAGCGTCCCGAGAAATGCGTTCCGTTCCTCCACCGCCACCCCTCCCCTGAATCCCCGCGCATGCGCCGCTGCTCACGCGCCTGCCCTGAAACTCTTCCTGTGGAACTCCGTCCGGCCCAGTCTCCCGATCGCTTCGATATGCTGCGCCGTTCCGTACCCTTTGTTCTCCCGCAAGCCGTACCCGTGAAAGACGCCGGCGCTTTTGCGCATGATGCGGTCCCTCGTGACCTTCGCGATGATCGAGGCCGCGGCGATCGAAAAGCTCTTCCCGTCTCCGCCCGGGATGGCGACCGCGGGAACGCGTAAATCGGGCAGCCTGTTGCCGTCGATGAGCACGAGATCCGGCATCGCACCGAGGGTTTCGACGGCAATCTTCATCGCCTTGAGGGTAGCCCTGAGAATATTGATGCAGTCGATCTCGTCGGCTTCCACGATGCCGACGCCGTGGGCGATGCAACGATCGAGAATGCGCGCGTAGAGCCGCTCGCGCTCGTTCTCGCTCACGAGCTTCGAATCCCGCACGCGGCACAGGACGTCGCAGGGCTCGCAGATGACCGCCGCCGCGACGACGGGGCCGGCGAGCGCCCCCCTCCCGGCTTCGTCCACACCGGCCATGAGGCCGGGAGGCGAGAGTCTTCTCTCGCCGTCGAACCTGACCAGATCTTCGAATGCGATCCGGCGACCGGCTTTCATTCCTCGACCTTATCCATCCTCTCGGCGATGCGTGCCGCTTTGCCTTTGAGCTCCCTCAGATAGAAGAGCTTCGCTCTCCGCACCTTCCCCTTGCGCAGGACGCGGATGGCCGAGACGTTCGGCGAATGGAGCGGAAATATGCGTTCCACCCCGACGCCCGAGCTGATCTTGCGAACGGTGAAAGTCTCGCTGAGGCCGGAGCCGCGGCGCTGCATTACCGTTCCCTGGAACGCCTGCACGCGTTCCCGCTCTCCTTCGACGACTCTGATATCGACCCGCACCGTATCGCCGACGGCGAATTCGCTCGTCGATTCCTTCATTCGCTTCGCGGCGATCTGATTGAGGATATCCATGGTTCCTCCTTTAATTCGTTCCTTGCTTGCCTGCTCTGGACATGAGATCCGGTCTGAACCGGCGCGTGCGTTCGCGCGCCGAATCCACCCTCCACTGGTCTATTCGTGCATGGTTCCCCGATAAAAGCACCTCGGGCACCGCGAGCCCTCCGAACTCGGGAGGCCTCGTGTAGTACGCCGCGTCGAGGCAGAATTCCCGCTCGGCGGTGAAAGAATCGGACTCGCCCGATCGCTCGTTCCCGAGGACTCCGGGGAGACGACGGACGACCGAGTCGGCGACGACGAGCGCGGCGAGCTCGCCGCCGCTCAGAATGTAGTCGCCGATCGAGATGCTCTCCGTGACGGCAAGATCCCGAACCCGTTCGTCCACCCCTTTGTAACGTCCGCAGATGAAGACGAGCTTTTTCTTCGTCGCGAGCTCGTTCGCTTTTTCCTGATCGAAGACCTTCCCGCACGGCGAGAGAAGAATCACGGGAGCATCGGCTCCCTCGTCGGCGGAGCGGACCGATTCGACCGCTTTGAGGATCGGCGGCGCCATGAGAATCATCCCCGGCCCGCCTCCGTACGGGTAATCGTCAACGCTGCCGTAGCGATCCTCCGCAAAATCGCGCAGGTTTATCACGTGGTAGCTCGCGGCTCCGCTCTTCTCCGCGATGCCGGTCATTCCCGAGGCAAGCGGTTCCCGAAACATATCGGGGAAGATCGTGAGAAAATAGATGTCCATACCGGCGCACCCTACCAGGTCAGGTCGAGAAGCCCCTCGGGGGGATCTATCTCGACGATTCCCTCTTCTATCGAGACCCTGCGGACAAAATTGGGGACGTGCGGCACAAGATGCCGCGCGCCTTCGTGCTCGATGACAAGGCAGTTCTGGGCGGCGCCGAGGAGCATGTCGACGACGACCCCGAAAGGGGCGCCGTTCTTGAGAACGACGTCGAGACCGATAAGCTGGCACGGGAGCAGCTCGTCGGGCAACAACGAGCCGCCGAGCGCGTCCAGCGAAAGCCCCAAGCTCGAGCCGATGAGCGGCTCGGCCGCCTCAATCGTATCGATCCCGTCGAGCTTCAGGATATAGGTCAGCCCTTTGGGCCGCGAGCGCGCGACGTGCACCGTCCGCAGCACCGTCTCGTCGCTCAGAACGTCGAGCGCTTCGGCATTGAGCGCATTGAGCCAGAAATCGGGCGCCGGAAGGAGCTTCACCTCTCCCTTGAGGCCCACCGCCTTCACGATCGTACCCAGAATCGCTGTATCCGCCATTCCGCTCAGTCCTTCACTCGCGAATCTCGAGAAGCACTTTCTGCCCGAGACGCGTCGAGGCGGCGTTGACGAGCGCGCGCAGCGCCTTGGCCGTCTGGCCGCTCCGCCCGATGATCTTCCCGACGTCGTCTTTGGCGACCGAGAGCACGATGATAATCGTCTCGTTCCGTTTCTCTTCCTCGATGACGATCTTGTCGGGCTTGTCGACGAGCATCTCGGAAATCTTCCGGACCATGGTCTTGATCTTTACGACACTCATGTTACCCTTCCTTCGGGGCCGCCGTATCGGGCGCCGCCTCGGCAGCCTTCGCCGCCGCCGCGGCCTTTGCGGCTTTCTTCTTTCCCGGCCGTTTCTTCTTTTCCTTCCCCTCGACGGCTTTCGGCTGTTTCAGTCTCCGCTCGGCTATTGTGGAGTCGAGATCGGGGATCGCAACCCCCGCGCGCAGCATCCGCCACCGCTCCGTCAGCCCGAGCTTCTTCAGGAGAATGCCCACCTTCTCGGAGGGAATGGCGCCCTGGTCGAGCCAGTAATAGATCCTGTCATCGTCCATCTTGATCTGCGGGGGTTCGACCATCGGATTGTAATGGCCGAGAATCTCGATGAATCTGCCGTCGCGCGCGCTGCGCGAATCGATGGCGACAATCCGCCAGAAGGGTCGCTTCTTCGTACCCATTCGCCTCATTCTGAGCTTTACCGACAAGGTGTACCTCCGTGTAGAACCCGTTCGTTACGACGGCGGGAGATTGAACGGCATCTTTCCCGCCATTTTTGTGAAACGCTTCATCATCTTCCGCATTTCCTGAAACTGGTTCAGGAGACGGTTCACATCCTGCACGAGCGTTCCGCTGCCCGCAGCGATGCGGCGCCGCCGCGATCCGTCGATGATGTGGGGATCGCGCCGTTCTTCGGGAGTCATCGAGCGAATGATCGCCTCGATCTTCCTCAGCTCCTTCTCCCCGGCGTCCCCTCCCGCGACTCCGCGGATCTTCACCCCGGGTATCATCCCGAGGACCTGATCGAGCGGGCCCATTTTTCTCAGGCGCTGCAACTCCCCGAGGAAATCTTCGAGGGTAAACGATTCCCTCCGGAGCTTGCGCTCGAGCTCCTGGGCCGTCTTCGCGTCGATCGTCTCCTGGGCCTTTTCGATGAGGGACATAACGTCCCCCATCCCCAGGATCCTGCTCGCCATGCGGTCGGGGTAGAAGGCCTCCAGGTCATCCACCTTCTCGCCGACGCAGGCGAATTTTATAGGCTTGCCGGTGACGCTCGTCACCGAGAGCGCCGCCCCGCCGCGCGTGTCCCCGTCGAGCTTCGTGAGGACCACGCCGGTGAGATCGACCTCCCGCGCGAACTCCTCGGCGACGCGCACGGCCTCCTGGCCGGTCATGCTGTCGAGGACGAGAAGCGTCTCTTCCGGTGCCAGAACTTTCCTGACGGAGCCGAGCTCCGCCATCATCTCTCTGTCGATATGGAGCCGCCCCGCGGTATCGACGATGACCGTATCGCAGAGGTCCCTCTTCGCGATCCGCAGCGCGCTCTCAACTATCTCCACGACCGGGAGGTCGGTTCCCGGAGCATGGATCGGAACGTTGATCTGCCGCGCGAGCACTTTCAACTGTTCGACCGCGGCCGGCCGGTATATATCGGCGGCGACGAGGAGCGGACGGCGCCCCTTCTTGCGCACGAAAACCGCGAGCTTCGCCGCGAAGCTCGTCTTCCCCGATCCCTGAAGCCCCACGATCATAACGGAGGCGGGCGATCCGGAGAGGTTGAAGCTTACCGGCTTCGTCCCGAGAAGCGTAACGAGCTCCTCCTGGACTATCTTTATTATCTGCTGGTCGGGGGTGAGGCTGTCGAGCACCTTCTGGCCGACGGCACGCTCGCCCACTCGCCCAACGAACTCCTTGACTACCTTATAGTTAACGTCTGCCTCGAGCAGGGCTCTCCGCACCTCGCGCATGGCTTCAGCGATGTGCCCTTCCCGGACTTTCCCCTGCCCGCGCAGCTCCTTGAAAATTCGCGCGAATTTGTCGCTCAGATCCTGAAACAACTAGACCCATCCCCTACCCGGAAAATAAGTAAACTAACATAATATTTCGCTAAATGGCAAGGGAAATCAAGCTTTTATGAGCGCAGGGCAACGGCCCGGCGACGAGATCCGGCGCGGGCGGCGGATCGAGACGCGTCATTGAATCACGATCCGCGGATCGCTCGAATCGCTCCGGCGTAATCGGTGCACTTGAAAACCGCCGTCCCGGCAACGATGATCTGCGCTCCCTCCTCCCGCACCCGCCAGGCGTTTTCCGGCTTGATTCCGCCGTCCACTTCGATGACGAAACGGTATCCTTTCTTTTCCCTCATCCGCTTCGCCTCGCCGATCTTCGCTATCGCTTCCGCGATGAGCTCCTGTCCGCCGAAGCCCGGGAACACGGTCATGACGAGGAGCAGGTCGATCTCGGAAAGCAGGTGCTCGATCTTCGAGAGCGGCGTATCGGGGTTTATCGCGAGCCCCGCGTCGCAGCCGAGCGAATGAATTTTTGCGATGATGTCGGCATGACCCGTTCGGCACGCTTCCCAGTGAAAGCTCACGGCCGAGCTTCCCGCCTTGATGAATTGCTCCGCATAGGTATCCGGGTTCAGGATCATGAGGTGCGTGATGAGCGGAACGCGCGCGATTTTCGCTATTCCCGAGACGACCATGGGGCCGAAGGTGATATTGGGGACGAAATTGCCGTCCATCACGTCGAGATGGAGGAAGTCCGCGCCGGCGTCCTCGACCGAGCGTACCTCGCGCTCGAGGCATGAAAAATCCGCCGAGAGGAGAGACGGCGCGACGGCCACCCGGCCCTCATCATTCAAGCGCCGAAACGACGAGTTCAATGGTGTCTCCTTCCTTGATCTTCGTACCCGCGGGAGGGACCTGCGAGAGAATCGCGTTCGGGAATTTCCCCTCGCCGCGCTTCCTCGATGCGGCGTGCACGACGTTGAACCCGAGCCGCTCGAGCCTGTCTTTTACGAACGGATAATCCCTGCCGACGAGATTGGGCATGAGGTACGACTTCGGCTCCCCGTGTATCGCGACGAGGATGTCGACGGGAGCGCCGCGCGGGACCTTCGCGCCGGCCGAAGGGCTCGTCGCGAGCACGGAGGGCTGTCCCTCGCCGGGAACAAAAATCCGCACGGTGCGCCCTTTCGCGAGCCCCGAGCTCTCGACGAGTACCTCCGCCTCGCGAAGCGTCTTTCCCGCGAACGAGGGCACGATCTCCATTCTGCGTCCCGAGCTCACGGCGACCTTGATCGTTCTTCCCCGCTTGAGCCCCTTCCCTTGCTCCGGATCCTGCGAAATGACGTATCCCTCCGGGACCTCGTCGGAACTGCGGCTGCCGGTGACGGCGACCTCAAGACGCTCCTTGCGGCAGACTTCCTGCGCCTGCTTCAGGCTCATTCCCTCGATCGCGGGTGCCACCGCGACCTTGCCCCGTCCGACGATGCCCGGCATGATAACGAGATCGAATATAATGACGCCGGCGAGGAAGGCCCCCGCGATCAAGAGAAGGTAGAGCACGATCGCCGGGTACTGGTGTTTTCTCAGTCTATCGATCAAGCCGCCCGCCAAGAATCTCCCCCCTTTCGAGCGCAAAACCGCGGAGAAATTCGGACGCGGCAAGGGCGCGCTTCCCCTCGGCCTGGAGCGCGAGGAGCCCTACGGCTCCCCTTCCGCACGAAACGAGGATCGTGCCCCCTTTTGCTTCGAGAATGGCGCCCGGCGGCGCCCCCCGCGGAACGAGGTCCCGGGGCTCCGCTTCGTGGACTTTCAGGTACGCGCCGCGGTAATAGCAGAAACTCCCCGGCCAGGGATTCATGCCGCGAATGTGATTGTGCACGGCGAGGGCGTCCTTCTCCCACGGAATGAGCCCGTCTTCCTTGCGCAGAAGGGGCGATTTGACGATTCCCTCTTCGGGCTGCGGCGCCGGACGCAGCCCGTCGCGCGCGATCCGCCGCAGCGTTTCGACGAGAAGCGGAGCGCCCGCGGCCGCGAGCCGCTCCGAGAGCCGCCCCGCATTCTCCAACGGATCGATGCCGACGACCGTCTGCAGATAGATCGGACCGGAATCGAGCGACTCGGCCATCTCCATGGTCGTTACGCCGGTGAAGGAATCGCCGTTCACGATCGCGCCGACGACGGGGCTCGCACCCCGATACCGGGGCAGCAGCGAGGCGTGGAGATTGATATTGCCCTTCTTCGCGATGCCGAGGGCTTCTTTCGGCAGAATCCTCCCGAACGAAACGACGACGAAGAAATCGGGAGCGGCCGAGCGGAGATCGTCCAGCGCGCCGCTCTCCCGAAAACTCCCGATTATTTTTACCGGAATGCCTTTTTTTTCGGCGAGCTTGCGGACCGGAGTGGGGACGATGCTTTTGCCGCGGCCCGCGGGCCGGTCGGGCTGCGTCACAACGAGCGCCGGCATGAATTCGCTCGCGGCGAGCGCTTCAAGGGAGGGCAGGGCGAAGACGGGGGATCCAAAAAAAACCAGACGCTCCATCGCTATTTCTCCTTGCCGCCGCCGGCAAGGTTCTTGAGCTTTGCCTTGATGAGCGAGCGTTTCGCAAAGGAAAGCCGGTCGATGAACAGCACTCCGTTCAGATGGTCGAGCTCATGCTGCACAATCCTCGCGAGAAGCCCTTCCGCATCGAGCGTTCGCTCCTTCCCGTTCTCGTCCCGGTAAAGGACGGTGATGCGCTCGGGGCGTTCGACATCCCCCCTGACGCCGGGAACGCTCAGGCAGCCCTCCTCGATCTTCGCCGTCTCCTTGGAAGCCGCGACGATCCGGGGATTGATCATCTTGATGAGCTTCGTTTCGTCTTCCGGCTCGGGATTCACGATCGCGATCTGCTTCGAGATGCCGATCTGCGGAGCGGCGAGACCGACTCCCCTTGCCGCGATCATCGTTTTCTCCATGAGCTCGAAAAGCGGCTTGAGCTCGGGACCGCTCTCCTCGACGACTTTCCCCTTCCCGCGCAGCACCCGGTCCCCGTACTTCCGTATGCCGAACGATTCCTCCATGCGTTACCTCTCGAGGGAAAAAACCGCTCGAGCCCGCTCTCCTATTCCGCCTTCTTGTCGATAACAGCGGCGACGGCGCTCTTGACGAGCTCGATCTTCACTTCTTCCGAAATCTTGAGAACGATCAGGTTATCCTTCACGTCGTGGACCGTACCGTACATGCCGCCGGTAGTCACGACGCGGTCCCCCTTGCGCATCGAGTTGAGCATGTTCACATGCTGCTTCTGCTTTTTCTGCTGCGGCAGAATGAGGAGGAGATAGAAAATCACGAAGATCAGGAGAATCGGGACGAAGCTCACGAGGAGAGAAGGACCACCCTTGGCGCCTCCCGACGGATTGTTGCTGAACGCAAAGAATAGACTATGCATCGTTCCTCCTTTAAACGGATCCTTCAGCTTCACTGCCGACCGGATTGTAGGCTCGGTAAAAGCCCTCTCTCCACTGGGAAAACTTTCCTTCCCGTATAACTTGCCTCATTTCCGAGAGGAGATGCAAGTAAAAATAGAGGCTGTGATAGGTCGCGAGCCGCGGTCCCAGCATTTCCCCCGCGTTGAAGAGGTGGCGGATGTACGCGCGGCTGTAAGTCCGGCACACCTCGCATCGGCAATCGGGATCGAGCGGCGCGCCGTCCCGGGCGTATGCCGCGTTTCTGACGACGAGCTTTCCCCGCGAAGTGAACACGCAGCCGTTCCTCGCGTTTCGCGTCGGCACGACGCAGTCGAAGAGATCGATCCCGCGCGCGACCGCCTCGACGATGTCCTCGGGATGACCGACTCCCATGAGGTAGCGCGGCTTGTCCGCGGGGAGCAGGCTCGCGGTTCGGGCGGTCGTTTCGAAGGTGTCCTCCTTCGGTTCGCCGACGGAGAGCCCCCCGATCGCGTAGCCGGGAAAATCGAGAGCGACGAGCTCCCGCGCCGATCGCTCCCTGAGATCCGGATACAGAGAGCCCTGCACGATGCCGAAGAGCACGCGCTCGTATCCGTCGCGCGTCACGCGCGCCCCGCGCGCGGCGAGGCTCCGCGTCGCCCAGAGCGTCGTGCGCTCGACCGCCTTTTCCGCGCGGCCGCGATCGCAGGGGTAGTCGGCGCACTCGTCGAGAACCATCATGACGTCGGAACCGATGGAGAGCTGTATGTCGACGACCCGTTCGGGAGTGAGAAAATGGGTGGAACCGTCGAGATGCGATTTGAATTCAACGCCCTCGTCCCCGATCCTGCTCAGATCGGCGAGGCTCAGCACTTGGTAACCGCCGCTGTCGGTGAGAACGGGGCCCTTCCACCCCATGAACCGGTGGATGCCGCCCGCCTCCTCGATGAGCCTCTCGCCGGGCCGCAGGTAGAGATGGTACGTGTTCGAGAGGATCATGCCGGCGCCGATCTCCTCGAGGTCCCGCGCCGAAAGGGTCTTGACCGTGCCCTGCGTGCCGACCGGCATGAACGCGGGAGTCTCGACGGGGCCGTGATCGGTCTCGATGAGACCGCACCGCGCCCCCGAAGGATCGACGTTTCGCAGCGTAAAACCGAACGGCATAGGCGGCACCCGCTACCGGATGAACATCACGTCCCCGTAGCTGTAGAACCTGAACTTCCTCCCGATCGCCCACCGGTACGTCTTGAGCACCGATTCCCTGTCCGCGAACGCGGCGACGAGGAGAAGCAGGCTTGATTTGGGCAGATGGAGGTTCGTGAGGAGCGCGTCGACGATCCTGAACCGGTATCCCGGATAGATGAAGAGATCGGTCGTTCCCGCGAGATAGGTCTGCCCTTCGATGGTACGCTCCTCCTGGTTCGCGAACGGTCCGACGGCGAGCGTCTCGAGAACGCGCGTCGTCGTCGTGCCGACCGCGATGAGTCTTCTTCCCGTTCGGCGGGCATCCCTGATCTCTTCCCAGTTTTCCTTTTTGATGAGCGCGAACTCCGGCTCGAGCCGGTTTTCCTCGACCGTCTCGCTGGCGAGCGGGCGAAACGTCCCGGGGCCGACGTGCAGCGTGACCGGCACGATCGTCACGCCCCGGCGCTTGACGTCGAAGAGAACCTTTTCGGTGAAATGGAGGCCCGCGGTGGGCGCCGCGACCGAACCGTCGCGGCGGGCGTATACCGTCTGGTAGCGTTCGCGGTCGCGCTCGTCGTCCTCGCGCTTGATGTAGGGCGGCAGCGGCACGTGCCCGCATTCCTCGAGAAACCGGTTTTCCTCGATCGAGGCGGGAAGGATCACGTGCCATTCCCCCTCGCCGGCGCTCGCGCCGATCGTGATCTCGAGATCCCGCTCCCCGACGAGCACGGTCTCTCCCTCGCGGAGCTTGCTCGCGGGCCGAAGCATCGCGATCCATCGCCGGTCGGAGATGCGCCTCACGAGAAAGATTTCGACGAGCCCCCCGCTCTTTCTCCTGCACAGGATCCGCGCCGGTATGACGCGCGTTTCGTTGACGGCGAGGATGTCTCCCTCCTGGAGAAAGCGCGGGAAATTCGAAAAAAGCGTTTCCCTGATATCCTCGCCCGAGCGGTCGAGGACGATGAGCCGGCTCTCGTCGCGCAGCTTCGGAGGATGTTGCGCGACAAGCTCCCGGGGAAGCTCGTAATCGAAATCGCTGAGTTTCATGGTCAACCGATTTTCGCGTGAGCCTCTAGAGCAGATCCGGCTGCTTGCCGCCGCCCGTCTTGGGGATCTTCAGATGGCGATATCCCGCGTCCGTCGCCATCCTCCCGCGCGAAGTGCGCTGGATCAAGCCTTCCTGGATAAGGAAGGGCTCGTAGATGTCCTCGATCGTTTCCGCCTCCTCGGACACGGCGACCGAAAGAGAGTTGATGCCGACCGGCCCTCCGGAGAACTTCTCGATGATCGTCGCGAGCAGCCGCCGGTCCATCTCGTTCAACCCCTTCTCGTCGACCTCGAGCATCCCGAGCGCGTAATCGGCGATCTCGAGATCGATTTTCCCCTTCCCCTTGATCTGGGCGAAGTCGCGGACGCGGCGCAGAAGCCGGTTGGCGATGCGCGGCGTTCCGCGGGAGCGCTTGGCGATCTCGATCGTCCCCTCGTCGTCGATCTCGATGTCGAGGAGCTGCGCGGAGCGATTGACGATACGAACGAGATCCTCGGTCCGGTAGAAACCGAGGCGGGCGACGACGCCGAAGCGGCTTCGCATGGGCGAGGTGATCATTCCCGCGCGCGTCGTCGCGCCGACGAGGGTGAACGGCTCGATCGTGAGCGAATAGTGCCGTGCGTGCGGCCCCTTGTCGACGATGAGCTCGCACCGGAACTCCTCCATCGCGGGGTAGAGGTGCTCCTCCACGACCCGGCTCAGGCGGTGTATCTCGTCGATGAACACGACGTCGCGCTTCTGAATCTGCGTGAGAATGCCGAGAAGCTCGGCCGCGTTCTGGAACACGGGACCCGACGTGGTCCGGATCGCGACGCCGAGCTCGTGGGCGATGATATGGGCGAGAGTGGTCTTCCCGAGACCGGGCGGGCCGTAGAGGAGAACATGGTCGAGAGGCTCGCCGCGCTGCTTCGCCGCCTCGATGAAGACGCTGAGATTCTCCTTCACCTTCGACTGGCCGACGAACTCGTCGAGCGTTTTCGGCCTGAGCCTCGACTCGGACAGTATCTCTTCCGGCGACACCTTCGGATCGGTGATGAAGCTCGCCGGCGCCTTATCGATTCCCTTTCGCTCCATCGTCTATATCGCTTTCAGCGCCTCCCGCACGAGATCCTCGACGCGGTACGAGGTCCCGGGCTTCGATACGCTCACCCGTTCAAGCGCCCTGATCGCGTTCGCCCGCGAGAGGCCGATCGATTCGAGGGCCGTGAGCGCCTCATCGAAGAGCTCGCGCGGCATGCTCGCTTCCGCCGCGGCGACCGCGGGGAGATAGCGCTCGAGCTCGACCTTGTCCTTGAGCTCGAGAATGATCCGTTCCGCGGTCTTCTTCCCGATTCCCGGGATGGAGACAAGCGCCGTGGCCTTCTCCTCGTGGATGATCCGGGCGAGCTCCCCGGCGCCCGTGAGCGCGAGGACGGAGAGCGCCAGCTTGGGCCCCACCCCGCTCACGCCGATGAGCATCCGGAAAAGGTGCCGTTCGTTCTCATCGGGAAAACCGTAGAGCGCGAGCGTATCCTCGCGGACGTGGAGGTACGTATGGAGGCGCACCCGCTCTCCCTCGTCTCCGAGGGACTCGGCGACGCGCAGGGGCACGGAAACCTCGAACCCGACGCCGCCTATCTCGACGACGATTCGGTTCCCGTCCCTGGCGCGCAGGATTCCCTCGATCGAGGAGATCATGTCGCGGACCTCCGCCGGATATCCCCGGCCCGGGCGACGTGGCAGAACGCGACGGCGAGAGCGTCCGTTTCGTCCTCCGTCTCCGGCTCGTGATCGAGCCGCATGAGCCGCCCCACCATCGCGGCGACCTGGCTCTTGTGCGCCCCTCCCGCGCCCGTGATGCTGCTCTTGACCTCGCGGGACGAATACTCGAAGACCGGGATGCCCGCCTCGGCCGCGACGAGAAGCGCAATGCCACGGGCCTGTCCGAGCGTAAGCGTACTCTTCGGATTCTTTGCCATGAAGATTTCTTCCACGGCGAGCGCCGATGGATGGTAGCGCTGCATCACTTCGTCGAGCGCCCGCTTGATCGCGAGGAGGCGTTCCTCGATCGGTTTCGAAGCGCCCGTCCTGATGATGCCCGATCCGACGAACACGATATCGCGCCCGCGCATTTCCACGAGCCCGTAGCCGGTTATACGGCTCCCCGGATCGATGCCGATGGTCAGGGACACGCGGCCACCTCGCGGGGATCCCCGATCAACCGAGCTCCCCTTCGATAGTCTTCAATATTTCGTCCGAGATATCGAAATTGCCGGCCACGTTCTGAACGTCGTCGAGATCCTCGAGGGAGCTCACGAGCTTGAGAACCTTCACCGCCGCGTCGCGTTCGAGCTTAACCGCCGTCTTCGGATAGAGCGCCAGCTCCGCCATCTGTGTGGCGATCTTCGCCTCCCGCAGCTTCACGCGCAGCGATTCGAACGCGTCCGGGGGGCATACGATTTCGAACGAGCCCCCTTCGGAGCGCACGTCGTCGGCGCCGTTCTCGAGCGCGATCTCGAACACCCTGTCCTCGCTCGCCTGCGTGCCCTCGACGACGATCACTCCCTTTTTCTCGAACATGTACGAAACGGAGTTCGGCTCGGTCATGTGACCGCCGTGCCTCGTGAAGAGGTGCCGGATCTCCGAGCTCGTGCGGTTGCGATTGTCGGTGAGCGTGATGACGAGGATCGCGATTCCGCCCGGCGCGTATCCCTCGAAGGTGGCCGTTTCGTAGCTCACGCCGTCCAGCTCGCCGGTGCCGCGCTTGATCGCGCGCTCGATGTTCTCGTACGGCATGTTGCTTTCGCGCGCGCTCTGCACCGCCGTCCTGAGACGCGCGTTGTTTTCAAGATCGCCGCCCCCCTCGCGGGCGGAGGTCAATATTTCCCTGATGAGCTTCGTGAAGATCTTGCCCCGCTGGGCGTCGACTTTCGCCTTTTTCCTTTTTATGGTAGCCCATTTCGAATGCCCCGACACGAAACGCCTCCTTGAACAGGAATGTTAATTGGCCTCCGTCTTCGCCGCCTCGGCAGCCGCGATGAGCTTCTGCGCGACTTCGTGAGGCACTTCTTCGTAATGCGAGAATTCCTGATGATGCACTCCTCGTCCCTGGGTCATCGAACGAAGCGACGTCGAGTACCGGTGGAGTTCCGCGAGGGGGACCTGCGCCTTGATCTTCTGCCCGGCGCCCTCCTGCTCCATCCCTTGTATCTTGCCGCGGCGCGATGAGAGGTCGCCCATGACGTCCCCCATGAAATCGCCCGGCACGTATACCTCGACGTTCATGATGGGCTCGAGTATGACCGGCTTTGCCTTGAGCACCGCGGCCTTGAAGCCGAGGGAACCCGCGACCTTGAACGCGTTATCGGAGGAGTCGACCGCATGGTAGGAGCCGTAGTAGATCGCGACACTGACGTCCATCACGGTATAGCCGGCGAGAACGCCTTCCTTCATGGCTTCCCGCACGCCCTTCTCGACCGCGGGGATATACTTCCCGGGAACGGTGCCGCCGACGACCTCGTCGAGGAACTCGAAACCGCCGCTCCGCGGGAGCGGTTCGAGCCTGAGCCAGCAATCGCCGTATTGCCCGCGGCCGCCGCTCTGCTTCTTGTACTTGCCCTGGGCCTCGGCCTTCGCGGTGATCGTCTCCCGGTACGGTATCTTCGGCACCGTCATCTCGACCTCGACGAGCGACTTTCTCTTGAGCCGCGCGAGAAGCACGTCGAGATGAAGCTCCCCCTGGCCCGAGAGGAGCATCTGCCTGAGCTCGGGATCGAGATCGAGCCTGAAGGTCGGATCCTCCTCCTTGAGCTTGGCCAGCCCGGTCGCCACTTTGTCTTCTTCCCCCTTGATCTTGGAGGCGATCGCGGTCGTAAGCGTCGGTTCTGGATACGCGACGTCGGGGAAAACGACCTGATGCGCCCGGTCGCAGAGCGTGTGCCCCAGACGCGTCGCTTTCAGCTTCACCGCGGCGCCGATATCGCCCGCCTCAACCGAATCGCTATCGACCCTGTTCCTACCCTCGATGAAGAAGAGCTGCCCCATGCGCTCGGCCGCGTCTATGTTCGCGTTGTGGAGATCCTTTCCGACGGCGACCTCGCCGCCGAAAACCCTGAAGTAGGAGAGATCCCCGACGTTCTTCTCGGACACGAACTTGAATACGAACACCGATACCGGAGCGCCGGGACCGGTCTTCACCTTCGCCGCCGCGCCCGAATCGGAAGCCTTCGCATCGATCTCCGATCGCCAGGCCGGC
>Ga0265296_1003244_pt1 | contig 15359 bp, 15 predicted proteins | sample MunlanPumphouse1_FD_189073 | JGI IMG/M metagenome (GOLD analysis project Ga0265296, IMG submission 189073) | Groundwater microbial communities from a municipal landfill in Southern Ontario, Canada - Pumphouse #1 | ecosystem: Environmental > Aquatic > Deep subsurface > Groundwater | place... | reverse complement strand
TTGACGTTTGTCGTGTGGTTTTTCGTATTACAGGCTTCACTAACATTTAGTCTGATGGCTTTTGTTTCCGTGGTGGTTATAGCTTGTCCTTGCGCTTTGGGACTGGCTACTCCTACAGCTATCATGGTTGGAACAGGAAAAGGCGCCGAGTATGGAGTTTTGATTAAGGGTGGAGAACCTTTGGAGGCGGCGTGTAAAGTTAACACTTTGGTGTTTGATAAAACCGGTACATTAACAAAAGGAAAGCCGGAGGTAACCGACGTTGTTGCAGCTGGAGATTTAGACGAAAATGAAATTATTTCTATTGCTGCCAGTCTTGAGAAATTATCCGAGCATCCTTTGGCCGAGGCTATCGTCAATTATGCTAAAGAGGGGAACGTGGATTTAAAGGAAACCGAGGGATTTAAAGCCATTCCAGGACATGGAGTGGAAGGAAATATTGCCGGAATTAAATATTATTTGGGAAATCGAAAACTTGTTTCTGATGTCGCCGATTTAGATGCTTCTAAGATTGAGAAGAAAATATGCAAATTGGAAGAACAAGGAAAGACTGTAATGATTTTGACTTCTGACAAAGAGGTTTTGGGACTCGTCGCAGTTGCTGACACATTGAAGGAAAGTTCCGTGGAAGCCGTAAAAGAATTGAAGAGACGCGGATTCGAGATATACATGATCACCGGTGATAATAAAAGAACCGCCGATGCTATCGCCAAGCTTGCTGGTATTACCAACGTATTGGCGGAAGTTTTGCCGGAAGATAAAGCTAATGAGATTAAAAAATTACAGGAAAGAGGTCTTAAAGTTGCGATGGTTGGAGATGGCATCAACGATGCTCCGGCTTTGGCTCAGGCAGACCTTGGAATCGCCATGGGGAGTGGCACGGACGTAGCCATGGAGACTGGTGGAATTGTAATAATTAAAGATGATTTAAAAGATGTTTTGACTGCGCTTGATTTGGGACAAGAAACGATTGGGAAAATCAGGCAAAACATGTTCTTTGCTTTATTTTACAACGTGATTGGAATCCCAATCGCTGCCCGTGTGTTTGCAGGTCTAGGCCTAGTGTTGCGTCCTGAACTTGCCGGATTGGCCATGGCATTCAGCTCAATTTCTGTGGTTACAAACTCGTTGATGCTGAAAAATTTCAGACCCGGGAAAAGAAATTATCTTTCAATTATTGCCCCGTTTGTAATGGCGATTTTGTTTACTTTTGTATTCATTCAATTTGGGAGATTAAGTTCTCAAATGGCAGATACTGCCGTGGGCGGTTTTAACGACAGCCAAACGTTAGAAATTCAAACCGATATTGCTAAATTTATCAGCGGTGGAAAAACAAAGTTAAATTTTGCAGAAACTTCTCCAAAACTATTTCTGGGGGTAGATAAATTTAATTTAGATGGAGTCGAGGCCGAAGAGGGTGCGCTAAAACTTGGCAGTAACGAGATGATTTTGGGTTATGCCGAAGCCAAAATGATGAAAGACGAGGAACTGATCGTTGGCGCAGGAGACACTTTGAATGATTTCTTTGGGATCAAAAACATCAAAGTTGTTGGCATTCTGAAAAAAACCGGGACGATGCTCGATGACTATCACATTATAAATAGATCTACCTTCGCGAGAATATCCACTTTTACGAATATAAAAGTTATGAATGAGGAAACAGCTTTGGATTTCTTTTACGTTGTTAATGGGAATAATATTCCTGAACAGTACAAGAAAGTCATGGGAATTTCTGATTTTGAACCAGTTGTAGTGAACGGTGAAAAATATTTGCCAATTTTCCTGGGCCTCGATGTGGCAAAAATGATGCTGAATGAAAATGAGTTTACCAAGGAAGGCGATACTCTCGACGACGAGGCTGGGAACAGAGTAAAAATATTAAAAATATTACCAAAGACCAATACGATTATGGATGATTTTCATTTCGTGGGTCCGGGGTTTAAGTGAATATAATTGGAGGATGCTTTGAGGATCACCCCCCTGCCTAATGTAGAGGCGACTTGAAGCGCTGACGCTTTCTGTCGCTACTCAAGGGGGAATGTAGACTGTTCCAGGATCGCTTCGCTTTTACTCACCCCCTCCTAGCCTCCCCCCTGAGGGGGAGGAAGAGAAATGGACGCCTTCGGCGTCTATGGTCGGGGTGGCGGGATTCGCACCCGCGATCTCATGCACCCCATGCATGCGCCTTGGACTAACTGGGCCACACCCCGATATTCGTGCCGCCTGACGGCGGCTGCCGTAAAGTGTCCAAAGTATATTCGAGTGCGGTATAAACGGCAAGACGACTCTAAAATGCGTGAATTGCGAAATTTTAATCTGTCGCCTGATCGCACATGGTTGCCAGATGCAATGGTTGTTTTATATCTTCCCGGTCAGGTTTTTTTTACAGGTTGGGATTTTTGCTGACCGGGAAAACAAAACATAGACATGCTATATGTCTAGCATGCACCTGGTTCTTGATCTGTTTAATTCCGCAATTCACGTCGTGTATACCTTGACTTCCAGCCTGGAAAACATTAGGGTGAGCAACCTATGTCATCATTACCAACACAACCAGCCAACGACCTTGACCTTGACCCTGTTATCGCCCAAGCTGAAACATTGCGGCGAGAACATAAATGTGCTGAAGCCCTCTCGGTTTTGGATCAGGCTGAAACAGAACGTGGTGTAAATGCAGAGTTACTCTGTTGTCGTGCAAGAATTTTTACCTCTTTAAGGTCATACTGCAAGACTATAGCTCTCTACGACGAGGCTCTAAAGTTGGATCCGAACAACCCATCTATACTTTTCCAAAAAGCTAAAATACTCGAGAAAGATTTTAAAGATTACAAAGGGGCCATTGAGATCACGGATCAAGTTTTAAGCAGTACCCCCGACAACACTAAAGCATTAGCATATAAAGCGTATTTGCTTGTTTGTTCAAGAGGGGATCTAGAAGTTGCCCACCAACTCTGCACAAGAGCCCATGAAATTGAGCCTCAAAACGTACGAACTTTAGTGCTTCTAGTAAGGATTTGTATATATCAGCAGAAAACTCAAGAAAGCATAGGTTATAATTTTAAAATTCTAGAATTGGATCCCAATAATGCCTACGCCTTGTGTTCTTTGGGAAAAACTTATTACTTAAAAGGAGAATTAGACAATGTCTTACAGTATCTCGATAGACTACTAGAACTAGAACGCAAACATACCCGTGAGGGAACAAGAGGAACAAAAAAAGACAGGCATGCCTATAAAAACGGATGGGGTTTAAGGATTCCAGTTCTTAGAGCTTTAAGAAGATCCGAAGAGGCTCACCGCTGTTTGGACGATGCTCTAAGGGAACAACCCGACAGGCCCGATCTATTGCGCCATAAAGCAGTACTTTTGATAGACGATAGAAGGTGCGAAGAAGCTAGAACGTGTCTTTCCAGAGGTTCGAAGGCGGTGGCGGGAAGAAGATCAGGCAATTGCGGCACATCAACCCTCATGGGGCGATCCTACTTGGAGGAAAAAAGACCCGTAGAAGCAAGAAGGTACTTTTTAGAAGCTTTAGAAATGAAACCCACCAGTAAAACTATTTTGACTGGTCTTGCGCAAACTTTCTTGGTTGAAAAAAATTCTAGAGTAGCGCAATCGTATTTGCGTAAAGTGTTGGGACTGTACCCTGAAGACGAAATAGCAACAGCTTTGATGGCACAAACTTACCTAATAGACGGGGATGTCCAGAGCGCGGGAGAATGCATCAGCGAAATGCCAAATCCTGATGGGGTGATAGCTTTAAGTACTAGAGCAAATATTTTTCTGGCACAGAGAAACTATCCGGAAGCCTTGCGCTGTATCGAAGCCATTTTAAAGGTTGATCCTAACGACCATATTGCGGCCACTTTCAAGGGAACGGTGTTATGGTTGCAGGGAAGACTCGACGAAGCAGAACCCATACTCCAAGAGCTTATTATTAGAAAGCCCGATAACGCCGTGATAATTCGTGTTCTCGTTAGTTTGCTTTTAGCCCGCGGGGATAGGGAGAAAGCAAAATCGTTATTAATTCCCAAAATTATGACCCAGCCCGTTAATATCCGTATTTTAGAGTTGCTCACCAGGTGTGTTTCTAGAGACGATCCTGTTTGGCCTACACTGGAAACAACACTGGGTGCAAAAGTAATTGACAGAGTAATGAGGGTTTACGATGTTCCTGGAGAATTAGCCGGAAGTGAAGAATCTTTCGTACGCAATGTGCTCTGGCATATCGAAACACTTCGTCCGGACAGTCTTGCCAGCGGAGTAACCGAATTGCCGGATGAAGAAATTGATGCTAATGATTAGGGAGAGTTTGACGCGGTGGACTGCGAAGTAATTCCCCTTCGAGATCGTAGGGCGAGGCTTTTTTTATTAAAATCTTATAGAATTTGTCATAGAATTTGTCGAGGTGAATTTTTTCTTTCACTTTGTTGAATGGGACTATTATTTGTCCGTCGATTTCCGGGGCGAGGTATTGTGATCGGAATATTAGGTGCTTCTTTTTGTAGTCTGCGTGATCGAAAAGGCAGAGTAGTGTTTTACCGATGAGGGAGGCGTTTTTTGCGAGAGAGATTTGCTGCTGAAGGAGCATGAGTTCTTTGCGCCTTTGCGATTTTGTCCGCTCGGGGAGTTGGTTTGGGAAGTTGTAGGCAGGAGTGCCGCGCTCGCGAGAATATTCGAAGACTCCGACGTGGTTGAAGTTAATTTTTTTGAGGAAAGTTTTCAGGTTTGCGAAGGCCTTTGCTGTTTCTCCGGGGAAGCCCACGATCAAGCTGGTACGTAATGCTATGCCGGGGACACGTTTGCGGATTTTCGAAATCAGAGCGAGAGTTTTTTGGATGTTGTTTTGGCGAGCCATTTTTTTGAGAATTTCTGGGTCACCGTGCTGAAGCGGGATGTCGAGGTATTTGCAGACGTGTTTCAAGGAGTTGATCGTTTTGAGAAGTTCGTCGGTGATCCGCTCCGGGTAGACGTAAAGGACGCGTACTATGAAGTGGCCGCTTGGGACATTGGCACCGCCTATCGCCATGATGCGTTTTAAAAGTTTTGCTAAAGATGGTTTTTTGTAGAGATCTACTCCGTAGTAACCGCAGTCTTGTGCGACGAGAATTATTTCTTTTATTCCTTTTTTGAGAAGAGATTTTACTTCGTTGAGGATGTCTGGCATTTTTCTGCTCCTGAAATGGCCTTTCAAATAGGGGATTAGGCAGTATGTACATCTGTTATCGCAGCCTTCGGCTATTTTTACGTACGCGTAGGATCTTTGATAAAGAAGTGATTTGCCGATTGGATTTTCGAAGATGATTGGCTCTTTTGATAGGGCCGTGACGCGGCGGTTTTTTGCGACGCCTTTGATGATTTGATCGATTTTTTTGTAATTCGCGCTTGAGACTACCGCGTAAATTTGGGGATAAGTTTTTTGGACTTGGGGAGTGAAGTGGTTGCTCAAGCATCCTAAAATTACGACTTTTTTATTTTTTAGTTTTTTTAAAGTGGTGAAAACTTCAGCTCTTGCGGCTTTGAGAAAACCGCATGTGTTCAACAGAACTATTTCCGCTTTGGATTCCTCTACGATTTTGGGGTTGGAGATTAGTGAGACGACTGCCTCTAAGTCGGCTAAATTTTTTGGGCAGCCAAGTGAAATTAGCGAAATTGGAGGCGTGGAATGTCTTGGCATGGCTAGAACTTGTTAATGCATTCCAGAACCAGAGTTTTTAGATATCTGCCTTCCGGAAAGGAAATTTTCGACGTGTGATCGGAGGGTTGTTCGATCGTGTCTAAAATTCTAAAATCCTTGTTTGCCTGGCCCGCCGCGATTTTAAGCATAGTTAGGAAATCATCGAGCGTTACTCTGCCTGAGCACGAACTTGTGACTAGGAGCCCGCCCAAATCAAGCAAATCCATACACCTTTTGTTCAGACCAACGTAGGCTTTGAAAGCGTTTTGCACGTCATTTGCCGTTTTCGCGAATGCCGGAGGGTCGCAAATAATTAGATCGAATTGGTCTTTTTTCTCCCCGCCAGGGCCCTCCATGGTATTTAAATAATCAAATACGTCTTTGCAAATAAGTTCCGATTTTTTCGGGCTAATTTTGTTTAATTTCATATTCTTCTCTGCGAGGTCGATGGCTTTTTCTGAGACGTCGACCGTGACTGTTTTTTCCGCTCCGCCTTTTAGGGCGTATATGCTGAAAGCGCCGGTATATCCGAACAAATTCAGGACTTTTTTGCCTTTTGCGATTTGCATCGTCTTGATTCTCGCGTCTCTTTGATCGAGGAAGAATCCTGTTTTTTGACCGTTGATCGGGTCTGCATAAAATTTGATTCCGTTTTCTTCAAATTCGATTGGCGAGCTGGAGGCGCCTTTGTGTACTTTGGGTGGGAGCGGCTTTAAATTTTCCTGCTTGCGCGCTTCAACGTCGGATCTTTCAATGATCGCCTTAGGCTTGAACACTTTTTCCAGAGCTTCAATTATTTCGTTTCTGAAAAATTCCATTCCTTCGGTGTGGATCTGGAAAACGATGACAGAGTCGTACTTGTCCACTATTAGTCCGGGCATGTAGTCCGCGTCGCTGTGAACAATGCGAAATCCATTTGTTTTGTCGGGGAGAAATCGCGTTTTTAGTTCGAGAAGTTCGGCAAATCTTTTTGCGAAAAAGGAGGTGTCGATTTTCTGATTTTTGTCGCGAGAGATGATACGGAGGCTTATTGAATTTCTTTTATTCCAGGTCGCAAGACCCAAAAATTCCTGTTTTGAGGAATAGACTTCGACGATTGGGGAGGCTTGAGCCGGGTTTTGGGGGGCTGAGTCGACCCTGGCGATTGCATTTGAAAAAACCCAGGGGTGACCCTTTTGGACAGGAACTTCTCTTTTTTCTTTCAAAAAGATTTTTGTTTCAGAATTCGCCATTGAGTGAAATTTAATTTGCTGTAATATCTTAGCATGTTTGATCCACAAGTTAACAGAAAGATCCCGATACTCATGGGAACGCAACATCCCGACAATGCCGGCAAACCTTTTTGGGGAGACGACGCGTTTATTCATTCGAAACAGGAGGCTGAGGAGATTTATCATTGTTTCAAGGATATTGGATGCGACGAATATATGTGGGATTGGGAGGGAAAGTTCGCGGATGAAGCTATGATTGAAAAACTTTTGTCTCAATATTTTGAGTATTTTAAGGAGCAGCAGATTGGGCGAGACAAGTTTATAACGCTGCGCATCCCGAATATTTGGGAGGAAAAAACTTTTAAATTGGCCCGGGCGTATATGAGCGTGTTGTCCGCGGCGGAATTTTCGAAGTCTTTGGGGTTGTATACGCCGTCGGTGTTTGAATTGATTTTGCCAATGACGAAGTCAGCGGATCAACTTGGACATATTCAGGAGACTTTCAGGAAAACCGCCAAACTTCACGAAAGTATTTTTGATGAGGAAAAGTTTGGAGAGGGATATATTCATATAATTCCTTTGTTTGAGAGCGTGAGCGATTTGGCCGGGTGCGCTTCGGTATTGCGAAGTTTTTTGGAAGGGCATCGCGAGAGATTTGGCTTTTTGCCGCCATATTTAAGGGCGTTTATCGCTCGTTCGGATCCGGCGTTGAATGCCGGGTTTGTGCCGGCAGTACTGGCTACACATATGGCTTTGAGGGAGTTTTACAGGATTGGCGATGAGTTTGGGATCCCTGTTTATCCGATCATTGGGACTGGGTCGTTGCCTTTCCGCGGAGGAATAAATCCGGAAAATATTGAGAATAGCTTGAAGCAGTATGCCGGTACGAAAACTGTGACCATTCAGTCCGCGTTCAGATATGATTATCCGCTTGATCAGGTGCGAAGCGCTTTTGAGTACATTAAGGCCGAGTGTTCGGATGCGAAGAAGGTTACTTTTGGCGATGAGGAGTTTGCTGAGCTTATTAAGGTGAATGAGATGTTTAGCAATTTGTATTCCAAGACAATTGAAAATTTCGCTCCGTTGATAAATGAAATGGCTGGGTTTGTGCCGAACAGGCGTGAACGCGTGCAGCATGTTGGACTCTTTGGGTATAGTAGGGGAACCGGAGAAGTTAGGCTGCCGAGAGCTATTAAGTTCACTGCGGCATGTTATTCTTTGGGCGTGCCTCCGGAATTTATTGGGACCGGAAGAGGGCTTAAGAAAGCCAAGGATATGGGCTGGGGCGAATTGATCGACAAACATTTCTTCACTTTGGTTTGGGAACTTACACATGCAGGGAAATTTTTGAATATGGAAAATTTAGAGAGGTTGGCTGGCGATGGCTTGGGTTGGGCTTGCGATGTTTTGGAAGATGTTCGCTTGTGCGGGGAGATTCTGGGAATTGAGTTTGGACCAAAGAAAGACCATCATTTCCTGCATAGAAATGTAACTTCAAATATCTTACTTAAAAGAGGGCTTGGAGAAGATTTCTCGGGGGATATTTTGGAGGCGGCTGTTTTGAGAAAGAGTTTGGGATAAAATTTGCCGAGAGGAGAGTTTGTTTGTTATAATCGGGGGAGTTTGGTTTTGCCTATTGGTTTTGTCTCAATGGAAACTTAACCTTATATCCTATGCCTGTAAAAAAACAACGTGCTAGGGCCGGGCGTGCCAGGGTTGGGCGTGTCAGGGCCGAGAGGTCGCAGAAGAATTTAATTAGTGTCATTGATTACAGCGAGAAGCATCTGGAAGAAAAAACATTCCGTGATTTGAATGAGTGTATTCGTTACAAAAATACTCCGGAGGTGACTTGGATCAATATAGACAATGTTCCACCGTTGGATTTTTTGAAAGAGTTGGGTCTTGGATTTGACCTGCATCCCGTTATTTTGGATGATATTACTAATCCCAATCAGCGACCGAAAGTAGAAATTACGGATGATTACATTTATATTGTTTTGAAAATGCTGACGCCGGATAAAAAAGACGGCGGGAAGAGTGGCGTCGCGGTGGCGGGTGGCAATGGCGGCAGTGCGGGCGGTGCGGGCGGCAGCGCGAGCGAGTTTTCTTTTCTGAGTGAACAAGTGAGTATCGTACTGGCATCAAAGTTTGTTATTACACTCCAGCAAGGAGTGAGAGGTGATGCTTTCGACTATGCGCGCAGTTTGATCCGTAAAGAAAAAAGTTCTATACGTCGTGAAGGGACCGACTATTTGGTTTATGAATTGATTAGTGACATTATTACCAATTACTTCAAAGTGTTGGAAGATTTTGGAGACGGAGTTGAAGTTTTGGAGAGGGAGTTGATGAAAAACCCGTCTCCGCAGACTTTGCGGTCAATTTATCATTTGAAGCAAGAGGTTTTAGGTATCCGCAAGGCTGTGTGGCCGCTTCGAGAGGTGGTGGATATTTTGGAAAGAGGGGATAGCCCTTTGATAAAAAAGGGGACGCGTATTTATTTGCGCGATATTTACAACCGTGTGACGCAAGTTATTGATATTTTGGAAACTTATCGTGATACGGTGTCGGGGATGTTGGACATATACCTATCAAGTGTCAGTAACCGCTTGAATAGCGTCATGAAGGTTTTGACTATTATTACCACTATCTTCATGCCACTTTCTTTTTTGGCCGGGCTTTATGGAATGAATTTCCGCTATATGCCGGGGTTGGGGGCGCCTTGGGGATTTTTCGTGATGTTCGGGCTTATGATGCTGGTGGCTCTTTTAATGATCAGCTTTGCGAGAAAGAAGAGGTGGTTGTAGGAGGGACGCCCTTGGCTTCGCTTTTTTCACCCCCTACCCCCTCGAGGGGGTATGTAAAATGTTCCAGGATCGCTTCGCTTCCTGGAACTATGGTCGGGGTGCAGGGATTTGAACCCTGGGCCTCATGGTCCCAAACCATGCGCGCTAGCCAACTGCGCTACACCCCGAAGAGAATTTCTACTCACCGGGCAGATCATCGTTAGCCGCGGGAGACCCGCGAGCTAAAGAGGTTCGCGAGCACGCCTATTTTACACTGCTATTTCAGTTTGCCAAGATTTTTTGTATATTTCCTTTGTATGGAAAGATTATATTCGAAAATTATCGGGATGCCGGTTTTCACGCCTGACAGTTTGAGGCCGATTTATAATGTGCGGGATTTGATTTTTGATCCTGTTAATGGAGCGGTGATTGCGTTTGAGGTTGGGAGAGGACTTGTTATTACGCCGATGGATGTTTTGTCGATGAAGCAGGGGATTTTGATTAAGGGGATGGAGGATGTTGTCGGGATTGACGATATTTTGAGGGTTCGAAAAGTGGTGGACGAAGGGATGGGAATTATGGGGAAGAAGGTTGTGACTTTAGGCGGGAAGGCGCTTGGGAAGGTTGTTGATTTGACGATCGACGACGGGGCTTTGATTTTGAATAAAATTTATACGGCTAAGGTTATTCTGGGGGTTTTGCAGCGCGATTCGCGTGTGATTCCGGCGAAGAATATTGTTGAAGTTCTTTCGGACAGGATTGTTGTGAAAAATGATTCGGGGGAGGTTACATTAGGGGAGGTCGAGGGAGAGGAGAGGGAGGTTGTGGGGGCAGTTGAGGCGTAGGTGGAGGCCGGGTATGGTTGGCGGGTAAGTGATGCCCGGGCATCACAACAAAAAGCCCCGGCTTCTTTTGATCGAAGACGGGGCAAGTACGGTTTAAATTACGCATCTATTGCGCTTTGCGCTTATTGAACTACTCCACCACCTCCGCCTGCTCCGGCAGAGCCAAGAACTGTGTTTACGATTGCGAATGAGAGTAGAATGATGATGATACCAACCAAAGAGTAAAGAATGATTTTTTTTGCGTTGTCGATTGATTCTTGCTTACCTGCAGCTGTCACGTAGGTGACACCTCCGTAGATAATCATCATTACTGCAATTATTCCCAAAAATGTTAGGAAGTAGTTAACAATTTTGAGAGCGAGAGCTCTAATAGATCCTTCACCCCCTGTTGCTGCCGCGATTTCGCCCGGAACGTCTCCAGGAGTGATCAAAGCCGCAGAAGCTACCGGAATGAACGAAAGCAGAGCGATTGCTCCTGTCATCAAACCTAAGACGATGAGTACTTGTTTGATGATTTTGCTTGTTTTCATAGGGATATGGTTATTGTATTTATTACTGAGTTACGATTTCTCCTCCTCCAGTTGCCGAACCGATAACTGTGTTAACAATAGCGAAAGAGAGAAGAATGATGATGATGCCTATTAGGGAGTAGAGAATAATTTTTTTTGCTATGTCGATTGATTCTTGCTTACCTGCAGCTGTAATGTAGCGAACACCTGCGTAAATAATCATCAGTACGGCTATGATGCCCAAAAATGTTAGAGCATAATTTACGATCCTGACCGCTAGCGGTTTAACATTTTGGTCTCCCGGCAGGTCTTTGAATGGATTTGTTGCTTCGGTTAATGCTGCGAATGCGGTCGCCGGAATGGCTGACATCAGAGTTACTGCTCCGACAATCAATGCAGTTACAATCAAACACTGCTTTAGTACTTTTTTTATTTCCATAGGAATGGGTTATGGTACTTCTATTGTTGAATTATACCAGAAAACAGGTTGAAACACAATATTTAGATTGATTTTTTGGCGTTATGTGGGGTAATTATTTTTCGGAATGACTTGAACTTCTTCTTCGAGCGTGATTTTGAAGCGGCGGCGGACTTCTTTTTTGGCGAGAGCGGCTAAGCGAAGGACGTCTTTTTGGGTGGCGGGGTGATGGGGGTCGTTGAGATTTTGGATGAAATTTGCGTGCTTGGACGAAATCTGGGCGCCGCCTATGCGTTTGCCTTTGAGGCCGCATTGGTCGATGAGATAACCCGCTTTCATGTGCGGTTTGTTTGGGCTGGGATCGGGATTTTTGAAGAACGAGCCTGCGGAGAGGCCATATGGTTGGGTTTGGGTGCGTTTTTTTGCAAGCTTTTGCGCGAGCGTTTTGTAGTTGGTGGCTTTCGAAAGTTTGAGAGTTGCTTGAAGGACTATTTCGTTAGTGCGTTTGAGAGCGGAGTTGCGATAGGAAAGCTTGAGAACGGTTGGGGTAACTGTGCGAGTGCGGCCGGTTTTTGGATTGAAAATTTGCGCTTTAATGAGGAAGTCTTTGATTTCTGCGCCGTTTGCGCCTGCGTTGCCGCGGATTGCGCCGCCAAGAGTACCGGGGATTCCGGTCAGGGCAGCGAGATTGTAGAAACCTTTTTGTGAGGCTTTTTTTATTAGAGTTTGGAGGGGGGTGCCGGCGTCAGCGGTGACGGAGGTTTTAGTGAAAGCGATTGCGCTTGCGTTGGGGTTCGTGCTGACGTTAGCGCTAGTGCTGGTGCTGGTGCGCGGTGTGAGGCGGATGACTGCGCCGCGAAAACCTTTGTCGTGGAAAAGGATATTACTGCCGCCACCTATAATGATGAAAGGGATTTTTAGTTTTTTTAGGGCTGAGAGGATCGGTCTTGGATCGGCGGTTTCGATATATGCGTCAGCGGGGCCGCCTATGCGAAATGTGCAGTGCGCGGCGAGCGGTTCGTTGAAACGGATGGAGGGGAAGAGGGAGGTGAGCTTTTTCTTGGTTTGCAAGTTCATTTCGCCTGGAAGCTTACTAAAAAAATTTAAAAATTGACAGGGAAAAGCTATTTAGATAGGATTGGTTGGCTTTGGGAAAGATTAATAGGCATACCCCCTCCTAACCTCCCCCAAGGGGGAGGAATAGAAAGGGCGCAATTAGAACTTCGTTCTCTTGCGCAGGCCACCTTAGCTCAGTGGTAGAGCTACCGCCTTGTAAGCGGTGGGTCGTCGGTTCAAATCCGACAGGTGGCTCCATTTTTGCTTTGCGCTAAGCGGTGGGTCGTTCGTCCAGAGCCGGACAGGTGGCTCCATTTTGTCGCTTATCTTATTCTTTGCTGCGGGTCTTTTCCCCCTATACATTCCATGACTTTTTCGCTGAATTTCTCGACGTCTTCAAGCGCCTGAGTTATGGACCTGGCTGATATATCGTAGGTTTCCAAGTTGTAATCAACTATGTTTCTTTTCATTCTCATTTTATTCAGTCTTTTTAGGACATACTCCACGTCTTTTTCATTTTTCATCAGCTCAATCGTTGCCGTCATTACAGTTTTGTGATGATCTTTCAGTCTTGCCCTGTACCCATTTAGAAGAATGAAAGATTCCGCTATCAATCGCGCTGCATCATAAATATTTGTAAAAATTGCGTCGTAAAAGCTATCGGGAGTTTTTTTGTTGAAGTTTTGTTTTGCAAAAGAGAGCCTGATTTAATTTCGTTGATGGAAATCGAAAATTTCTCCAATTTTTCTTCGTCAATTAGCTTTTGTAATATCATGTACATCACCTTTTAAAATGATTTTGGGTTCTTTTAGTATTTTTACTATAAATTCGTTTTTATTTTTGAGTTTTTTCCTGAATTCCGCTTTACTGTAAATTTGATAGCTGATCTCTCTTTTTAAGTGAAATTCTGCTTCTGACAGCAGAGTCGCCAGCAAATCTTCGTTCGCCTCTCCAATCAACATTAAATCAATGTCGCTGAAAGAGTTTTCTGCATTTTTTGCGATTGATCCGAATATAAATGCGCATACCACTTTATCGAATTCGTTTACTATTTTTTTCAACTTGGACTCAATGCCAAAAGTCTTTGAAATAATTATTTTAATTTCGTCGTAAAGCGGGTGAGATTTATTTAGACTAAAATATCGAAGCGGTCCCTTTTTCTCATCTTTTAAAATGCCATCTTTCACCAAAGAGTTTAAATGAGCTTGAAAATACCCGGGCTCTTTATTGAGAATTTTGGCAATTTCCCGCATGTAATACGTTCTTTCAGTGTCTTGGAAAAAAAGTGATAGGATCTGACCCTTGTCGTTTTTAAGAAAATTAAACATAAAATTTTGTTTATATTATTTTTATACAACTGTATAAAATTTTATACAAGCTAAAATTTAGAACTGCTGTGGCAGGGCTGTCTATGTTGGCTTGTAGTTTGTTTAATAAAGCGGTTTATCCCTGTAATGCGCAATTAGTTTGGGACCTGTCGTTGTAAAAACTTGTTTTCTTATGCCTTCCATAGTGGTTTTGACCGAATCTGGTTTGAAAAATAAATATTCCTCTAAAGAGCATATAATCCCGGCCACCGCAAGAAATAAACTTTTTAAGATTATCGACGCTTCACCAATAGTTAAGTTTTTATAATTTGTTATAAAATAATTTAAGCGTTCATTGAGGTAACTTAAGTCTTGTTCAATTTCCGTTCTAATCTGTTCTGGGAATTGTGGATTTTTTTCATTTAGCTTTGCCAGGCCGCCTGCCAACCCGTCAACCCTGCTCAACATTTCTACAATGAATTCACCTGTTTCTGATGGCAATCTCTCCTCAAAATGTTCTTCGTTTCCATTCACTACTGCTGCAACTAAACTTAATAAATAGGTCTCCCAATCGTGTATGACCGCGAATGTTTTTAACCAACCGGTGCAATCGTTTTCATCTTTAAACTCATACTTCACTTTTCCCTGCTCGATTGCATCCGCAAAAAATTCACATGCTGCCGCTCTATTCGAAGAACATAATATGGAGTCTGATTCTCCGGGTATGTTTGTAAAATCCTCTTTCCTATGATTTCTTGTAAGTGAATCTCTTTTTTCTTTTTTTAATGTCTGCCCAAGAGTTCTGTAAACTGTATATGCTTCCCCTGGATTTCTTACTTTTTCAAATTCTGTTTTTAAAAGATCATGACCGTAAAAAGCATTTGAAATGCCGTTTACGATATTGGTTTTGTGTATCGGGTTTTCTATCCAGCCTACTATGTCGCTTCCGTTCATACTTTTGTTTTTAATTGTGTCATTGTAACACAAAATCACCTGGTTTTGAATGGGTTGGGGGCAGGACTATCCTGGTGGAAGTTCTACATCACCGATTTCTGCAAATTCTAACTCTAAATAGTCAGCATTAGGCCCTGTCCTATCTGGCATGGCGTAATACCCTTCTTTTCCTCTTCTACCAAGGTGTCCAAGATTTTCTAATCTTTCTATATTTTCTCCAAATCTACATATAAAAATATCTTTTCCAGGTATGGCAATTACGAGACCTATTATCTTTTTCATTGGATGCCGTACAACCTTCCCTGGGGTTCCCACGGGCATCCATCTTACACTAGGATTTAAAGTTGATTTTTCGGCACAACCTCTGTCAAAGAGATCTAAGTACCGAGGCAATATTTTTGTGCTATCTATTAATTGACGGCACTCAACTCGTCTTGCTGTGATCGCTTCTTCTGTCTTGCGCAAATCCGCTTCAACTTTCCGAAGAGTATCAATGCTAATTTCTCCACCAGCGACTAAATCTACTAAATCCTCTGGATTTGGCGGTGGAGTTGATGATGCCTCTCCGGGTACTTCATCAGGTACTCTGTTGGTCACAT
>Ga0265296_1003243_pt1 | contig 15361 bp, 10 predicted proteins | sample MunlanPumphouse1_FD_189073 | JGI IMG/M metagenome (GOLD analysis project Ga0265296, IMG submission 189073) | Groundwater microbial communities from a municipal landfill in Southern Ontario, Canada - Pumphouse #1 | ecosystem: Environmental > Aquatic > Deep subsurface > Groundwater | place... | reverse complement strand
AATGTATATACGAGTAGTAAAACTACACAAGACTGAGTGTATGACTCGGTCTGGCTGGTGAGCATAATCGTTATTGTTGATCTTTTGCGAACAAGAAAAGGTAGAAGTTTAATGTTGCCTGCCAAAATTAATGAATTTTCAGCTATTTCTAACTTTTGTTCGACAGTCCTTCGCCAAGCGTGGTTCTTGCGTTCACAGCCACAAGCCATTTACACGCCGATCAAGGATAGACCATGAGCCTTCCAATGCTGGTTGAACTCCCTGCCGTTCTGTTGCCGTTTGCCAGCCGGGCCGAGCAGTCATTTCGTGACGCAGCGGCCATGCTGGATGCCGATCATGGCCTGTCCGCGTGGACGCCGCAACGTTGGGCCGACTTCGCCCGTGTCTGCGCCGCCAGTGATTTTGTGATTGAACAGAGTGTTCGTGACCCTTTGATGTTGCTGGAACTGGTGGCCTGGGGCGAACTGGATCGCGGCTTTGCACCCGATGAGCTGTGTGGGCAGATTGCCGCAGCGGTGCAACAGGCTGAAACAGAAGACGAGCTGGGCCGCGTCCTGCGTCGCCAGCGGACCCGCCAGCAGGTGCGGATTATCTGGCGCGACCTGACCCGACAGGCGGACCTGGTGCAGACCTGCCGCGACCTGTCGGACATGGCCGACGCCAGCATCGACCAGGCTTACCAGTGGCTGTACCAACGCCATTGCGCGCAATTTGGCACTCCCACCGGCGGGCGCAGCGGCGAACCGCAGCAGATGGTCATCCTCGGCATGGGCAAGCTGGGGGCGGTGGAGTTGAACCTGTCGTCGGACATCGACCTGATCTTCGCCTACCCCGAGGGCGGCGAGACCGTGGGCGCCAAGCGTGCCCTGGACAATCAGGAGTTCTTTATCCGCCTGGGCCAGAAGCTGATCAAGGCCCTGGACCCGATGACCGTCGACGGTTTTGTGTTCCGCGTCGACATGCGTTTGCGGCCGTATGGTTCAGCCGGGGCGCTGGTGCTCAGTTTCAATGCCTTGGAGCAGTACTACCAGGACCAGGGGCGCGACTGGGAACGCTACGCGATGATCAAGGCGCGGGTGGTGGCCGGCGATCAGGTGGCGGGTGCGCAGTTGCTCGACCTGCTGCGCCCGTTCGTCTACCGGCGCTACCTGGACTTTTCTGCGATCGAAGCGCTGCGCACCATGAAGCAGTTGATCCAGCAGGAAGTGCGGCGCAAGGGCATGGCCGACAATATCAAGCTGGGCGCGGGCGGCATCCGCGAGGTGGAATTTATCGCCCAGGCGTTCCAGCTGATTCACGGCGGGCGCGACCTCAGCCTGCAACAACGGCCATTGTTGAAGGTGCTGGGCACCCTGGAAGGCCAGGGCTACCTGCCGCCGGCGGTGATTGCCGAGCTGCGCAGCGGCTATGAATTCCTGCGTTACACCGAACATGCGATCCAGGCCATCGCTGATCGCCAGACACAGATGCTGCCCAATACTGACGAAGACCAGGCGCGGATCGCGTTCATGATGGGCTTTGCTGACTGGACCGCGTTCCATGAGCAATTGATGTACTGGCGTGGCCGGGTGGACTGGCATTTTCGCCAGGTGATTGCCGATCCGGACGAAGAGGAGGGTGTAGAAAGCGAATTGGTGGTGGGCGGCGAGTGGTTGCCGCTGTGGGAAGAATCCCAAAATGAAGAGGCGGCCTGTCGCCAATTGGCCGAAGGTGGCTTTGCCGACGCGCCCAAGGCCCTCAAGGCCCTGGCCAGCCTGCGCGGCAGCCCGCAGTTGCGGGCGATGCAGCGCCTGGGGCGTGAGCGGTTGGACGCATTCATCCCGCGCCTGCTGGCCCAGGCGGTCGAGCACGCCAATCCGGACCTGGTGCTGGAGCGTGTATTGCCGCTGGTGGAAGCGGTGGCGCGGCGGTCCGCTTATCTGGTGCTGTTGACCGAAAACCCTGACGCCCTGCGTCGGCTGTTGACCCTGTGCGCCGCCAGCCCTTGGATTGCCGAGCAGATCACCCGCTTCCCGCTGCTGCTGGACGAATTGCTCAACGAAGGCCGGTTGTTCAAGCCGCCCTTGGCGCCGGAGTTGGCCGCCGAATTGCGCGAGCGCCTCACGCGCATCCCCGAGGATGACCTTGAGCAGCAGATGGAAGCCCTGCGCCACTTCAAGCTGGCCCACCGCCTGCGCGTAGCGGCGTCGGAAATCGCCGGCAGCCTGCCGCTGATGAAGGTCAGCGACTACCTGACCTGGCTTGCCGAGGCCATTCTCGAGCAAGTGCTGGCCCTGGCCTGGCGCCAGACCGTGGCCCGCCACGGTACGCCGCAGCGCCTGGACGGCACCTTGTGCGATCCCGGATTTATCATCGTCGGCTATGGCAAGGTCGGCGGCATCGAGCTGGGACATGGCTCGGACCTGGACCTGGTGTTTATCCATGACGGTGACCCGCAGGCCGAAACCGATGGCGCCAAGCCGATCGATGGTGCGCAGTTCTTTACGCGCCTGGGCCAGCGGATCATTCACCTGTTGACCACCCAGACCAACTCCGGGCAATTGTACGAAGTGGATATGCGCCTGCGACCTTCTGGCGCATCCGGGCTGCTGGTCAGCTCCCTGGGGGCCTTTGCCCGCTATCAGGAAAACGAGGCCTGGACCTGGGAGCATCAGGCCCTGGTGCGGGCGCGGGTATTGGTCGGCAGTCAGGATGTGGGCCGCGCGTTTGAAGGCGTGCGGGCGCAGGTGTTGGGGCGCACGCAGGACCTGGCGAAGCTGCGCCAGGAGGTCAGCGAGATGCGCGCCAAGATGCGCGACAACCTGGGCACCAAGTCGACCGGGGCCGGCACGGCGGCGAATGCCTTCGAGCCCACGGCGGTGTTCGATCTCAAGCAGGACGCCGGAGGTATCGTCGATATTGAATTTATGGTGCAATACGCCGCTTTGGCGTGGTCTGCGCAACATCCGTCGTTGCTACGCTATACCGACAATATCCGCATCCTGGAAGGCCTGGAGCAGGTCGGGCTGATGCCCGCCGCCGATGCCCACCTGTTGCGCGAGGTGTATAAGGCCTACCGCTCGGCGGCCCATCGCCAGGCCCTGCAGAACGAGGCTGGGGTGGTTGCCGGGGATCAGTTTGCTGACGAGCGGCGCCAGGTGAAACGGATCTGGCAAGAACTGGGGTTAAGCTAAAACACTACAGCGACCCCAATTGAATGTGGAGACCGGCTTTATGTGGGAGCGGGCTTGCCCGCGATGCAGGCGCTGCGGTCTGGCTGGCAGCACGCGGTGATGCTATTGCGGGCAAGCCCGCTCCCACACAAACCGTGACCTACAGTAATTATCGAGGCGGGGAGGCATGAGCCTCCCCGAATCGTTTGTGGAAACTACATGAATATTCTGATCGTTGGGCCCAGCTGGGTCGGTGACATGGTGATGGCACAGACACTGTTCCAGTGCCTGAAACAGCGTCATCCCGACTGCCAAATCGACGTGCTCGCCCCCGAGTGGAGCCGGCCGATCCTGGAGCGCATGCCTGAAGTCCGGCAGGCCTTGAGCTTCCCGCTCGGCCATGGCGCGCTGGAACTGGCGACCCGACGGCGCATCGGCAAGTCCCTGGCCGGCCAGTATGACCAGGCGATCCTGCTGCCCAACTCGATGAAGTCGGCGCTGGTGCCGTTCTTTGCCGGCATCCCCAAGCGCACCGGCTGGCGCGGCGAGTTCCGCTATGGCTTGCTCAATGATGTGCGCAAGCTCGACAAGGCCCGCTACCCGCTGATGATCGAGCGCTTCATGGCCCTGGCCTACGCGCCTGATGCCGAGTTGCCGACGCCGTATCCGCGGCCGAGCCTGCAAATCGACCCGGTTACTCGCGATGCGGCCCTGGCCAAGTTCGGCCTGACCCTGGATCGGCCGGTGCTGGCGCTGTGTCCGGGCGCCGAGTTTGGCGAGTCCAAGCGCTGGCCGTCGGAGCACTACGCCAGGGTCGCCGAGCTGAAAATCCGCGAAGGCTGGCAAGTCTGGCTGTTTGGCTCGAAAAACGATCACTCGGTGGGTGAAGACATCCGCCAACGCTTGATCCCCGGCCTGCGCGAAGAAGCGGTCAACCTCAGTGGCGATACCTCGCTGGCCGAGGCGATTGACCTGCTGTCCTGCGCCGATTCGGTGGTGTCCAACGACTCCGGCCTGATGCATGTGGCCGCTGCGCTGAACCGCCCGCTGGTGGCGGTGTATGGCTCCACGTCCCCAGGCTTCACCCCGCCATTGGCCGACAAGGTTGAAGTGGTGCGCCTGGGCCTGGATTGCAGCCCGTGTTTTGAACGCACCTGCCGTTTCGGCCACTACAATTGCCTGCGTCAGTTGCTGCCCGATTCGGTAGCCGAGGCCTTGCAGCGGTTGCAGGGCAACGTGGTCGAGGTTCATTGAGTTGCGGGTACTGGTAATCAAGACCTCATCCCTGGGCGATGTGATCCACGCATTGCCGGCATTGACCGACGCGGCCCGGGCGATTCCGGGGATTCGCTTCGACTGGGTGGTGGAGGAAGGCTTCGCCGAAATCCCCACCTGGCACCCGGCGGTGGACAAGGTGATCCCGGTGGCGATTCGCCGCTGGCGCAAGAACCTCTGGCAGACCTTCAAGAGCGGCGAATGGCGGCGCTTCAAGAAGCAGATCCAGTCCACCAAATATGACCTGGTGATCGACGCCCAAGGCCTGCTGAAAAGCGCCTGGCTGACCCGCTATGTGCGGGCGCCGGTGGCCGGCTTCGACAAGCAGTCGGCCCGCGAGCCCATTGCCGCACGTTTCTACTCCCGGCGCCTGGCGGTTGCCCGTGGCCAGCATGCAGTTGAGCGCTTGCGCCAGTTGTTCGCCGTGGCCCTGGGTTATGACCTGCCCAAGGGGCTGGGGGATTACGGCCTGAGCACCGAAAAACTGCTGGGCTTGCCGCCAAAGAAACCGTTCGTACTGCTGCTGCACGGCACCACCTGGGACACCAAGCATTGGCCCGAAGCCTACTGGCGCGACCTGGCCGAACGCATGGGCAGCCTGGGGGTGGATGTGAAGTTGCCGTGGGGCAATGCCGCCGAAAAGGCTCGGGCCGAGCGCCTGGCCCAAGGCCTGGCCAACGCTGAAGTGTTGCCTAGATTGAATCTGGCCGGTGTGGCACGCGTCCTGGCTGGTGCCCGGGCCTGTGTTGCCGTGGATACCGGCCTGGGGCATCTGGCGGCTGCGCTGGATGTGCCGACGATCTCTCTGTTCGGCCCGACCAACCCGGGCCTGACCGGTGCGTACGGCAAGGCGCAGATCCATTTGGGCAGCGATTTCCCCTGCGCGCCGTGCCTGCAAAAGAAATGCACCTACCAACCGACCGCTGAAGACCAGCGCCGGTTTGATCTCAAGCGCGAGTGGCCGCTGTGCTTTACTCGCCTGAACCCTGAGCGTGTGGCCAGCCGACTGAGCACGTTGTTATTGGCTGAGGAGCTGCACTGATGCAACTGGCATTTGTTCTGTACAAATATTTCCCCTTTGGTGGCTTGCAGCGCGACTTCATGCGCATCGCCCTGGAGTGCCAGCAGCGCGGCCACCAGATCCGTGTCTACACCCTGATCTGGGAAGGCGACATCCCGCCGGGTTTTGAAGTGCTGGTGGCGCCGGTCAAGGCGTTCTTCAATCATCGGCGCAACGAAAAATTGACCGCCTGGATGCAGGCCGACCTGGCCAAGCGCCCGGTGGACCGCTTGATCGGCTTCAACAAAATGCCGGGCCTGGATGTGTACTACGCCGCAGACGGCTGTTTTGAAGACAAGGCGCAGAACCTGCGCCACTCGCTGTACCGCAGTTTTGGCCGCTATCGGCATTTTTCCGAGTACGAGCGTGCGGTGTTTGCCAAGGACGCCAAGACTGAAGTCCTGATGATCTCCGAGGTCCAGCAGCCGCTGTTTATCAAGCATTACGACACGCCGCTGGAGCGCTTCCACCTGTTGCCGCCGGGCATCGCCCAGGATCGTCGGGCGCCGCCGGATGCGGCCCAGATCCGTGCCGGGTTCCGGGCCGAATTCAACCTCGCGGACGATGATTTGCTGCTGGTGCAGATCGGTTCGGGCTTCAAGACCAAGGGCGTGGACCGCAGCCTCAAGGCGCTGGCCGCACTGCCTGCGGATCTGAAAAAGCGCACCCGCCTGTTTGTAATTGGCCAGGACGACCCCAAAGTATTCCAACTGCAGAGTGCTACCCTTGGGCTGGGCGACAACGTGCAGTTCCTCAAGGGACGCAGTGATATCCCGCGTTTCCTGCTGGGCGCCGACCTGTTGATTCACCCGGCGTACAACGAAAATACCGGGACTGTGCTGCTCGAAGCCCTGGTGGCCGGGTTGCCGGTGTTGGTCACGGCGGTGTGTGGGTATGCCCATTACATCCGCGAGGCCGATTGCGGGCGTGTGCTGGACGAGCCGTTCGAGCAGGCCCAGCTCAACCAGTACCTGGCCGGGATGCTCAGCGATCAGCAGCAACGTGCGGCCTGGAGCCGCAATGGTCTGGCCTTCGCCGAGACGGCCGACCTCTATAGCATGCCGCAGCACGCTGCGGATGTAATTCTGGCGGAGCAACACTGATGAAGTTGATTCTTGCCGAACCGTTCAAGAGCCTTTGGGCCGGGCGCGATGCGTTCGCCGAAGTCGAGCTGTTGGACGGTGAGGTTTACCGTGAACTGGAAGCCCGTCGTACCTTGCGTACCGAGGTGGATGGGCGCGGCTACTTTGTGAAAATCCACCGTGGCATCGGCTGGGGTGAAATCTTCAAGAACCTGTTCACCGCCAAATTGCCGGTGCTGGGCGCCGGGCAGGAGTGGCAGGCAATCCAGCGCCTGCACGAAGTTGGCGTACCGACCATGACCGCCGTGGCCTATGGCGAACGCGGCGCCAACCCGGCCGACCAGCATTCCTTTATTGTCACCGAAGAGCTGGCGCCGACCATCAGCCTGGAAGACTTGAGCATGGATTGGCTCAAGCAGCCGCCCGAGCCGCGTCTCAAGCGCGCGCTGATTGCCGAAGTGGCGCGCATGACCGGGATGATGCATCGCGCTGGCGTCAACCATCGTGACTGCTACATCTGTCACTTCCTGCTGCACACCGACAAGCCGGTGACCGCCGATGACTTCAAACTCTCGGTGATCGACCTGCACCGCGCCCAGGTGCGGCCGCGCATCAGCCAGCGCTGGCGCAACAAGGATTTGGCGGCCCTGTATTTCTCGATTCTGGATATTGGCCTGACCCGCCGCGACAAGTTGCGTTTCCTCAAAGGCTACTTCCAGCAGCCCCTGCGCCAGATCCTGGCCGAGGAAGGCGCGTTGTTGCAGTGGCTGGAGCGTAAGGCCAGCAAGCTCTATGACCGCAAAGTCCGGTACGGAGGTGCACTCTGATGGCGGGTTGGAACCTGGAACCTGCTTACTCGGAGCTTGTGGACGATTTTGGTAGCCTCGACGCAGTGTTCGCCCTGCAGGGCGAGCGGCTGACCCGTGATCCGCTGTCCGAAGTCATTCGCGTGGAGCGCGGTGGGATCAACTATTACGTCAAGCGCTACACCGGCGCCGGCAAAGGCCTGCGCCGTTACCTGGGCAAGCCCCGGGTCAAGTCCGAGTGGCAGAACCTCAAGCGCTTCGCCAAGTGGGGCATCCCAACCGCCGAAGTCGTGGCCTGGGGTCTGGAGCGCAAGGGCCTGGCCTATGATCGTGGGGCGATGATCACCCGCGAGTTACCGCGCACCGAAGACCTGGCGGCCCTGGCTGAACGCAAGGACCCGCAATTGTCCGACCCGGTGTGGGTCGACAAGGTCAGCCGCCAGCTCGCTGAATACACCCGGACCATGCACGACCACCGCTTTACCCACAACGATTTGAAGTGGCGCAACCTGCTGATCGACGACCAGCAGACCCTGTACCTGATCGACTGCCCCAACGGTGACTTCTGGCGCGGGTTCTGGCTCAAGTATCGGATCACCAAGGACTTGGCGTGCCTGGACAAGGTTGCCAAATACCACTTGTCTGCCACCCAGCGCCTACGCTTCTACATGCAATATCGTCGGCGCAAGCACCTGGGCGTATCGGATAAACAGCGGATCCGTCATGTACTGAAGTTTTTCGAGGGACGCGAATGAATGACTTCCTGGCAACTGAAGACCGGGCCTTGCTGGAGCGCAATGGCCTGGCTGACTTTGATGCCCTGTGGGCCAGGCAACTGGACGCAGTGGACGAGCCCAACACCAGTCGTGGCGGTTGGAGCAGCGTGTTTCGCCTGGAGCTGGAGGGTCGCGGTTTTTATCTCAAGCGCCAGAGCAACTACCTGACGCGCACCCTGCATCGGCCGTTTGGCGAGCCGACCTTTGCCCGCGAGTTTCGCAATATCAGCCGCTATCGGCAGAAGGCGATCCCGGCTTTGCAGGCCGCCTTTTATGGTGAGCGCAAAGTTGCGGGCGAATACCGCGCCTTGCTGCTGACCCGCGCGCTGGATGGCTGGAATGACCTGGATTCGCTGCTGGAGCAGTGGCCAGCCCTGAGCGACGCCCAGCACCATGCGATCCTCGTGGCCTGCGGCCAATTGGCGCGCAAGCTCCATGGCGTCGGCCAGGTGCATGGCTGTTTTTACCCCAAGCATATCTTCCTGCAGGCCACCGGCGACGGTTACGCAGCGCAGTTGATCGACCTGGAAAAAACCCGGCCGCTGTTGCTGGGCCGGCGTGACCGGGTCAAGGACCTGGAGCCGTTGCTGCGGCGTGCCGGGGCCTGGACAGCAGAGCAGGTGCGGCAGTTTCTGGCGGCCTACCTCGACCAGCCGGTGGACAGCTCTCTGGTGGATACCTGGGCACGTTACCTGGCAGGGCGGCGCAGTCACAAGGAGGCCCGCTGATGCGCTTGTCTGAACTCAAAAATGCCGGGCGCATGCCTGCGCTGCCCTTGAGTATCGAGTTGGCGGATGCGGCCGGCCCAGGGCAATTGCAGCTACTGAGCCTGCTAAGGGTGTTGCCGGGCCAGCGTTATGTGGGCGCGGCTATCTGGCGCGGCCGGCCGGTGCTGGCCAAGTTGCTGGTGGGTGGCAGCGCCGCCCGGCATTTCCAGCGTGAACTCCAGGGCGTGCGCCTGCTGGCCGAGCAAGGCCTGACCACGCCGCTGTTGCTGGCTGACGGTCTGCAAGACGGTGAGGGCGGCTGGCTGTTGTTCGAGTTTCTCGACGGCGCACACAGCCTGGCCGAGGCCTGGGCAGCGGTTGAAAGCATGCCGCCTCTGGCGGATGAGCAGCAGGCTGTGTTGGCCGAAGCGCTGGGCGCGATTGCACAGATGCACGCCAAGGGCCTGTGGCAGGAAGACCTGCACCTGGACAACCTGATGCGCCAGGGCGACAAGCTATATTTGATCGATGGTGGCGGGATCTGCGTCGAACAGGCGGGCAAGCCCCTGTCACGCAACCGGGTACTGGAAAACCTCGGGGTGTTTTTTGCCCAGTTGCCGAGCGACCTCGAGCCGTTTACCGAAGAGTTGTTGGTGTACTACCTGTTAAGCAATGGCGAACACGCCTTGCCCCTGGAAGCCCTGCAAAAGCAGGTGCGCAAAGTGCGGGCCTGGCGCTTGAAAGACTTTCTGGGCAAGGTCGGCCGCGAGTGCACCTTGTTCAGCGTGGTGCGCGGGGCCTTTGGGCTGCGGGCGATCCGCCGGGAAGAGGAGGCGGTCCTGCTGCCGGTACTGGCAAACGTCGATGGGCTCATCGGCCAAGGCCAGATGTACAAGGCCGGTGCCTCGGCCACGGTGGCCCGAGTGGATGTGGCCGGGCGACCACTGGTGATCAAGCGCTACAACATCAAGGGGTTTGTGCACTGGCTCAAGCGCTTCTGGCGGCCAAGCCGCGCCTGGCACGCCTGGTACGAAGGCAATCGCCTGACGTTCCTGGGGATCGCCACGCCCAAGCCCCTGGCACTCCTGGAACGGCGTTTTTTCTGGCTGCGCAGCCGGGCGTATCTGGTCACCGAGCATTTGGCCGGGCCAGACCTGATTGAGCATCTGGCCCCTTATGTCGAAAGCGGCGAGGTACCCGAGCCCGAACTGTTGGCCCTGGAGCGCCTGTTTGGCGAACTGATACGCGAGCGGATCAGTCATGGCGACTTCAAGGGGCGCAACCTGTTCTGGCAGGGGGGGCGCTGGGTGCTGATAGATCTGGACTCGATGTGCCAGCACGGCTCACTGAGTAGTTTTGCGCCGGCGTTTGCCAAGGATCGTGCGCGGTTCATGCGCAACTGGCCGGTCGATAGCGCGTTGTATCGAGTAATCGATCAGCGCTTGCCCAGCAGGATCGACGGCGTCCTGTAGCTGCACGCTTGCCCGCTCCTGACAGGGCGGGCTCAGCTCATGCGTAGTGTTTCATCTTGTATATTGATTAATGATTGTTGAGTCGTTGTGCGCTCGAATTATTTGAGAGCGCAAAATCATGTCATGAAAAACTGATCTGAAGTGTATGTGGGGAGTTCTGTCTCGGATTAGTCCGATACTTCTCTTTGGGTGTGTATGTGTTCGGTTATGTGGTTTTACATCTCGTGATGTTTGATCTTTATTTGAGTTTTTTGTGGTGTTGAAAGTTGTGGGTTGGGGATGTAGCTTTTACGTTAACAGGTTGCGTGGCCTGTTAATGTCTTTAAGTTTGGAGAGTTTTATCATGTCTAATATTGGTAGTGTTTCGGGTTATAACTTTCAACCTTATGAGGGAGTTGGCTATAAGGAAAAAGATATAGCTCGGCCCAATAAACTGGATCTTACCGCTGGAGAGGATGCGCAAGTGCTTGATCCCCGCACCGGCACCTGGGGGCCAGCGGTCGCTGCTGGCGAGGGTCGAGGCAGGGCTCCTGAGGAGCCTATCGATAGGGAAATTCCCTATGACCCTACCGGCAAAAGCTACGGGCCGGCCGATGCTGCCGGTCAGGTGATAGATGTGGAGATTCCTTATGACCCTACGGGAAAGAGCTATGAATCTACCAGCCCGGATGGTCAATTGATTGATGTGGAAATTCCTTATGATCCTACCGGGCTCTATGGTAGTACTCCGGACAAGAACGAAACCGATAAACCCGCTAGCACTCATCGTACTCACTTGAGTTCTATTCGGTAAGTTGGGTGGTTTTTTAAGTAAATAGTTTGGCCGGCGTTTGTTTGGTTGCAATTGAGGAGTGGCGTCTAGTGCAGTTAAGGCATGTGGCGTCACTTTTTCCAGTTGCGCCTTTGTTTAACGATATGTCGTGGTTTTACAGCGACCGAGTAAGCGCCGGTAAGGCGCCTCCTGGTGGGGTCAGAACTGATACTGGGCGCCGGCTCCGGCATACCAGGACCGCCCCGGCGCCGCTTCGTAATAGCGCCCGTTACTGTCGCCAACAATCACAGAGCCGACATATTGGCGATCCAGCAGGTTATCCAGGCGCAAGGTCTGGTGAAAGGTCCAGTGTTCGACCTTCTGCTCAAACCGCGCGCGCCAGTTGAAGACGCTGTAGCCCGGCGCAGCGCGCTCCTGGTTGGTGTCCTCGACATAGATCTTGCTGCGGTACATGCCTTCGACGGCGGTGCTGACCCAGTCCCGTGGTTTCCAGTTCAGCTCGGCAAACAGCAGGGTCTGTGGGACGCCGGGCAGGTAGTTGCCTTTGTCGATGGTTTTGCTGTTGTTGCTGAAGTCACTGTCGTAGGTAGCTTGCAGGCGGGTGTAGGCGAGGTTGGCACTCCACTGTTCGCTCAGTTGGCTTTCGATGCCCAGTTCAAAGCCGCGGCGCAGGGTGCGGCCGGCGTTTTGGTAGCTGGTGCGCCCGCCATTGGACTGTGCGACTACCAACTCATCCTCGGTGGTGATCTGGAATAGGGCAGCGTTGAGCCGCGTGCTGTTGTTCACCTGCGCCTTCAAACCCACTTCATATTGAGTGCTCTCTGAGGGCTTCAGGCCAAAGTTGAAACCTTCGATGGCACCCGGGGCATAGGCCATTTCTGCCTGGGTCGGCGTTTCAAAGCCCTTGCCGGCACTGACGTAGCCATGCAGGTCAGGGGTGAAGGCGTACATCACGCTCATCGAGGGCGTGTTCTTCTGGTAGGTCTTGTTGCCGCTGGCATCGCCATTGCTCAGAAACTGGTCATCGACGTTCATCTCCATCGTGCTGTGGCGCAGCCCGGCTTGCAGGGTCCAGCGGTCAATGGCCCAGTTGGCCTGGATGTAGGGGTCGAGGCTGCGGGCGGTGTCAATTTCGTTGCGGCGCAGTTCGCCTTTCACGCCCAGGGTGTTGCCGCTGTAGTTCTGGTAGCCGTGGCGGCTGTCTTCGCTCTGGTCGAAGTCCAGGCCGGCGATGATCATCAGCTCGCCCGGTGCGCTGTCGATAGGCTGCATCCAGCGCACGCCGCCGCCGTAGAACTTGCGGTCGAATTGCACCACGCCGCCGCCGCGTTCGTTGCTCGGAACACCCTTGGGAATCGACAAATACTGAATCACACTCCGCCGCCCCGTATAGGCATTGACCTGCAACGTCGCATCGCCCATGTACCGCTCGTAATTCATCCCCAATTGCTGGTGATCGATGCTCTTGCGCGTGTTGTACGTCAAGGCGTTGCTGCTGACCGAACGTGGGTCGGCCTTGTAGCCCGCCCAGGTCTGCCCCAGCGGATCTTGGGTGCCGTTCTGCTCCAGGCTGCTGTAGATCAGGGCCAGCTTGCTGTCGTCATCGGGTTCGACGTTGAGCTTGGCGAAGGTCTGGTCGCGGCGAGCGCTGCTGTGGTCGCGGTAGCCGTCGGTGTCCATGCGCGAGGCGTCGAGGACAAACCCGGCGCCCTGTACCGCGCCTTCGGCGCTGAGGTGGTTCTTGTTCAGGCCGTCGCTGCCGAACAGGGTTTCGGCGCCGATACGTGGTGCGCCCTCGCCATTGCGCGAGAACATCTGGATCACCCCGCCGGCGTTGCTGCCATACAGGGTGGCGGCTGGGCCGCGCAGTACTTCTATGCGCTCGGCGGTGTCGAGGTTGAACGTTGCCGCCTGGCCCTGGCCGTCCGGGGTGCTGGCGGGGATACCATCGGCAATAAGCTTGATCCCGCGTACGCCAAACGCCGAGCGCGCGCCAAAGCCACGGGACGAAATCTGCAAGTCCTGGGCGTAGTTCTGCCGGTTCTGCACCACCAGCCCCGGCACGCGGGACAGGGCCTCCGAGGCGTTGATGCCCAACTGGCCATCGCTGATCTGCTCACGGCTGATGCTGTCCACCGAGTAGGGCAGGTCGAAGCTGCGACTGGCGCTGCGCGAGCCTGTCACCACACTGGGGTCGAGGATCAGTGGGGCATCTTCTGCCTGGGCGGCTTGCGGCAGGCCCAGCAGGCTAGGGAGCAGCATCGCAATACAGGTGGGAACAACAACTTTCATGAGCAAGCCAACTTCCATGACGCGCAGCGCAGGCGCGGAAAAAAGGGCGCGAGTTTAACGATTCTGCGAGGCTTTTCCGAAGAATATTCCCGCACATTACCGGCATATTCGTCTTACGCAGTCTTGGGTTAGGCTGCCCCCTCATGCCAAAGAGGGTTGCCCGTGAATCCTACAAACATTCTGCTGTTTGCCGCCATTGTCCTTTCGACCACGGCCTGTGGCACCCTCGATACGGTGTTTCGCGAAGATGCGGTGGCCAGCCAGCGCCTCAAGAACCTGCGCAGCCATTGCGAGAGCGTGCCCCGTATCTACAGCGGCGTGGTGTACGACTTCTGCTCCCTCAATGGCGAACCCAACAGCAACAAAAGCCTGGATGAGCAGCAGATCGGCCCGCTGCCCTGGATTGCCGTTGACTTGGTACTGTCAGGTGTTCTCGATACTTTGGTACTGCCCTACACCGTCTACCGACAGAACCGTGATGGCAGTATCGAGATCTTCCGCTGATACCGCTTGTTTCTCCGTGCCATTTGCCGCTAGAGGCGTTTTGCCGCTTTTAAGCTATAATCCCGCCCTTTAGCTTTTCTCGCCGAGGCGAGGAGCACACATTTTTCAGGCGCCAGCGCCTGCATGCAGACTAAAAGAGGCTAGACCCCAGTGGCATTGACGATTCTTGGCCTGTCCGGCGCCCTTAGCCATGATCCTTCCGCAGCGTTGTATATCGACGGCAAGCTGATCGCGGCCGCCGAAGAAGAGCGCTTCGTACGCGATAAACATGCAAAGAACCGCATGCCCTACGAATCGGCGAAGTTCTGTCTGGAGCAGGCCGGTATCAAACCTTCCGACGTTGATGTGGTGGCGATCCCGTTTGCCCCGATCAGCTTGTTCGGCGAGGCCCGCTGGCACTATGCCAAGCGTTACTGGTATGCACCGGACCGCGCACTCGATGCGATCCTGATGGGCAACCGTCGCTACAAGCGCTACCGCAACAAGATTGTCTGGTGCCTTGAGCAACTGGGCTTTGATCCGAAGAAGATCAAGATCGAGCCGGTCGAGCACCACCTGGCCCACGCTTCCAGCGCTTATCACTGTTCGGGCTTCCAGGAGAAGACCGCGATCCTGGGGATCGACGGTAAGGGCGAGTACGCCACGACCTTCTTTGGCTATGGCGAGAACGGCAAGATCCACAAGATCAAGGAATTCTACGATCCGGACTCCCTCGGTGGCCTGTACGGCGCGATCACTGAGTTCCTCGGTTTCGAGATGCTTGATGGCGAGTTCAAGGTCATGGGCATGGCGCCGTATGGCGATGCCAGCAAGTACGATTTCTCGCGCCTGGCCTCCTTTGAAAACGGCGAGTTGGTGATCAATACCGACTACGCCAACGTCATCGGCCTGCGCCGCTATAAAGAGAAAGGCAAGGGCTTCTACTTCTCGCCAAAACTGATCGAGTGGTTGGGTCCCAAGCGCGAAGGCGACATCGCTGACGAGCCGTACATCCACTACGCAGCCAGCATGCAAGCGCTGTTCGAGAAGCTGGCGTTGCAGATGATCGACCATTACCTGGGCGATATCCTCAAGGAAACCGGCAAGCTGGCCTTCGCCGGCGGCTGCGCGCTGAACGTCAAATTGAACCAGAAGATCATTGCCCGCGACGACGTCAAGGAGCTGTTCGTGCAGCCAGCGTCCGGCGATGCCGGCACCGCGGTAGGTGCGGCGGCCTATGTGTCCCATGCCCGTGGTGTACCTGTAGAGAAGATGGAACACGTCTATCTCGGCCCGTCCTACAGCAACGAGGAAGTGATTGCCGCGTGCGCCAAGCACCCGAGCAAGCCGAAGTGGCGCCAGATCGAGGACATGCCCAAGCGCATCGCCCAGATCATGGTCGACGGCAACCCGGTGGCCTGGTTCCAGGGCCGCATGGAGTTCGGTCCGCGTGCCTTGGGCGGACGTTCGATCATCGGTTGCCC
>Ga0265296_1003240_pt1 | contig 15373 bp, 20 predicted proteins | sample MunlanPumphouse1_FD_189073 | JGI IMG/M metagenome (GOLD analysis project Ga0265296, IMG submission 189073) | Groundwater microbial communities from a municipal landfill in Southern Ontario, Canada - Pumphouse #1 | ecosystem: Environmental > Aquatic > Deep subsurface > Groundwater | place... | reverse complement strand
GAGCTTCGCCATGCGCAGTCACCGCAGGAAGTAGCGTCGGCGACGGGGCCGTTGGAGGCGGCTGATTTGGCCCTTTCATGCCGTCATGCTATAAGATGGAATGATCTTTGGTATGTCTCTCCGGTTCCTTGACCATGCTGGCAGCCTGCTGACGCGCGGTCCAGCCTCGGGTCGTCGCCCCTCCGCCTGACGCGAGACGGGGCCGTTCCCGAGGCTCGATAGCTGGATCCGACCCGGATCCTCCCCGATCAATTCCCAAAGAGGAACCCCGCGATCTGCGGGTTCATGATGGCGTTTTTGCGCCCGGAGTTAATAATGGATACCCCGATTTCCGAAGCCGAGGCTTTCGGTCTTTTGCAAAGCAGACGTGCTGCGTTCGCGGCAGCCGCCACGCCCTTTCTCGTCGGTGTCGATATCGATGCCCCGACCGGCGCTGCCGCCGCCGGCAGCCTGCTAGACATGACGGTTGCCGCCTATGAAGGACGGCCAGCTCCCGAGGCGAGCGCGCGTGGGTTCCCGCGTGCGGCGTACATCCGTTTCGGCGACAACCTCGTCCCGTTGCTGAAGGACGTGCTTGGCGCATTGTTGCCAGCGGCCTTTTTGGCGCGCTGCGTCGATTCCTATTGGCGAAGCGCGACGCGCGCGATGGCTCCGCAATGACCAAGGAGCTTGTTTGGGTGACGCGTACCGACCCCTTCAACCGGTTGACGGCCAAACGCCTCGCCGGGGCCGGCTATGAACCGCTGAGCGCCCCCGCGCTGCGGGTTGTCGCAACGCCACCGCGGCATCTCACGGCAGTTCCGGACGCGCTCGTGTTCACGAGCCTGAACGGAGTCAGGATGCACCGCTTTTCTCCGGCGCTCGCCAATCTTCCTGTGTTTGCCGTCGGTGACCATAGTGCGCGCTTTGCGCGGGCGCGGGGCTACAGCCGGGTGACCTCGGCGGCGGGGAACATTGCCGACCTGTGCCGGGCGATACGGCTGGGTCTCAGCGCCCCGGCTGACATTCTTCATGTCGGAGCGGTTAGCCCGGCCGGCGATCTGGCTGCCATGCTCAGATCCTCTTACCGCGTCATACGCCTGCCGGTTTACGACATCGAGGAGAGCGATCCGCGCGACCTCGAATGGATCGCGGGCCGTCTCGAGGCGATCGGACATATCATCGTGCACTCGCCGCGCGCCGGGTTTCATGTCGCGCGCTGGCTGGACGCCGCTATGCCGGACTGGACGGGGGTGGCGCATTGCATCTCTCCCGCGGCGGCCGAGCCATTCCGAGCGATTCCGGGGATTTCGGCCCGGATATCGAGCCGACCCGACGAGCGGTCTCTGCTGTCGGCCTTGGTCGAAAGTCGCCGGCCAGCATCCTCGACTGCGGCGGCGGCGCAAGGTTTCGATCGATCTGGCGGCGCCCGGCAGGTGCGGATGGCCGACGCCGGTCATGCTTGACTTCCCCGGCTTCAGGGCCATCTTAGTGGTGCCATGAGCGATACTGCTTCATCTCCTTCGCGCTTTGCGCACTATGTGGGCCGGCTGCTCGAACGCTAGCCGCCCCGGACCCGCGCGCCGCGGGCCCGGGGTGTTTCCCTTGATCACAGGCAGTGCAGCTTCATTGAACAAGCAGGCTAAGGCAGGCGCTTCGAAAGATAGCGTCACGGCCCGGTAGCTGTTTGGCATTCCATCCGAATGACTCCCGTTTAGTCGATAAGCATTTTTGTAGCCGCTGCCACGAGAACGCCGCCGCGCCTTAGGCGCGGGGACGATGGAGATTTACGTGAACGGCCCTCTGCGACAGCAAGCTCTGTTCAGCCATCTGATGAAAGATGCCGCGCGCCGGGCGAGTTCGATGCTGGCGCGCCCGCACGAGGCTGCGCGCCTGCGCTCGCCTACCGACGACGGGATGACTGCGATCGAGCGGCTGGAATATTCGCCGCTTGCCGAAGATCAGCTCACCGCGACGGCGCTGCGCCTATCGCCAAGTGCGGCTCCCCCGAGGGCCATCGCGGGCGCTTTGCAACGCCATTTCACGACCCCGCCCGGATGGCTTGCCGTCGAGGCGCAGCGCCGTGCGGCCTGGAGCGACATGGCCGGGCGCGGGCTCCCCCTTGAACGGGCCGCACACACCGCGGCCTGCATCGAGGACAAGTTGAACGGCGGTGTCGCGGAAACCTCGTCGAAGCTGCGGGCCTTTGCGGACCTCTACAGCGATCTTTGGTGCGACCCGAGGATTGCCGCACCGGCTCCGGCGCGGCGCGAGATGCTTGCACTGGTGAGCGTGTTGCACGCGCGTTGTGCGTCGCTCGAAGGCATGGATGACGCGCCATGAGTAAACCGTCGACCCGTTTGCCAAGCGACCCGTGGGAGATCGGATGTCGAATGCAAATACTGCTGCTCGTGACCTTCGTCGTCCTGTTCCTCGCTGCGTGCTGGCTGGTCGGGACGATGGTCGCGACCTCACATTAGTTATTGGAGTTAGATCATGTTGAGCGAAATGGCAGAATCGAGCCTTCGCTGGAATTACAGCCTTGAAGAAATACTTGGCCTCATTCTCGTCGCCGGGGTCGTCGGAGCTTACAGCCTCATGTTCGCATTGACGCGCCAGCCGCGGCTCGGCTGGGCCATCACCGCCTGCGTGTCCTTCACGCTCATGGCGGCGATGATCTGGGCAAGCCCGTCCCAACCCCGTGTGGCCGTGGTGGCGATCGCCGAAGCGGGAATGTAACCTCGCGAACGCAGGCCAGCACGACGATCATTCCGGGCTTCCCTCAGGAGGCTCAAAGGAGCATTAACAATGAGCAATTATGAATCACAGATCGAGCGGTGGCGACCCCGGTCACCGACGGTGCAGGAGGTCGAGAAATCGCTCGATCGCTATCCCGACCTGAGCGAGCCGGAACTCGCCGCGCTGATGCGCCAATTCCGCGGCCTGTCGCTCATCGACAAAGCCGTGATCATGGGCGACGTGCAGCTCTCCCGAAAACTGGCGCTTTTTTATCGCGATCACGAGCCCGATTTGCAGGCGCCGGTCGCGGGGCTCGTCCTATACATTCTCTTGCCCGCAGCGCTCGCCGTCGCGGGCCTGCGGCTGTTTCTGGGCTAATCGCGCCGCAGGCGACAAACGCCGAACCATCAAATCTGGCCCGCTGCCGGCCACGGAGTTTTCTTTGCCCTTCGTTCGTTTCATCCCGCTCGCGGCAAGCATAGCCGCGCCGCTTCTCGCGATCCCGGGTCTGCCCGCCGTCTGGGCGTGGACGCTGCTCGTCGCTGGCACCATCTTATCCTGCGTCGGGCTTTACGATCTGCGACAGCCGCTTCATTCGGTACGCCGCAACTATCCGATCGTGGGCCGCCTCCGATGGTTCTTCGAGGATATTCGTCCGGGCATCCGGCAATATCTCTTCGAGGACGACCATGAGAAAACGCCGTTCTCTCGAAGCCAGCGTTCGCTCGTATACGCGCGAGCCAAGAACGAAGTCAGCGACCGCGCCTTCGGCACGCTCGTCGACGTCTATGAAAATGGTTATGAATTCATCGCGCACTCCACCCGGCCGGTGCCCGTCGCCGACCCGGCAAGCTTCCGTATTCCGATCGGCGGCGACGCTTGCCGCCAGCCCTATTCGGCCTCGATCTTCAACATATCGGCGATGAGCTTCGGCGCGCTCAGCGCCAACGCGATCCGTGCCCTCAATAAAGGTGCAAAGCTCGGCGGGTTCGCACACGACACGGGTGAAGGCTCGATCAGCTCCTATCACCGCGAACATGGCGGCGATCTCATCTGGGAAATCGGCAGCGGCTATTTCGGTTGCCGCGACGAAAATGGTGCGTTCGACCCTGAACGATTTGCCGAGCAGGCTTCGGATCCGCAGGTGCGAATGATCGAACTCAAGATCAGCCAGGGCGCAAAACCCGGCAAGGGCGGTATTTTGCCGGCCGAAAAGGTGACGCTCGAGATTGCCACGACACGCGGCATCCCGATGGGTCGCGACTGCATTTCGCCGCCGGGACACTCGGCTTTCAGCACGCCGATCGAGCTTGTTCAGTTCATCGGGCAGCTGCGTGAACTGTCGCAGGGCAAGCCGGTGGGGTTCAAGCTGTGCGTCGGACAGCCTTGGGAATTTATGGCGATGGTCAAGGCCATGCTCAAGACCGGCATTCTTCCCGATTATATCGTCGTCGATGGCGCCGAAGGCGGCACGGGCGCGGCCCCGCTTGAATTTACCGATCATCTCGGCATGCCGCTCCGCGAGAGCTTGTTGTTCGTCCACAACACGCTGGTCGGTGCGGGAATCCGGCAGAAGATCAAGGTTGGCGCTGCGGGCAAGATCGTCAGCGCCTTCGATATCGCCACCGTCATGGCGCTCGGCGCCGACTGGACCAATGCGGGGCGTGGTTTCATGTTCGCCATCGGCTGCATCCAATCGCTCTCATGCCACACAAACGAGTGTCCGACCGGGGTCGCGACGCAGGATCCGATGCGCCAGCGTGCGCTTGTTGTCGGCGACAAGGCCGACCGCGTCTATAATTTTCACCGCAATACGTTGTTGGCGCTGTCCGAGATGATCGCTGCCGCGGGACTCGATCACCCCAGCCGACTTGGTCCGCACCATCTTGTCCGCCGCGTCAGCCTTACCGAAATCAGGCTGTTCTCGCAGCTGCACATCTTCCTGGAGGACGGAGAATTGCTGAGCGGTGCATCGGATCGCGACTTCTACGGCGCCGCGTGGCGGCTCGCCCAGCCCGAAAGCTTCGACATGAGAGTGTAACTCCGAGGCTGCTCGCCTTCCTTAATTTTTGCCATGTTCACCCCGCGTCTGGGGTTCCAGCTCGGTGTTTTTCAACGCCGAGTCAGATGGAACGCCAGCATTCGCCTCACTGCGGTCGCGGTAGATCGCCGCGCGGGCAAGCAGCATCAACGTGACGGGCGTAGTCAGGGTGACGAACAGCGCGATCAAAATCTCGTGAATGACGGGACGCGTCTGAAGCACGGAAAAGCAAAGAGCCGAGCCAGCGAGTATTGATGCCATCCCCGATGTCGCCCCGAGTGTCGGCGCGTGCACACGCTCGTAAAAACTGTGGAGCCGCAGCAGGCCGGCCGCGCCAAGCAGGGTGATCACCGCGCCGACGAAAACGAGCAAACCCACGACGATTGCGGCCCAGGTCGGTAGGTCGGGTGCCTGGATCATTCGATCACCTCCCCGCGCATCAGGAAGCGGCCAAGGGCCATGGTGCCGGTAAAACCGAGAAGCCCGATGACCAGTGCCGCCTCGAAGTAGAGCGTCCGCCCCGTCTGGATTCCGTACGTGATGAGCAGCAGCATCGCGGCGAGATAAAGCGCATCTAGGCCGAGAATACGATCCTGGGCCCGGGGACCCCGAAGCATGCGAAAGACCGCGCAGCCCATGGCAAGGCCGAGGAGGATTTGTGACGCCGTGATCGTCAGCGCGAGGAGCAACATGGTCATTCGAATATCTCTAACAGCAGCTTCTCATAGCGTTCCTGTATCAGCCGCGCCCATTCCTGCTCGTCGACAAGGTCGAGCACATGGATGAGAATGATGTGGCGGTGGGCGTCGTGCTGCACCCACAGCGAACCGGGCGTAGCGGTAATAATGATCGACAGCATGGCGAGCGCGTCGGGGCTGCGAAGCGCTGTCGAAAGCTCGATAAATCCCGAATTGCGTTCCGGTGGTCGTAGCAAAATGATTTTTGCGACGGCGATGTTCGAGCGGATGATATCGATGAACACGATCGAGGCGAGCCTGACCGCGGCGCGGCCGAGCCGGAGCGTCGGGCGCTCGGGCCGGAGCGATAGCATGGTGCGCGAGACCATCACCGCGATCACGGCGCCGAAGATTATATGGCCGGGCGAAAAGCCCGTCAGCAAGATCCACATCGCCAGAAGCGCAAGAGTGAGCAGCGGGAAAGGAAGTGCGCGGCGGATCATTGCTCGCTTCCGGCTTGCGGTGCGTCGGTTACGGCCGCGACATAGTGCGCGGGTTGGTGCAGTGCGGATGACGTTTTCCCCAGATATGCCATGACAGGCCCGGCCCAGAGCATCAGGCCGAGACAGACCGTCAGCAGCAGGCCGATCGGGACCACTTCCACAAGGCTGAGCCGCGATGGTGCGTCCTCGCCGGGAGTCCAGAGCAGATCGATTCCCGCGCGCGTCATGATGATCATCGTCGCCAATCCCGAGAGGATGATCAGTCCGATCAGCACCCAGCCCGCCGGGTCCCCCTCGCTGGCCTTTAGAAGGGCATCGATCATCGCAAACTTCGCGATAAAGCCCGAAAGCGGCGGCAGGCCCGCGAGAAGCAGCGCGCAAAAAATAAAGCCGCCGCCCAGGATAGCAATCGTGCCGGGGATGATCACCCCTTCCTCGTCGGTGACCTCCTCGATTGCGCCAACATATTCGTCGTCGAATACGGGCTCGGCAATGCCGGCGATCATGTCTTCCTCGTCGGCATTGCGTTCGACGGGCTCGATGATCAGGTAGAGCGCGCTGACCGCGAGCGTCGAACTGACGAGATAGAACAGCATCGCGGCAATGAGCGCCTCCCCGCCGATGCCGATCCCGGCCAGCAAGGTGCCTGAGGAAACAAGCACATAATAGCCGGCAACGCGCGTGAGTTGGCGGGCCGAAAGGATGCCGATGATGCCAAATATCATCGTCGCTAGACCCGCGTAAAGCAGCGCTTCATTTGCAAAGCCGGCAGCTTCGCCCGATGCGTCGCCGAAGAGCAACGAAGACAGCCGGAGTATGACATAGATGCCAACTTTGGTCATGATGGCGAACACAGCGGCGACGGGCGGTGCGGCGGCGGCATAGGTCCGGGGAAGCCAGAAACTCAGCGGCCATATTCCCGCCTTGAGCAGGAAGGCGATTCCCAGAATCGCGGCGCCCGCTTCGAGAAGCGCTAGATCGCCGGCGTCAGTGCTCGCAACGCGAAGTGCGAGATCGGCCATGTTGAGTGTGCCGGTGACCGCGTAAAGCAAGGCGACGCCGAGCAGGAAAAGGAGCGAAGCGGCAATGTTGATGGTTATATAGTGGAGGCTGGCGCTGGTACGTTCGGTACCCGAGCCGTGGAGAATCAGCCCATAGGAAGCCGCGAGCAGCACTTCGAAAAAGACGAAGAGATTGAAAATATCCCCGGTCAGGAATGCGCCGTTCACGCCCATCAGCAACAGTAGGAACAGGGCGTGAAAGCGAGGACCGGACCGGTCCCAACGCGCGACGGCGTAGAATAGCGCCGTGAAGCCGACGACACTGGTCAAGAGGAGCATCATCGCCGACAGCCGGTCTGCGACCAGGACGATCCCGAAGGGCGCAGGCCAGTTCCCAAGCAGATACACCCGCGGACCGCTGCCATCTCCTGCGAACCAAACCAAAGCCGCCGCATTCGCGATCAGGAGCGCGGCGGTGGCAAGGCTAAGCACCCGTTTCAGAACGCGGCGGCGTTCGTCGAAGGCCAGCATCAATGCACTCGCCATCAACGGCAGGACGATTGGCGTGACCGTCAGATGATCAATCCAGCCGGTCATGCCCCGCCGTCCTCACCGTCAACATGGTCGGTTCCGGTCAGCCCTCGCGAGGCGAGGAGGACGACGAGGAGCAGCGCCGTAGTGGCAAAGGAGATGACGATTGCGGTCAACACCAGCGCCTGTGGCAGCGGGTCGGCGTAAAGGGCAGGATCGGCCGACGCGGGGTCGCGGCCGACGATGGGAGGCGCGTCGCTGCGTAGCCGTCCGGCCGCGAGAATGAAGAGGTTCACCGCGTAGGACAGCAGCGACAGCCCGAGGATGACCTGGAAGGTTCGCGGGCGGAAGATCAGCCACAGTCCCGATGCGGTCAAGACGCCGATGGCGAGGGCCAGAACGATCTCCATCAGACGGGCTCTCCGGCGGGCGTCGCGGGCGCGGCGTCGACCGGCTTCTTCGCGCGCGGCGCGCGGATCGACTGGTGCGCGATCGCGATGAGGATGAGCACGGTGGTCCCCACGACCACCGCGAAAACGCCGATGTCGAAGATGAGGGCGGTCGCGAGCGGAATGTCTCCGATCCACGGGATGGCAAGATAACGCGAATGGCTGGTGAGGAAGGGATAGCCGAACGCCCACGCGGCAAGGCCCATTCCGCCCGCACAAAGAAGACCGGCGCTGATCCATCGAACCGGCTCAACCTGAAGGGTGGCTTCCACGGCCCGCGTTCCATTTGCGATGTACAGAAGAATGATCGCGATTGACGCCGTGATCCCGCCCGCGAAGCCACCGCCGGGCAGATCATGGCCGCGCATCACCAGATAAATCGCGAACATCAGAATGATGGGAAAGAGCCACTGGATGATCGCGCGCGGCACGAGCAGATAATGGAGGAGCGTATCGCCGCGCTCATGCCCCTCGCGCGCATCGTCGAATGCGTTTTGGCGATGCTGCTGCGCCGGTATTTGGATACTTTCCGGTGCCGGGCGGAAGCGCCGAAGCAAGGTGAAAACGGTGAGCGCGACGATAGCGAGAACCGTGATCTCTCCCAGCGTGTCAAATCCCCGGAAATCAACGAGGATGACGTTGACGACATTGGTACCACCGCCACCGGGATAGGCTTGCTCGATGAAATAGCGTGACAAGCTGTCGGGCAGGGGACGCGTCATCATCGCATAGGCGAGCGCCGCCATCCCGGCGCCGCCGAGCAGCGCGATGAGGAGATCGCCGCCGCGCCGGAAGCCGACCGTCCCGGGCTTTCTCCCCGCTGGCCAGACATCCGTAAGTCGCTGCGGCAGCCAGCGCAGACCGAGCAGCAGCAGGACAAGCGTGACGATTTCGACAAGGAGCTGTGTCAGCGCAAGGTCGGGGGCCGAAAGCCAGATAAAGCTGATGCAGGTGGCAAGGCCCGCTCCCCCGATCAGGACAAGCGCGACGAGCCGATGGAATTTCGCCAGCGCCGCCGCCGCGATCGCGCACGCTCCGCCCAATATCCACAACAGGCCAAATATGGGATCGATCAATGTGTCAGGGACGGGTCCGCGGCTATACCCAAAGCGCAGAAAGGGCAGCGTCCCGGCGAAGAGCGCCGCCAGGATGACGAGACGCAACTGGACTTGCAGCCGCTTTGTCCCCGACCAACGCAGAAGGGCGCGTGCCGCCTCAACAATCACCGCCAGCACCGCCTCGAACGTGCGGCGGCCCTTAAGCCTCCCGATGAACGGCGGCCGCTCGGTATCATTTAGCTTGGCGCGGAAGAGGACGTAGAGCGCGATGCCCCCCAGCAACGCGACAAAGCTCATCAGTAGCGGAATCGTAAAGCCGTGCCAGACGGCGAGGCTGTATGCGGGCGCGCTGTCGCCGAGCACCGATCTGACCGCGGTAGCAAGGAATGGGCCCATTGTCAGCGCCGGCAGCACTCCGACGAGCAGGCAGGCGAGCACCAGGATTTCGATTGGCAAACGGATCCACGGTGGCGCCTCACGCGGCTCGTGCGGTAGTCCTGACGGTGCCGGGCCGAAGAAGGTCTGATGGATAAAGCGCACCGAATAAAGGACGCTGAACATGCTGGCGAGGGTGGCCAGATAAGGCAGGGCGACGTCGATGACTGTTCCGCTATGGGCCTGAAGGGCTTCGGCAAGAAACATCTCCTTGGACAGGAAGCCATTGAGCAGCGGCACGCCGGCCATCGCAGCGGCGGCGACCATCGCCAGCGTCGCAGTAATCGGCATGAATCGCGCGAGTCCGCTCAGCAACCGCAAGTCCCGGGTTCCGGTTTCGCGATCGATGATACCGACGGCCATGAAGAGCGAAGCTTTGAAGGTCGCGTGGTTGACGGTGTGGAATATGGCGGCGACGGCGCCGAGTGGGCTGCCTAAGCCAAGCAGTAGCGTGATGAGGCCGAGGTGACTGATCGTCGAATAGGCAAGCAGTCCTTTCAGGTCCTGCTGGAAGATCGCCGACCAGGCGCCGACCAACAGAGTTGCCAGTCCAACACTCGTCACGATGAGGAACCAGCTCTCGGTGCCAGCGAGGACCGGCCACAGCAAGATCAGCAGGAAAATGCCTGCCTTCACCAACGTTGCCGAATGCAGATAGGCAGAGACCGGTGTCGGCGCGGCCATCGCATGCGGCAGCCAGAAGTGGAATGGAACCTGCGCGCTCTTTGTGAAGGCGCCGATCAGGATCAAAACGAGAGCGGGAAGATAGGCGGGGTCATTTTGGATAGCCGTTCGGGCTGCGAGTACGGCGTCGACGTCATAGCTTCCGGCCGCCCGTCCGAGCAGCATGAGCCCGACGAGTAAGCAGACACCGCCCGCGCCCGTGACGATCAGCGCCATGCGTGCGCCGTCCCGGGCGCTTTGATTGTGATGCCAGTAGCCGATCAGCAGAAAGGAAAAGAGCCCGGTCAATTCCCAGAAGAAGGCGATCTGGATGAGATTTCCGGACAGGACAATCCCCAGCATCGCCCCCATAAACGCTTGCAAGAACGCGAAAAAACGGGGCACGGGATCGGTTGGCGACATATAATAGCGCGCGTAGAAACTTACGAGCGCTCCAATGATGAGGACGAGCATTGCGAACAGCCAAGTGAAGCCATCAAGTCTCAGCGTCAGATTGAGGTCCAAGGCCGGAATCCAAGCTATCGCGAACCGGGCGACCCTGCCAGGGCTAACAATAGGATAGAGGCTGGCGATCATGATCGCACCAGCGAGCGCATTGAATCCGGCGAGCGAGGCTGCGACATCACGGCCGCGTTGCGGCAAGAAGGCAGCGATAGCACTCCCGACAAACGGCAGAATCAGGACGAGCAAGAGCAACCTCGTATCGTCCACGTCTACTGTGTCTCCTTCGTCCCAGTTGTTAGTTACGTGCTTATGGTGGATTGCTCGCTGGCAGGGCAAGGCTTAGGCGCGGAATATTCTCTATAATGATTTTCGTCCTAGAAGGCGTCACAGGGAATTCGGTCAAGATGCCGCTTCGTCGACGCTGACGAGCAAACGCATCGAACTTCGCCATCGGTATTCCGCTAGAAAATTAGCGACGACTGCTACGGGCCGCATCTGAAAGCTGCCGGCGATTAGGACATCTAGCGAGCAAATTTGCTCACTCGTACCCTAAACAATTTCGGTCGCGGTCTATGTGAGTGCATACCCAGAATCACCGCGGCGAACAGGTGCCGCCCCGCTGCGCGCGCGACCGTAAAGTTGGCAGAATAGGTTCTTCCGCCTGACAGACGTTGCGGTCGGTCCGCGGGCTGAGCACATCGCGCGGGTGCGCGGTGGCAATGCCTCCCGCCGTTCTTACCATCATTGTGGCAGCCATCGGACGCCTGCATTGATGTCAGTTGCAGCGATGCCCTTGCCAGTATCTGTCCCATTTCGCGGCAAAGCCATCGCGGACCATCGCGCAGGATAGGTCGCCCGAATGGGGCGACGTGCAGAAGGCCGCGGTTCGATTGCCGCCAGCGCCGCCTGCCGAGCGGCAGCGCATCGTCGGACCGCGCACCGATATATGGCCGGTGGGCCGAACGCCGCTGCGCGTGCCCAGCAGGGTCGCCAGATGATCGCGCGCCGCGATCGGGTCTGCCGCAGGGCAAAGATGCCCCGGACTGCACGTCCCGTCCATCTCGCGCGCTGCGATGCCCGACAGACGGATATGCGGCCCCTCGGCGCACCAGATCGGCCCGTCGCCGTCCCACACCGCTGTTGGGGTGCAGTGGAACGACTGACCGGCAGGAACAACGGTGGCGGCGAGTAAGAGGGGAAAAATCATGGGTTGGCTTTAGCCTCTTCGATCGATCGCCGTAGCCCTTCGGGCGTAACCCACCACAGTTCGGCAAGCAATTCCAACTCATCCGGGGTCGGCTCGGCGTCATCGTTCAGCTCGTCGATCCGCTCGCGCGCGATTCACGTCTTTTTCGTCATTGTCTGCCACGGCGTGCACATCTGCCCGACCCACGCCGTCAGCCAGTGGTCGCCATCGGCAATCCATTTCGCGACGGGATGATCTGGCGTGTAGGCGCGGATCTCTTTCGCGACGGCGCGCTCCCCTTTTCGATAAACCATGTCAGTCGTCGAACAGACGGGCGCGGATGTCCGAGGCGACGGCATTGAGCGTCGTGGCACGGGTCAGCAGTTCGGCGTTGCCCGTCGCTGCAGCGCGATCGGTAAATCGTTCGGCCCGATGTTCGATATAGTCGGCGATGCGGTCTGCCACTGGCTTCCCGTTATGTCCCGGTGTCATATCTTGGTCGGATCCGTGTCGTGGGCCTGCCATTCGCCCAGCGCCCATTCCGCCACGCCGAGCATGAGATAGGGTTCAGCGCGGTTGGGGGCGAGCCGTTCGATCACGCGGCGGGCGGCACCTTCTGCTTCGCGGCAAGCATTCAGATGCGCCATGTTGAGGCCGAAGTTAGAGGGGTCGGCACTGTCGAGCACGCCCTTGTCGTCCATCGCTTCCAAAGTGAACTGCGCAACGCGGGCTTCCAGGGGCGATACGCCCTCGAGATCGAGCACGGCCAGCGCGGCAGCCGTCGCTTCGTTCCTGATCGCGGGTGCAACGTCATCGACGTCCCATATCTCAAGCCCGCGATATGTGCGGTCGATCACTTCCATCGTTCAAACTCCGACTCGAATCCCTCTTGCTCATTGTTCTTCTTTCGTTCTCATTTGTCGAGTCATGAGTCGGACCCTCGTCAACCCCATCAGCAGCCTGTTCGATGTCGCATGCCGCCATCACACGGTGAAGGTGTCGTGCCCGTGCGGGAACGTCGGCATCTTCGATCCGCATGCGCTATGGTATCTGTTCGAGCGCAAGGGTTGGAACGACCGCCTGCCCGCAGTGCGCAAACGCATGCGCTGCCTGCAATGCTATTATGCCAAGCGGAAGCGGACGCTTGCCACGCTCGAGCTGGTGGATGTCGATCACACCCGCCAGCTGCCGATGCCCGATATCATCGAGTGGAAGCGCCAGCTCCGGCGGCGGCGCTAGAGGCCGCTCAGTCCGAGAGGCTTTCGTCCTCGATAGCCGCGGTGATCATCCGATCCCAGGTGTCACCGTCGCCTACCGCAAGCATGCGGCCGCTCGGTTCGCGCAGGGTACGCAGCACGGCAAGCGCCGCTGGCGCATAGTCGGGCCACAGATCGTCGACCGCGGGCCCCGCCGACGCCATGTCGCCTTCGGCGTTGCGGCTCAGCGCATGTCCGGCCAGCACGCGGGCAACGCGTTCGACCGGCGCGGTCTTGGCAGCATCATATTCGGCGGTCATGGTGAGTCTCCTCCGCATCGCGAACGCGCAGACACCTTGCCGGTTGCCAATTGACAGCCCCAGTTGCCGCGGCATGATGGCGGCGTGTGCAATCTCTACACCAACAAGAGCACGGTTCAGGAAATGGCGAACCTGTTCGGGACGCCAGCGACCTACGGGTTCAATGCGCCCGCCGACGTCTATCCGCAATATCCCGGCATCGTCGTGCGCGAGGACCAGGGCCAGCGCATCCTGCAGCAGATGACCTGGGGCTTCCCGCGCCACTCGACCAACAAGCGCACCGGCAAACCGAACAAGCCAACCGCAACCAACAATGCCCGCGACGACAAACTGTGGACGATCTGGCGCCAGTGGTTCACCGACCCCGCCCAGCGCTGCCTCATCCCGTTCACGTCGTTCGCCGAGGCTGAGGGCGAGCCCGGCAAGATGACCCGCACCTGGATCCGCGTCGCCGATCAGCCGCTTGCGGCCTGGGCGGGACTGTGGCGCCCGACCGACGAATGGGGCGACGCCTATACCGGCGTCATGGTCGATGCGACCACGGAGCTTTGGGACATCCACGACCGGATGCCGGTCATCTTGCCCCCCGACGCCCATGACGCTTGGCTGCGCGCAGACGCCGAGGAGGCGATGAAGCTGGCGACCCAATATCCTGCCAGCCAGCTTGTCGTCGAGCGCACCGATGATCCGTGGTTCGCGCGAAGGGCGAAGCCTTCAGATGAAGCGCCGCCCCTCTTGTAAGAGAAGCTGTGCACCAGCGAAGGATAGCACCGCCGTGGACGACAACATTCTAGTCGCCGGTCTTGTGGCATTTGGGATTGTCGTTCTGTGCGCGTTGGCCGTGCTGATCCACACACGGCACGACGACGATTGAACGCAACACAGCAAAAAGGCCGCGCCAGCCAGACGCGACCTTTCCGCCATATTCCAATGCAGTGCCTCGGCAACTATCCGGGTCGCGGGAGACGGCCCAGTTGCAGCAAGTCATTTTGGCAGGAGGGCGCATCCAAATGCTTCGTTGAGAGCAAGGGCGACCAAATTCGCTGCTGACAGATGCCTCTTTTGTGGGTTCATACGAAGTTAAGCAGTCACCACTTCTCCGAGTTGACGTATCGATCCCCAGCGCACTGAATACCCGTCGCGGATCATCGCACAGAATACGTCGCCGGACCTTGGCGAGGTGCAGAACGCTGCCGTGCGATTGCCGCCAGTCCGACATTATGCGAGGCGGAAATTCACTTTTGTCCAGCGATGTGAGCGCATCGCGCCGCCGATGAAAGCGAAACCGAGAAGCATCATTGCCCACGTAGCAGGTTCGGGGATCGCAGGTGCTGTCTGCCCGATCTGGACTGTAAAGCTGTCAGCAGCAGCTCCCGCTCCCCAATTCCAGGTGTAGACACCTTCCTGCAGGGCCATTGACGAGAACGTTTGATTCTCAAAGAGGCTGGAATTTGTAGCAAGTGATGCCCCAGAAACGTAATTGCTCGGCAAAACCAAGAGGTTTTCAAATGCTGCTATGCCGACCATCACTCCTGTAGACGATGTGGCAGGAGTGTAGACTGGGTTCATTGTTCCAAAACTGATGGGGCCTGTAAACCCGCTCCAGTAATTACTCACGCCGCTCTGACCAATTAATGCATATCCGAACCTAGGCTGAGTGAACGAGGGATTTACTCCTCCACCTCCGAATAGATTCAATGCTGAGAGATTAACAGATCCACTGCCAGTCATAACCACGTTACTTCCGACCTGTTGGACATTGATGACATAAGCAGCATGTGCTGGACTACAAAAAGCCAGCCCTAGCGCGATACAAAGTGCACGCAACTTCATAAAGGATGCCTCCCACATCTACCCAACGCAGGCGCTAACACATCATTGACGTCGAGCCGACGGCAAAAAGGAGGTATCTGTTCCATTAAGGGACAGAGGCGGCGTCGGCATGGGAAGTCATGATGGGCCTTTACGACTACCCACCCGCGCGCAAATGAGGCCTGAACGCTCTACCTCGTCAGATGGTCTATCGGTGAGTTCAACTGCACCGCCGACAAGACCGAGGTCGTGCACCTGCCGGATCAGCAAAGACGCCGCATGCTGCGGCGATCGTCGCTACTGTCCAGAAAACTGTCG
>Ga0265296_1003239_pt1 | contig 15375 bp, 14 predicted proteins | sample MunlanPumphouse1_FD_189073 | JGI IMG/M metagenome (GOLD analysis project Ga0265296, IMG submission 189073) | Groundwater microbial communities from a municipal landfill in Southern Ontario, Canada - Pumphouse #1 | ecosystem: Environmental > Aquatic > Deep subsurface > Groundwater | place... | reverse complement strand
TAGGATGAAAATTAATAAATTGCTTATTGACATCGCTGTCATAATTATCTTAACGGTTTTGGGGATTTTTTTGGTTAAAACCCAAATTTTACCCCGATTAGGATACCGATAAATGAAAATTGCTTATATCTCAGGAAAAATTGAAACAAAGGGTCGAGAATGTTTTGTTGGAGACCAGAAAGTCGATTGCCCGCAGACCGGTAAAGCATTTACTACCAGTGGTGACAAACTCAATCTTATGCCGCAAATTCCTTCTTTGGAAAAGCGCAGTGACCCGATCTTCTTTATAATTCTTCTGGCAGTAATTATCTTTTTTTCAACCATAGCCATATTTAAAATTAAAATTTTTGGAAAGACTTTAGCAGAATACATCAGGCCAATCTGGTATTTTATTCTTATTTCAATTGCCATGGTAGCCTGGCAGTATTTGTTTGGACTTAAAATTGATGACGGTTTAATGTCGTTAAAAATTAGCCAGTGGGTCTGGGAAATTTGCGTTGCCGTTTCGGCTTATAAGTTAATCAAAACAGCCGATTTCGGTTATGGCAACTTATTTTTTCTGGCAGTTTTGTATAGTCTGATTATTCATGGTCTAAAGGCAAGTGTCAGATATCTCTTTTACGAAAAGACGTTCCTTTATTTGATTGATAGATTTTTATATGGAAGTTTACTTGTCATGGTAATTGTCTTTATTGGCGGATCAATGTTTCTTTTCTTTAAAAAGAGAGGGATTTTCACTAAAACTAAAACAAATCCATGAATAAAAAATTACTGTTAGTTATTATCCTCGTTTTAATTTTAGGGGTAGTTCTTGTTTTCTTTGCTTCACGCCGCAAATCAACATCTTTAGAAAAGACGGCTACTTATAAAATTGAAAATATACCTTATAACTATGGTTCAACCGACTGTTGTTATTGTGCAGCAATGATGGCAATGATGGAGCATAAAGGGATTACAAAAAATAAAACCCAAGATTATTGGCTGGACTTAAAAGATAAAAATTACTATCAGGATAACGCAATATTTTATAGACTTTTGAAAAAATACAGTATCGAAGATAAGTTTAGAATGGCTTACTTTCCTCACGGGACAAAAGATATAACATTTAAGGATATTTATTCTGCCAATTTAACCGATTATTCAAAACAGGTTCAACTTTTAAAGTCTCAAGAAGAAGCATTGCCTTTACTCAAAAAACTTATTTCCAATAATTTTCCAGTAGGCGTCTGGGTGGAGGACAATCCTCAAATTACGTCTGACGAAGTGCAAGATGATACTTTTCTTTTGGTATATGGCTATGATGAAGCTAATGTTTATTTTTGGACATTGCCTGGAGTAAAAAGCTCTTGGTCAACTTCAGAGTTTGTATCTCGATGGAAGCTTCAGGAAAACAATTTCCCTTTTCCTGTTATGCCTGGCCGATATACTATGGTTTGGTTGGAAAATTAAACTTCACAAATAGGCTTTATTACTGGACAGAAAACCGAAGGAGTCTATCAGACCATTTAAACTCTCCAACCCATAAAAAATGTCCATCAAATGCAAGGTAAACAGGGCTAAAAAGACCATCTTTTGCGTTTGACGGTTTTCTTTCATAAAAATCTTTTTGTCCCAAAACAATATCGGGTTTATCAGTGCTACTTCTTGGAAGTTTACTCCAAATTAAAATCCTGTTATTTCCAGTATCACTCACAAAAAGTTTATCATTATAAATAAAAACACCCTTTGGTAGATTAAATGTATAGATAGAGAAACCACTTGTGGAATTACTATCCCAAATTATCGATGGTTGTTGACCGTTTTCCCTAATTGGAAGATCCCAAATAAGAATTCTTCTATTGTCGGTATCAGCAACTGCCAAGTGTTTTCCATCACTGCTTACCTGTCCCGGATAATTTAACTGATTCGGGCTATTACCTAAGTTAGTAGTTTCAAAACTTTTTTGACCTAAAATAAAATCCGGCTTTTGCTTACTGGTAAAAGTATCTCTGTTGTAGACCAAAATACGGTTTCCCTTACTATCGCTTACGTAAACAGCTATATCATCAACTGCCAAACCTTCAACTTGTTGGAACGAAAATGCAGACCAATAGTCAGCCTTTTTTGGCTGCTCCGGAATAGTATCCCATTTATATAAACCGTTGGGGCTGGCACAGTACAATACGTCTTTATAACCACAGGCTAAATAATTGCCTTCTAAAACTCCGTGCAAATCGGCATCAGCCATGCTTTCATCTGGAAGGTGTTTATAAACTTGAGTTAACCCATTATAGTCATCAGTGATAATAAGAATATTCCCGTCAGTATATGGTTTGGGGTTATTGCGGGAGTTTCTGGCAACATATCTATTACTGCTTAAATTTTTTTGACCTAAAACTACATCCGGTGAGTTATTTAAACGCCCCGGCAGCTTATTGTAAATAAGCACACGGCTGCTATTGGTATCCGCTACAAAAAGATGTTTTCCGTTAGTTGCCAGTCCATAAGGACTATTGAGTCCGCGTCCTCCCGCTCCAACCTTTTGACCGCCAAAAGTGAAATCAGGCAACTGATTATCTTTGGAAAAAGGCTTTTCCCATAAGGATATGGAATTATCCATTGTTGCATATAGTTTTCCATCGGCAAGAGCAATGCCTGTTCCTACCTTAAGAGTTCCACTGGGTTCATAAATAAAATCTGCTTCTTTCCCACTTTGGGTCGGAAGTCCTTTGTACACAAACATTTTATGGGCATTGTAGTCGCCAATTACTAAATAGTTTCCGTCATAGGCAACAGAGCGTGGAGTCTTAAGGTATAAACGTGGACCCTCTTTTTTTATGTCACCGTTAAAACGCTCTGAAAAACTTTTCTGTCCTAAGATAACATCGGCTGACTGATAATTTTGAGTGGGAAATGTATTCCAAATTAAAAGAGAACCGTCGAGAGAAATTACCAGGAGTTTGTCCTGATAGATTAAAACATCCCAAGGCCACCAGATATCCTTTTTACTCCTAATATCCGGCGGGGGCATCTTATCTGCGCTTTCTACGTTCGAAATAAAATCAGGTTGGCCGACGACAAGATCTGCTCTTTGTCCGTTTTGGGTAGGAAATGTATTCCAAATTAATATTCGATCATTATATCCATCCGCGACAGCCAGACGGTTTCCATCTGTCGATACTCCTTGCGGCCACCTTAACTTATCGGCAGATGTCCCCGGAGTATTTTCGATCATGTTGGTTTGGCCCAAAACTAAATCAGCCGGAGTATAATCTTTTTCCGGTATTGTATTCCAGATCAAAACTCTGTTGTTATAAGTATCGGCCACAATCAATCTTTTCCCGTCTGTCGCCACTTTTCCGGGATGATTAAGATTTGCCGCTCCACCTGAATTATTAAAATCATCAGCGTATAAAACAATATCTGCTTCCTGTCCGGTTTTAAACCAACCTTCCGGTTTGGTGGTTACATATTTATATGGCCTAGCCGGAGGAATACTTTGAGATACGTTAGATAGAAAATTAACAGAAGGTAATCGTTTTTGGATGAGTAAAGAACCTAGGGTTACAATTAAAGCTGTAGCAATAACAATCATAAAAATATCTTTAACAAACCCTTTTGTCATTTTTTATCTCCTGCTGAACAATCTTTAGGACAACTTTCTTTTGTTTCACCGGCACTTGACTCACAAACATGGTTGCCGCAACTTCCGCCCTCTCCCTGCTGATATTTTCCGGGGGCATTATTGGTATTAACTTTAGAAGAGTCCTGTTTATTTTGGGTTTCAATTTTTGGCTGTACTACTGAATCTTTTCTGCCGACAAAGATTGCCGAATTACTTTTTAAAAAAAAGAATAGTGTTAAAAGCAAAGATAAAACAACTATTATCAACAAGATAATTGCGATTTTTTTGTTAAATATAAGCAATTGTTCGTCATTTCTTTTTAAGAGATTAAGTTTTGTTATTGCATAGTAAATCGCAAGACCAAGGGCTGACAGTGCAAAACCGATTGCAGGAAATATAATTGCAAGTTGCCTCCAATTAATTTTCGATTTTTGTCCACTTCCGGAACTTTGGATAGTGTTAGCTTGTTGAGAAGACCCCCGAAGATTAATAAGTTGAGGCTGTGCATCTTTATCTTCGACTCCTCCTGCCCCTGAAGCATTAACCCCTTCGGCACTGGTTGAAAAAAACCTGTTTAGGCCTGTTCCGACAGCGATATATGTTCCGCTTGCCGACATATCTAGCGATTCGACCTTATTTTCAATTTTCCAATCTCTTAAGATTTTCGATCCGTCAATTGGCAATAAAAAAACGTGATTGGTAAGACTGCCGCTAGCCACCAAACGACCGTCTTGGGAAAAAGCAATAGCTGAGATAGTCCCTGCATTTTTAATCTGCCAGATAGGATTTTTTCCGGAACAATCATTAAATATTAATCCGTCCATATTACTGCCGATAACGCATGATTTTGCATCAGAAGAAATGGCGACTTCACTAACAGGATTGCGGCTGTAGTCAAAACGCCAAACAGGTTCACTTGTACCCATTTTATATAATATTGCAGTATAAGAATCTTCCGGATCACCGCCCCCACCGGCAAGAAAATACTGTCCATCATCTGAAATACTTACGCTTCCAACAGGAAAGTTAGAGCCCGCTTTAGCTTGAAAAATTTCTTCCGGCCGTGAGGGGGTAAAAACATGGACACTTCTGTCGGGGCAACTGGTACCGACGACAAAATATTTTCCGTCAGGAGTCATGGCAAGACTGATAATAACGCTCCCCCCTAAAAGGCCACCTTTAGCTTCTATTTTATGAACCCAAGCAGGTTTACTACTCTGCGTTTTCCAAAGATAAACATTAGTATCACGTCCGGCAGCAGCAATATATTTTCCGTCTTCAGAAATAACTAAACCATTTAAAACCATCCCTGTCGGATATGACCAGATTGGTTGATTACTGTCAACTCTAAATAAGTAAACCACCCCTTTTAAACTTGCGGCTAAATAACCATTTCTGGAAAAGACTACCAGTCCTTTATCCATTCCGGTACCACTTCCCTCTTTAGCAACTCCCGTAAAGGTCCACTTTGGTTTGTTTGAGTTAACATCAAAGAAATATATATTTTGATTGTTGTCTGCAACCGCAAAATTTTTCTCATCAAAAGAAAATACTGTTGATGTTATCCAGTTTTTTCCTGCATCAAAAAACCAAATTGGTTCATCTTTATCTTTTTGAAAAAGATAAACCTTGTTTTCCTCAATTAGTTTTGTGGAAATAATTTTTGGTCCTCCCCAAGCACCGCAACAAGCAGCGCACATCCCGGGTTCACAGTTTTCTCCGCCATAAGACGGCCCGTGAATTGTTTTATTACCGATTTTCGCTTCAAAATAAAATTCATGCATTCCTTCGTCCTTTACTTCAAATGTTTTAGTGAACTGATATGCCGTTCCCTGCGGACTAGTAACCCCTTTTGTCATGGAAAATCCTTCAAACTTTGATTTGCCGTCACCCTTCTGGATAAAAATTTTTACATAATCAGGCGTCTGTTCACGCGAATTAATTAAAATAGTCAGGAAGGTATAAAGTCCCGACCCGCCATGCATAGGATTGACTGATCCTGTTTCCAGTCTTGGACCTTCAGAAACTTTCTTTTCTTGGTTTGAATTAATAATTACTTGCTGCGCAAAACTAAATTTAGAAAAGAAAAAGAAAATAATAATAAAAGCGAAAAATATAAACTTTTTCATTTAATTTAAATACTACCTGTCAGAAATATTAAGCGCGATATTTGCCAAACACTGATCTTTTTGGTTTGAGTTTGAGATTTTATCACAAAACGTTTGGTCCTGGCTCAAACGGCTATAGTCACGATAACAATCGTCCTTAGTTTCCGAACTGCCGATTCTTTCACAAATAGAACTGTCTTTTTTTAACATTGCTAGGTTATGGTAACATTCACCCTCATCTATTCTTGAAGCGGATTTAGAACAAAGTGTTATGTCTTTTGTGATAAGAGCCTGACAATCGACACGATCCGGGCGACAAGGAGCCGTACTTTGAGTTGCCATTGCCAAACATAACTGATACTCGGGTTGGTCTTTTAAGACTTTATCGCACATTGATTGATTAATAACCTTTAGGTTTGAAATATAGTAATTTGTACTGATAAAGTGGGCATAGCATGTACTAATTTCTTGGGGACTATCCAACTTATCACAAAAAGTTGAGTTGCCGGAAATATCGACTAAATTCTGATAACAATATTGGCGGTTGCCTTTGGAAACATTCTGACAAAATGAATTATCTTCTTTGGAAGCAGCCAAACAAACATTTTTAGGGTTGCTGTCCAAATTCTGACAATATTTCTCATCTTTATTCACTAGTGCCAAACATAAATACCTAACACTATCCTGATTAATTTTTTGACAAATTCGACTGGCTTGATTACTGGGGTTTATCACTAAATTAGGAATCTGTTTTGGTTTGAAAGAAGGAAGGACTACGAAGATCAAGATAATAATTATTAAAACTAGGACAGCAATGGCAACAAAAATTTTCATCTTTTAATTTACTGGTGTACAATCTTTGGGACAACTTGCTTTTGTTTCTCCCGTATCCGGTTCACACAGATTATTACCACAGATACCACTTCTTTGTTTATCGGAAGGCAGGTTTTGTTCGCCTTGGTTTAGCGCAGGTTGGTTACTATCATTTTGAGCGGTTGGTTTATTAAAAATTAACAAGGCAAGAGTTAAACTTAAAAAAATTCCAGTTGTTACTGACAAAATAATAGCAACTTTCTTCGTATCAAGATGTAATAATGACAAAAATTTGGCGTGATTAAGCTTTACTCCTGCTTCCTTTATTCTTTTAAAAAAGGGGAATCTTAAGATGGCTAAATAAAAAGAAAGGGTAAGAAGAGAGAATAAAAATCCCACCCCAAACAGCACTCCGGGCATTTTTCCCTTAAAAAGCTTTTGGTCAGGTTTAGGCAAACCAATACCCTGTTCTGTTTGTTTTTGACTAGTTATAGATGACTGCATTCCGGTAGCAAAAGGTTTGTTCGGGTTATTAAAAACTTCATGTTGTCCTTCTGCTAAATAATGGGCAATGCCGTTGCCGGCCACAATAAAATTTCCATCAGCAGAGATTGCCACCGCATTAACCCAACTATCAGTCTGAAATTCCCATAAAAGTTTATTGCTTTCTTTGGCGAAGAAGTAGATTTTTTTATCTTTACTTCCCCCAACTAAATACTGCCCGTTAGATGATATTCCTATTGTTCCAACCCGATCTCCTGTTTCAAATTGCCATACCGGTTGGTCTTTATCTTTATCGATAAGATAAATTCTGTGGTCGCCGCTTCCCGCCGCAATATATTTTCCGTCTGAGGATATCCCTAAAGAACGAATCCACCAATCTGTCTGCCATTTTTTAGCAGGGGTCTTTTGGTTCGGGTTAAAAAGCAATATTCCCTCATAAGTACCAGCGCTATCCAGCCCATAAACTGCCGATTGGCCATCAGCAGAAATGGCCGCTGACCAGACAGGGGAACCCTCTGAAGCTATATATTCAAATAAAGGCTGATTGCTTTGACGGGAAAAAAGATAGGCTTTTCTGTCCGGGCAGTGGGTGCCGGCCGCAATATAGTTACCATCGGCGGACATGGCCAAGGCATGGACATTACCGGGATTGAAACGGTGCACCCAAAGAGGCTTATTGCTGTCTTTGGAAAAGACGGCTAACAGCCCTCCGTTATTGGCGGTAGTTGTCCCTAAGGCTAAAAATTCGCCGTTTTTAGATATTGATACAGTATAAATTGAAGTGTATTCTTCTTGAGCGCTATGGTAACTCCAGACAGGTTTATTGCTATCCTTGGTAAATAGATGCAGGACATTGTTACAACCGCCGGCAATATATTTTCCATCCCCCGAAATAGCTACCCAACCACTGTCTTCTGAATTGTTGCTGCATTGATATTGCCAGGCAGGCTCCGGATTGGTTCCTGAAAAAAAGAGGATCATATTACCTGCTTTGGCTACCCAATAAGATCCGTCGGCGGAAATGGCGATATTTGATACGGGCTTTGCTTTGGTATCAAAACTAACCAACGGTTTATTACTGTCTTTAGAGAAAAGATAAATTTTATTTTTATTTAATTCCTGGGAAATTACATTCGGTGGAGCCAAAGTTCCTCTCTCATAAAGGGGAAATCTAAAAGTGTCTTTCCCGTCGCTTGCCTCATAATGGAACTCGCTTCCCTGGTCACCCTCTTTAGGAATCCATTGATATTCATATCTTGCCCCGGTTGTAAAATCACCACTCACCTTTTTCATATCAAAAGGTTTATCTTTCATGACCAGTTTTACATAGGCAGGCGGTTTCCCTTGCGGATCTTTATAAATAGTAAAAAAAGTTACCGGAGTTCCTGGTGGTACCAGATTGGGACTGGCTCCTCCGTCAATCAATTTTGACTCATCAGCAAAAACAGAAAAGGGGTGAAAAAGGAAAAAAAATAATATGGCAGATAAAATTACTTTTTTCATTTTTTAATCTCCTCCTGAACAATCTTTAGGACAATTTTCTTTGGTTTCTCCCAAACTAGGTTCACAGATATCGTTACCGCAAACTCCGCTTTCCTGCTTACCTTCATTTAGAATCGGTTTATTTTCCTGATTCATAATGACTTTGTCTTGTTCAGGTTTTGCTTGTTCGCCCTGTTTTAATAATACCGCATTAGGATTTTTATTAACAAAAACCGCCGTTATTGTAAGAAATAAAAATAGAAATGTTAGTATTGAAAGGAAAATTGTTACTTTTTTGCCAGTAAGTTTTAAAAAGAACAATTTGGAAAGATTAAACTGCATAAGAACCTTTTTTTGTTGTTCAAAGAATTTCAGTTTTTTTAAAGCTGTAAAAATCCCAAGCAAGAAAGTAGAGAAGATAAAACCAAACCCAAACAACATCCCCGGAAGTTTTATTTGAGCATTTTTAATAAGAGGTTTTCCTGCTGTTGTTTTAAAATTCGAATCACAATCTTGTTTGCAATTATCAGTCGTCTCTGGGCCTTCGCATTTTCCATCTCCGCAAAGACTAGTCGTCTTTTGATCTGAACCATTTCCCCCAGCCAGAGCATCACTCCTTGTTTTCGGCTCAATCACCGTTGTACAAGGATAAATTTTATTTTGGTCTCTGTTAAAGCTTTCGAAAAAGTAAACCGATCCTCCTGTTCCGGCGGCAACATATTTTCCGTCTGCCGAAATGTCAATTTCTTCAACATACTCATTAAAGGGAATTTCTATTCCCAAAGTTTTTCCTTTCTCGAAAATATGAAGTTTTTTATCCGTTCCTCCGGTGGCAATAAAAGTTCCGTCATCGGCAATATCAATCCCGCCCAAAGCTCCGTCTACTGTCCAGAAAGCAACCGGTTGACTTGAACCGCTTTCAAAAATATATGCTTGTCCGCCAAAAGTTGCCGCTCCAATAAATCTTCCATCGGGGGTAAAATTTAGTGCCCTTACTGAACTTCCATTCTTTGTTGGAAATTTCCAAACAGGTTTTTGTTCGCCTTTTTTAAACAAAAATACCGCGCCCGCATCTGACTCAGAACCGACTGCTAAATAATTTCCATCGGCAGAAATTTTCCCCCGATGCACGGGAGAATCACGAGTCAATTGATCGCTTATTAAAATCGGAATATTGGATTCCTTACTAAAAATATAAGCCTTTCTGTCCGGACAACCGGTAGAAGCGCCAATATAACTTCCGTCAGAAGAAAGTGACACATCATGGAAATTACCGGAAGAATGATACTTCCATAATGGTTTTTCACTCTCAGCACTCCATAAAATTAGTAAATTTGAATTTTCGTTTTCCTCGCTGCCGGCCAAACCGGCAGCCATATACTTTCCGTCTTTAGAAATGGCAACATTATAGCCATTACCAACTTCTGTTTTCCAAATAGGTTTATTTGAGTTTTTGTCAAAAAGCACAGCGAGAGAACCAATTAGAGCAAAAATTTTGCTGCCGTCACCGGAAACTGCCACGCCACCTTTTACATCTCCCCCAACTTCGCTTCCATTTTGAAATTCCCATACTGGCTTATCAGGTTTTTGAATATCAAATAAATATACATGATTAGAGGTTTTTGCCGCTAAATATTTCCCGTCATCAGATAAAGCAATTCCGCCTATCCACTCTTCCTTTGTCTGAAAGTTCAAAATTTTTTCACCAATCTTGCTATCCACGACAGCAATTTCATTTTTGTCAAAAGCGCTTTCAAATAAAACCGGACCATTATCAGGTGAGTCTATTATTGCGGCACGTGCCTTACCAACACCATTTGAAGCTTCAAAATAGTAAAAGTTAGAACCTAACTTATTAGGAATAAATTTATACTCATAACGGACACCGTTTTTATAATTTTCTTTATCTGCGGTAGATTTATCGAAGGCGGGTTCCATTTCGATCAGTTTGCCGTTAAAAATAATTCTCATATACTCCGGTTTACGTCCTTCTTTATCCCTATAAGTAACCGTATATGTATATCTTTGGCAAACCGGTCCCCATGAAGGATAAACAAAATTGTTAAAAAGTTCGGGATCGTTGGGAGTTTTTGGAAGCTTGGGGATCATTCCGGCAAAACCGGAATCCTGAATATTTTTATCTTCAGCAAAAACAAAATGGGGAGTAAAAAAACCAAAATGAATTACAAAAACAAAAAGCAATAAAAAATTGGGCAGTATTTTTTTCTTCACCAATTTCAGTATATCAAAATTGAGAATAAAATCACCTTCTGAAATTTGTCCAAAGATTCCCCCACCATTTACTTGGTCGCTGCCGATAAACTTCCTGCGCCAATTTTTTTCCGGTTTTCGTAAACATTAATTTTTCCTGCTCTTTTCCGTTCAACCAGTCTTCCGCTTCTTTATTTCCCTGCTAGGCATATTCTTTTAAAATCAAAATCTGGTCTAAAAGATCAGCATCTTTCGCAATTCTTGCTTCCGGTGTTTTTCTTTCCTGGTATTCTTTGCTGAGTTCCAATAATTCCTTTGATCCGGGGAGCTGTTTAAATGGTATTTTTTTTTGAAATGTTATTTACTTTGAGAGTCATATAATTATTATTTTGATAAAGAATCTTTCCATTTATCAAAGAACTCTTTGTGGGTTAAATTATAAGTTTTTTCTATAACTTTAATATTTTCTTCTGTATTTTGAATCTCTTTTTGTCCAATATATGCTTGCTTATATCTCTTAATTCCATAATTATTGAGAATAAATTTAGAAAAAGAAGCCGTAAAGGGAATAATTATCTGGTTTGGTAAAGTATCAAAACTTTCCATTGCTTCAGGCAAACTTTGCGGCATTTTGTCTAATTGTTCCCTGCACCAATCATCAATAAATTTAAATTCTTCCTCCTCTTTAAGTTTTCTATTAAAAATAATATCATCAACTGCTACCGCCAATCCTTCTTGCATAAAAGAAGTAGAAACCATATCACGTAGAAACCATATCAATATCGATAATTAATTTTTCTCCATTAGCTTGATCGACCTCAGTATGTAGACGATATGGGGTTGAAAAATGATGAGCAATCAGATGTGTCAATTCATGAGGAAAGCTAGGATCCTCTATTTTATCCCAGAACCTATAAATAGCATTTTCGTTATATCTTGCTACGGCTTTAGAAACACTATGGTTTGGATCAGCATCAATTTTTCCTTGACGAGTATTAAAAACATAATATTTTATTTGAGGTGAATTATTTAAATTAACCTGAAGATAATGACAAATTTTATCTAAATTTTCTAATTGAATTTTCTGAAAAAGACTCTTTTCTTCTTGGGAAAAATCACCTTGAAAATTATACATTATTAACTTTTCCATAAATTGAGTATAACAATCTTTGTGCGTAATAACCTGACACCTCTACAGACAGGGATTATTTCTACCGACGCTAGTAGTCAATCATATTTTTTTCAAAGAATGTTTCTATTTAATTTTATGTTTTTCGCATAAAGCAAATATCTCTTCTTCCAGATTATTTTTCTTCGGACCACCAAGAGCAAACAAATAGAAATTATCTTTGGTAAAGTATTTATTTACCAGTTCACAAATATCTTTTGCGGTCACAGAATCTATCTCTGCAACTAACTCTTCAACATTATTAAATCTCCCTTCAATGGCGCATACAGAAGTAATATTTTTTGCAATCATCCATGTATCACGATAGTCATTACAAACCCAACGTTTTTGATTTTCTTTCGCAGCTGAAAGTTCATCTTCAGAAACCAACGTCTTTTTTAATATTTCAAACTCTTTAAAAACAATATCAACTGCTTTGATAAAATTTGACTGATCAAAATAACTAAAAGCTCGAAATAAATCTATATTACCAATTGATAAATATCCTATTTCAAAACTATAAGTAAGTAATTCTTCTCCTACAATTTTCTTCCAAGTTCTGCGAGAAGACATTAATCCTAAAATTTGGCCGATTATTTGAAATAATACTTTTTCTCTATATCTGTCTTTGCTTATAAAAACATATCCTGTTGTTAATCCAATTCTGTTAAAATCATTGCCAGTAACTTTAACTTTCTTATTCAAATAATCTAAGTTCGGTCTTTGAGAAATGTTTAAATTAATATTTGTATTCGTTACTACGCCCATATAATTTTTAATTATGTTTAGAGCCTGTTCTTTCTTGAAATTTCCCACAACCGACAAAACAATATTTTTAGGTTGGTAATAAAAACGATAAACATCTATTACTTGTTCTCTGGTTATTAAATCAATTTTTGATTCTTCCGCCAAACTGCTTAAAGCCCACGGACTCTCTTTCCCGAAAAGAAATTCGTAAAAATGATCTCTAAATAAATCATTTTTCTTCTTTCTCTCCTCTTTTAACATCTTACAGGAAGACATAAATCCTTCTTCTGAAAAAAGCGGGTTAAACAACATTTCATTAAGGTATTCGATTGCTTTCTCTAAATCGTTTGGAAATACCTCAACGTCATAATTGGTTAATTCGTTATCAGTTGAACCACCTCCTATTCCACCAACTCTTTCAATAAATCCATCCAATAAATCCCGGGTTGGAAATTTCTTAGTGCCTTTAAATAAATTGTGTTCTATTAAATGGGCCACATCCATTCCTCTTTCTAAATCACTCAATCTTCCTATTTTTACAGCAGCGTTAACAGTAACCGTATTTATAGTCACGCCATCTAAGTGGCAAAGCAGGACTTTTAATCCATTATCCAAAACATATTCGCTGACAGGTAAATCTTTCATTAATAGTTGAGACTGTTAAATAACTATTTTGGTTAAGTCATTTCGAGCGTGAGTGACCAGGCGTTATTCAACACTCTCTTTAATAGTTATTACTTGATTTAATAAAAAAAACATTTTAAGATAAAACTAATTATTAATTATATATTAAATTATGATTGTTGTTTTCACTTCGCTAGGAGATGATGGTATTAAAGAATCTGGCCGGATCATTCTTGATGCGACTGGGTTGCGCTATCCACCCAACCTGGCAAGATCACTCGGCACACTACTAAGCAAAGTAGACCGGAACTTCGATACTTTTCAGCGGTTCACGTATGACTACCATAAGGTTGAACCGTCATTGATGGCGAAAGCCCTATCCCTAGCGCCCCAAATCTTTGCTGGCAGCAGGGTAAGAGCTGACCTTTATAAATCTGAGGAAGATATTCCCCAGCATCCACCTTTTCCAACAAAACAAGCAGATAAGTTTAAAGCTAAATAAATAGAAAAATTGATATCGTTAATTTTAAAATAATTTTTTAAGGATAAAAAATGTCAATAGATGATCATATATACCATAAGGGCCCACAAAACCCTAAATTACCTGACACCCCAAGAATATGTATTAAAGAAAGGAATGTGTACGGGATGTACTGAACGCATACCTGTCTGTCTTGACAGGTAAATTCATTTATGTAAAAATGCGATATGGGCGTAGATAGACACAATCAAGTTATTACCGGAACATTTTTTACTTATTCAGAACTTGGCAAAAAATTTATTGATAAATATTTCATGGTTGATAATGAAAAAACTTTTGGAGATAAAGTTCAATTAATCCAATTAAACCCTTATGGTGGAAAATCTCTTTTTAATGGTTATATAATTGGCATGATTGATAAGAGAGAAGAAGATGATGGAGACAGAGCTGGAACTGACGACAAGGAAGTGCTTGAAGAATTAACTTTAAATCAGGATTCTTACGAGTTAGTTAAAGAACAGTTAGAAAAAAATAATCTGTCTAACGATCAACATCCTATCAAAACTTATCGAATTGTCTACTTCACATAAACCTTTCCCTAGTGAACAAAATACTAACTAGATATCAATCTTTACAAAATATTCTGTTTCTTAGACTTAATAATTAAATATAAAAAACAGGAAACAATTACACTTAGGTAAGTCAAAACTAAAACAAATTACAATTTCCCATTGAATAACTTAATCAACCGCGTTTATATAGCTTCTCACCCTAAGGGTGTAGTACATTCACACCTCCTTTATTACTCTAGAATTAAGTGTTTTATAGCTTCTAATCTCTTTCCATAATCAATTTGGTCATAAGTAAAACTTTTTAATTTTTCAACCGAGGAGAAATAGTCCAAAATTATGTTTCGGTTACAAAATCCCTCTTTCTTATCAGCATATTCGCAAAAAGAGGAATAGGGATAATCTTCTAAATTATCTTCTTTTACTACCAGCGAAACGACAGGATTAAGGTGAATATAACGTAAGACGTGAATCAATTGATCATCATCTTCAATTCTTACTGCCTTAAATACTCCTTGAAAAAGATGACCAATTCTTTTATGCCTAGTATTAAAGTAACGCGTATAACTATTTGAAAAATTTCCGATAAATTTTGCTATTCCTCCATATGATAATTGTTTAAGAAGCAGGTGAAAGTGATTTGGCATCAGACAATACCCAAGAATATCTACCAATTTATCTTTTTGTTTTACAAGTTGGGAGAGAAAAAACTTCCTTTTTTCCTGGTCTAGTTTAAGAACTTGAGCTAAACCAGTTGAAAGATTTCTAAATCGGTAAAAATTCATGGTCAAGAGTCCCCTGTCATACTCTCTTTTGTCAGTAAAAGTTAGCCTCCTCTCAACTCCTAAGTTAAAAATATGATAAATCTCATTGTTAGCTAAAATAGTTTTCCTCATTAAAAAAATAGTATTATTAAAATTTATATCTGTCAATGGGGCGAATTAAATCATCAAAAATGTAACGGAAAGTGATTCGTTGAATCATTAGCAAAAGGTAACGGAAGGTGTACCCTTGGATTCCTTGGATTATTAATAAAAGAAAGGGGTACACATGCTGACAATGAA
>Ga0265296_1003238_pt1 | contig 15380 bp, 16 predicted proteins | sample MunlanPumphouse1_FD_189073 | JGI IMG/M metagenome (GOLD analysis project Ga0265296, IMG submission 189073) | Groundwater microbial communities from a municipal landfill in Southern Ontario, Canada - Pumphouse #1 | ecosystem: Environmental > Aquatic > Deep subsurface > Groundwater | place... | reverse complement strand
ATTATTTTGCGTCGGATTAATATAATAATTAATCGCCGAAGAAAAATCAGCTTTTCTTAAATTGGTATTTTGGAATTTGGAACCTTGCAAATCCGAGCTGGAAAAATCAGCTTCCTGTAAATCAGTATTTACAAAATCACAATTTTTAATCGTACAATCGACAAACTTAGTTTTGTGAATTTCTAATTTATTAAAATTACAAAATTCAATTACGCATCGGATAAACGACCATTCGATCAATAGTGTTTTAAGATAAGAAAAATCAACCCCAAGAATCTTGCAATTCTCAAATTTAACCCCCTGAAAGCTGGAATCATCAATTTTTATATTTGATAAATTTGTTCCTTCAAACACACAGTCAATGAATAAGGCGCCTGAAAATTTACAATTGCTAAAATCACATTTCTTAATAGTGCAATTGTAAAACTCTTTACCATTTAAATCCTCTCTGGGACAAGAAATATTACTGAATGTTTGATTTTCAAAATTATTTCCTGAAAATACCATATTAATTTATTTTATCTTACTGCTGATTAAGTTTAAAATCTTTAAGACGACATACGATCACATTATTAAAACTGATGATTAAATTATACCACAGTTCTATTTTACATTATAAAAAATTTAACTAGCCTTGTATAATCTTTAAAATAAAAGAGCCGCACGTTTGAAAATCGTGCGGCGAAATAAGTTACTTTGTTGATTATCATCCCGACTGCTAACCTCTTTGTCTTTCTGCCTCGAATTGAAAAAGAAGCAAACCGAATCTTTCATCAGCGTTTTCTGCGAACATCAAGAAAGCAAAGACGTCTTGCTCTTTCGCATCAACCCTTCTGCCGAGCATAATCGAAGCGCCTTCGAGATAGGTCTCGACATTTTTGAGCAGTTTTTTGGCGATTGATTCCATCTGGCTAAAAGATGGGGAAGAATCAAAACCATGCTTCTTCCAAAGAGTGCTCGCGTACTCGTCCTTGGCCTTTAAAGGTGCTTCGAAGCCGCCAAAAGCTCCTGCGACTTTTCCATTCAACCAGTCAGAACACTCCTCACTGGTCTTTGCCAAAAAAATCATGACGCCATTAAGTGAATAGTCAATGACTGCAAAATCGCCGTCGGTGGTTAGAATTATTTCGCACTCCGCCGGTTTCCAGAAATGCATGGCCCATACCGGACAAACAAAGCCGTACTGTTTTTCTGAAATACTCATTTTTGTCTCCTCGTGTTTGAGATTTATTTCATCACTCGTTTTTGCAACCATGCTTTCGAATAAATTTCAATTCTTATTTTTAGAATTAAAATGAACACGCTTTAAAAAGCTCGATAACAAAAAATAGCACATTGTGCTACTTTTGTCAAATCTGGAACTCAGATCTTCGCCAGCATCGCTACCAAATTTTATTGCACCTCGATCACATTTAATTTCTGGCGCAACAATACGTTATTGCCCAATAAGAGCATCTTCACAAATAATTCCGCTAAGACCTTTATGACGAAGTCCACGACAATGAGCCTACTCGCAAATCCTTACCAAGCCTTTTTGTACAATGAAAAAAGTAATATCAGAGACAGGAGTGGCATACTACTTGATCATGAACGAGCTCCGTATATTAAACAGATGTTTGAAAAAGTTGCTAATGGCTACATGACTGGCAGAGATATTTATTGATGGTTAAATTATGAGATTGGATTAAAAACTCGGAGTGGCAAAAGCATTCCCTTGAGTGCAATATATAGAATTTTAGAAATGACCTTCTACTATGGTGACTTCGAGTTCCCTGCTGACTCAGGTAATTGGTACAAAGGTACGCATGAGCCGATAATAACCAAAGAGCTATTTGAACGCGCTAGAGGTAACTTAATCGCCTCGCCAAAGCGAATTGGTATGAAAGAGTTCCAATTCACTAAGCTGATCACTTGCGGCACCTGTGGAGGCGGTGTAACGGCTGAGGAGAAAATAAAACGCTCGCCAGATGGAACAGCAAGACGTTATGTATATTATCACTGCGTGCGAAAATAGATGCCGAATGCCAAGAAGGCTTCGTGCGTGAGGAGGAGATTTTAAATCAGCTGGTCAAGGTCATGGATCAAGTGGACTTTAACAAGAAAGGAGTATTTGAAGCCATGGATCATGAGGTAGAAAAATTTAATAAATTATCACAAGCCATATTTGGTAAAACCAATGGCAAACAAGAAATTAATCCCAACAAAGCGGATATCAAGTCCTATGCTAAATATATATTACTAGAAGGCTCTAGAGATGAAAAGCGAGAGATGCTGACTAATTTGAAAAGTAAGTTTATTCTGAAGGATGGGAAAATATCAATAAAATAGTATAAATTTTATAATTTTCTTTAATTATTTTGCAGCAGTTTTTTTAGGTATGCCTGATTTTTCTTGTTAGAATCGATAAATTCTTTTTGCTTCTTCGTTAAGCAAGGCATAATTTTACTTAATTTCCAATCTTCCATGTAACGTAATTGATCTTTTTCTCTTTCCCTTCTCATTACTACCTTAAAATGAGATTTATTATAATTAACTTTATTCTCTTCAAATCGCCAAATAATTGTAAAAAGTTGAGCTGGAGTAAAAGCTCCTCTTTTCTGGTAGTACTTTACAAAGTTTTCTATTTCAAATTTATAGTCTTTTTTTGAAAGATTAACCAGTGAATTCAAAACACTTCTTATTTTAGCATCGGTAATTAATTTTCTTTTATCTTTATCAATTTTCTGATACGCTGACTTTCCCGTTAAAACTGCACCGCCTTGATCAATGACTTTAATATCAAATCGCTTGATGCACTCTGAACCGATTAATAAAGAATTGGTGTTAATTTTATTCACAATTTCAAATTGATATCTAATATCCTGTTGGCCACAAAGCTGGCATTGCTCCTGAGGATATTCGGGATCAAACACTCCTCCTCTATATTCCCATTCTTGCAATGCCAATAAAATTTTATTTTTCTCATTACTAAACGGGAATATGTTATTTTTTACTTTATTTATCCAATCCATATCTATTCTTGTTATAAAACTAAAATCACAAAAAACATCGCCCTTATAACTTTAGAAATATTAACCTTACATCAATTTATTTGTAGTTTTTTTGCCCTGTTCTCATGATCCGGCATATGCACTTCCATCAAACTCTTCCATAGCTTGCCATGATTAGGCACGCAGTAATGAAGTAGCTCGTGCAGAATAACATACTCGCCAAGCGAACGCTCAAGCCCTAGCAATTCCAAGTTAAAAGTAAAATAACCGTTCGTTGAACAGCTTGCCCATTTGCGAGTCATCGGCCGGATAGTAATCTGTTTTACTTTAACCTTAATATTATTGGCAAACAGATATACTTCCTCCTTGAACTCGCGCTTTGATTCCCATGTTTTAATTATTTTCTTTTTCATTAACTTGTTCTTACGAGCGTTTCGATTATCTTATCGGTTATCTTTTTTTGCTCAGTCAAAGATAAGCCTAACGATTCAAGTCGATCATACAGACCGTTCCTTAAATCACGTGTCAGCTTTTCACTCTTCGCAAACTCCGGGTATTCGCTCACGATAGATTCTAAATCCTTAACTGCTTTAATATCAACTATCTTTTCATTGGCTAATACATCGCGGATAAACCAAGCAATACTACTTATGCCCTCTTTCTCTTGCTCTACGCCTCTAGCTGCTTCGCCGCCTGCTATTTCCAACAACTGTTTTAACGCGTCCTGTGTGCTGATTTGGCGATCAGCGTAAGCCTCCATAATATCTTCAGCTCGTTCTTTAACAGAAATAAGTACTGGATCGTTTGATTTTTCTTCGGCTAATCTCTGAATGCTTTTAATCAAATTAATAATCTTAATCTCGTCCGGTTGATTCTTGTTCTTAATAATCTCGATACCTTTCTCGTCAAGCTTGATCAGATCAGCGCCTAATCTGACCGGACTGCTTTGGATATGTTCTTGCACCAGCTCGGCTGTTTTCTTTTGAAACTCACGATCAATCGAAACATGTTTAGCATAAGCACTGCGTACGACTTGATACATACTAGACAGAGTTGCGTATTTATCTACATACGACCTTAAGAAAGCGTCCGGTGATATGATCTCGTAAAGCATTTCGATTTCATTATACAGTTTGAAGAATGTTTTTCTTTTTTCTTCATCTCTAAAGTATTCGATTAACGAGCTAGCTAAGCGATCATCGAATGGGCCGACCATCAAATCAAAATATTGTTTTGCTTCATCGGTTAGCTTTCTAGCAAACCTATCTTTCAATAACGAAAGATCTTTGACTATCGCGTTTATCTCATCGCTATCAAAGGACAGCGCTTTTTCCAACTTATCAAAGATACCGACGAAGTCTAAAACAAAACCATGCGGTTTAACCATTTTCATTTCCTCGTTTTCATACGGCCGATTAACGCGGGCTATTGTCTGCAGTAAGGCATGATCGCGCATCGGCTTATCAAGATACATACAATATAATATCGGCGCGTCATAGCCGGTTAATAATTTCTCGGTAACAATCAGAATCTTTGGCGTAGTTCCAAACTTAGTAAAGTCCCTGCGGATTTCTTTTTCTTTCTGTTCGTCGTGAGTAACTTCTTTTAACAGTTCAGAGTCATTATTGTTGCCGGTATATACAACCTCGCTCCACTCCTTAGGCAAATACTTATTAAGCTCTTTCTTATACAAAGCGCACGCTTCGCGATCGACTGCTACCAGGAACGCTTTATAATTCATCGGCTTAATGTATTCTTTGAAATGTTCAGCTACAAACTTACCAACCTTTTCAATGCGCCCTTGTCCTTTCAAAAAGTTTCGGGTATTAACCGCTCGCTCTAAGATAGCATTAAGTTCTTCAATGTCAGACACGCCATGCTCCTCGGCTAAGTTTAAAAACTCGCGCTCTAATGTTTCTTTAGGCACAAGCATTTCATTCGGGGCCAAAGAATAATACAAAGGCAAAGTCGTGCCATCCTCAATGCTCTCGCTAATACTATATTTATGCAGATAACCTTTCGCATCATGAATGCCAAAGGTCTTGAATGTTCCCTTGCCATACTGGATCTTATCAACCGGAGTGCCCGTATAGCCGATAAAAGTAGCATTAGGTATGGCGGCCATAACGAATATTCCCAAGTCACTGCCAGTCGTTCGATGAGCTTCATCGATTAAGACGTAGATGTTCTTGCGCGCGCTAAGGTCTGCCGGCATCCCCCTAAACTTATGAATCATAGTTACGACAATACCCCTATAGTCAGTCTTTAATATCTCAATTAAATCGCTTATCGTTTCAGCACGACGAACATTCTGCATCCCGGCTGCTCGTAGATTCTTTTCCATCTGATCTTCAAGCTCATTGCGATCAAGCATCATTATGACTGTCGGTTTGTCAGCTACGCTAGACTTAAACAATAACTCAGCGGTTTTAATCATGGTAAATGTTTTACCTGATCCTTGCGTATGCCAGACTAAACCCCTGGTCGCATCTTCATTAAGCGCGCGCTCAAGCACAGCCTCAACTGCATTAGCTTGATGCTCGCGTAAAACCAGCTTAGTAAGTTCCTCATCTTTTTCGATAAACATTATATACTTCTCAACGAGGTTCAAGATGTGCTTGATGTCAAAGAATGTTTTAACTTTATTTTCCAGTTCGCCCACCTTATCACCTTTCCATGTAAAAATATTACGCTTGATAGTATTCCAAGTTACGCCGTACTGCAAGCGCATACCTTCGGTCGCCAAGAATCCCTGTTCCACTGCTAACAACTCCGGCGATTCACGATGATATCTGCGGATCTGATCCAGTGCCTTATCTACGCCCTCGGATGTTATAAGGTTCTTGCATTCCAGATTGATAACCGGCACGCCATTGATTAAGAAAACTATATCCTGCCTATTGGTAAAACGATTATTAGCAAAAGTAAATTCATCAGTTACCTCATACACATTGCGCTCAGGATTAACAAAATCGATCACCATCACATTACGCTCTCGCTTCTCTGCCTCATCGTAGGCTGTACTTTGTCCTCGCAAGGCAAGCAGAATCTGACGATTGCCTTCGATCTTAGGCGCAGGATTTGGCAAGCTATAATTTTCCGGCAACCAAGAATTAAATTCTCGAAGCTTGGTATTCAATACATCACGATGATATAGTTCGCTTTTATATGACAAGTCGCTACCCCTCCGCTCGTCGCTTTCAGCGCGCGTTATATATCGCCAGCCCGCTTCAATTGCATATTTCATAATCCGTTCTTGGACTGATTCTTTTTCTGTTGGTTTCATATTTATTTTTCTTGATTGAATAATGATAGTTGGGGATCTTCATATTTACTTATTTCTATAATTTTAATTTTAGGAACTTGATAATCACTTTCTCTAATTACAATTCCGCGTAACTTCACAGTGTCCATTTCTAAATATTCATGAAATGATGCTATACTATTATCTTTCTCAATATGTGATGCGCTAATTGCATACCCCTTATAATGAAATCCTAGCTCATTAGTTTTTTTATTTATACGAGTAATTTCTCCCTGGATAATAGCTTCTTCACCATTAATCAACTCTGGTAAAATAGATTCTTTCTCTTTGTCAACATAGAATTTATATTTATTATCACAGGTTATATTCAATTTATTTTCGCCGATAATAATTTCCGCTTTCTCATTAAACTCACTAATCGGCTCTGCAACTTTTTGAAGACCACTTCTAAAATCAAAGCTGCGGCACAAATCCAAAACTTTTTTATCGCTAATCTGTTCTAAAATTTCTTTGCTCGGGTTTCTAAAGCTACTTGCCCCAAACCTGTCTATAAGTTGAAAAGAATTATTAAATAAATTTACAACCAAATCCAAAGTAACAACTACTGCGAGCGGGTGCTTTTTAACATACTTAAAAATTGATTTTATTGAACCAGGTTCTATAGGTTCTATGTAGACACTCGCGTAATCAAGAAGACTGACTCTTGCCACTTCTCTTAAACACGCTTCAAAACCAACAATCGCTTTTCCTAGTTCGATAGCCGGCATTAAACTATTTGATGCTGAATAAATTAAAAATATTCTGCCATCTGTCTGTTCTATTTCAAATAAGCTAGCTTTGCTCATAGTAAATTTTAGTCGGCATAAATTTTTGTTCTGTTGGTTTCATTAACTTATTTTTGCACCTGAATATTTAAACCCTGAATAAATGCTTGTCCGTTATGATTTTCTATTATTTTAAACGCTGGAGTATTCGACAGAGTCTGCATGGTCGCATGGTGAAGTGTCAAAACACTATCTTGTAATTTTTGATCATCTTCTAACATAGTCACTTCTAAGCCTATTTCTTTGCATTTTTCAGCAGACAAGTGTCTGGCGTGGGACAAACTAACAGCATGATCGCATAGTTCAGCTTTTATCTTTGTTATTAATTCTTCAATATTCTCCTTATCTTTTAACATTCTGTTCCGAAGGCTGTTTTCTAAAATAGTTTCTGACCAATCAATTGCCTTCTGACATTCACCAACAAGAGTTGGATTGTATTTTTGTAAAATAAATTGCCAAACTGCGACCTTGGAAGGATCTTTTGATATTTCCTCATGCGCTTTTCGGAATTCTTCCACAATTCCATGCGCAGGCAAACCGCCAATTTGAGGATCAACAGGTCCAAGGCTTGACTGTTTACCCATTATTATTTTATTTCCTGCACAAGCCATCATTGTTCCGCCCGACATTGACAGCTGCGGCACGATAACTCTTATATCTTCAAACTTTGAAAGTAAATACGAAATAACAGATTCGGTAGCAGCTACTTCGCCACCAGGAGTATGCAAAATTAAATCAAGACCTTTTTTTGAGTCAAGACCATTTATCGCGGTCATAAAACCATTCTTATCAAAATCATTTATACCGAGACTATGTTGAATTTCTATAAAGTTTTTTTGCAACCAACCACTGTAATATATAATTACATTTCTTTTTGTATATTGATTAAGTTTCTTAAGCGCCTCTCGTCTGATAATATCGAAAGTGCTACCCCGCCCTTGAACGTCTTTTGTAATTTGATTCCAGTTTGCCATATTTAAAAATTAGAATTATTAGATGTTGTAAAAACCATACGATTATTTTCAACACTTCTATTTTGCTGAGGATAATTAGTTAAATACTTTATATGCTGTTCTTGGTATTGCCGAACTTTATCTGCTATAAAATGAACTTCTTTCTCAGTTATTTTTCCGACTTTATTTTCTTTTGGCATATTGTTTTATATTAATTAATTAATTGTTTACCCTCCGCTCTCCGCTCATCAATTCATGAAGTAAAGTATTAAAAAGATTTTGATAGACTAATAATTTATCTTGAACCGATTCTATTTTTTGATCAATCGATATTAATATACTGGAAATATTATTTTGTTCTTTAATATCCGGGAACGGAATTTCAAACTGCTGAAGTTTTGACTTTGCTAAATTTGGAATTGTTGTATTGTTTGCTCTGCCAAAATATATCTCGGTAAATTCCAAGGCGTAATTAAGCCAGTACAACAAAAAGGAACTATCCATATTTTCATTAACTCTAACTTTATGCAAATGATTTTGATAATAGCAATCAGACATTTCATCCTTCCACATAGAAGTTCTACCAACTGCCCCACCCTCGCAGACAAGTAAGTCGCCATAATTAAGCTTAAACTTTTTCTCTTCATTTAAAGAAAAATTCATCTTATCAAGTACGGATAAATCAATTTTATTCCAGAAAATATTTGCTGTTCGTAAAAATGGTTTCTGATTATTTCCTATTCTATTTTTCTTTGAAACTTGTTTGCCTTGCTGAATATCTGCAATCTTTCCAAGCATTACAACCTCCCAACTCTCCGGCACCTCACCGATCTCTGTCAACTTTGTCTGCTCTCCTTTCGTGCCATGAGTAAACAGATGTTGCATCATGCCTCGCTTCAATTCTTTAAGCTTAGAAATTAATTCTTCCTGCCCTGCAATAGCTTCCTGTATTGTCGCCAGCACGCGCGAAATTGATTTTTGCTCAGTCAATAAAAAGGGTGGCAATATAACAGATTCTTTATAAGCATTATAGTCAAGATTTCTAATTCCAGTAGTACGCCTTTGCAATTGATCCGTCTTACCTTCCAAATAGAAATTATACAAATAATAAAAAACAAATCTAGAATCAAAATAAGTCTTGTCTTTTATTCTAATTACGGATGTAAAATTACTGAAACTATAATCGATATCCGAGCAGTCCTTCTCAAAATAAACGACACGACCAACTGGTTGTTTTGGTCCGCCACCGGATCTCTCAATAATAATATCCCCCTTTTGCAATTTTCTTTTTGCCAGTTGTTTAACTTCAACATCCAAGACAGCGATATCTGAATAATCTACTTTCCCATCATTACTAAAATTAGTATTTCTAATAACAACCGCCTTAGTAAAAGGTGGCTTCTTACCAGTCCATAACCCATTAAGAAAATCAAAATAGTTTTCATCCTGAAGATGTATTTGTTTTTGTACCGCTTCTGCTTTCATATTAAAATCCAAGTTCCTTTAAAACTTTTTGTAAATTCTTATCTGCTTCATTAGCTTTAGCTTCAACATCTGTAAGCTCTACCAAAATATCTTCAACTGGTTTATATTCTTCGGCCACGCCATTATGAATATAGCGAGATGGTGAAATGTTATAATCATTCTTAACAGCTTCAGCCTTGCCGATAAACATGCTAAAACTCTCTATTTCTTTTTTAGCATTATAAGCATCAGCAATCTTTTTTATCTGCTCATCGCTTACATAATTCTTCGGCTCACCTTTGACAAATTCCTTGCTGGCATTGATCAGAAATATTTTATCCTTTAGCTTGGCCTGCTTATTCTTATTCAAGAAAATTATAATGCCCGGTGCTGTGGTGTTGTAAAATAGATTCTCCGGAAGATATAGGATGCCTTCGATAATGTCATGCTCAACAAACCATTTGCGCGCTTCCTTTTCTTTGTTAGTGTTAGCGTTGCCACTACCGCGCGAAGCTGCGCCTGTATCGAGCACGACAGCCGCTCTGCCGTCATCTTTCAAACTGGAATAAATATGCTGGATCCAGCCCCAGTCTGCTTTTCCACCTGGGTCTCCGGCTGGAAATCGGCTGAATACATCATGCAAATATACATCAGTCTTAAATCCCGGCTGATTCCACATCGGATTTGCTACTGCTCTATCAAACTTTTTAATTCCATGGCCAGTCTTATCTTTTAATTTTGGATTATTGAATGTATCACCCAGCTCAATGTCGCCCTCCATGTCATGAATAATCATATTCATCTTGGCCATTGCCCAGCTGGTAGTAGTATACTCCTGACCGAAAAGTTGAAGAGGCGCGAATGTTTTCTTGCCTAGCTTGTCTTGCTTTTCTTTAAGTACTAATTCGCATTTGATAAGCAGACCGGCTGATCCGCAGGTTGGATCATAAACTTCCATGCCCGGCTCCGCATCCATGATGTAGGCCATTATCAAACCGACTTCACGCGGAGTGTAGAACTCCCCGGCAGATTGGCCGGAGCCTTCGGCAAACTTACGAATCAGATATTCATAGCTTCGTCCGATTATATCCGGCTCAACATCAGTTAATCCTAAACGCTTTTGACTAATAGCTTCAATCAGATTAGACAAACGATCATCATCGATTTCTCTTTGACCTCTGGTAGTAGCGTTATAATCAACTGTATCGATCACGCCATCAAGAACAGAATTGTTTGAGGCGATCTCGCGGATGATGCGCGTCAATTCTTCACCTATATTATTTGAAAGCGAACGGATAACGCTCCAAGTATCCTGTGTCTCTGGATCTTTTGCGCGAATAGACAAATAAAAACGGACACGCGAATGGTCTGCGTCAATCCGTTTCAATGCTTCTTTGCGCGAGCTAGTAGTCTTTGCGATTTTATTTACTTCATCATCAAATACATCGCACAAACGCTTGATAAATATGAGCGGTAAAATATAATCCTTGAACTTGCCGGCATCCTTAGCTCCGCGTATAGCGCAAGCCGCATCCCATATCCATTGTTCAAGTGATTTATTATTATTGTTATTAGCCATATAATTATTTGACGGAGTATAAATAATAAAAGAAGTGAATCGATTTAATTCTTATTTAATATACCATTTAGCACCTCTAAAAGTCAATGTTTACTTTGCTAAACTTGGCTCAAAATTTATGATAATTAAAGATAAAAGCGCGTCTTAACCATTTTTTAAAACAAAATAAAACAGCCAATCTCATGATTGGCTGTTTTATTTTAAATAATTCCAATGTTTCAATTCCCGAGACGACTTTGCACCCCTTCGGGTCTAGAACCAAATTAGTCGGTCTTCGGGTCTATTTACACAGAATCTAGAGAGCACTGTATCGTGGAAGAGTTTCGGAATTGTTTCATTAGCGAGACAGGGGTAATTATTCCTAAATTAACACTACTTAATTTAAAATAAACCTCATTATTACGATTATTGAAAATTCTTCCACTTCTCTTCTATGATTTTCAACCTCTCAACCTCCCAATTCTGTAAATACTCGACTAACCGTCCAATTTCCACCTCGGCCTCTTTTTCAAAATTTCTATAATCATTTGAAGAAAAATCCAATCTTAAATAAAATAACTTTAAAAAAGCCTTGATTACATTTAACACTTCGCCTATCTCCTTCTTAGATATGCTAACTTCGATTTTTTGTATATCATCGTGTGCCAAATATTGATGTCGGTAATCAATAATTTTTTTTATTATAGCTTTTTTAGAGTTTATTTTTTTTCTCATCTCTTTTAACTCAGAAAGGGTTAATTCTTTGTAGCCTTTAAATATCTCGGGCAGTATTTGCCTGTCTTTGTGATGTACAATAAAATCAACTTTTTTTAGTTTGTGTATATTTTTCCCTGCAAAATCTAAACATTTCCCCATGCTTAAGGCTCGTCCATCGAAATCAAAAAATTTTGCTATTTCCATAAAAAAATATACTCGACAAGCCTCCTTAGATGTAAGAAAAAAATATTTAAAATCATTAAATGTTTTAACATTTTCCTCTGCTTTTTTCTTTCCAACTTTATTGCTTGCTGATAATTTACTGACGGTTTCATACACGCACAAAGCACTTGATATGTGGAGGTATCGCGACCTTAATTTTTGAATCCACTCTATTAATATCGAAAATTCTGTTTTCATAATCACGTTATCTATATCCCTATAATTTCTTTGTCACTGCCCATTATTTTACCAATGATACACCCAGTAAAAATAGCAAAAATAATTATATAAATTGAAACAATAATCGTAAACGGCCATCCAAAATAAAAAGCCATTACCGGAAGGAAGGCTGGCTGCACATTGCGATTGTTTAAAAAAGCAGCCAGTAACGAATATTCATTCCGTGACCTTTTAATTCTTTCAAGATTGGGAAGATCGTAAATGGTGGGCCGGAGATAAAAATTGAACCAAGCAAAACATAAAGCCACCCCTTTATACCTGAGCTGTTCCCTAAATGTTTTTTAATAATTTCCGGCTTAATGAAATAATTGATTATAAAAACTATAAGAAACGTCAGCAAAAGCACTGGAATAATTCCTATTAAATTTTTATATGAACTTATTAAAATCTTTACAAAAAAAGAATAATTGACCAAACCGATAACCAAATATATGACAATCATTAAAATAAATAATTTTATGCCAACTGATAAATTTTTTATTTTTTCAATCATACAAACAGCTTTAAAGTCAGGATAGTAAGAATGGCAATTATAATTGAGGTAACAAAATTTATTAAATTTCTTAGTACGGCAAATCTTTTTCCTAAATATGATATTTCCAGCGGCAACATAACAAAATACACTGTACTCCAAGAAAGAATAAAGGAAGTCACTGCAATCAAACTAATCCCCTGTTTAAGCATCTCCCCTCCAGCAACATAGCTAACAACCGGCACGCCGAAAGATAGTTTGCCGACAATCGCACCAATTAACGGATCAATGAAATAACTACCAGTAAAAATCCTTGTATAATACTGGACTAACAGAGGATTTACCAAATTGATAATCATTAAAATACCAACTACAATTGGTATGGTAGTTTTAATGTTTTGCCAAGTTTTAAATAATGCGGTATTCATAATTTAATTTTAACACAATAGTTCTATTTCTACACTCCCTATCAAAAAAACAGACTAAATTTAGCCTGTTTTTACCGAGCACGGGGTGTAGGAATCGAACCCACGCCAGAACTTTTGGAGAGTCCTGTACTACCATTATACTAACCCCGCAAATTGTTTTAATTGTAAACTGTTTTTTTAAATCTATCAATAATCAACATTATCTCTTGGAAAGTTGCAACATCACCATACCTAAATGAAAAACATCCCTTGTATCCATCCTTAATTGAATTACCGCTTTCTTTCTTATTGTAAATACAAATATTTTCTTTTTTAACCATAGCGCATTTCGACCAATAGTCAATCATTTCTTCTTTATTATGGTATGAATGTAAGTGTAATAAGCCTTTGACTTTATTTTCATTAACCACAAATCCTTTTCTCAAAAGCATTCCGAATGATTTAATCATGTCCGGATCAGAATTGGTCATAGTTACACGACTGCCGGTTTTTGCTCCCTCACCCCAATACAGAAGCGCTAAATATAACTTAGCTTCTTCAATACTTGTCTTGCATGGTTCTTTTAAAACTAAACAATTTTCAATTACCTTTTTCTGACGTTGCAGTCTTTTATTTTTATTTGTTTCAACTGATTTTAACCTTCCTTTTATTTGAATCTGTTCTATTCTCCTTTTTCCTTCGCTTGTTAATTTAATTCCTCTAACCCAAAGAGAAGCTGAGCTCTGAGCAACATTCAATAATTTAGAAATTTCTTTAACCGAATAACCCTCATTTCTAAAAGAAATAGCTTTTTGTTTTTTATCAAATTTTGACATAATAAAACCCATACAATAGGTTACATATCCATTATACAGGTTTTATAAAAATAAAACAACTTTTATTTCGTTTCTTTATGCAAAGTATGCTTGTTGCAATTCTTGCAAAATTTCTGAAGTTCAAGTCTGGTTTTAAGAGTCTTCTTATTTTTTCTGGAAAAATAATTAATGGTCTTACAATCAGTGCACTCGAACTTGATCATGTTATCTTGACTCATATGGTTGTAATAATAACTTTTTAAGTTCCATATCGTACGGCGGCAGCATTCTGCCGAAGGTAACAAACCGCACTAAATGAATTGTGGGTGGAGAAGGATTCGAACCTACGAAGGCGAAAGCCAGCAGATTTACAGTCTGCCCCAGTTGACCGCTTTGGTATCCACCCAATCTGTAAATATCTATAAAAATACAAAGAAAAAAGTCTTTAAAAGACTCATTTTGGAATTAAGAAATGATAAAGATACTTTAACACATAAAGTTAAATAAGTAAAGAGGCTAATATTACAACATTTATATGTTCGCGAACGATAAAAAAGATGCGGAAACCCATATCTATTTTAATTGAGCCGATGATCAGGATTGAACTGATGACCCCTTCCTTACCATGGAAGTGCTCTACCACTGAGCTACATCGGCTGAACTACGCTTAAACTTCGTTTTTACAAAACTTAGACGTCAAACCTTTAAAATAAAAAACGTAGAATTTTGGTTCCACGTTACGCATTATGCGTTGCGCGATTACAAATCATTGATCTGAGCCTTGAATTCCGGTAATTTCTGATTCTCAGGATTAACTTTATTCAACTTCTCATAGGTATTCAAAGCTAATATTTTATCTTTTTTTATTATACTGATTCGCAGCATCGTGTCAAGATAACGTGGATTATTAGGTTCAATCTTTAAGGCTTTTTTCATATTTTCAATCGCCTCATCAAAGCTTTTTGTCTCTTCATAGACTAATGACAAATTATAGAAAGTTTCCCCTCTTCGGCTGTTGATTTTCAAAGCTTTCATGTAATCCTCTTTGGCCAAATCAAGATTGCCACCCTCTTGAGCGATGTGAGCCAGGCCATCATAGACATCTTCATCATCCTCTTTCAATTTTATGATATGTTCAAAAGTCTGCTTAGCTTCTTCATAATCTTTTCTTTCATAATAAAGACGAGCCAATAGCTTAAAGGCTTTGATATTCTTGCTATCCAAACCGATTATTTCAATTAATTTTTTTTCTGCATTTATCAGATCGTCCTGCCTTTTTAATTCTTCCGCCTCTTCGATCAAACCATTAATTTTTACATCTAGCTCTTCGGAAGAAATATAAGTTTCACCTTTGTAGTTCTCCCTCATGTCGTGCAATTTTGCATAAATCCACTTAAAAAAATCATTGAATGACTGCGGAATCGGCCTAAGAAATCTGACGATTTTTGAATTC
>Ga0265296_1003237_pt1 | contig 15388 bp, 15 predicted proteins | sample MunlanPumphouse1_FD_189073 | JGI IMG/M metagenome (GOLD analysis project Ga0265296, IMG submission 189073) | Groundwater microbial communities from a municipal landfill in Southern Ontario, Canada - Pumphouse #1 | ecosystem: Environmental > Aquatic > Deep subsurface > Groundwater | place... | reverse complement strand
TCAGGATTTAGCTGGCTGTTTTTGATAATATTGGCGATGCGGGCATGGGCATATTGCACGTAATAAACCGGGTTCTCGGGAGTCTGTTTCTTAGCTACCTCTAAATCAAAATCCAGATGGCTGGAAGTCCTGCGCATCAGAAAAAAGAACCGCGCGCCATCAAGCCCCACCTCATCCAAGACTTCCCGCAAAGTAATATACTGGCCGCGGCGGGTAGACATCTGCAATGGCTTGCCGCCGCGGAAAATCGTAGCCAGCTGCACAATAATCACCGATAAAGACTGCGGGCCCTGCCCAAAAGCAGCCACAGAGGCTTTTAGCCGGCTGATGTATCCGTGGTGGTCCGGGCCCCAGAGATTAATTAACCAGCTAAATCCGCGGGCATATTTATCCTGATGATAAGCAATGTCCGGAGCTAAATAAGTGTAGCTGCCGCCGCTTTTAATTACCACCCGGTCTTTGTCATCGCCGAAGCCGGTAGATTTAAACCAAGCTGCCCCGTCTTCATCATACAGAAAACCTAAATCTCTTAGCGCGGCAAGTGCGATATCAATTTTGCCGCTTTTAGAAAGCTCCTTCTGGGAATACCAGCTGTCAAATTTCACCCCGAAATCATCCAATTCTTTTTTGATAATATCTAAAATATATTTTACAGCAAATTCAGCTAAAGTTGCGGCTTGCTGATCGGGTAACTTAGCGGCCTCTTTAGCTATATCATAGATATACTCTCCCTGGTAATGATCTTCGGGGAATTCGGCTTTTTCTCCCTTTAACTCCTGCAGGCGCAGCTGGACCGAACGGCCGAGGATATTAATCTGGTTACCCTCGTCATTAAGGTAATACTCCTTTTCTACTACAAAGCCTAAAAAAGACATTACCCGGGAAAGAGCATCCCCCACTGCCGCCTGCCGGGCGTGCGCCACCGATAACGGCCCGGTGGGATTAGCGCTGACAAATTCAAGCAAGACCCTTTTTCCCTGCCCCGAGTTATCCTTAAAAAATCCCTCGCCGTCTTTGAGTATCGCCGCAAGCTGCTGGTAAAAATATTGGCTGCTGAAGTAAAAATTCACAAAACCCGCGCCCTCGACCTTAACCTGCTGTATATAGGCTTTGAGCGGACTATTCTCCAGAAGTACGTTTAATGCTGCAACCAAATCTTGAGCTACTTGCTGTGGGGGCTTTTTGGCTTGCTTAGCCAGCCTCAAAGCAATATTAGTGGTTAATTCTCCGAAGCGGCTGTCAGTAGGAAAATCCAAAAATAAATCTAAAGAGGAATCTTGGGAGAAACCAAGTTTCACCAGCGCCTCTTTGATCAAAACGATTAATGAATCCTGAATGTTTGTCTGCATATAAAACTATGAGTTGTTAACTTAGTTAACGCTGAAAAACTCCTGTAGTTGCCCAATTTATTCAGGCCCGATAAACTGGGCAACTACAATATATGGTATAGACAGAGGGGTTTTTCAGTGGTAACTAACTTACGTATAAGTAACGGGATTGCCTGTGAGCGCACAATTGGTCCGGCATAGCCAAGAAATTTCGGGACGTGCGCGAACAGGTATCCCATTACTTGTGCGTTTTTCAATAACTCAAAATAGCGAACTTATTTTTTCGCGGGGCGGGCGAGGATCCGGACTCTCTTGGCGTCGCTCCAGAGGCGCTCTAAGCCGTAGAAGTCGCGCACCGGCTGATAAAAGACGTGGGCCACTACGGAGATAAAATCCACCACTGTCCATCCTGACGCGTCATCCAAGGCAACCCTGGAATTCGTCTTGACACCAACGCGCTCCAGCTCTTCAATAATTGCCCTGGCAATCGCGCTGGCCTGCCGGTGAGAAGCGCCGCTAACAATCACAAAATAATCACAGAAGCCAGCAACCTGGCGCAAATCCAGGATCACTGGCTTCTGGGCTAATTTGTCTTTAGCAATTGAGGCGATACGTAAGGCTAACTTTTTTGCTTCTATGATTTTTCTCCTCGGCTAAGCTGATTTCTTTCCCAGGATCTTGTACATCCCGGTGCCGCAATCAGGGCATTTGCCTTTGGCTGCGGGGCGGCCGTTTTTCATAGTCACTTTTTGCATGTCCTTTATTTCTTTCATTTTTTTACATTTTACGCAATAACCATTTTCTGCCATTTTTCCTCCTCCTCGGTTAGCTCGTTCTGTCAAAAGTTTTATCTTCTAATCTATCTAGTTAACGCTGAAAAACTCCTGTAGTTGCCCAATTTATTTAGGCCCGATAAATCGGGCAACTACAATATATGGTATGGACAGAGGGGTTTTTCAGTGGTAACTATCTATCTTTTGTTTTTCCAGAATGTTGCGCCAATTGAGATACCCTCCCCTTACCCCTCCCACAAGGGGAGGGGAATCTTTCATACTTCAATCCCCTGCCATGCTTATTCTTCATAGAACTTTTGACAGTATCGGTTAGCTAATTGCTTAGAACAGCATACACTAATTCTTCAAAATTTCAATATGAATTTTTGAGGTTGCTGAATAATTCCTAAAATCACATCAGCAACCTCTGATTACAGCGATTAAGAACAGATTACCAAGATTATCTTTTCGACGGAAATCGCCGTAATCTTACTTGAATCTCTGTAATCAAGTTCTTTCCCCCTTTACTATAAGCTTGGGGAAAAACTATTTTTTCGCCTGGTATCCTCTTCTATTTCGCCGACAATCTCTTCCACTAAATCTTCCAGCGTCACCAGGCCGCAAGTAACGCCGTTTTCATCCACCACCACGGCAATTTGGATTTTTTCCGCCTGAAACTTTTGCAGCAGGTCATGCACCTTAAATGTCCCGGGGGCCTTATAGATGCCCTGCAGCAGATCCTCTAGCACAAACAGGCCTTTGTCTTTTAAAACGTAAAGCAGGTCGCGGGCGAAAATCACCCCGATAATATTATCGATTTTTCCGCGGTATACCGGCAGGCGGGCATGCCCCTCCTCGACAAAAATATTCAGTAATTCTTCCGGTTTCGTGCTGATATCGACAGCGACGATTTCTTCCTTGGGCACCATCACATCGCTTAGCTTAATTTCCCCGAATTCAAAAATCCTATGCAGCATCTTCAGCTCTTGGTCGCTTAAAACCCCTTCTTCCTTGCCCACCTCAATCATCAGGCGCAGCTCCTCTTCAGTAATCAAAGGCGACCTCTTGGAAGGAGCGGCCCTAAACAGTTTCAGGATAAAATTACTTAAACCTTGAAAAAAAACTACTGCCGGATGCAGCAGGCGGATGATAAATTCCATCAGCGGAGCGGTAAATAAAGCGCTCTTCTCGGTATGCTTGATCGCCAATAACTTTGGGGTAATCTCGCAAAAAACCAGCACCATGAAAGCGGTAACGAAAGTCGCTATGACCACTCCCCAGTTGTAACCGAATACCCGCACAAAGATAACCGTCATAATCGCCGAGATAGCGATATTGACAAAATTATTACCGACTAAAATCGCGATAATAAAACGGTCTAAGTTGTTTACCAGGTTTTGCACGCGCTTAGCGCGCTTGACCTGTTTCTGCACCATGTGGCGCAGGCGGATTTTACTTAAGGCGATCAACGCTGTCTCGGACAGCGAAAAGAAAAACGAGATCGCCGCCAATATAAACAAAATTAATAAAACAAACGGTAAAGGCAGCATTTTCTTATGTTAGTTTACACTGAAAAAGGTATTTTAGAACACTAATTTCCACGAATTTATTCGTGAAAATTCAGCTTTTGATTTGTGGGAATTCGTGTGTAAATGGGTTTTTCAGCATTAACTATGTTAGTTTAAACGCAGTTCTTGAATAATATTTTGTTCCCGCGCTTGGAGCGGGCCGATCAGGCTTAAATTTATTTTTTCCTGCCTAAAAATCTGCCGCGCTGCTTCCCGCAGGTCAAAACGTGTAACTTTATTTACCTGCCTGATCAAGTCTTTAAGGCTTAGGGTTCTATCCTGCATCAGCATTGATTCCCCCAGCCAGAGCATATGGTCTAAGGTATCCTCTAAAGCCAAACTTAACTGGCCTAAGTAAAATTCTTTCGCCCGCCTGAATTCATCCATGCCGACTAGCCCGGCCTTAGCTATCTCCAACTCTTTTAAAATTACGCTAATAGTTTGCTCTACCTTGCGGTTGTCAATACCGGCGTGCACCAAAAATGCCCCGGTATCCTGAAAACGTTTAACATGAGTACCGATTTCATAAGCCAGCCCTTTCTTCTCCCTGACCTCTTCAAAAAGCCGGCTGGACATATTGCCGCCCAAAATTACATGCAATAACCCTTGCGCGTATTTTAGCGGGTGCTCTCTTTTGAAACTGTGGAAACCCATGGCAAGATGCGTTTGCTCGGTTTCTTTGGGCAGAATTTTTAGCTGAAGCCGGCTTTGCCCTTCTTTTGCCCCGGCAAAAACATTGATAGGCCTGCCTTCCAGCTTCGAGAAGGCCTTTTGCGCCCTCTTTACAAACTTATCGTGCTGCAACGAACCGGCGGCAGCCACCACAATATTCGCTGGCGTATAACGGCCGGACTTAAAATCAACCATGCTCTTCCGGGTAATAGAATTAATCGAGTTTTCCGTTCCGATGATACTTAAACCAAGCATCTGGTTAGGCCAGAGCAGCTCATCGAGCAATTCATAGACATAGCTCTGCGGCTGGTCTTTATACATCTTTAACTCTTCATGGATTACCGTGCGCTCCTTTTCCACTTCCTCCTGCGGCAGCAAAGGATTAATCACCATGTCCGAGAGCACATCCAACCCTAATCCTAAGTAGCGCTGCGGCAACTTTGCCAGATAACAAGTTGCCTCTTCGGAAGTAAAACCGTTTAAAGAGCCGCCCACTCCTTCGATTGCCTCTTTGATTTTACGGCAGGAATATTTTTGCGAACCCTTAAATAAAAGATGCTCTAAATAATGGCTGATGCCTTTATTAGCGGCATCTTCATACCTGCCGCCGATAGCGATCCATATTCCCACTGCCACAGATTGCATCTGCGGCATATTGTGGGTAATAATCCTTAAGCCGTTATCTAATTTTTCTTTTCTGTACATTTGTATTAATCAACCCCTTACAGGCAAATGTGTCATTGCGAGCACATTCGCTTCGCTTTAGTGTAAACTCCGCGAAGCAATCTTATACAGTGTCATTGCGAGGAACGGAGTGACGAAGCAATCTGGTTTTAAAAAGATTGCTTCGTCGGGCTAAAGCCCTCCTCGCAATGACACGACGAGGGGCTGCCACTTTACCAGCAATAGCACTATTTTGGACGCCGGACAAGACGCGCACAAAATTAACGGTTTTTTCTACCAAATCTGCCTGCCCCAGATTTTCTTTGATTTTTTTCACGATGGCGCTGCCGACAATCACTCCGTCGGCAACTTTACCGATTGCCTTTACCTGCTGCCTCCGGGAAACCCCGAAGCCTACGCAAAGCGGCTTGCGGGTAATTTTTTTTATCGATTTTAATTTGCGAATTAAATCTTCAGGGAGCCTGCTGCGCGCTCCGGTAACCCCGGTTAAGGAAACATAATAGATAAAACCCCGGGCCACTTTTGCGATAAATTTAATCCGCTCCAAAGAACTAGTGGGAGCGATAAAACAGATATTATCCAAAGCGCTTTTATTAGCCTGCCGGATGAATGCCTTTGCCTCTTCCGGCGGCAAATCAGGAATAATCACGCCATCGACACCACTTGCTACAGCCTGCCGGATGAATAATTCATCACCGAAACAAAAAATCGGGTTGTAATAACTCATCAGGCAGATCGGCACGCTGACTTCTTTGCGCAAGCGCCTGACCAAATTCAAGATATCAATCAAGCGGACATTGCCTTTTAGCGCCACCTGCGAAGCCTGCTGAATTATTGAGCCGTCAGCCATCGGGTCAGTAAAAGGCACCCCCAACTCAATAATATCCACTCCTATTTCATCAAAGCGGCGGATCAACTGCCCGGTAGTTTTAAGGTCAGGATAGCCGGCAGTAATAAAAGCAATAAAAGCCTTCTTCTTAGCTGCCTTTAATTGTTTGAATACTTTATCGATTCTATTCATAATTCTTGAAATATTTCCTGATGCTATTCAAAATAGTCATTACCGAAAAACTCTTGTAATTGCCTGATTTATCAGGCTTCGGTTGATGCCCCATAAATGGGGCAACTACATTGACATCGTTCTGCTGCCTTAATGTAATTGCCTGATTTATCAGGCTTCGGTTGATGCCCCATAAATGGGGCAACTACATTGACATCGTTCTGCTGCCTTAATGTAGTTGCCTGATTTATCAGGCTTCGGTTGATGCCCCATAAATGGGGCAACTACAATGGACAAATAATTTATATCTTCATTCTCTGCGTAACAATCCCCATATCCTTATCGCCCCTGCCGGAAATACAGACTATCACCAGCGAATTTTTCTTAACGTGCAGTTTTTTTAAGTATGCAAGCGCATGCGCGGATTCCAAGGCCGGGATAATCCCCTCCCTTTGCGATAAAAGCTTAAAAGCCTCCAGCGCCTCTGTGTCGCTCGCCGCAACATAAGTTGCCCGGCGGATTGATTTATAATAAGCATGCTCCGGCCCGACGCCCGGATAATCAAGGCCCGCGGAAACCGAGTGCGTAAGCTGAACCTGGCCGTAGGCGTCTTCTAAGAGCCCGGACTTTGACCCGTGCAAAACCCCGATTTTATTATTGACCAAAGTTGCGGCGTGCTCTCCGCTGGCCTTTCCCCTGCCCCCCGCTTCTACGCCGATAAACTTTACTTTTTTATCGGCAAAGAACGGGTGGAATAAACCCATGGCATTGCTTCCACCTCCGACGCAGGCCAAAAGATAATCCGGCAGGCGTGATTCTTTTTTTAGGATCTGGCGGCGCGCCTCTTTGCCGATAATAGCCTGAAAATCACGCACCATCGCCGGATAGGGATGCGGCCCGGCAACGCTGCCAATCACGTAATAAGTGGAGCGGACATTAGTTACCCAATCGCGCAGCGCCTCGGTGAGCGCGTCTTTTAATGTCTTTGACCCGCTGGAAACCGGGACCACCCGCGCGCCCAGTAAGCGCATGCGGTAAACATTCAGCTTCTGGCGCTGGATATCTTCTTCGCCCATATAAACGTCGCACTGCAGCCCGAAGAGTGCGGCGCAAGTTGCCGCAGCCACGCCATGCTGCCCGGCGCCGGTCTCGGCAATTATCCTCGGCTTTTTCATCCTCAGCGCAAGCATTACCTGGCCTAAGGTATTATTAATCTTGTGCGCGCCGGTATGCAGCAAGTCTTCTCTTTTTAAATAAACCTTCAAACCAAAATCCCGGCTTAAGTTTGCAGCCAAAAACAGCGGTGTCGGCCTGCCGGCGTATTCTTTTAAGTAATAATCCAGCTGTTGAATAAATTTTTTATCGCGCCGGGCTAATTTATACTCGCGCTCTAATTCATCCAAAGCATAGATGAGCGTTTCCGGCACAAACCTTCCCCCAAACTCCCCAAAATGCCCTGATTTATCCGGCAGCATTTTCTTCTTCGTTTAACTCCATTTTTATCCCGCCGATTCTGGCGGAGAGGAAATTATACAACATAGCTCCCAGAGCAACCACCGCAAAACTAATCAAATAATAAAACGCAGGCAGCCCCAGAAAAAACCACCAGCGCACTCCCTCTTTAGTCACTCCGCCTTGCGTCAAAACAAATAAGCTATAGGGAACCATAATAACGGCTGAGCCTACCAGATAGAGCAAGGCCATGATCTTGGCAATAGCTAAAACCCCGATTTTCTTGATTTCTTTCATTGCTTCCCTCCATTTTTTAGGAAAACTTGGGGACGAATCTAGTTTTCCTGTCGTCGTAGTTGCCCGATTTATCGGGCTTGAGTCGATGCTTTTTTTGCCCCATAAATGGGGCAACTACGTGGATAGCTTTAATAAATGCTCTTATCTTACGTGGATCTTTTTTACCTGGCATTACTTCTACACCGCTGGAAACATCAACCCAGCGCGGTTGCACAGCTTTAATTGCTGCCTGCACATTTTTATGGTTCAGGCCGCCGGATAAAAAAACCGGCCGCTTAATTTCGCTTACACCATCCAGAAATTCCCAGTTAAATCGCTTAGCAGTCCCCCCCAGCTTTTCTTGGCTAAAGCTGTCAAAAAGATAAGCGAAAACATTGTAGCGCGCTATTCTTTCCAAATCAAGCGGGCCCTTTACCCGGAAGGCCTTGATAATTTTGTAATTTTTAAAACGGCGGCAAAACTCAGGCGATTCATCCCCGTGAAATTGCAGTATATCAAGAGAACAGTTTTTAGCAATATTTTTTATTGAATTTTCCCGGGCATTAACAAAGATGCCGATTTTTATAATGTTCTTCGGCAGCCGGCTAATAATCTCTCCTACCCGCTTAGGCGTAATATAGCGCGGGCTTAATTTACAAAAAACAAAGCCCAAGGCATCGCTGCCTGCCTCTACCGCGGCCAAGGCGTCTTTCAAATTAGTAATCCCGCAAATCTTGACTTTAATCACTTTAGTGGAGTCTCCTCAAAAAATTTCCGTGTCATTACAAGCAAAGCTGTGTCATTGCGAGCCCCGTAGGGGCGAAGCAATCTTTTTGGATTGCTTCGTCGCTTCGCTCCTCGCAATGACACACTCTACTTTGCCCTCGCAATGACACTTTGTTAAACGATGAATTCTTCAACTTTTTTACGGATATCCGCGGCAGACATAAAAGCCTCTCCGATTAAAACGGCATTAACCCCCAAGATCTTCAGGAACAAAACATCCTGAGCTGTCTTTATCCCGCTTTCCACAACCACTATTCTTTCTTTGGGCACTAAAGTAAAAAGTTTCTCCGTAGTCTTAAAGTCCACCTCTAAGCTGTGTAAATTACGGTTATTAATTCCGATTAAGGGGGCTTTTAAATTTAAAACTTTTTTCAGTTCTTTTTCCGTATGCACCTCAACCAAAGAAGCCATGCCCAAACTATCTGCTATACCCATTAACTCGGTAATTTTTTCCCGGGTCAATAAATCGGCGATTAAAAGTATAGCGTCGGCTCCGAAATAGCGCGCCTCATAAACCTGATACGCCTCAAGGATAAAATCTTTGCGCAGGACTGGAACCGTAGTAACGTTTTTTACTTCATTAATATAGGAAAGGCTGCCTTGAAAATAATCTTCCTCGGTTAAAACCGAAATCGCCTGCACGCCTGCTTCCTGATAAATCTTGGCGATTTCCTGCGCGGAGAAATTTTCGCGGATTACCCCTCGCGACGGCGAAGCCTTTTTGATCTCCGCGATCAGGGAAATCACACGCGGCTTGCTGATTGCCGGAATAAACGCCCGCGTAGGAGGCAAACCCTGCATCTTACTTTTAAGCTCTTCTTCCGAAAGAGACTGCTTGCTCAAAGCAATCCGCTCTTTTTTCTTGGCAATAATTTCTTTTAAAGCATCATAATTCATTTGAGCTTGCTGCTGTCTAAATTAGTTAATGCTAAAAACCTTTTTGTTCATACTATTTAGTTACCACTGAAAAACCCCTATAGTTGCCCAATTTATTTAGGCCCGATAAATCGGGCAACTACAATACATGGTATGCACAAAGAGGTTTTTCAGCAGTAACTATTTATTGTAGTTGCCCAATTTATTGGGTAAAGGCGCCAGAGACGACATGTTGCCTGATAAATCAGGCAACTACAGGAGTCTTTCAACAATAACTAAAACAGTGTCAATGACACTACTTTAGACACGGGTGATTTGAATACTTGATTAACAATTCCAGTTTTTCAAGCGCTTTGCCTGACTCTAAAGCAAGGCGCGCCAATTCAATTCCATTAGTAATGCCAATTTTAAGCGGCTCAATCTCTGTCTTGGCAGCATATAGAGCAGCACCCGCATTTAATAAAACAATATCCTGATAAGGCCCTTGCAATTTATTTTCTAATATCTCCCGTAAAATCCGGGCGTTTTCTTCAACAGTAAGGCCATTTACCGCACCGGGCTGGGCCTCTTTAAAACCAAAATCCTTCGCGCTTAAAGCCTCTGCTTTGGAATTCACTAATTTTCCTTCATATACTTCATAGATCAACGTGCGGGCATCAGACTGCGTGGTGAACTCATCGGTTAAATCATCGCCGCTGACAACCAATGCGTGTTTGGTGTGCCCGGCACCCAATTTTACCAGTGCCTCAGCCATATTCAACGCGCAGCCGATATCAGGAGCTCCTATTAACTGATGCGCTGCTTGCGCCGGATTGCACAAGGGCCCCAAATAATTAAAAATTGTCTTAACGCCAATTTCTTTCCGGGCAGGCATGGCGTACTTCATCGCCGGGTGAAAATTCGGGGCAAAAAGAAAGGTGATGCCGATTTCATCAAGGCATTTTTGCGCGATTTCCTTACCCATGTTTATGTTTATCCCTAAAGCCTCTAAAACATCCGCGCTGCCGCATTTACTGGATACCGAACGGTTCCCATGCTTAGCAACCGCGATTCCTGCGGCGCTAGCTACAAAAGCCGCGGCTGTAGAAATATTAAAGGTATGCGACTTGTCTCCTCCGGTGCCGCAGGTATCCAGAATAACTTTATGAATTGAATTTATCTTTAGCACATAATCGCCCATAACCCCTGCCGCGCCGGCTAACTCATCAGGAGTTATGCCTTGGGCATTGAGCGCTTTTAAGAAAGCAACGATTGAAGAAGTATCGGCCTGCCCGGACATCACTTCTTTCATCGCCGCGGACATTTCTTCCGCGGTTAAATTGCCTTTAGATAATTTTTCCGTCAGTTCCAATATCATTGCTGTCTAAATTAGTGTCAAAAGCGAATCCATCCCTGTGTCACTGCGAGCGATTTTTGCGAAGCAATCTTTTTGGATTGCTTCGTCGCTTCGCTCCTCGCAATGACACACGCGGCATGTTTCCATATCATAATTTCAAGAAATTCGCTAAAATATTTTTTCCGTATTTAGTCAGGATTGACTCCGGGTGGAACTGCACTCCCCATAAAGGAAAATTTTTATGTTTTAAGCCCATGATTTCTAAATCTTTTGTCCAAGCAGTAATTTCCAGGCACGCCGGCAGAGTTGAGCGTTCTACAATCAAAGAATGATAACGCGTGGCTGTAAAAGGATTGGGAATACCTTGAAAAATGCCTTTTTTTTGATGATAAATTAAGGATGTTTTTCCATGCATAAGCTTTTTTGCGCGGATGATCCTTCCGCCGTAACTATAACCGATAGACTGATGCCCGAGGCAGACCCCTAAGATGGGAATCTTTCCGGCGAATTCATTAATCAGCGCGCAGGATATTCCGGCATCTTCCGGCCTGCCGGGCCCGGGCGAAATCACAATCCGCCGCGGCGATAACTTCTTAATCTGGCTTAAGCTGATTTTGTCGTTGCGAAAAACCTTAATCTTTGCCCCCAACTCTCCTAGATACTGCACCAGGTTATAGGTGAAAGAGTCGTAATTATCGATCATTAAAATCATTCTTTCTCCCTGTGAATTTTAGCGCCCAGCTTATGCAGTTTTTCTTCGATATTTTCATAACCGCGCTCTAGGTGGTAAATCCGAGAAACCGTGGTCTTACCGCGGGCAGCCAAACCGGCTAAAACCAGGCAAGCGGAAGCGCGTAAATCCGAAGCCATTACCGGAGCGCCTGATAACTCTTTAACCCCTTCCACAATCGCGTGCGGCCCTTCTCTTTGGATATGCGCTCCCATACGGCTAAGTTCTGCCACATGCATAAACCTGTCCGGGTAAATCTTTTCGGTAATTACGCTGATACCCGCAGTTACGCTCATCAGGCCCATGATCTGCGCCTGCATATCCGTGGGAAATCCAGGATATGGAAGGGTCGTAATATTTACCGCCCGAAGTTTATTTTTAAAACAGGCCCGCAGAGAATTTTCAGCCTTAGTGATCTTTGCTCCGGCTTCTTCTAATTTATCGATTAAGGCGCCTAAGTGCTTAACTTGGGCGTTTTTTATTAAAATATCGCCCTTGGTGATTAATGCCGCGATGATTAAAGTGCCTGCTTCAATACGGTCAGGAATAACCGTATGGGAAGCGCCGTGCAAGTGCTTTACCCCTTCGATCTCGATGATCGGAGTACCGAAGCCCTTAATCTTCGCCCCCATTTTATTCAAAAATTCTGCCAGGTCAGCTACTTCCGGCTCGCAGGCCGCTGATTCAATGGTAGTCTTGCCCTCTGCCAGCGCCGCTGCCATCATCACATTATCCGTGGCCAAAACCGAAGAGCCATAAGCTCCTCCCAGATAAATATGGTTACCTAATATTCTTTTTGCCGTGGCTATAACATAGCCGCCTTCAATATTTATTTGGGCGCCTAATGCCTTCAGCCCCTTGAGGTGTAAATCCACCGGCCGCACGCCGATAATGCAGCCTCCCGGCAGGGAAACCTTTGCTTTTTTTAGTTTTCCTAAAAGCGGCCCTAAAACGCAGAAAGAGGCGCGCATAGTAGAAACTAGCTTATAGTCGGCAATATAGTTAGTGGGCCTACCATTAGTAATACTGACTACGCCTTTATCAATTTCTACGTTTTTCCCTAAGCTGCGCAGGATTTTCAGCATGGTCAAGGTGTCGCGCAGATTCGGCACGCCTTTAATCAAACAGGCATCGTCAGTCAATAAGCTGGCCGCTAGAATCGGCAGCGCTGAATTCTTAGCGCCGGAAACCGTAACTTCTCCGTTTAAACTTACCCCGCCTTCAATCACTAGTTTATCCATAATCAGCTAGCCCTTTTAGCTACTAACACTCTCTCGATATCGCGATAATCCTTTATTACTTCTAATATACTTAAAATTCCGGCGCCAAGCAATATCCTCTCGATCGCCTGCCTCTGGCGGAAACCCATTTCCATGATTAATAAGCCTCCGGGTTTTAAATAAACAGGTGCTACTTTTGCCATGCGGCGATAAAAGCCTAAGCCGTCTTTGCCGCCGTCAAGGGCCAGAAGCGGCTGGCTTAGCACTTCCGGCTGCAGGGTAGCGATATCAGCCGAAGCAATATAAGGAGGATTAGAAACGATTAGGTCATAGGTCGTAGGTCGTAGGTCATAGGTAGCAAAAAAATCTCCGTGAATAAAATCAACCTTTACATCATTTAATGCCGCGTTTTCTTGCGCTACTTTCAGGGATAGCTCTGATATATCCATAGCGGTTATTTCCGCGCGCGCTAAATATTTCGCTAAACTGATAGCAATACAGCCTGAACCTGTACCCACATCGAGAATGTTTATGACGGGTTTTACACTTGTGTCATTGCGAGCCCCGAAGGGGCGAAGCAATCTTTTAGGCGTTAAAAAGATTGCTTCGCTTCGCTCGCAATGACACGCAGGAACAAGATTACTTAGCTTACTTGCGCTCGCTGACTGTGGCAACGATTCGTATAGGGCTGTGGCTAACTCTATAGTTTTCTCTACGAGAATCTCCGTCTCCGGGCGCGGAATCAGCACATCCGCGCTCACTTTGAACTTCAACCCCATAAATTCCGAGCTGCCTAAGATATATTCTATCGGTTCGCCTGAAATCCTTCTTTTTAATGCCGCGGCAATCAACGTTGATTTATCTTTTCCTAAAAGAATATTCTTATTCAGGTATAAATCCTGCCGGCTGCAATTTAAAATTTCGCTAAAAAACAATTCTGCTTCGTTCATCTTCTTGGCGCGATAGTGTCATTGCGAGCGATTTTTGCGAAGCAATCTTTTTAGATTGCTTCGTCGCTATAGCTCCTCGCAATGACACACTTTAGGAATCTCTTTCAATTACTATTGTTCCGCGGCCTTAACATCCTGCGCCGCCTTCATTAAAGCATCAGATAACTCATCCAGCTCGCCCTCTAAAACCGATTCCAGTTGATGCGAGGTAAAATTAATCCGGTGGTCAGTCACTCGCCGGTCGGGAAAATTATAAGTACGGATTTTTTCGCTGCGGTCCCCTGAGCCAATCTGGGCTTTCCTTGCACTGGAGAGCCGCTTGACTTCTGCCTCTTGCTTGGCGTCCAGTAATTTGGCGCGCAAAACACGCATCGCCTTATTCTTATTTTTTAACTGCGAGCGCTCATCCTGACAGGCAACCGCTACACCGGTAGGGAGATAAGTAATCCGCACCGCGGAATCGGTTTTTTGCATATGCTGGCCGCCCGGCCCCGAAGAACGGTAAGTATCAATCCTTAAATCCTTGGGCTCGATAACTAAGTCTACTTCCTTCGGCTCCACTAAAACTGCTACCGTAACAGTAGAAGTATGAATCCTACCCTGCGCCTCGGTCACCGGCACGCGCTGCACGCGGTGCACCCCGCTTTCAAATTTCAGCCGCTTGTAAGCGTCTTTGCCTTTGACGCTAAAGATCACTTCTTTTAAGCCCCCTGCGCCGGAAGGGCTGCTGGACATCGGCTCAGCCGCCCAGCCCTGCTTAGCCGCGTACATATTATACATCCGATAAAGGTCCGCGGCAAATAACCCGGCCTCATCGCCTCCGGTGCCCTGGCGGATTTCTAAAATACAATCGCGGCCGATATCCTTATCTTCGCCGGCCAAAATAAGCTTAATCTTTCCCTCAAGCGCTGACTTTTTTGCACTTAATTCCTCAATCTCTTTTCTGGCCAGCTCAATAAAATCAGGATCATGTTTTTCTTTGAGCACAGACTCTAAATCAGCGGATTCCTTCTCCAACTTCCGGTATTCCCGATAGAGAAATACCGGCTGTTTAATATCAGAGAGCTCCTTGGCCAGCTTGTTATACTGCTCTTTGTTGGCAAAAGCGCCCTCTGAGCCTAAAAACTGCTCCAGCTCTAAGTAGCGCTGCTCCAGCTTTTTTAACTGTTGGATCATTTTATTAGTATCCACATCAGTGTCATTGCGAGCGATTTTTGCGAAGCAATCTTTTAGTCTAATAGATTGCTTCGCCGGCCTTCGGCCTCCTCGCAATGACACGCTTTCCTGGGATCATTTTTTTGCGTATTTTTTCATAAACTTATCCACGCGCCCGGCAGAATCGATAAATTTCTGCTTGCCGGTAAAAAACGGGTGGCACTTAGAGCAAATTTCCACGCGGATAGCCGGTTTTGTCGAACGGGTGTGGATAGTCTCCCCGCAAGCGCAGACAATCGTGCTTTCCTTGTAATTAGGATGGATTTTGTCTTTCATCGAATTCCTCCTTGTTTTAGTTTTCGTTCTGTCAAAAGTTTTATCTTCTAATCTATCTAGTTAACGCTGAAAAACTCCTGTAGTTGCCCAATTTATGGGGCTTCAACCGAAGCCTGATAAATCAGGCAACTACGATGAGCCCGATAAATCGGGCAACTACAATATATGGTATGGACAGAGGGGTTTTTCAGTGGTAACTATCTATCTTTTGTTTTTCCAGAATGTTGCGCCAATTGAGATAACCTC
>Ga0265296_1003236_pt1 | contig 15399 bp, 17 predicted proteins | sample MunlanPumphouse1_FD_189073 | JGI IMG/M metagenome (GOLD analysis project Ga0265296, IMG submission 189073) | Groundwater microbial communities from a municipal landfill in Southern Ontario, Canada - Pumphouse #1 | ecosystem: Environmental > Aquatic > Deep subsurface > Groundwater | place... | reverse complement strand
TTTAACAGCTTCGTAGATTCGTTGGTGGCGTTCATCGTAAAAGTCGGCTACATCAATCGAATCGGCGATCCTTACAATTGCCTCTGGGTCAATCAAAAGAGCGCCAAGCAAGCTGGCTTCGGCCTCTGTATTTTGTGGTGGGATCACCGCCATATCAAGATTTTTTGATGTTTTAGCCATGACTTATTCTATCACCTCTGCCCCACCAAAGACGGCTGCAACGTTGTCAACAGCTGTAACCTTATTGGTGCTATGGGGCGTAGTGGGCTGTTCTTTTTTGATAGCCGTGGGTTTATGGTGCTCATAATTAATACTACAATCTGCTACGCCTAGTTCGCTAAGAGCATTTAGTAAAATTTGTTTATTGTTGCTATCGCTGGCTCGCTTGGCATGAAAAGCGTGCTTAAAATTAACTGTTATCTGGTTGCCATTTATTTGCGATTGGGCAGAATTTAAAAAACTATATAAAGTGCTATGTTTGTTTTTTATTTGCTGCAAGGCCGTTAGCCAAATTTCTTGGCTCAAGGGCTGGCTATCGGTATTTGGGCTGGTTGTAGCAGTTGTTGGCTCCTCGGCTTTTAACTTTTTGCGAGATACCGGCTCAGATATCGTTAGTGGGGGCGAAATGTGGCTGCTAGAGGCAATAGTGGCGGTCTTTGGCTCGTTAACTTGCAGTTGGTAGTTCATTAGAGCAATTTCTAATCTGGTCTCAGCCTGAGGGCCACTGGCAACTTCTAACAATTCTTGCATAAGCTGCAGAGCCAGTTTGTGGTCTAGTGCTAATTTATTGTCTAAAATTTGCTGCCTAATATTGGCGATAAGTAGACTGGCTAAAGTGTTGGCATTAGTTCCGTTTTGGAACGAGCCCTTAAGGCAGTTTAGTAGTTTGGCCGAATCGCCACTTTTTATATACTCTATAATCTGTGTAACTAAATCTTGATCAGGCAACCCCAAGCTTAGCTGAACACTGTTGCTGTCTATGGCCGAATCGGTATGCCTAACTTGGTCTAGCAAACTGACGGCATCACGCAAGCTACCACCGCTATGATCGGCTAAAATACGCAAAGCATCTTGGTCGATATTTATCTTTTCTTTTTTGGCTATCGAGCCGAGTAGCTTAATTATTTCTTTGGTAGAGGCTAGTTTAAAACTGTATTTTTGAGTTCTAGATACGATTGTTTCTGGCAATTTATGAGCTTCGGTTGTGGCAAGAATAAATATTACATGAGCCGGTGGCTCCTCGAGGGTTTTAAGTAGTGCGTTAAAAGCCTCTCTGGTCAACATATGTACTTCGTCGATAATATAGACCTTGTATTTAGAACTTACCGGTGCAATCATAACTTTTTCGCGCAAATCTCTGATTTCATCTATGCGACGGTTACTGGCGGCATCGATTTCGATGATGTCGATTGGCAATTGATCGCTAGTGTATTCAAGATCATTAACCAGATGGGCTAAAATTCTGGCCACACTGGTTTTGCCTACGCCCCGGGGGCCAGTAAATAAATAAGCATGGCTAAACTTGCCAGTTTTAATAGCATTGCCCAGCGCTGCCATAACAGCATCTTGCCCAACAATATCCCCAAGACTCTTTGACCGGTATTTGCGATATAAAGCTTGCCCCATTGTCTACCTCTTACTGTACTAGTATAAAGCTAAAATGCTACAAATAGTGTTGTAGTTGATGCAGTTTTGATGGTGAATTAGCTGTGGATTAGTAGTAAGCGACTTTTTGGCTTATAAGGCGGCTTCTATGGCTGCCCACTCGGTATCGGCATCGTCTTCGGGGATGTTAACGCTAATTTGGTCACCAGGTTTGGCTTTAAAATAAGTTACGCTGGCTAATAATACTCGATACGATTTATCTTCGACTTCTACAAAATAATGGCCATCTTTTTGATTTAACAAGCCAACTACCTGTTTGCGCGGTATCGGGCCGATCTGCTTATATAAAAAAGCTCCGTCATCGCCGATAGTCAGTTTTAAAATATCACCCTGGACTAGTTTAGACTTGCTAGCATAGTTGGCCGGTACGGGGTAAGTTTTACCATCCGAACCTACCATGTTCTGCCCATCAAAAACACCCTCTAAAACTTTACCGTGGACATTTTCGCGAGCTGTAGCGGTAATTTCGGGGTCTTCTCCAACCAAACTAATAAGCAGCTCTTTGGCGGCGGCTAGATCAGTCTCTGCTTCGCCTATCAGAGATTTTAGTCTTTTTATCTGTTTGTCTGGTACGTCTGCCATTCTTCAACCTCTTGTAGTGTTTGTTTACTCCCGACTTATCTACACTAAACCTAACACGTTTTATGTTATTATCGCAACAATATTATATGACAACTGTGGAAAAGTCAATTATAACAAAAACCGCTGGCATGTACGTCAGCGGTTCTTGTAACCTGTAAAAACTTACTTTTTTAGGCTAGTTCAACTGTTGCACCAGCTTCTTCAAGAGTTTTCTTGGCAGCTTCGGCGTCTTCTTTTTTGGCTTTTTCTAACACTGGTTTTGGTGCGGAGTCAACAATTGCCTTAGCTTCGCCTAATCCAAGACCGGTGATATCTTTAACAGCCTTAATGACGGCAACCTTTTGAGCGCCGGCATCTTTTAATACTACATCGTATTCGCTTTTTTCTTCGGCTGCTGCGGCAGCTTCACCGCCGTTAGCGGGCATAGCCATGGCCATAGCCGGAGCTGCGGCACTTACGCCCCAGTATTCTTCTAGAAACTTTACAAATTTGCTAATATCTAGAGCGCTCATTTTATCTAATTCGGCTACTAGTTTTTCGAACTCTTTTGGTACTTCTACCTTGTTTTCTTTCTCTGTCATGTCTTTTCTCCTAAAATTTAATTAATTGTCTCGGCTCGGGCGCCCAAAACGTTTAGAACACCCCTTAAATTGCCGTTTAGAACGTTCATAAAACCGCTTAATGGTGCAGCAATAGTACCAACCAATTGGCCACGCAACTGTTCTTTGGTAGGCAGATTGGCAATAATCTTAACGTCATCGGCGGATAGCATGCTGCCATCAGCTGCAATCGCACCCACAAAGACCAAATTAGGCTCTGTTTTGGCAAAGTTGTTTAGGCTTTGGGCAGCAGCAGTTTCGTCTTGATCGTTAAAAGCGTAAACCAGTTGGTCTTTAAGAGTCTCTGTCGAAACTTCTTTAAGATTGGCGGTTTGCTTTAGAGCCTGAATAACCAGGCGGTTTTTAATGACCTTAATAACTGTTTGATTATCGGCTGATTTTTTACGTAAAGCCTGCATAGATTTGACCGGTATGCCTTTGTATTGGGCAAAGACGGTCATCTTAGAGCTATCCAATAATCTAACAGCGTTCTCTACTAGGTCGGTTTTTTTCTGTTTACTTAATGCCATTTACTATTCCTTATAAATTAGTTTTATCGACCAGCGACTGCCTGCTAATTAAAAAAGCCTTTGTGTTCCAAAGACTTTAAAAACGTATAAAAAGCGTTTTACCTCGGTGACATTCTTAATCCGGAGATAACCGGACGTCACTGTCTTTGGCAATCTGTAGTATTTTATTATAAACAGGTTAAATAGTCAACGAACTATTGCAAATTTCTATAAAAGATGTATAATAATAGTTGCAAGCCATGACGTAAAGTGTGAACTTGGTCGCTTATACACTTTACCGAGCTAGTAGCGAACCCGGGCAGCAATATTTAAGGTTTTTGACCCGGGCTTTTAACCCGGTTTTTTTATGGAAAATTTTAAAGAATACCACCAGCAATTATCAAGTCTTACCCGAGAAAACCTCGAGAATTTAGCCTATGAACAAGCCCTAAAGATCCAGAGCCTAGAAAAACAAATTGGGTGTTATGCAAAAAAATCTTTTATAGATGAGCTTACAGGATTAAGAAATTACAGATATTTTGCTACAGAAGAATTCCCTAAGCTAGAAAAACACATAAAAAGCTTGCGCCACACTCCAAATACCCGCCATCAGAACGATCAAGCTATATTTTTGGGATTTGCCGATATAGACGGCCTAAAAAGTATCAATGACACTATGGGGCATAGCTTTGGCAACCAAGTTATTAAATCGGTTGCCGAGGCGCTAATAAATGGGGTTAGACCCGAAGATACGGTTGGCAGATACACTCAGGGGGATGAATTTTACATAATCATCCGTTTGGGTGCCGATATAGCCATAGAGCCAGCCGAACTGGCTGGGGCCCTAAATAAGCGGTGTAGTCAAATAGCTAGCGAAAAATCAGGTGGGCAGGCTAACTTTTCGATGGCTTTTGTGCGGGTTGGTGATTACAGAAGTGTAGAATGCGCCATAGACGAAGCCGATGCCCTAATGTATGACATAAAAAACCAAAAAAAAGCTCTGGCGTCTTAGATTTATTTTTTATCTAAAATTTTTAACTTATATTGGGTGTAGCGCTCAGCGGCTAGGCGGGTTAGCTCGGGGTCTTCGTCTTGGTTGACAAACTTCATAGCCTCGCCGATTAGCGGGTGGACGCTCAATAGCTGTTCGTGCATCTGGCCAACTAGTTTGCGATAGCCCGGGTGGCCTTGCGGGACTGTGCGCAGCTCGTGCAGATGAAAAGCCTCACGGGCGTTGTAACTTACCTTCCAGCGCATTTTATGACCCATTAAAGTGGCATATTGGGCCTCGGTCTCGTAGCCTGCCGCCTGCAGGGCGCTATAAAGTTCTAGGCTTAAATCGAAACAATCCAAAAACAGTTCGGCTAAACCGGCTTGTTCGACTAGCTCGGGGATATCATAGCCATAACGCGGCGTTAGTACTTGCCATTCTAGATCATTAACCATGCGATGTCGCTGAAGATCTCTAAAAATTCCATAATCACATAAGATATCCCAGTTGTAATTGATCTTTTCAAGAGCCCGGCCTGGTTTTTGGCGGCGATTTAATCTTTCGCCCATATAAGCTTCGAACACTTTGAGTTTTTGTTTATATGGCCATTCGTCGACCATTTGTTTGATCTCTTGCAAAGGCTGGTTGGTATATTCGTAGAGCATATCGGCAACAATATCTAGTTCGTTTTTGGGGCTATAGTCTAGCAGCGTAATTACCTCTGGCATGGTGGCATTATTGCTGCCAAGGTATTTGTTAGCCAGTTTCTTAAGGTTTTGTTTGCGACTGGCTTGGTATGCAATGGTTGCTCCGCCACGATCTGGTTTATCGGCACGCTCCAAAAAAGCCGGTATAACTTTGCGGCCTTCGGCTAAGATCTTTTTGCCGCTAGTTCGAGCTTCGGGGAGCTCATCGGCCATCAGGTGCATTACCAAGCTCTCTAGGGCTTGGCCGGATAGGTACATGCCAACCGTAGATTGAGTGGCCACTGGCAAAGCGCTGCGAATGGCATCACAAGCCTGGGCTCGCGTGGCTCCTTCCCAGGCTATATCGCGCTCTGATTGTTTGGTGTCAGAATTTTTTCTAACGTAATCTGTGGCTTGGTGCGCCATAATCGAATATTTGTCAAAAATTTGGTTTAGCGTGTTTATATATAGTTTTTTAACTTTTTTGTTAAGATTTTCGGGTACATAGTACCTATAATGACCGTTTTTATCTTTTTGGTCATAATAAATATAACGGGTTGACTGTTCAAGATAAGCCCCTAATCGGCCCCATTCTAATTTTTTGGTTAGCAAATTGCTGGCGCGCTCGACCACCACATGTAAGCCAACCAATTGCTGTACAGAATCATCTCCATAAGCCGTAATAACTCGTTTTAAAAGCAAACTGTTTTCTTCGGCTTTTTGGGCAAATTCATCTAATACGGTAACACGCAGATCATCAAAACGGCGGCTTAGTCTGGCCATAGCGGCTGCAGCGGTTAGCGGGCTAATTTGGTCGGTAAAGGCATAAACGTTCCCTTTTGTGTCAGTGACAACCTTTTTAAGAAAATCTTCGCCAGCTGGCGTAATGGCGTAGCCTTTTTTGGATTTTTTGATTAATGGGGCCGAAGATTCAATTGATTCTGTGGTTTCGGCCGGAGCAAATTTTAAATCCTTGGTAGGGATGTTAACGAGCTTGACACTGTGGCCGTGAATTAGGTTCCAGACCTGTTCGTGAATTTCGCTAGGGCTGTCAACACACGGCAAAACTGGCAAATTACGTTTTTTGGCCTCAATTAAATATCCGGCACGGACGCGATCCAAAAAAGCTATTTCTAGATCGTCAAATCGCTCACCCTGGCCTCTTTTGTGCACTCGCTCATAAAGGATCTGCGAGGGAGCGTCTAGTATTATGGTCAAGTCTGGCTGCATATCGCCAACCGCAAAATTAATAATGTTATTGATTTGGTCATAATCTGGCAAATCACCACGGCCATAATATTGCAGAGCCAGGGTTGATAGATAATTACGGTCAACCAAGCAGATTACACCTTTGTCTCGAGCTGTTTTAATAACTGCCAATGACTGCGATCGGGCGGCATTATATAGCAGCACTTCGGTTTTAGAGTTCATGGGGTAACGTGGATCTTGAGTCAGCAGCCTAATGGTGCGAGCTGTTAAATCACTTTGGCTATCGGGTTCTCTAAAAAGCCTAACGCTATAACCATCTTTTTTTAACCGCTCAGCCAGTAATTCTATCTGAGTAGTTTTGCCGGTGCCTTCGGCACCCTCAAAGACAATGTATAGACCTTTGTTTTGGTTCATAAGGCTACCTCTTGGCTATTTTGGGTTAAGCTAGAATCAATCTGGTAGAGTTTTGGCAGCATTTGGTCGGGAGACCACTCGTTCATAACAGTCTGAATTTTATTAAAGGGTTCGCCGATAGGTGTTGTAGATAGATGGTAAAAAACTAATTTGGCAATTCTGGATCCCACTGGCAATAAAATCGTGTCATCTTGGTTGATGTTGATTATTTCTATTGTCACTCTGTTTACAAAACCTGGTTCTATCCAGTTTGAGCCGATATTTACCACAATACCATTGCGACTCCAGCTGGTATGGCACTTAACCTCCATAGCGCAGTTTTTAAGGCCTATAAACTCATGGCTATGTGCCAGTATACGTTCGCCCGGTTTTAGCGATATCACGGGGTGATCTAGTGGGATGTTGCGGATAGGTGTTAAGTGGTTTAGTTTACACCATTGCTGGTGGCTAATTGCCTCAAAAGGGCCATCAAAATAACGTTCGACTTCTTCGCGGTCATAGGGATTATAAATTGGGTTTTCACTAAAACGCTCAACCCTAAAATAGCTACGTCCCAGCGTAATATCCAAACTACTAGAGCCCAAATTTTCTTTATTAAATGGCTGGCATACAATATCACCACCACCCAAGGCTTTGACTATATCGACATCACTAAAAACAGCCATGATAACCTCTCTTATTTAAGTTAGAACTTTTTTATTTTCCCACCGCTCTAACTTAATAATAGCAAATAACGCCCATTGTTTTAATAGGCATTATTTGCGGGCAAGTCGTCTGTTTTTTTAAGCTATATCACTAAGAGTTATCTTAAGGCTAGGGCCCATAGCGGTCGTCACATAGAGCGATTTTACATAGGTGCCCTTTATGCTGGCCGGTTTGACACTCTTAATGCTGGCTATAAAAGCGTCAAGGTTTTGGCGTATTTTGGCGCCGCCAAAACTCACTTTGCCAATTGCTAGATGTACAATCCCGTTTTGGTCAACACGGTATTCTACCTTGCCGGCCTTAGATTCTTCTACAGCTTTAGCAACATCGGTCGCAACAGTACCGCTCTTGGGGTTGGGCATTAAACCTTTAGGCCCCAATAGCCTGGCATATTTGCCCAATTTTGGCATCATGCTAGGGGTTGCAATAAGTAAATCAAAGTCTATCTTTTCTTTGTCCAATAGGGCAAAAAAGTCATCGCTTAGAGCAATGTCGGCACCGGCTTTTTTAGCGGCATCAAGCTTGTCGGCTTCTGCAACAACGGCAACCCTAATAGTCTTACCAGTTCCGGCTGGCAAAACCAAGCTTGCTCGAACATTTTGGTCGGCTTGTTTGGGGTCAACGCCTAGCCTTATATGGGCTTCTACTGTGGCATCAAATTTAACCGGGCTTAGCTTGCAAATTAAATCGCTAGCTTCTTGCAATGAATAATCTTTGCTTTTATCGATTAATTTATAAATTTCGCGGTACTTTTTAGGCTTACGGTCAAGTAAACTTCTGGTTTTTGGTGCTGGCTTTTTGGCTGGTTCGTCGGTTTTGACAGAAGATTTCCTAACTTCTTTGGCAACTTTTTCTTTAGTTTCTTTAATCGCCTTAGCGCTTCTTTTGCCAGCTTTGGCGGTTACTTTTTCTTCGGCTTCAATCTCTTTTTCGGCTTCTACAATTGCTTCTGCTACAGCCTCGGTTTCTACTAATTCTTTAACTTTTTTGGTCGTTTCTTTAACGGCCACTTGCTCTGCGATTTTAACTTCTTTTTTGGCAACCTTTTTATTGGTCCCTACCTCTTTTGTGGTTGTCTTTTTGGTTGGTGCTTTCTTGGCTTCTGCCATAGTTTATCCTTTCGTGGTACAAGCCCCAGCAATTACTGGGTCCCACAAGTTAGTTTATTGTTGTGCTCGTTCGGCTTCTAGTACCTTATCAATAAGTTCCGCAAAGTCTGGGTAGAGGTCTGCAATAGCTGCGTTTTCTGCCCGCGCCTTAACAACCGTTACTAGGTCTGGGCAATCAGTGTTGTCCTCTATTGCTCTTATGTTAGCTTCGTACCTTCTGGCGATTGTTTCTTCGTCAATTTTGGGGTGATCGATCGAGTGAAAATTTTCCATCACTATTCTACCTCTATGCCCATACTGCGAGCTGTGCCAGCCACCATTTTTTTAACAGCAGGAATGTCTTCGGTATTCATATCAACGGCTTTGGCCTCGGCAATTTCGGTTAATGCTGTATCGCTTAGCTTTTTACTAAGTTTTTCGCTATTTGGTCGTCCCGATCCTTTGTCAATGCCAAGCTTGGACATAATTAACTCATCTGTTGGTGTGCCAACAATCCGCCAAGTCATAGTGCGGTCTTCGTAAATAGTAATATGCACGGTCAGGCTTTGGCCCATGCGATCTTTGGTTTGCTCGTTAAATGGATTAATAAAATCCATCATATTAACACCGTATTGGCCCAACGAGCTACCTACTGGGGGCGCAGCTGATGCTTGCCCGCCTTTGATTTTCATCTTTAAATTGGCTTTAATTGCCTTTGCCATAAAATTTCTCCTATAAGTTCTTTTGCATAATGTTGAAGCTAGCAAAAAGAAAGTGCGTAACCGATAGATTCTATAACATTTTTACAGATTAGTCCACCCTTACTTTTATTCTTGTCATGCCAGTGTTTGCAATAATAGCTCCGTGGTCTTAATATTTAAAAAAAGGAGTCTTTTTTTATGACAGAAAAGTTTTTTAATGTTCCAGACGGTGCTTTGCCAGACCAATTCTGTATAGACCATACAGTAACGGTTGAAAATCCAGAGGGCACAGATTGTACTGCCAGCCTTGCCGAGGGATGGATTTATAAATGTGGCTATGTCACACCCGAAGAAGCTGAAGCTGGATGCCCAAATTATCGTCCGCGAGATTATGGTCCTGATGCTGATTTTGGTACGTCTAAAATATTTGAAAAAAATAAATAACTAGACGCGTTTGACCTGGAGGCTATCTAGCTCTACTGGGGTTTCGCGGCCGAACATGTTAACCAAAACTTTAATTTTGCCTTTTTGGGTATCGATTTCGTTGATAGAACCATCAAACCCTTTAAATGGTCCGTCGATAATATTAACTACCTCGCCGACCTTGTAGTCGATTTTGTGTTTGGGCTGTTCTACGCCCATACGCTTGTTGATCTTTTCCATTTCTTCATTGCTAACAGGTGTTGGTTCGCTACCGCTGCCTACAAAACCAGTAACGTTAGGTGTGTTGCGTACAATATACCAGGCATCTTCGCTGAGCTTCATCTGTACTAATACATAGCCTTGGAATATCTTTTTTTCGACAACTTTACGCTTACCGTTCTTGATCTCAATCTGTTTTTCTTTTGGCACCAACACGTCAAAGATTTTATCGGCCATATTTAGGCTATCGGCTCGCTGCCTAATACTTTCGGCTACCTTTTCTTCGTAGCCACTATAGGTATGGATGGCGTACCATTGCTTTGACGAATCATATCTTTTACTGCTCGACATAAAATAACTCCTTTATTTGAGAAATATAACTTTTACTAACCTGTTAAATATTAAATCTAAAATCTGTATAAAAACTGCGAATATAATGGCAAATATAAAAACAGCACTGGTTAACTTGGCGGCATCTTTGCGACTCGGCCAATTTACCTGCTTTAATTCGGCCCAGGAATTTTTAAAATAACTGGGCATTAATTTACCGCGTTTGCCTAGCAAGCGCCCCACTTTGTTATCGGGTAGTTTGATCGGGTGATATTCGCTAGAAGCTGCTTTTTTTATAAGTCTTGCCGGCCTATTTAACGGTCTGATCAGCCTAGAACGCAGCTTAGATGATCCAGTATTGCGCTTTCTGGCTTGTTTTTCGGCATGCTCGCGGATTGTTTGTGGCATTTTGCGACGGCGAGGCGTCTTGTCTTTAGTTTGTTTAGTGGCCATATTTACCTCTTAAATTAAAAAAGCCTAAAGTAAAACTTTAGGGCTCAGCAAGTCAATAGTAACAGATAGGCGCTTGGGCGTCAATAAGTTAACAATGCTTATGATAGACTTTTAATAGTATGTTAACTATCGCCCTATTGGTTTTTGCGCTAAGTATTGGTTTGCAGGCTGCCATATATGTTCATTCTGCCGCGTGGAATATTCGCAAGGCTTTAGTATTGGCAAGCACGTCGTTAAATGCTTTTAGTGTTGGCATTATTTTTATCGAAAAGCCAAATTTTATAACATTATTTTTGGTTTTTACCGCCATTTATATGTCAATAAGTTCGGCTCGGCTAGTGCAAGATCGTCTACAAACCGATTATTTAAAAAGCGCTACTATTAAAAGTTTTGTATTTATTGCGTTGGTTCAGATTGTATTGTTTGGTGCCGGTTATTGGCATGGTGTTGTTAGCCTGCTTGCCGCTCCATGGATAATAATGATCTACCTGTTACTAACTATAGCGGTCGCCGCTATATTGTTAGCTAATGGCATGGCAGTAATAAAAAAAGCTACGGTGGGCGCCATGAGCCAGATAGACAACCACAGCTTGCCAACCGTCACCTTGGCGATTCCAGCTCGTAACGAAGACGCAGCCCTAGAAAGGTGTCTAGATGCCGCCATCGCCAGCGACTATCCAAAGTTAGAAATTATTGTTATAGATGATTGCTCACAAGACAACACCCCGGCCATTATTAAGCAATATGCTCATAGTGGTGTCAGGTTTTTTCAAACCGATAAGGCTGGGCCCAGTTGGCTAGATAAAAACAATGCCTACCAAACTTTGTTTCAACAAGCTAATGGCCAAATAATAATGTTTATGTCTGTCGATGTGGTTTTGTCGCCGAACAGCATTAAACAATTAATAAACCTATTTGTTGGTAAAAATAAAGCCATGATGTCCGTGGTGGCAGAACTAAAAGACGAAAATGAGCTGTCGAATATATTGCAACCGTTGGTTTATTGGCGAGAAATATTGCTGCCCTCGATAGCCAAAAATCGGCCTCCAGTTTTTAGTATGAGCTGGTTAATCAATAAAAAAGTGCTTGAGAATCTGGGTGGTTTTAGCGGTTTTAAGAGATCAATAACACCCGAGGCTCACCTGGCCCAGCAACTAGCAGATAAATATATGTTTATTAAAAACAACCCCCAGCTCGGCATTGTTTGTTACGCCAACCCCGATGGCCAGTGGGATAGAGCTATACGCTTAGGATACCCACAGGTACATCGGCGACCAGAGTTGGTTATGTTATTTTCGGCAGCTAAAATATTATTTTTGTTTGGGCCTTTTGCGGCAATGTTAGTTTTAGTTTTAAGCTCCGCTAATATCTTAAATGTTGTACTAAGTATTGCGAGTGTGGGCATACTAACGGCTAGTAATGTTATTTACCATTACACTCTAACCAATAAGATACAATTAACACCGTTTTTTAGTTTGCCAATAAATGTATTGGTTGACATAGCAAGCGCCAATGCGTCTATGTATTTATACGAATTTAGGGATGTTGTTTGGCGAGGCCGTAGCGTAGCCGGACCGGTTATGCATACCTATCCACACTTGCCAAATACTGATTAGCTTTTATTTTAAACTGGGTATTTCGATAGAAAAAGTCGAACCTTTGTTGAGCTCACTTTGCAAATCAATTTTTGCCCCCAAGATGGCGGCTAGCTTAACGGTAACATAAAGCCCTAGCCCGGTACCGCTGTTTTGTCGGGTCCTAAAATCTTCGCTTCTAAAAAATTTATCAAACACCTTTTGTTTGTCGGCCTTGCTTATGCCAATACCGGTGTCGCTCACCTCGAACAAGACACCCTTATTTTTTGGCTTGGCAGACAATATAATGCTGCCTTGTTCGGTATATTTGATGGCATTGGTAATAAAGTTTTGTAATATTTCACGAACATAAAGTTTGCTGGAGTTCAAAATTTCTAGATTAGGATCGGTTTTGGCACTTAGTTTTATTTTTTTAGCGGCAGCCGAATCTTGGTAGTCACGCACCAGCTCGTTAATTAAATCTACAACATTCATAGCCTCGGCCTCGACGTTGAGCTTACCTCGTTCGGCTCTAGAAAGTGTGGCTAAATCGTTAACCATGCCACTCAAAAAAACTATTTGTTCGTGCGCTGCCGACAGCGAGTCTTTAACAGACGGCGGTACATCTTTTTCGGATTTTTCTACTACAAAACGGGCATTGCTAATATTGCCTTCTGCAATAGCTATCGGTGTTCTTAGCTCGTGACTAACAACCGAGATAAATTCGTCACGCTCTTCTTCTAGGCTTTTTTCTCTGGTAATATCACGAATTAATAAAACATAACCCCTATGCCCATCTACACCATACCCAAGGTGAACAGGTGCAATACTTAGGTATAAGTTAATTTTCTCGCCATTAGGGAATACTAATCTTAAATCTCTGGTAGAATACTGAGTTTTTATATCTTTAATCATTTTCGCAACGTTGACTCGATCGTCATTTTGGTCAACTAACCGCATAATGTCTTTAAGATTTTTGTCTTTTAACTCTGTGTTTATGTCTAAGATATTTAACGCAGCTCCGTTATAGATAACAATAGACTGGTCCTCGTTTATAGCAATAACAGCATCGGCCATGCTGTTGATTAAAGAGATTAGTCTTTCGTGTTCAAGTTCGGCAATGTGGCCGCTTATGACAGGCAGCTTAGATTTCATTAAGTTTATATTATATCAATTAATAAGCTTATGGTACTAAAATTGAAGCGGTGAAATTTGTTTTTGTAATTGCTTAAGATTAGTCTGGCAGTTTTTGTAATCTGGCACAATCAATCGCAGCAGATCCCAAAAATCAGCTTTATGGTGCATATACTTGGTGTGTGCTAGCTCGTGGGCAATAACATAATCTATGGCATCCCAAGACGCCAACATCAAATAAGTATTGATAGAGATATTTTGCTTGCTATTGCAACTGCCCCATCGGCTGCGCATAGCCTTAAAAGCAAGTTTTTTATAGGTTAAATTATACTTGTTGGCAATTATGGCCACGCGTTCTGGCAAAAAATCAGTAGCCTCTTTTTTTAATGCTCGCTTCAGACCCTTTTTAAAACAATCAAAAACTGGCTGTGTATTAATATCTACACCTTCTGGCACAGACAGCCTAATTTTGTTTGAGATTATTCGGCAAGCTAAGTTGCCACCTTGAGTAATTTGCAAAACATGTCTTTTGCCGTATTGTTGGCCATCTTGCAGAGAGAATACAAAAGAAGATTGCAACTGTTGGCTGATCCAGACACGATTGCTTAGGGCAAATCTATAACCATGAAAATATGGCAACCAAAATGGTTGTGTAACTTTAATAGAACCGCTGGCAACGGTTAGGCTGATCCGCTTAACGTTGCGCCTTTTGGATACTTTGATTACCCCTAGATCGGAGTCAAATTTTTTAATTGGCATGCGGGGTTTAGCGACTACCTGATAATTACATTGCGCCGCGCATAGTCAACGCGGCCAGCTTGATTTTGGGCCTGTGAAACCAAATTGACCAACCCGGGCTTGGGTATAGCTTGGTTGTTTGGGTCGATATTTAAGATCCCCATTTCTCTAAAACGTTTTAAAAAAGCACTTAGCTGGCTATTAAATAAGTGCTTACCACTTAAGACAAGATAATTCTCGTGCATTGGATTTTGCATAGAACTTAGGTAGTAATTAAAGGCTTCTACGCTCATCTCGCTAGAATATTTATCGTCTATTTTGCGCTTATCGCGCGATTGGCAGCGCGACCAGGCGGTTTCTTTGTCTATCTGCACCCAAGCCATTAGTTCTTTGGCATGATTAGCCTGAGCTAGCCTGCGTATCTTGGCTCTTTCGGCGACACGGTTAGCCGACATGTCATAAACAACACTTAGGCCATTTTTTAAAAACTCCTCGGCCATGTGCAGCATTAAATTACCAATAACCGCGTTTTCGGCAGCATCGTGAGATGGGTTATCAAAAAGTTCATTGCGCAAAAGGTCGCAATTAATGTGGGCCATATTAAAATAGTCGGATAATTGCCTGGATATATACGACTTGCCTGATCCTGGCAGCCCATACATATAGATCAATACTGGTTTATTTAACACTAGTTTGTGCATCTAAACAATTGTAACAAAATTATATAACGATTTAAAATTTTGACAATATTATTTTGGCAGGGGCACGTGGAATCGAACCACGATCTAGGGTTTTGGAGACCCTTATACTAACCGTTGTACTATGCCCCTAAAATGTTAAACACCTGCATGCTAACCCACTGTTTGCAATGATTATTTTATCCTATAGACCAATAAAATACTAAACCAATTATTAATCTATTTTTACGCTAGCGAAAAAGCTGGCCGGCTGGTAGTGATTTTTTTGGCAGGTGGCTCGCTAAATTTATTCTCGTCGGCCTGCCAAAACGAGGTGATATTGTTAATTATACCTTCGACTTCTTTTGGGCTGGGCATATCGTTAACTTCGTAATAATGATTAACTTCAAAAATAGGGTCAACGGTATTCAGGCAAAAAATTTCATCGGCTAAAATGTGCATTCTGTCGACAGCTGACACGCCCGCTATCGGCGCCGCCATAATTAGTTTTTGATACTTAACAGACTTTAAAAAGTCACTGGCCATCTCGAAGGCCATACCATTTAAACTACCATCACTAATAACAATAACTACGCGGTTTTTAAATCTTTCTTTAGATATCAAACCACCTTTGCCGAGAGCCGAATGGAGTTCGTGCATAGCGTTTATTTTAGCCTGTTCGATATTGGTACGGTATTCTTG